>Ga0209023_10000175_pt1 | contig 109989 bp, 103 predicted proteins | sample LakOneMetagenome_FD_187468 | JGI IMG/M metagenome (GOLD analysis project Ga0209023, IMG submission 187468) | Freshwater and sediment microbial communities from Lake Erie, Canada (SPAdes) (version 2) | ecosystem: Environmental > Aquatic > Freshwater > Lentic | place: Lake Erie, Canada...
GGATGTGCTCGCGGGTCTGTGGCATTGGGCCGTCAGCTGCGGAGCAAACCAGGATCGCGCCGTCCATCTGGGCAGCACCGGTAATCATGTTCTTGATGTAGTCGGCGTGGCCTGGGCAGTCAACGTGCGCGTAGTGACGGTTCGCGGTTTCGTATTCGACGTGCGCGGTGTTGATGGTAATGCCGCGTGCTTTTTCTTCTGGTGCCGCATCGATCTGGTCGTATGCTTTTGCTTCGCCGCCGAATTTCTTCGACAGAACAGTTGCGATAGCTGCAGTCAGGGTGGTCTTGCCGTGATCAACGTGACCGATGGTACCGACGTTGACGTGCGGCTTGGTCCGTTCGAATTTACCTTTTGCCATTTTAGACTCCTAACGTTTTTTAAAATTGCTCCAGGCACACGCCTGACTGACTTTGAATTTACTGCGACCAGCGATACTACGAATTCTGGTGCCCTTTACGTGGATTGAACACGTGGCCTCTCCCTTACCAAGGGAGTGCTCTACCACTGAGCTAAAAGGGCTATTTTTTTGCGATGAATTAACAGCGCATTGCGAGAAAGTCTGGAGCGGGTGAAGGGAATCGAACCCTCGTCGTAAGCTTGGAAGGCTTCTGCTCTACCATTGAGCTACACCCGCGAGGACTGTCTTCTCAGACACTTTACAACTTCACCAACTCAAACATTCCTGCAATATCTTGGTGGAGGGGGCTGGATTCGAACCAGCGTACTCATAGAGAACAGATTTACAGTCTGTCGCCTTTAACCACTCGGCCACCCCTCCGCGAGGAACCGCAGAGTATGAAGCAAGCACAAAATACTGTCAACTATTTTTGCCTGGTTGCTTGCGCAAATCCGTTGACGTCTTGCTTCGGGGCGTGATTGTAACCGGAGCCCGCGCAAGAGTGCAAGGGGGTGCGCGCAAAAGGCCGAAATTGGCCGAAAAAAGTTTTTGGGGGCGGCGTGGCGCGGCGGCCACACGCTGCACGGCAAGCTTGTTCTTGAGATAACTTAGGGCGCGAGCGCGACCAGGACCTGGCCCTTGAGCGCCTTGATCAGCGAGGTTTCGTCGGGCGGCACCCCTTCCGGCGCACACACGGTGCGGTCGGCGTAGAACAGGCCCAGCTGGACCTTGCCCACCACCAGCGGCAGCACGATGAAACTGCGCGCGTCCGGCAGCAGCGCGCGGTGCCACAGCGGCAGCAGGTCGCGGATCTTGGGCGTGGTGGCGTCGGCAATCATCAGGTCGGCATCGTTTTCCATCGCCAGGTGGAACAGGTCGCGCGCCGCGTCCACCGAAAACGCGAAGCCGGCCTGCTTGTCCGCATGGCCGTCGCCGAACGCGAGCCGGGCCCGGTACTGGCCGGCGCGCGGATCCTTCAGGCACACGGTGGCGAAACGGAAGCCCATGCTGCGGTACAGCGTTTCGAGCACCGCCTGGATCACGTCGTTGACGCGGCTCTTGCCCGCGGCGCGCATCTGGGTCACGTCCTGCACTCCGGCCAGCAGCAGGTCGCGCGCGTTGAGCGGCTTGCCGCTCGGGTGGCGTCCTTCGGCGACCGCTTCGCCGCCCATGGTGGCCAGCAGCAGCACATTGGGCAGGCCGCCGGTGTCGTCCGGCTCTTCGATCGGGGCCGGCGCTTCCATGTTCATGCTTTGCAGCAGACTGGTCATTTCGCCTGCCACGGTGTCGAACAGCGCATCCATGGCCTCGGCGTCGAGGTTGAGGGCGGCGCCATAGCGCACCTGCAGCGCGCGCGCCTCGTTGGTGTTCTTGGGGTCGATCGAGCGCGCCATCAGGCGCGACACATCGATGCTGAGCGCGGCCACCTGGCGCATCCACTCGCCGCGGCTGGCCGCCACCTTGAGCGTGCCGGCCGGCGGCGTCACCAGCGAACGCACGATCACGTCGGGAATTTCCCATTCGCGCATGACCGCTTCGGACAGGGTGTCGTAGCTGCAGCCGAGTATCATTTGCGACGCCTGCGCCAGCGTATGCTTGCCGGACGCGACCAGGGCATTGATTTCGCGGTAGCGCTCGTGCTCGTGCGACGCGACCAGCAGCGGCCCCAGGTTCTTGAACAAGGCCCCGATCGAGGCTTCTTCGGCGCCCTGGTAATGGCTATGGCGCGCCATTTCACGCCCCACCAGGCTGGCGCACAAGGCCGCCTGCAACTCCACCCGCACCGATTGCGCGTGCGCCGACGACGACAGCGCGTCGACCAGCAGCATGGCCAGCGCCGTGGTCTTGACGTTGTCGAAGCCGAGCAGCGAAATGGCGCGCGAGATGGTCGTCACGTTGGTGCCGGACGCGGTGCGGTACTGGGCCGTGTTCGACAGGCGCAGGATGCGCTGGGTGAGCGCCGGATCCGACAGCACGTAATAAGCGAGGTCGTGCGTGCCCTGGTCGTCCGAGGACGCCATCTGCACCACTTGCGCCACCGAGCTGCCGAGCGCGAACATTTCCTCGTCGCCGCATACCTTGTTCAGCAGCGCGGCGCGCACCTTGCGCGTGTCGGATTCGGTCGGGAGGGTCGGTTCGCTGGCCATGGTCATCGTTCCGTCACGCGGCGCGCGGCGCTTTCGCGGCGCGCACGCCCTTGTCGTATTGTTTGAGGATGGTCTGGTGCAGGCTGGCCAGCGCCGGCAGCTTGGGGTTGAGCGGCTCGAGCCGGCGCACGGTGCCGATCAGGCTTTTCACGCTCTGCCCCAGGCGCTCGTCCCAGCCCAGGTTTTCCAGGCACTTGAGCGCGGCCACCGCCGCGTTGAAGGCCACTTGCGGATTGTCGGGCAGCTTGTCGACCGCTTCCATCATCAGCGCCACCGCGCCGCGGTAGTCGCCGTCCTTGGCGCGGGTGGCGCCGGCGGCCACCAGTTCCAGCACGGCTTGCCGGCTTTCCTGGGCCAGCGCGCCGGCCAGGTCGCCCCGCCCCGCTTTTTCGAACACGCTCATGGCGCGCGTCATGGCCGCGTTGTTGGGCGCGTTGCGCATCACGTCGCGCATGACTTCGGACGCGCCCTCTTCCATGTTGTTTTGCAGGCAGTTGCGCGCCAGTTCCAGCTTGACCTCGGACGACAGGCCCGGCGCGTCGCGGCAGGCTTCCACCGCGGCGCTGAGCGACTCGGCCAGGCGCACATCGTTGCCCGTGTATTCGTGCACCATGGCCGAGGAAATGGCGCTGCATACGCTCGCGTTGCGCTGCCCGCCCATCGACTTGTCGAGGTCGCGGATGACGGCTGCCGCCTGCACCGGGTCCCCCTTTTTTACCAGGGTCTGCACCAGGCGCACATGGTCTTCCGGATCGCGAAATTCGGAATACTTGGCCTTGCTCACGACTTGCTTGAGGACTTTTTCGGCCGTCTCGGTGTCGCCCGTCTCGAGCGCCACCTCGCCCAGCTTGCGCAGGCGGCGCACCGCGTGCGGCGAGACCGATACCGCATCAAGCAGCACCGCCTGCGACTGTTCCAGTTCGCCCATCGCGGCCAGGGTGCGCGCCAGCCAGTCGTAGGCATCCACGTATTTCTTGTTTCCCTCGATCAGGCTTTCCAGCATCTCGCGCGCTTCCTGGTAGCGCTCGCGCATGTACAGGGTGCGCGCCATGCCCAGGCGCGCCCAGCCGATCTGGCGCGCCTCGAACAGCTGCTGGTAGATCGCTTCGGCCTCGGCCGCCTCGCCCAGCACCATGTGCAGTTCGGCGCGCAGGCGCAGGAAGTCGATCGCGTAGCGCGGATGCAGGCGCACCCCGTCGATGCAGGCGGCGATCGCGTCGGCCTGGTTGCCCAGCTCCATCAGCTGATACGCTTGCATGAAGGCATTGCGCTTTTCCAGCGCGCGCCCGATCCGCTCGAGCAGGCGGTCGGCGGTAAAGGGCTTGAGGATGTAATCGGTGGGCGCCAGCTCGGCGGCGCTGATGACCTTGCCGAAATTGCCTTCGGCGGTGACCATGAAGAACATGGTCGACATCGAAATGAGCTTGTGGTGGCGCAGGTCTTCGAGCAGCTGCTGACCGTCCTGGCCGCCGTCGAGATCGTACTCGCACAAAATGAGGTCGAAGGCGCGGCTGGTCACGTGCTTGACGGCCGCGTTCGAGCCGCCGGCATCCTCGATCTTGTTCAGTCCGCACAGATTGAGCATGCTGTGGATGCTCGCGCGCATCCCCTGGTGCGGCTCGATGATCAGTGCGGATAGTCCGTCAAGTTCACTCATGTGCAAGTCTTCCTGTGCGCCTGTGGCCGGCGCATCGTTGCCCGCGCGGGGGAACGCGCCGGTCTGGCCCGATTATATTACGCAAGAAGAAATAAGCGATGCAATTTCGCTACGTAACGAACGCACCTTGGACCGGACCTCAGTGGCCGTCGGCCGGGGCCGGCGGCGAGCGCTCGATCACGTCCAGCAGCGCGTCGACCACGTCCGGATCGAACTGGGTGCCGCGCCGCTCGCGGATATACGCCACCACGTCCGGATAAGGCCAGGGTTCCTTGTACGGGCGGCGGTGCAGCAGCGCGTCGAACACGTCGACCACGGCCACGATGCGCGCGCACAGCGGAATGTCGCGCCCGCGCGCCGCGTTCGGGTAGCCCGAACCGTCGTAGTGTTCGTGGTGGCCGCCGGCGATCATGGCGCCGTAGGTGAGGTAGCTGACGCCATCGACCATCTTGGACGCGCGTTCGAGGATCGCGCGCCCGATCTGGGCGTGGGTTTGCATCACGCGCCGCTCTTCGGGCGTGTGGGCGGCCGGCTTGAGCAGCACCTGGTCGGGCGTGGATACCTTGCCCACGTCGTGCAGGATCGAGGCCAGGCCGATCATTTCAAGCAGCTGGGGCGTCAGTTCGGGATCCTGCACGCCGCGCTCGTGCATGCGTTCGGCGATCTGGGAACTGAGATTCTGGACGCGCCGCACGTGGCCGCCCGTGCCATGGTCGCGGAACTCGGCCAGGTCGGCCAGCGCCACCACGGTCGCCTCCTGCGCCTTGCGCAGCTGGCCGAACATGTACAGATTGTCGAAGGCGGCGGCGATGCGCTCGCAGAACACTTCGAGCAGGTCGCGCTGGATCGCGGCCAGCGGCCACGGCGGCGTGACCGAGATGCACAGCTCGCGCCCTTCCATGGTGTGGATGAACAACACATTGGCCGGATGTTCGAACTGGCTGTGTTTTTCTTCGAACGCCTTGTGTATCGCCGGCAGCAGGGAATGGTCGGCCGGCAGTTCCTCGTTGTCGGCCAGCGGCGCGTAGCTGCCGGTGGCGGCCACCACGGTGGGATCGCCCCCTTCGGCCGACATCACGCACAGCACGCCGTCGGCGCCCACGTCGAGAATCGCGCTCACCTGGTTCAGCACGCCGGAGGCGAATTCGCGCAGCGAATGGATCTGGTACAGATTGGTGGCCCCGGCCAGGATCTTGCCCAGGCCGATGCGGCTGCGCTCGAGCATCATCAGGCTCTCGTAGGCGCGCAGGGCCGAGATGACCGTGGTGAACAGCTTCTGCGTGGTCAGCTCGGTCTTGGCCTTGTAATCGTTGATGTCGTATTCGATGATCACGCGCTGCTCGGGCGCCTGGCCCGGCTGGCCGGTGCGCAGCACCACGCGCACGATCTGGTTGTTGAGTTCTTCGCGGATGCGGCGCGCCAGGATCAGGCCGGCGTCGTCGGTTTCCATCACCACGTCGAGCAGCACCAGGGCGATGTCGGGCGTGTCGCGCAGGATCTGGTAACCCTCGACGCCGCTATAAGCCGAATACAGTTCCAGCTCGCGTCCCTTGAAACTGACATTGCGCAGCGCCAGACGGGTCACCGCATGCACATCGACATCGTCGTCGACGATCAACACGCGCCACAGGCGCTGATCGATGGCGGGCTGCACACCGCTGCCGGCAGCATCGTCGTCTTCGTCCAGAAGCCAGTTGTCGTCGGCTTCGGCGGTTAGGTCGGTCATACAGGCTCCTTGTGGGGCGTTGGCGCTATGCGATGAATACAGCTTTTTCCTGTGGGACCGTGGGGCCGAACGTCACATCGGCACTGCCAATTTCACATTTTTATTATAAACAATGTACCAACCAAGTCTAGCCTCCGATCTTCTTATTTTGCGGACTGGCAACACCTGCGACACTCGTCAAGCCTCGCAGACTCTGGTACGCTTGACCGGCAGTGCCAGGCCCCGGCACGCCGCGGCGCAACCTTGTTTTTTGAATAAGGAAGACATCATGCAAGCGACCTCTCCCCTGTCCGCCAGCTCCGCTTCCGCGCGCGATGCAGCCGGTCACGAATTCCTCGCCTTCACGCTCGGCTCCGAAGAATACGGGATCGATATTCTCAAGGTGCAGGAAATCCGCGGCTACGAAGCGGTCACGCGCATCGCCAACGCGCCCGAATTCATCAAGGGCGTGATCAACCTGCGCGGGATCATCATCCCGGTGGTCGACATGCGCATCAAGTTCAATCTGGGGGTGCCCGTGTACGACCAGTTCACGGTCGTCATCATTCTCAATATCGGCGGGCGCATCATGGGGATGGTGGTCGATTCGGTGTCGGACGTGACCACCCTCACGGCCGACCAGATCAAGCCGGCGCCCGAGATGGGCACGGCCTTCAATTCCGATTACATGATCGGGCTCGGCACCATCGACGAGCGCATGCTCATTTTGGTCGACATCGACAAGCTGATGTCGTCGGGCGAAATGGGCTTGATCGACAAGCTCGCCAGCTAGGGCGTCGTCAGCACCATCGCCTCGGAAGCGGCCGCCTTGCGCCGCACCAGGCAATCTTCGCGCGTGCCGCCCACATGGATGTTCTGGTAGCGCACCTCGTACTTGCCGGCGGCCAGGTTGTCGATCGTGATGGTGTCATTGGCCAGCACATACAACTGGCGCACGCTGGCGTGGCGCTCCATGTCGAACACTTTCACCAGCACCGGCGAGGCGTTGGCGGAATTGTCGACCAGGATCTGCATCGCGCTGCCCTGGTTCTCCATCGGCACGCCGTCCAGATAGCCCGACTGCGCCGGCCACGGTTCGCCGTTGGGCGCGACCAGCGCGTGCAATTCCACATCGCAGTCGGGCTTGCGGGCCGGGACCACCAGCTGGGTGACGGCGAGCGCCTTGACGTCGGGCGGCGCGCCGCCATCGCGCTGGCGCGCGCTGCTCACGGCCCAGCTCTCGGGGGCCGGCTCGGGCACAGGTTCGGGCGGGCGCACCGGCACGGCGGCGGGGGCGGCCACCACGGCAGGCGGCGGCTCCGCGCGCGCGCCCAACGCCCGTGCGACCGACGGCGGCACCCCCTTGCCCTGGCCCACCAGCAGCGCGCCGAGCGCGCAGCCGAGCAGTAATCCGAGCCCCAGTCCCAGGGTCAGCCACCAGCGCCCGCGCGCCTTGGACGGCGCGGCGGCCACCGGCTCCTCGTCCTGCCACTGGCGCGTATCGTGGTTGAGCAGCTCGCGGCTTTCCTCGGCATGGGTGCTTTCGAGCCAGGCGATTTCCCATTCCTCGGCCGCGATCCAGTCATCGTGCTCGCGCCGGCGCAGGGGATCGGACAGGGTGCCGTAGGCGCTGTTGAGGATGGCCATGATGCGGGCCGCCTTCTCGTCGCCGGGGTTCTTGTCCGGGTGGTATTTCTGGCTGAGCGCCTTGTAGGCCGCACGGATGACTTCCTGCGGCGCTTTGCGCGCCACTTTCAGGTTGTCATAGTGCGTGTGGATCTTGGCCATGGCGGTGGGAGGGGGGCGATTGCCTTCATCATAGCCGAAGCGGCGCGAAGGACGGCTGCACAGCATAGCCCCGTTGTATCCCTGGTGCAACCCTCGCTGACCACGCGGCAATTGTGTTTAAGCTGGCGAACTGCTATGTTTGCAGTTTTTGCAAGCCAGGAACCCCACCATGCGCCCTACCCTCGTAGTTACCCTGTTGGCCGCGGCACTGGCCGCGACCGCGTTGCCGGCTGCGGCCAATGGCCCATCGGAGCGCCTCGCCGCCCTCAAAGCGGCCGAGGACTCGGTCGCCTCCCAGCGCAAGGCGCTCGACGATCCCTCACTGAGCGAGCCGGCGCGCCAGGCGCTGCGCCAGCAGCTGGCCGGGCCGATGCAGACCCTGGCCACGCTGCAAACCTTTGCCGGCGCGCCCGACGCGGCCATCGCCAGCATGGACCTGCTGGTCGCGCCGCGCGCCTCCGCCGCCCCGCCCAGCCCGGCCATTGCCTGGGCCGGCGCACGCGATGCCATCGACGCCATCATCGAGCAGGCCGCGAGCCGCCAGATCGTCGTCCTCAACGAAGCGCCCCACGTTCCGTCCCAGCGCGCCTTCGCCATGCAGCTGGCGCGCGCGCTGCGCAAGATCGGCTACCACTACCTGGCGGTCGAAACGCTGGCCGAATCGCCGCTCGCCAAGGGCTACCTGACCGCCGCCAGCGGCAATTACGTGGCCGAACCGAGCTTCGCCAACTTCCTGCGCGACGCCCAGCAGCAAAAATGGACCTTGGTGCCCTACGAATACAAGTTCGACGATCTGGGCCTGAACGCGGGCGACAACGTGGCCGGGCGCGAGCTGGGCCAGGTGGACCATCTGGTCAAGCGCATCCTGGCCAACGACCCGAAAGGCAAAATCTTCATCTACACCGCCTATGACCATGTGCGCGAAAAGCAGTCGCCGGGCGATACCTGGATGGCGGGCTACCTGCGCGAGCGCACCGGCATCGATCCGCTCACGATCGATCAGTCGCAGATGTACGCGCATCCGGGCGGCGGCGGCGATCCGCTGTATCCGCAGGTGGCCGCCAAGGCGACCGGCGCCAAGCCTTTCGTGCTGAGCCGCGTCGGCAGTCCTGAAGTGGTCGGCAAATACAAGGGCGAAGTCGACATGCAGGTGATCCACCCGCCGTATCCGGTCGTCGCGGCCACCGGCCGTCCCCTGTGGATGAGCAGCGTGGCGGGCCTGACGCCGCGCGCGATTCCGTCGAACCTGTGGCCGACCAGTGGCCGCCGTCTGATCGAAGTGCGGCGCAAGGGTGCGCCGGCGGACGAAGTGCCGCTCGATGCGGTGCTGGCCGTGGCCGGGCAAAAGCCGCCGATGATGATGGTGCCGCCGGGCGACGTGGAATTCTCGGCCAGCGAATAAGCGGCTTACAGCCGGTGGCTGCGGTCGGCCCCGGCAATCGCGTCGGGCAGGCTGACCGCCTGCCCCACCACCAGCACCTTGAACAACTCCCCCATTTCGGCCGGCGAGACCAGCTTTTGCACGGCGTTGGCCTGCGGCAGATAGCGCAGCGGGTCGGCCGGATCGAGTTCCATCATCAATTCACCCAGGCCCGCGCCCAGCAGGAACGCGGCCTGGCTCATATACGCGAGCACGTCGAGCCCCGCATCCTGGGCTGCCAGCGCCATGGCCGTGAAGTCGACGTGGGCGGTGATGTCCTGCAGCCCCGGCAGATAGAACGGCTCCGGGTGGGCATGGTGGCGGTAATGGCACATCAGGGTGCCGCCGACGCGCTGGTCGAGATAGTACTCGTGCGCGGGGAAGCCGTAATCGATCAGGATCGCCGCCCCGCGACCGCTGCCGAACATGCGCGCGAGCGAACCCATGAAGCCGCAGCCGATCGCGTGCACTTCGGTGGTGTAACCGGTTTCCAGCGTGTCATGCTCGGGGATCTGGGCCGCGATGCGCGCAGCCAGGGCGCTATCCGGCGCTTGCGGCACGAAGGCGAAGGCGCCGCCTTCCACCGTCACCATCAGTTCGCGCCAGCCGTCGGCGTCCTTGCGCACGATCTGCACCGGCATCGCATCGAGCACCTCGTTGGCCAGCACCACGCCGGAAAAGGCGGGCGGGAAGTCGTCCAGCCAGCGCACCTGGGGGAAGTCGCGCAGCGCTTCCTGCTGGCGCGCGCGCAGTTCGCCCGACAATTCGATGATGTCGTAACGCTCCACGACCACCCCGGCCGCGCCCAGCGCGGTAAGGACGTCGCGCGCCAGTTTCCCGGTGCCGGCCCCGAATTCGAGGATGTGCGCCTCACTTTGGGCGATAATAGCGGCTGCCACCCGCGCCAGGGCGGCCCCGAACAGGGGCGTGGTCTCGGGCGCGGTCGTAAAATCGCCGGCCTGCCCCAGTTTGGCGGCCCCGCCGCTGTAGTAGCCCAGCTGCGGCGCGTACAGCGCCAGCTCCATGAAACGGGCGAAGGAAATGGCGCCGCCGGCATGTGCGATTTCGGCGGCGATCTGGCGTTGCAGGGTATGGGACGCGGCCAGCGCGTCGCTATCGGGCAGGGGCAGGGACATGTCGGCATTGTAGCCACAACGGGACGGATCAACAATTGAAGCAGAACACCAGCACAACTGAACGCGCCGCGCTCGTCACGGGCGCCGGCAAGCGCCTCGGGCGCGCGATCGCGCTCGGCCTGGCCGCGGCCGGGTGGGATGTGGCCGTCCACTACCGCCATTCCGCGGCCGAAGCGCGCGACACCGCCGCCGCCATCGAAGCGCTGGGCCGGCGCGCGGTGCTGCTCGACTGCGACCTGGCCGACGAAACGGCGGTGCGCGCCCTGCTCGGACGCGCCAGCGCGGCCCTGGGGCCGGTCGGCTGCGTGGTCAACAGCGCCTCCCAGTTCGAGTACGACAGCGCCACCGATTTTTCGCCCGCCCTGCTGGCCGCGCACATGCAGGCCAACGTGGCGGCCCCGGTTTTGCTGGCCCAGGCCCTGCACGCGGCCACGCCCGCCGGCAGCCAGGCGGTGGTGATCAACCTGCTCGACCAGAAGCTGTACAACCTCAATCCCGACTATCTGTCGTACACGATGTCCAAGGCGGCGCTGCACGCGGCCACCACCATGCTGGCCCAGGCCCTGGCGCCGACCGTGCGCGTGGCGGCCGTGGCGCCGGGACTGACCATGGTCTCGGGCGAACAGTCCGAGACCGGTTTCGCCCAGGCCCACCAGGCCACGCCGCTGGGGCAATCCTCGCGTCCCGACGATATCGTCGACGCGGTGGTCTACCTCGCCGGCGCGCGCGCCGTGACCGGCACCACGCTGCTGGTCGACGGCGGCCAGCACCTGATGCCGCTGGCGCGCGACGTGATGTTCCTTACCAAATAATCCACCAGAAAGTTCACTATGCTGTCCGCCCTCACCCATCCCAAGCTCGCCGACTGCCGTCGCCTGTTCCTGCGCAATTACGAAGTCATGATCAACATCGGCGTGCACGATTTCGAAAAGAAGGGCGAGCAGCGCGTCCTGATCAACGTCGACCTGTACATCCCGCTGGCGCAGAGCACGCCCAAGGACGACCACCTCGACGAAGTGGTCGACTACGACTTCATGCGCGTGACCATCGCCAACCGCATGGCCCAGGGCCATGTGCACCTGCAGGAGACCCTGTGCGACGACGTGGTGCGTTCCATGCTGGCCCACCCGCGCGTGCGCGCGGTGCGGGTTTCGACCATGAAGCCGGACGTGTATCCGGACTGCGAAGGCGTGGGCGTGGAAGTATTCCAGATCAAGGATGAAGCATGAACGCGGCAGTGATGGAACGTAGCGACGACAAGGTCGCCTACGAAAACAACAAGCTGCACAAGCGCCTGTGCCGCCTGGTGGGCCAGGCCATCGGCGACTTCAACATGATCGAGGACGGCGACAAGGTGATGGTATGCCTGTCCGGCGGCAAGGACAGCTACGCCCTGCTCGACATCCTGATGACGCTGCGCGAGCGCGCGCCGATCAAGTTCGAGCTGATCGCCGTCAATCTGGACCAGAAGCAGCCGAACTTCCCGGCCGATATCCTGCCGGCCTACCTGACCAAGTTGGGCGTGCCGTTCCACATCGAGAACCAGGACACCTACAGCATCGTCAAGCGCCTGATCCCGGAAGGCAAAACCACCTGCTCGCTGTGCTCGCGCCTGCGGCGCGGCATCCTGTACCGCGTGGCCGATGAACTTGGCTGCAACAAGATCGCGCTGGGCCACCACCGCGACGACATCCTCGAGACTTTTTTCCTCAACATGTTTTTCGGCGGCAAACTCAAGGGCATGCCGGCCAAGCTGGTCTCCGACGACGGCAAGCACATGGTGATCCGCCCGATGGCCTACGTGAAGGAAGAAGACTCGACCCGCTACGCCGAGGTCAAGCAGTTCCCCATCATCCCGTGCGACCTGTGCGGCTCGCAGGAAAACCTGCAGCGCAAGCAGATCAAGGGGTTGATGCGCGAATGGGAAAAGAAATTCCCCGGCCGGGTGGAAAGCATCTTCTCGTCGCTGTCGACCGTGGTGCCGTCGCATTTGATGGACCAGGGCCTGTTCGGCTTCAAGGACCTCAAGACCGACGGCGTGGCCAATCCGCTGGGCGACATCGCCTTCGACGAAGAGCCGTGCGCGACGCCGACGATGGGCACGATCCCGCTGCAGCCCCTGTAAGCGGGCGGCAGACGAAAAAAAACCCGCTCTCAGCGGGTTTTTTTTGGTCGGCTCGCGCCGTGCGACTTAGAAGCGGAACGCGACGCTGGCGCTGATGTTGGTGACTTCGCTGTGCGGCTTTTGCACTTCCAGACGCCCCATCACGGTCGGGCTGAACGAGTAGCCCACGCCGGCGCCGTACACGGCACGGGTGTAGTGCGACTTATCGGCGCCGTCTTCCAGGCTCAGGCGGTTCACGCCCAGACGGCCGAACACGTTGAAACCATTGCCCAGTGGCAAGGTGCCGACTGCCGACGCGTGCCATTGGTCAGCGATGTCGCCGTCGAAGTCAGCCAGGCGGCGGTAGCCCGCTTCCACTGCGACGTTCTGGTTGAACTGGTAGCCGCCGAAGGCGCCGTAGCTGGTTTCACGGTCATTGCCCGTCACCTTGGTGCTGCCGATGTCGCCGCCGGCGTAGAAGTAAGGCTGGTCGGCTGCCATGGCGGCCGACGACAGGATTGCCAGGGATGCTGCGATTGCGATTTTTTTGAACATGATGAGGCCCTTAAAGTATTGGACTAATGGGCCGATCAATCTCGTTGTATTGACCGGGGCCTGTATTATCGCACAGGCGCCTCGAAATTATTTGCCGCGCTCCCAATGTTGCAATAAACACACGCCTCTCAGGGCGCCGTAGCGCTGCGCATGACGGGGTACAGATTGTAGCGCTCGTCCCACGACGCGTGGCGGCGGGCGAAAAATTCCAGACGCGCGTCGCCGCTTTTCGCGAACGCGGGGTCGGCCGCGACTTTCGCCTTGAACGCGGCAGCCAGCGCGGGGTCGGCCGCCATCATCTGGCGCGCGACATCCTCGGCCACATAGTCTTCCATGTATTCCTTGCGCTCGAAGGCATTGTTGAAGCGCCCCCAGGCCAGCAGCGAATCGGCCGACTGCGGCTCGAGCAGGGCCAGCACCAGGCGCGCCCTGGCCTGCGCCAGCGGCACGTACAGCGCACCCTTGTCCACGGCCCGCGTTTCCTTCTTCCAGCTGCCGGTCACCGTCATGCGCTGGTGCGACTCGACCGAACCGGCGGCCGGGGTGGCGCTGTCGGCGCGGAAGGTCTCGACTTCGCTCGGGCCGCGCGCGCTGTCCAGCACGCGGTAGGCGATGTTGTGGTGTTTCAGCGTGGCCGCCACCAGCGCCGCCTGCGCCGCCGGCACGATGTAGCCGCCGGCCGGCGCGTGCACCACCAGGTTGGGCACCATCTCGTCGCGCAAGGGCACGGTCCAGATCTGGGGGCGGGTGTCGTCGTAGTGCGTCATCAGCTGGCCCGACACCTCCGACATGGTGCGCGTGTAGGCGTAACCGCGGAAATCGATCATGCGCGTCTTGTCGCTGGCCTTGAAGCTGAGGACGACGTCGGTGCCGCCCAGCTGCGCGGCGCGCTCGTCGGCCGCGCGCGCGGCCGCCTGCCACTCGGCGCCATGTTCGGCCACCTGGGACAGCACCGACACCACCGCATTGCGCGTGATGCGCACCCGGGTCGGGTAATCCTTCCAGGAGTGGGTTTCGACCAGCATCGCGATCCGGTTACGCAGCGGGAAGTAGCCGGTCGAGAAGCGCGGGTCGGATACATTGTCGACGAAGCCGGACGCCGGATTGTCGTTTTCGGCGAACGACATGTAGAACGCCTGCGGCAGCGAGCCCTGGCGCGTCAGGTCGGCGATCACATTGGTGCGCAGCGCCAGGCCGGCCGCGCGGAACTGGGCGTCGGCCGAGTGCACCGGCTCGACCTGGATCGACACGTCGTGTTCGAACTTGGCGCCGTCGGTCACGTGCAGATCGACATAGGCCAGCGGATCCCAGGCGTTCACCAGCGCCAGCATGGCCTGCATCTCGGGCGCGTCGGCCTTGGCGTAGTCGCGGTTCAGGTTGAAGTTCTGGGCCGTGGTGCGCCAGCCCATTTCTACCGGCCCCACCTGGTTGGGGCGGTTCCACTTGCCGAAGCGTTCGTGGCCGTCGACGTTGAAGACGGGGACGAACAGCAGCACTTCTTTGTCGAGCGCGCCCGGCGCGGCCTTGTTCTCGAGGACTTCGCGCAGCGCCAGGAAGCCGGCATCCTTGCCGTCGATTTCGCCGGCGTGGATGCCGCCCTGGACCAGCACCACGGGCAGCTTGCGCTGGTGCGCCGCCTGCGGCGTGAAGGCGCCGCTGCGGGTGACAATCAGCGCCTTCATGGGCCGCCCTTCCGGGGTGGTGCCGAAGTCGATGCACTTGACCGCTTTCGGCCAGCCGGCCTGGAAGGCGGCGCACAGCTTGATCACTTCATCGTAGCGGCCGGTCTGCTGGAAGCCGGAGCGTTCGGCGACGGTGGTCAGGACGGGTGCGGCTTGGACCAGGGAAAACGCGCCAGCGAGGGCGAGCAGCAAGACAGAACGGATCATCGGCAAGGCTCCGGCAGACAAGGGGGAATAGGTGCCGGAAATTATAGTCGCTTATCGGCCTCATTGCGCTTCGGCGCTGGCCTTCATTCGTGCTTGCCACCGGGCCCCGATTTGCTATGCTGGCCGTTCGATAGGCCAACCGAAGGATAACGATGACGACCGAACTGACCATGCTTGGCTGGACCCTGGTACTGGCGCTGGCCCAGATCATGCTCACCGCAGCCATGCGCACCAGCGAAACCGGGCTTGCCTACAATATGAGCGCGCGCGACGAGCCGGCCCCGCCCATGCGGCCCGTCACGGCGCGCCTGCAACGGGCCCAGGCCAATCTGTTCGAGACGCTGCCCTTGTTCGCCGCCGCGGTGCTGGTGGTCCATGCTGCCGGCCGCGAGAGCGAGCTGACCGCCTGGGCCAGCATCGCCTACCTGGGCGCGCGCGTGCTGTACGTGCCGCTGTACGCGTTCGGGGTGCCGATGGTGCGCTCGCTGGTGTGGGGCGTGTCGGTAGCCGCCCTGATCACGCTGCTGGCGGCCATCCTCAGGTGAAGTAAGGACGCTCGCTGGCGAACAGCAGGCGCCGCACCAACTGGCGCCACGCGTCCGGCGCGCGGTGCCCGGCCAGCACCAGCGCCGCACTGTACGCACGGGCCCGCGACTCGGGCTCCACGGCGCCGAGCAAGCGGTCCGCGACGGCCGGATCGACACCCTTGTTTACGCTGTCGAAAAAGGCCATCATCTTGGCGCCGTCGCGTCCCGCGGACTGCTGCGCCATCGCGCGCAGCGCCGCCGTCTCCTTGCCCTGCCTGCCCTCTTTGGTCGCCAGCGCCAGCGTGAGCCAGGCGGTGCCGGCATCCTGGCCACTCTCGACCGGCAGTGCCAGCGCCTGCGCGATCTGATCGGCCCGTGCGCCGTCCGAGGCGGCCACCAGGCGCAGAATATGCGCTTCGCGCGCCCCGCTGCCCTTGGCATAGCTGAGCGCTTGCTGCAGTTCGCCCCTGGCCAGTTCGGCGTAGGCGCGCCCCACCGACTGCGCCGGTCCGGCGCCGTGGTCGTACTCGACCAGTTCGCGCAGGGGCGGCGACACCCGTTCCAGCGCGGCCAGACTGGCACCGGGATCGTTGAGCCGTTTCAGGCGTGCCAATTCCAGCGCCAGCACGGGCGCGCGCTGCGGCAGCGCGCCCATCGCGTGTTCGAGCGCCGGCCCGGCTTCGCGCCAGTTGGGCGAATCGAGCTGCTCGTAGGCGAGCCAGTTGGCCAGCCAGCCATGCTCAGGCCAGCGCGCGGCGGCCTGGCGCAGGCGCTGGGTCTGCATCATGCCCTCGTCTGTGCAGCGCAAGGCCAGATAAACGAGGTCGGGATTGTCCGGCCGGGCTGTCGCGCGCGCTTGTGCTTCGGCGCACAGCGCCTTCTTGCCGGGCGCGTCGGCCAGATCAAATTCGACGCGGCGTAGCAGCACGTCGTCGGGCGTGCGCGCCAGGCGTTCGCTCAGCGTTGCCGCAAAGCCCGGCATGCTGCTGGCGTGCCCCAGCCAGGCTTCGGTGTCGGGCACGCCGGTCGCATCCCAGCGCACATGCAGCAAGGCCACGCGCGTGCGCTGCCCGGCGTCGTCGATCATGCTCAGCTGGGTGCCGGGCGCTTCCCCGGCCGCGCCGGCCAGCACGCTGCGATAGCTGCCGCTGCTGTACTTGCTGCCCGAGACCGACTTGGGCGGCTCGCTGAACACGTGGTCGGCGCCGCTGTCGAGCCAGCGCACGGGGCCGATCTGGCGCACCGGCTTGTCCGGCATGCTGCCGTAGGTGGCGTACCACTCCGCCAGCGGCGTGGCGCCGGCGATGTTGTAAACGGGGCGCTTGTTTTCGTCCTCGGTGGCGTCGAACTCTTCGATCAGGCGGCCATCGGCGGCGCGCGCGCGCACGTGGTGCTTGCCGGCGGCCGGCAGCACCAGCGGGGCCGAAGCCGCGCTGGCCACGCGCACCGTGCGCCCGTCCACCTCGACATCGACCGGAATGCCCAGGCCGTTGTAGACCGTCAGGGCCGGTTCGTCGCCGAAGACCGAGGTGCCATGGCTGCCGCTGAAACTGCTCGCGCCCAGTACGGCGGCCACGATGCCGCCGGCGGCCAGGACGCGCGCGCCGCCGGCCAGCCAGCCATCGGCACGCTGGAAGCGCGCCCACCAGTCCAGCTGCGTCTGGCGTTTGCGTTCCGCGCCCGGCAGCAGCACGGTATACTCGCGCGGCGCCGCCGACGGCGCCGGCGCCGGCGTCATGCCTTCGGCGCCGCGCGCCAGGCGCACGATCATGGTTTCGGTCACCAGCAATTCTTCCAGCGCGGCAGAGCGCAGGGCGCTGAGCGTATTGACCACCCCGCGCACCCAGCTGTCGACCACCCCCAGCCACTGATTGATGTTTTCGCGGTCGCAGCGGCTCAGGTCGAAGTTGCCCATCGCCCCCTGCCAGCTGCCTTCGAACTCGAGCCGGGCGCGCAGGCGTTCGTCCGGCGCCACACGGCCCGCTTCCCGGTACACGTTTTCCATGACCCGGTGCAGCTCGTTGGCGGCGTCGATCACGCGCATCACCTTGTCTTCGCTGGCCTTGCGCACGGCGGTGGCGATCGCGGTCGCGTTATTGAGCAAGCCTTGCGCGTCCTGCACTTCGGCCGAGGCATGCTCGGCGTAGTGGATCAGGGCCAGCAAACCGTCCAGGTATGCCTGCCACCCGCCGCCGAGCTGCGCGGCGCGGTTCTGGTGCCAGCTGCGGCACAGATGGTCGTGCGCCTGCAGGCGCGCATTGACGGCATCGATCTCGCCATTGACCCGCTCGAGCGCGGCCGGCAAGTCCTTCTTGCGGTACTCGGCGCCACGCACATGCACCACCTTGCCGGGCGCGGTCATGTGGCCGGCGATCAGGGCGCGGATCTGGCCCGCTTCGGTTTCCAGGGTGCGCAGGCTGGCGATGTCGTCGGTCAGCGAGGCCGGGTACAGGTTGGCCAGCTGGTCCATCGAGGCCGGCAGGTGCGGGTTGCGCAGCGCTTGATACTGCTCGGCGTGGCGCGCCAGCGCGCGGCCGAAGAAAATGCCGCAGTAGCGACGGTTGTAGTATTCGCGCTTGAACTGGCGGCCCAGCGTCTTGAGCGACTCTTCCAGTTCCACCGGCTTGGCCTTGCCGTCCATCTGTTCGAGCAGGTGACCGGTCATTTCCTCGCGCAACAGGACCGGATACTCGAAAATCGACCACGCGCTGGCGGGGTCGATCGCGGCCGGCACGTAGATCTTCTTGGCGTTCGCTTCGCGTTCATGGTTGAGCGGGTGGGTGAGCCACATGCGGGGTGGCTGCGCCAGCTCGACCTTGAAGATGCGGTGCCGGTCCTGTCCTTGCGCGGGCAGGGGCGGCACGTTGGCATAGGCGTCGTCGTTGAGAATGGCGCTCATGCGCTGCAGCATGTGGCTTTGCACCGCGAACGCGTCGCGCGTGGCGCGCCCGCTGTTATTTTCACCGTGGATGAAGCCGAGCGCGCGGTCCCAGGCGTCGTCGGCGCCCTGCAGGCGGTGCAGAGCATGGATCAGGGCATCGCTGCCGGTGAGCGACACGGCCACCAGGTCGGCCTGCATTTCCATCTCGCGCGACAAGGCACGCTGCATCAGGATCACGGCGTTGAACAGCGACTCGATCAGGCAGCGGATCGACCAGATGACCAGCTGCACCACCGCTACCACGGCGCGCACGCGCAAATCCAGGTTGCCGAGCGTGACCAGGACGTCGTCGAGCGCGTCGCGCCGCGTGACCAGGTGCGTGGCGATTTGCTGGGCCACGTACACCCAGCGCCCGACCGCCATCGAGCGCTGCGCGAAGTGGCCGAATTCGTGGGCCAGCACGGCGCGGAACTCGCCCAGGGTCAGCGTGTTGACCAGCGCCAGACCGATTTCCAGGTTCTTCTTGGACGGAAAGATCAGATTGAACAGGGAAAGGTCGTAAAACACGGCCGCGTTCACGCGCGCCGACAGGAACACTTTGTGCGGACGGGGTGCGCCGGCGGCGTCGGCCAGCTCGAACAGGAAGGCGAACAGGCGCGGCTGGTCCTTGGCCGTGACTTCGTGCAGGTCGGTCGGCTTGGCATTGCTGACCGAGAAAATAGCCTTGACCATGAAGCCGCCGATGAACAGCGCGCAGATGGCCATGATCCAGGCGATCATGCCCAGGTCCTTGCCCGCATTGTGAAAAAACACCCGGTACGGCGTGTACAGGAACCAGCCCGCCAGCGCGAAGTAGACGGCGACAAACAGTAGCAAACCGGCCACGGCCAGGCGTGCGCTGTTCTTGTATGAAGCCGACGGACGGGTCAGCTGCGCGGCCAGCTCTGCTGGCGGCGCGATGAAGTTGGCATTGATGGCGGATCCCCTGGAATATAACTAGATGGCAAGATTTATTGCCTAGATTCTAGTGCAAAAATAACATCTTTGCTGGCAATTTTCCAGGGTTGAGGCTTTCTGACGACACGCGCGTGGCGTCATCCCTGCACTTGCAAGGTGGTGACGACCTTGCGCTCATCGCGCTCGCCCGGCCCTGAAAATCGGCTGCGGCTTTCGCGGCGCAGCGTCACCAGGCGCCCGTCGGCCAGGCCGTAGACGCTGTCTTCGTCGTTGCCCAGTTCGAAGCCGATCACGATGAAGGCGCGGCCGCTGGCGCTAAGGCGGGCGCGGCTGGCCAGCGGCGTGCCGTCGGCGCCGATCCACACTTCCAGCAGCGAACTGAATTTTTTCGCGTACTTGCGTTCACGGTCGCTCAGCGTCGTGATCGGCATCTCGAAGCTGAGCGCGCGCGCCGGCTTGCCCTGCCAGAGGTCGGCCCGTTCGCCCTTGAACACGCCCCGCTCCAGCGCGCGGCCCAGCGCGGCCGCGGCCGAGGTCATGGCCACCAGTTCGCGCGGGCTGACCTCGTCGAGCGCGCTCAAGGTCGGGGTCTTGCTGTTGGCGTCGCGCGCGCGGGCCTGCATTTCGCGCTCCATGCGGGCCATGACGTCCTTCGTGTGCGTGACCGACAGGCCGCGTGCGCCATCCTCGACCAGCACGCTGGCTTGGCCCCGGACTTCTTCGGCTTCTTCGCCCTCGCCCAGCTTGCGCCAGGTCTGGGTATCGACCGCGGCCCGCACCGTCGCCTGGACCGCGCCGCGCACCAGCGCCGCCTTGAGCTCGCCCAGCGCGTCGGCGCGCGCGCTCAGCGCCGCGCACAGCAACGCCGCACCGGTCCCCAGCTGCGCGAGGCGTCTCATTGCAGCCGCCCGGCGCGCATGGTGACCGTGCGGGCGCACAGCGCGGCGATGGCGCGGTCGTGGGTGACCAGCACCAGGGTCGAGCCCCGCTCGCGGTTCATGGCGAACATCAATTCGATCACGGCCTGGCCGCTTGCCGCATCCAGGCTGCCGGTCGGCTCGTCCGCCAGCAGCAGGGGCGGCTCCGTCACAAAAGCGCGCGCCAGCGCCACGCGCTGCTGTTCGCCGCCGGACAGGTACTTGGGATAGTGGCGCAGGCGCGCGCCCAGCCCCACCCGTTCGAGCATCGCTTCGGCCTTGCGGCGCGCGTCGCCGTCGCCGCGCAGCTCGAGCGGCAGCATCACGTTCTCGAGCGCGTTCAAGTGCGCCAGCAACTGGAAGGACTGGAACACGAAACCCAGATGACGCTGGCGGAACGCGGCGCGCCCGTCTTCGTCCTGCGCAAACAAGTCGCTGCCATGCAGCGCGACGCTGCCGCTGGTGGGCGTGTCCAGGCCTGCCAAGATCCCGAGCAGGGTCGACTTGCCGGAGCCGGAAGCGCCCACGATGGCCAGCGTTTCGCCTGCCTGCACCGTGAGATCGACGCGGTCGAGGATGGTCAGCTCGCCGGCGGCGTCGGCCACCCGCTTGCACAGGCCTTGCACGGAGATCGCCGCGCAGGTGGGAATGTTCATGTTGGTCATATGGCTCCTGGGTTGATCAGTTGGTGCGCAGGCTTTGCAGCGGCGCGGTGTTGAGAACGGAACGCAGGCCGGCCCAGCCGCCAAGCAAGGCACAGACAGCGCCGGCGGCCAGGGCCGCGGCCCACAGCAGGGGCGAGAAATGCCATTCCAGCTTGAAGGCGAAGCGCGCCAGGGCCCAGCCGGCGGCGCTGGCGCCGCCTGCCGCCAGCAGGCCGGCCAGCGAGCCCGTCATGCCGAACTCGATCCAGCGTGCGCGGGAGAGCTGCGCGCGGCTGGCGCCCAGCGCGCGCAGGATCGCGCCCTGGCGCATGCGCTCGTCCTGCGAAGAGCGCAGCGTTGCGTACAGCACCAACAGGCCCGCGGCCAGGGTGAACAGGAACAGGAATTCGACCGCTGCCGATACTTGCGCCAAGATCACCTGGAAGCGGTCGATCATGGCGCCGATGTCGATCACGGTCAGGTTCGGATAATCGTCGGCCAGGCGGTGCAGCGAAGCCTTGCCGGCGGCGGGCACGTGGACCGAGGTGACCAGCGTGGCGGGCAGGCCGCGCGCCGTATCCGGGTCGAGCAGGAACGTGAAATTCGAGCGGCGCGAGCGCCAGTCGACCTTGCGCAAGCTGGTCACGCTCGCCTGCACCCGGGTGCCTGCCACGTCGAACACGATCTTCGTGCCGAGCTTGAGGCCGAGCCAGCCGGCGGCGTTTTGCGCCACCGAGACTTCGGCCGCGCCGCGCGTGTTGCCGAACCAGCGCCCCTGCGTCACCGTGTTCGCCGGCGGCAGCGCGGCCATGCTGCTCATGTCGATTTCGCGTTCGAGCATGTCCTTGGCGCGCCCGTCTTCCATGCCCGCCGTCTCGACCACCTTGCCGTCGATGCTGACGATGCGGGCCCGGATCAGCGGATACAGCACCGGCTGCCCGAAAGGCGCCAGGCGTGCGGCCACGTCGGCGCTTTGCTCGGGCGCGATATTGAGGACGATATGGTTGGGCGCCTGGGGCGGGGCCGTGTCCTTCCAGGCGGCCAGCAGGTCGCCGCGCACCACTGTCAGCAGCAGCAAGGCCATCAAGCCCAGCGCCAGCGCCACGATCTGCACGGCGGCCGGCCCCGGATTGCGGCGCAGGTCGGCCAGCGCCAGGCGCCAGACGCCGCGCTCCATGGCCGGCGGCAGCCAGCGCAGGCAGGCCACTGCGCCCCGCGCGGCGAGCGTGAACAGCGCCAGCGCGGCGCCGAAAGCGGCCAGGGTCAACAAGCCAACTTGCAGGTCGCCCGCCTGCCACACCATGAGCGAGGCGAACAGGCCCAGGCCCAGCAGCCACGCCGCCGCGCTGGCCGCGCGCGGCGCGCCGGTCTCGCCGCGCAGCACCAGATTGTGCGGCATATCGCGCAGTTGCAGCAGCGGCGGCAGCGCGAAGCCGAGCAGCAGCACGATGCCGGCCGCCATGCCGGTCAAGGCCGGCGCCATGGTGACCGGCGCCAGGTCGGCCGTGACGAGGGGGCCGAGCCAGCCGATCAATACGAAGTGAGCGCCGAAACCGATGGCCACGCCCAGGGCGCTGCCGGCCACCCCAACCAAGAGGAATTCGAACACGAACATGGCCAGCACCCGCGACTGGCGCATGCCCAGGCAGCGCAGCATCGCGCAGGCGCCGCGGTGGCGCAGCATGAAGCGGCGCGCCGCCATCGCCACCGCCACGCTGGCCAGCAGGGCCGACAGCAATCCGATCAAGGACAGAAACTGCGCGGCCTTGTCCAGCGCGCCGCTGGCGCTGGCGTTGCTCGAAGCGAGCGTATCGAGCCGCAGTTCCTTGCGCGCCGCCTTGGCGAGGGCCTGCTGGAAGCTGGCCAGCGCCGGCGCTTCGCCCGCCACCAGCAGATAGTAATCGGCAAAGGTGCCGCCTTGCAGCAGGCCGCTGGCGCGCAGGTCGTCCATCGAAATCATCACGCGCGGCGCGAACACCAGCGCCGCCGGGCCACGGTCCGGTTCCGACGCGATGGTGCGAGCGATCGTCAGGCGCAGTTCGCCGACCCGGATGGCGGCGCCGATGGCCAGCCCTTCGCGCTCGAGCAAGGAGGAATCGACCCAGGCACTGCCCGGCGGCGGGACGCCGCGCGCACGGATCCCGCCGTCGAGAATCAAGCCGCCGCGCAGGGGGTACCCGTCGTCGACCGCCTTGAGCGCCACCATGCGCGAGTGCGCGCCCTCCCCTTCACCGGACAGCACCATGCTGTTCATTTCCACCGTGTACGCGCTGCGCAGGCCCAGGCTGCGCGCCATGGCCTGCCACTGCGGTGCTATAGGCGCTTCGGCGGCCACGCGCAGGTCGGCCGCCAGCAGCTGGTGGGCGTCGCGCTGCATGGCCGCGCCCATGCGGGCCGAGAAGAACTGGACGGCAGAGAGCGAGGCCACCGCCAGCGCCAGGGCGCCCAGCAGCAGGCGCAGCTCGCCGGCGCGCCAGTCGCGCAGCGTCATGAGAAGGGAAAGTCGCATGGCATCCTTTGTCGGAAAGACTCAAGGATGCCGCGCGGCGCCCGCGCGATCACGGGTTTTGCGACGAATCGACAGTGCGTTCGACAGACTGCCGATTTGGCGGATCAGGCCAGCGCGAAGTCCAGCGTGTAGTGGTGCTGACGCTCGACGATGTCGATCTTGAGCGTGCCGGCGATACCAAGCAGGTCGCCGGTGCCGGAACCGGGCACGATCGAGATGGCCAGCTGACTGTCGCCGGCGTGCATGACACCGGCGTGCTGCAGGGCGAAGCTGCCCGAAAGCGTGCCGATGGTGGCGGTCACGTGCTCGATGGCGACGTAACCGGCCGAGCCGGCGGCGGGGTTGCCGGCCGAGAGCATCTCGCCCTGGCCGATGCCGGTCAGGTCGCCGCTGTACTGTTTGTCGATCAACATGCGCCCGACCGAGACCCGGCCCGCACCTTCGCCGGCCGGCGCCGGTTTCATCTGAAGTTCAAAACTGCCTTTTGCGATGCGCGACATATGCATTCCTGATTGAGTTGGAAACGTCGTCCCCGCCTGCACGAGGGCGACGGATGGGCGGCGCGAAAAAAAGCCCGGGACCTTGCGGCACCGGGCTCTTACTGTGCTTGCTCCGATTCTACGTCAAATCACGCGGCGCGATCGGCGCCCGCAGGCTTGCCGAAGTTGGCCAGCAACTGGGCTTCCTTCTGCTTGGCCTGCTTGAGGTGGCGCTCCTTCACGTGGCCGTAACCGCGGATGTCTTCCGGGATGCTGGCAATGGCCACCGCCTGCGACAGATTGTCCGCAGTCAGTTTGCCCAGCAGGCCGCCGACGGTCGCCTGGTACTCCTTGATCAGCGCGCGTTCCATCTTGCGCTCGGCCGTGTAGCCGAAGATGTCGAACGCACCGCCGCGCAAGCCCTTGAACTTGGCCAGCACGCCGAACGCCTTCATCATCCACGGACCGAATTCCTGCTTGATCAGGTGCCCCTTGGAGTCGGTCTTGGCCATGATCGGCGGCGCCAGGTGGAACTTGAGCTTGTAGTCGCCTTCGAACATGCCCGCCACTTTTTCGGCGAACGCGCCGGTGGTGTACAGGCGAGCGACTTCGTACTCGTCCTTGTAGGCCATCAGCTTGTAGAAGTAGCGTGCCACCGCTTCGGTCAGGCGCGTACCGGCACCGACCTTGGCTTCGGCCGCGCGCACCTGGTCCACAAAGGCCTTGTACTGATTGGCGTAGCCCGCGTCCTGGTAGGCGGTCAGCAGCTCGATGCGCTTCTTGACGATGTCGTCGAGCGTCTGGGTGCGCTTGAACTCGATAACCTTGGCCGGCGTCGTCATCTTGACCAGCGACGGCAGATCGTGGGCGGCGGTGCGGCCCCACAGGAAGGCGCTCTTGTTAAAGCCCACCGACACGTTGTTCAGTTCAATCGCTTTCAGGATCGCCGCTTCGGACAAGGGGACCTGGCCTTTTTGCCATGCGTAGCCGAGCATGAACATGTTGGTGGCGATCGAGTCGCCCATCAGCGCGGTGGCGATCTGGCCGGCGTCGACGAAGTCGACCTTGTCGGCGCCGCAAGCCTTGACGATTTCGGCCTGCGACGACGCGCCCGGGAACTGCCAGTCCGGGTTCTTGACGAAAGCGGCGGTCGAGGAACCGGTCGAGTTGATGGCCGCGTAGGTGCGGCCTTCGCCCATGCGCGAGAGCGCATCGCGGCTGGCGGTGACGATCAGGTCGCAGCCGATCACGAGGTCGGCGCTGCCGGTGCCCACGCGGGTCGAATGCAGGTCGGCCTGGTTATCGGCCAGACGCACGTGCGACATCACCGGGCCGCCCTTTTGGGCCAGTCCGCTCATGTCGAGCACGATCGCGCCCTTGCCTTCGACGTGGGCCGCCATCGCCAGGATCTGGCCGACGGTGACCACGCCGGTGCCGCCGATACCGGTGATCAGGATGCCGTACGGCGCGGCGGTCGATTTGAGCACCGGCGTTGGCAGCGGCGGCGGGGCTTTTTCGCCCGATGCCGCTTTTTTAGGCTTCTTGAGCGAGCCGCCTTCGACCGTCACGAACGACGGACAGAAACCGGTCACGCACGAGAAGTCCTTGTTGCAGGACGACTGGTTGATCTGGCGCTTGCGGCCCAGTTCCGTTTCCAGCGGTTCCACCGACAGGCAATTGGACTGCACGGAGCAGTCGCCGCAGCCTTCGCACACGGCTTCGTTGATCACGGCGCGCTTGGCCGGATCCGGGTACTCGTTACGCTTGCGGCGGCGGCGCTTCTCGGAGGCGCAGGTCTGGTCGTAAATCATGGCCGACACGCCCGGCATGTCGCGCAGCTCGCGCTGCACGTCCATCAGCTCGGAACGGTGACGCACGGTCACGCCCGGCGCCCAGTTGTAGTCGTCCGGGTATTTCTCCGGTTCGTCGGTGACCACGATGATCGGGGAGACGCCTTCGGCCGCGATCTGGCGGCTGATCATGCCCGGGTCGAGCGGACCGTCGAATTCCTGGCCGCCCGTCATGGCGACGGCATCGTTGAACAGGATCTTGTAGGTGATGTTGACCTTGGCCGACACCGCCGCGCGGATCGCCAGGATCCCCGAGTGGAAGTAGGTGCCGTCGCCGAGGTTGGTGAACACGTGCTTTTCGTTGGTGAACGGCGCCTGGCCGACCCAGGTGACGCCTTCGGCGCCCATGTGGGTGAAGGTCGAGGTTTCGCGGTCCATCCACAGCACCATGTAGTGGCAGCCGATGCCGGCCAGCGCACGCGAGCCTTCCGGGACCTTGGTCGAGGAATTGTGCGGGCAGCCGGAGCAGAAGTAAGGCGTGCGGTCGGTTTGCGGATTCGGTTTCAGGCCGGCGCTCTTGAGCACCAGTTCCTTCGCTTCCAGGAAGGCGATACGCTCTTTCACGCGCTGCTCGACCGGGTGGCCGGCGCAATAGTGCGAGATGCGGCTGGCGATCGCGCGTGCGATCAGGGCCGGGTTCAGCTCATAGGTGGCCGGCAGCAGCCAGTCGCCGTGGCCGGTGCCGCCCTTGTTGGACCATTCGCCGGTGTCGTCGAATTTGCCGACCACGCGCGGACGTTCGCCGTCCGGCAGGTTGTACAGTTCTTCCTTGAGCGCGTATTCGAGAATCTGGCGCTTTTCTTCCACCACCAGGATTTCGTCCAGGCCCTTGGCGAATTCGTGCACGCCGTCCGCTTCCAGCGGCCAGGTCATGCCGATCTTGTACAGGCGGATGCCGATGTCGCTTGCCGCCTGCTCGTCGATGCCCAGGTCGGCCAGCGCCTGGCGCGTGTCCAGGTACGATTTGCCGGCGGTGATGATGCCGATCTTCGGCTTCGGGCTGTCCCAGATGATTTTATTGAGCTTGTTGGCGCGCACGTAGGCCAGGGCCGCGTACCACTTGAAGCTGTTCATCCGCACTTCCATATCGAGCACGGTGTCCGGCCAGCGGATATTGAGGCCACCTTCGGGCAGGACGAAGTCGGTCGGCAGTTCGATCTTGACGCGGTCCGGGTCGAAGTCGACCACGGCGCCGGACTCGATGATGTCGGTCACGCACTTCATCGATACCCACAGGCCCGTGTAGCGGCTCATGGCCCAGGCGTGCAGGCCGTAGTCGATGTATTCCTGGACCGACGCCGGGTACAGTACCGGAATGCCGCAGGCGTTGAGGATGTGATCCGACTGGTGGGCGGTGGAGGACGACTTGGCCGCGTGGTCGTCGCCGGCCAGCACCAGCACGCCGCCGTGCTTGGCCGAGCCGGCGTTGTTGGCGTGCTTGAAGACGTCGCCGCAGCGGTCCACGCCCGGGCCTTTGCCGTACCACATCGAGAACACGCCGTCGTACTTGGCATCCTTGAACAGATTGGTCTGCTGCGTGCCCCACACGGCGGTGGCGGCCAGGTCTTCGTTCATCCCGGGATGGAACTTGACGTGGTGCGCGTCCAGGTGCTTCTTGGCCTTGACCGCGGTCATGTCGACCGAGGTGACGGGCGAACCGCGGTAGCCGGTGATGTAGCCGGCCGTGTTCAAGCCCGCTTTCAGATCGCGCTCGCGCTGCATCATCGGCAGGCGGATCAGGGCCTGGGTGCCGGTCATGAAGGCGCGGCCGCGCTCGAGCGTCCATTTGTCGTCGAGCGAGATTTCGTGTTCGGGTTCGGCGCCCAGTTTGCTTGGGTCTAGTGGTGCATTCATTGTTGTCTCCTGGCGCTTACGCGGCGGTTTTGGTGGTGTCGGTCAGTACGCCGCGCTTGATCTGGTCCAGTTCGATCGATTCGAACAGGGCCCGGAAGTTACCTTCGCCGAAACCCTGGTCGCCTTTGCGCTGGATGATTTCGAAGAAGATCGGTCCGATCACGGTCTGGGTGAAAATTTGCAGCAGCAGTTCGCGCTCGGTCTCGTTGCTGTGGCCATCGATGAGGATGCGCAGGCGGCGCAGTTCCTCGAGGTTCTCGCCATTGCCCGGCAGGCGGCGGTTGACCAGCTCATAATAGGTTTCGATCGTATCCTGGAACACGATGCCGGTGTCGCGCATCTGCTGCACGGACTGGTAAATATCGTCGGTGCCCAGCGCGATGTGCTGGATGCCCTCGCCATGGTACTGGTCGAGGTATTCGGCGATCTGGGATTTGTCGTCGGACGACTCGTTGATCGGAATGCGGATCTTGCCGCATGGGGAAGTCATGGCTTTCGACTTCAGGCCGGTCAGCTTGCCTTCGATGTCGAAGTAGCGCACTTCGCGGAAGTTGAACAGGTTCTCGTAGAACTCGGCCCATTCCTTCATGCGGCCGCGGTGCACATTGTGGGTCAGGTGGTCGATGTAGGTCAGGCCGTTGCCGACCGGGTTGGCCACGGCGCCGGGAATGGCGACGAAGTCGACGTCATAGATGGAGATGTCGCCGATGGCGCCCTCGGGCAGCACGCCGTCCTTGGCGCCCTTGCCGCGCCAGCGGTCCACAAAATACAGGAGCGAGTCGCCCACGCCCTTGATGGCGGGGATGTTCAATTCCATCGGGCCGTTCTTGTTGTCGAAACCCCAGGCGCCCAGTTCCAGCGCGCGCTTGTAGGCGAAGGCGGCGTCGTCGACGCGGATCGCGATGGCGCACACCGACGGGCCGTGGGTGCGCGCGAAGCGCTGCGCGAACGAGTCTTTTTCGGCGTTGATGATGAAGTTGATGTCGCCCTGGCGGTACAGGGTCACGTCCTTGTGGCGATGGCGGGCGATGGCGGCAAAGCCCATCTGTTCGAACAGTGCGCCGAGCGCTTTCGGGTCCGGTGCGGCGTACTCGACGAACTCGAATCCGTCGGTGCCCATCGGGTTCTCCCAAGGCGTAAATTGCATGACAGTCTCCTCATTTTAATAGCGCACAGTATAGTCCCGGAGCTCCAGCATTAAATTTCAAACCATGCCCACGCGGCGACGATTTGAGCAATAATATTGCGTGAGAATGGCTGTTTTGGAGGAAAAATGTCAAAAATAGAGCTGGATAAAACAGATCGCAAGATTTTGGCGATCTTGCAGCAGGACGGGCGGCTGTCCAATCAGGACGTGGCGGACCAGGTCAGCCTGTCGCCGTCGCCCTGCCTGCGCCGCATCAAGCGGCTCGAGGAAGCGGGTGTGATCCGCCAGTATGTGGCGCTCCTGGACCCGGCCCAGATCGGGCTGGGATTGCTGGCGTATGTGAACGTGCGGCTGGAAAAGCACAGCGAAGGGTCGAGCAACGCGGCCGGGGCCAGACGGCCCACCAGTTCGCCGCACAGCGATTTTGCGGCCTCGGTCGAGCACTGGCCGGAGGTGGTGGCCTGCTATGCGATGACGGGGGAAATGGATTACCTGCTGCGCGTGCACGTGGAAGACATGGACCACTTTTCGCGCTTCATGATGCAGACGCTGCTGATTCACCCGGCGGTGGCCGATGTGAAGTCGAGCTTTGCGCTGCAGCGGATCAAGGATACGACGGCGCTGCCGCTGGTCTGATCAGCGGCGCGTCCCGAAGAATTTTTCGGCGAAGCGCTTGTTGGCCTTGAAGTTGTAGTCGATCGTGGCGACCTGCTCTTCGATCGCTTCCTGCAGCATGCTGGCCGGGTTGGCTGGCAACAGGCGCAGGTAGGCATCGGCCTCGCCGCGGTCGCGGGCGATCTCCATGCCCGCTTTTTTCGCGATGTGCATCATGGTCTGGTTGGACGACAGATAATGCATGTACAGCGTGTCGACATCCGAATTGCGGCAGTGGATGGCGGCGCGCTCGAACAGCTTGGAGCCGATTCCCAGGCCACGCGCCGAGGCCGACACCGAGACGCCGAATTCGGCGATCCGGTCCTTGGTGGTGGCGGACGAGCCGGCCGGAATGCTGTCCTTGGGCGCGAACGCCAGGTGCCCCACGGCCACCAGCTTGAACACGCGGTTGTAGACGCCGTACACGGTATCGCGGCTGAAATCGATGCGCGCGACGTAGGCCCCGATCTGCTCGTCGGGCAAGACCGTACCGAACCGCAGTAAGCGGTCACTATCGTCGAGCGCGAGGAAATGCTTGAGCATGCGGCGGCGGTCGCGCTCTTCCAGTTGTTTGACGAGCACGGTCCGCTTCGGCTTCTGGCCGCCCGGCCGGCCCAGCCAGCGATTCAATTGCGCCGGCAAGATCGTGTTGAACATGTTGCTTCTCCTGCAATTGTGCAATGCACCATCAGTGCCATTCTAGCGCATTGTCCGAATCGGTTTGGAGCGCAGACTCTAGCGTGCAGCTCAATGCAGCACCCGCTCGAGCAGCGTGAACATGATCGCCGGATCGAATACATTGAGCACGCCCGCGCTGCCGTCCGCTTCGGTGACGTCGATCACCTCGCGCACATGGTCGTGGGTGCCGTCGTCGAGCAGGAGGGGCGAAGCGCGGCGGTCGCTGGCGGCCACCGTGATCAGGTTGTCGACCGCGTCGACGAGCAGGCCGAAGCACTCCTCTCCCCGCTCGATGATCATGATCTTGCGCGCCTTCGGGTCGGCCGCCGGGCCCATGCCGAACAGGCAGCGCAGGTCGATCACGGAAATCATCTGGTGGCGCAGGTTGAGGATGCCGCGCACGCAGCGCGGCAGGCCGGGCGGCTGCACCATGCCGTCGCGCCAGCAAATGATCTCGCGCAGCTGGCCGATTTCGACCGCCCACGGGCTGTCGAGCGAAAACACCACGTAGACCGCGCGGTTGCGCGCCGAGCGGGCGCGCTGGGCGCCGCCGGCCGCTTCGGCCTCGCCCTGGTACAGGCGCACATGGCCGGCCCCGATTTCCACCAGCTCGGATTGGGAAAAGATCCCTTCATGGTTGAGGAACAGGACATCGGCGCCGTTGTCGCCGCTCACGCAGCCGGCGAACATCGCCGCCCGCGCTTTCGACAGCAGCGGAATGGGCAGCACCTCGCCTTCGTTGACGTGGAAGATGCTGTCGACCGAGTCGACCAGAAGGCCGATCAGGGTTTCGCCCACCAGCGCCACCAGAATGCGCCGCTCGGACGGGTTGCCGTCCGCGTGGGCGCCGAACTGCAGCAGCGCGGCGAAATCGACCACGCCCACCGCATGCCCGCGGAAGTTGATGCGGCCCAGGCACAGCGGGCTGGCCATCACGCTGGGCATGAGCTCCGGGACCATGATGATCTCGCGGATCGCGCACATCTCGAACGCGAACGCGGTGCCGCCCACGCAAAAGCTGATGCAGTGGCGGCGCTGCGCACGCTGGGCGAACTGGCCGCCGCCGCCATTGCGCCCGATCGTGCGCAGCATCTGCACATGGGGGACATTTTCAATCTGGGCCAGCGCGGCCGGGTCGAGGATTTCGAGCAGGCGCGCGCCGTCGTCGAGCGTGATGGTGCCGGCCACCACATTGCGGCTGGCAGCGTCGCGATACTGCAGCATGCTGCGCTGCTCGGGGCGCACCCGCAGCACTTCGCCGGTATCGTGAAAAATGATGCCGACCTCGATCTCGCCGTGGTCGACGATCGCGATCTTGTGGGTGCGTTCTGCCGCCGGCGCGGCGGGGTCGAAGATGCGGCCCAGATTGAGCACGGGGATCACCTGGCCGCGCAGCGTGAACACGCCCTCCAGATAGGCCGGCGCCAGCGGCACCGGGATCATCTTGTCCGGGAAGTTGACCACTTCGCGAATGCAGCTGGCCGGCAGCGCGTATTCCTGGCCGCCCAAATGGAAGGAGCCGAACAGCTCCGGCGTCGCCGACGACACCCGCGCCAGTTCCAGCGCGCGCGCGGCGGCCTGCACGGTCTGGGTCGGCACGGCGGCCGCGAGGGTGTTGAGCTGCAGTTCAGATACTTGCATGATGAAGTTCCTCGTCCTGGCGTTCGACCTTGGCGATCGACACGCAGTAAGTCGTACAATCGATGCGCACGGTGCGCCCGCGGCGCCCGCCCACTTCGCGCCGCGCCACCAGCAGCCCTTGCTCCTGCAGGCTGCGTTCGGCCTGTTCCACGTTCAGCGCGCCCACGCCGCTGTGCAGGCCCGCCCCGCCCAGCATGTTGGCGCCGCCGGCGACGATCGCCTGCATCTCGCCCAGATCCTTGCGCCGCGCACCCATCAGCGACAGCAAGGCCGGCACTGCATGGTTGACGTAGCGCGCTCCCTTGCCCCAGCCCGGCTGGTCCGAATGGGGCAGCAGGCAATGAGCCAGGCCGCAGCGGCGGGCGACCGGCCACACCAGCGCGATCGCCACGCACGAGCCCAGCAAGGCCGACAATTCCTGGCCGGGACGCCCGACCTGCGCCTCGCCCATCGCCACCCACAGCTGGCCGCTCATGGCGCGTCCAGGTGATAGACATGGGGCTGCAGATACTGCAGCGCGGTGCCCAGGCGCGTAATCGATTCCTGTTCGCCCAGCACCAGGCGCGCGCCGAGCGCCATCTGGCGCTGCACTTGTTCAAGCACCTGGCGCTGGTTGGTCTCGTCAAAATAGATCAGCACATTGCGCAGCATGACCAGGTCAAAGGCCGGCGCGGAAAGCCGCGTGAGCAGGTTGTGGCAGCTGAACTGCACATGGAGCTTGAGTTCGGAGGCGACCGCGATGCGCTCCCCTTCGCGCCGGAAGTAGCGCTCGAGCAGCTGGGGATGGGAAGCCTGGAAGCGCTCGACCGAGCGCCCGCCGTAGCGGCCGGCGCGGGCCGCGTCGAGGGCGGCGGCCGAAATGTCGGTGCCCACGATCTGGTAGCGGAACTTCGGATGGCGCTGCGCGAACTGGTCGCACAGCATGGCCAGCGAATACGCCTCCTCGCCGGTGGCGGCGGCGGCGGACCAGATGCGCAGGCACTGGCCCGCATGGGCCGCATGCCAGGCGGGCAGGAAGTCGCGCTCCAGGTACTCCCACACGGCCGGGGTGCGGAAGAACACGGTATCGTTGGTGGTGACCATGTCGATGAAGGCTTGTACCTCGGGCCCGCCGCTGCGCACCAGATCCAGGTACTGCTCGTAGCTCGGAATGGCGAGCGCGCGCAGGCGCGGACCGAGACGGCCCTGCAGCAGCACGCTCTTGCGCGCGTTCATGGCGATCCCGGTGTGCTGGCGCACCAGGCCGATCAGTTCGTCCAGCGTGCCGGACGCCAGTGGCGCGTCGCAGCTCACATCACACCTTGAACATCGAGACGGTCTGCTGCAGGCCGCCGGCGCTGTTGTTGAGGCCATCGGTGGAGCGGGCGATGCTGTCGCAGGCGGCGGCCGACTTCTCGGTCTCCTCGGCGATGTAGGCAATCGCGGCCGACACTTCGCGCGCCGTCACCAGCTGCTCGTTGGTGGCGTTCGAGATGTCGGAGATGGCCTGGGTGGTCTTGGCCACGCCGGCCACGATCTTGTCGAAAGCTTCGCTGGCCTGGCGCGAAATGTCGCTGCCGACCGAGGCGCGCTTGACCGACTCGTTGATCAGTTTGGAGATTTCCTTGGTCGCCTGGGACGAGCGCTCGGCCAGCTTGCGCACTTCGTCGGCCACGACCGAGAAGCCCAGGCCATGCTCGCCGGCGCGCGCCGCTTCGATGGCCGCGTTAAAGGCCAGCATATTGGTCTGGCTGGCGATCTCGCTGATCACCTTGACGATTTCGCCGATGTCCTCGGACGAGCGGTTGATCAGCTCCATCGCTTCGATCGACTTGGCCACCGCTTTCGCGCCAAGCTGCGCTTCGTCCTGGGTGGCCTTGGCCAGCTGGTCGGCGCTGCGGCTGTTGCCGGCGATGGAATTGATGGACGAGGTCAGGCCGTCGATCGAAGCGTTCATCTGTTCGACGGTGGCGCCCAGCGCCTGGGCGCCGGAGGCGACACCGTTGGAACGCTCGGCGATCACGCGCGAGGAGGCCGACAGGCCGCCGGCCGCTTCGACCACGTTGCCGATCACGGAGCGCAGGTCGGTGATCATTTTGAGCACGCCGCCGGCCAGCTGGTCGATCGGATCGGCGCCGGCCACATTGATCTGGCAAGTCAGGTCGCCGCCGGCGGCGCGGCCCACCGAATCGAGCAGGCGCTTGACCTTTTCGCTGTCGCTGGCGGCGCGTGCGGCCACGCTCTCTTCGAGCTTGACCTGTTCGGTGATGTCGACTGCGAACTTGACGACCTTGTACGGCTTGCCGTTGACGTCGAGGATAGGATTGTAGGTGGCCTGCAGCCAGACCGCCTTGCCGTTGTTGCCGATGCGGCGATAGCGGCCGCTGTCGAATTCGCCGCGGTTGAGCTTTTGCCAGAACTTGCGATAGTCGGCGCTGGCGGCGTAATCGTCTTCGCAGAACACGCGGTGGTGCTCGCCGCGGATGTCGTCGAGTTCATAGCCGACCACGGCCAGGAAGTTGTCGTTGGCGTCGAGGACATGGCCGGCCATGTCGAATTCGATCATGGCCTGGGCCTTGCTCATCGCGTTGACCTTGCCCTCGTACTCGGCGTTGCGCACCTTGAGGGCGGTGACGTCGGTGGCGTATTTGATGACCTTGAACGGTTTGCCCTGGGCGTCGAAGATGGGATTGTAGGAGGCGTTGAGCCAGATCTCGCGCCCGCCGCGGGCGAAGCGCTTGTATTCGCCGGTGTCGTAACTGCCTTCACCGAGCTTGCGCCAGAATTCGCGGTAGGCGTCGCTGGCGGCATAGGCCGGATCGCAGAACATGCGGTGGTGCTTGCCCACCACGTCGGCCCGTTCGTAGCCGGTGGTGGCCAGGAAGTTCTCGTTGACCTCGAGGATGGTGCCATCGAGCGCGAATTCGATCACCGCCTGCGACTTGGAGATGGCGCTGATCTTGCCGTCCGACTCGGCGTTGGCCTGCTTCTGTGCCGTGATGTCGGTGGCGAACTTGATCACGCGGACGGGCTTGCCCTCTTCGTCGAACACCGGATTGTAGGACGCGTTGATCCAGATGTCCTTGCCGCTCTTGTGCAGGCGGCGGTAGTCGCCGCGGTCGAATTCGCCCTGCGCCAGGCGGGCCCAGAACTGCTTGTATTCGGCGCTGGCGGTGTACGCGCGGTCGCAGAACATGGCGTGATGCTGGCCGCGCACTTCATCGATGGTGTAACCGAGCGTGGCCAGGAAATTCTCGTTGGCGTCGACAATGGTGCCATCGAGGTCGAACTCGATGATCGCCTGGACCCGGTTCAGGGCCGAATACATGGCTTGCATGTCCTGTTGCGAACGGCCTGCCGCTGGGGTGCTGTTTTTCATGTCCGAACCTCTTCTCAATCGAGCAAAGATGAATGCCAGCCAGAAAGCTGGCGAAAGCGCTACATGGTTTTGCGTGACGTGGGCTGGGTCAGCGATGTACCTAGTCTCCACGAAACGCGCGGATGAGTAAGCTCAGCAGTAGAAATAAATCGGGAAAGATGACGAACAAAACAGATTTGCGTTGCGAGAGGGCAACACAAAATCACCCAATAATCACACTTTGTGATATCCGGTGTTCGAAGCGCAATTACTGTCGGTTTTGTGCAGGCAAAGCGGCCGTGACGGCGCTTACCCGTGCTGCATAAACGGCATCGGGAATGCCGGCTTTGTTGTCGCCGCAGGCGGCCGCGATCTGGCCGGCGTCGACCGCGCGGGCTGCCGCCAGGGCTGTGCGCAGCAACGGCGCCGGGGCGAATGGGGCGTCGGGCGTGTCGAGCGCGAGCGCGTCGAGCATCTGTTCAAAGCGCTCCGGCTTGCGGAAGGCGTCACAGCGCGTGAACAGTTTGACCAGTGCGGCGCCGTCCATGGCCGGCGCGTTGCCGATCTGGACATGTTCGCGCGAGGTCATGACGGCCAGGTCGCGGCAATCGTTGGGCACGCGCAGCCGTTCGCACAGTGCCACGATGCGTGCCGGCTCCAGCGGGCGCATCAGGGTGGCGAAGCGCACGGACAACGGGGCATCGACGCTGGCCGCATGATCGAGCACGCGCATCGCATGCGCGCCGCCGTGCTCGGGAAAATCGGGACCGAGCTCCGGCACGATGCGCGCCAGCGCGCCGCAGGCATGCAGCACGGCGAACATGCGCGACGGCGTCGCTTCCATCAGACCGCGCGCGAGCTCCTGCCACACGCGTTCGGCCACCAGCGCATCGACTTCGCCGGCTTCGACCATGGTGCGCATCAGCGCCAGCGTTTCGGGCGCCACCGTGAAGTCGGCAAAGCGCGACGCAAAGCGCGCCAGGCGCAGGATGCGCACCGGGTCTTCCAGGAAGGCGTCGGACACGTGGCGGAACACGCGCGCGGCGATGTCGCGCTGGCCGCCGAAGGGGTCGACCAGGGTGCCGTCGTCGGCGCGCGCGATGGCGTTGATGGTCAGGTCGCGCCGCACCAGGTCTTCTTCGAGCGTGACGTCGGGCGCGGTGTGGAACACAAAACCGCGGTAGCCGGGCGCAGTCTTGCGTTCGGTGCGCGCGAGCGCATATTCCTCCTGCGTTTCAGGATGCAGGAACACGGGGAAGTCCTTGCCGACCGGGCGGAAGCCCTTGGCCAGCATGTCCTCGGGGGTGGCGCCGACCACGACCCAGTCGCGGTCCTTGACCGGCAGGCCAAGCAGCGCGTCACGGACCGCGCCGCCGACGATGTACGATTTCATGCTCAAGGGGCGCGGTCGATCTCGTCGTCGTGGATGCCCGCCGTTTCGGTTTCGGCCAGCGCCTCGCTCACCCAGCGCGCCACGGCCGGGTGGGCCTGCATGCGGTTGCAATACGCTTGCAGGGCCGGCGCCAGCGCCACCCCGTACGTTTTGAAGCGCATGACGACCGGCGCGAAGAAGGCGTCGGCGATCGAGAACTCGCCGAACAGGAACTGGTGGTGGCCGAAGCGGGACAGGCATTCTTCCCAGATCTCGCTGATGCGGCCGATGTCGCCCTGCGCGCCCGGCGTGCGGCCGCGGCCCGGCAGGCTGCGCCGGATGTTCATCGACATGGCCGAACGCAGGTCGCCGAAGCCGGAATGCATTTCGGCCGTGACCGAGCGCGCCATGGCGCGCGCCGCCACGTCCTGCGGCCACAGGTGCTTTTCGGGGAACTGTTCGGCCAGGTATTCGCAGATGGCCAGACTGTCCCAGATCGTCATTTCGCCGGCGACGAGCACCGGCACCCGGCCGGCGGCGGAAAATTCGGCGATGCGGGTCGCGGTGTCCGGCTGGTCGAGCAAGACCCGCACTTCGGTGAACGGGATGTTAAAGGCGGTCATGGCGACCCACGGCCGCATCGACCAGGACGAGTAATTCTTGTTGCCGATGACGAGGGTCAGGCCGGCTTTGCGGGCGTCGTTCAAGGTCTGGGACAGGGTCGGGTCGAGCTCGGTCGTTTGCATGATGGGATGGCGTTAGTTTTAGCGCCCGGCGCGGGCGCGGAATTCGTCGAAGCGGTCAAGCGGCGACAGGTAGTGGGGGGCGACCGCCTCCAGCGCCGTCAGCTTGATCCCGAGCGCGGCGGCGGTGGTGAGCTGGATCGCGGGATCGACCACGTTATCGACCTTCATGGAGTCGAGGTTGTCGCGGGTGAGCATCGGCATCCCGGGCAGCATTTCGAAGAACATCGCTTGCAGGCGGCCCAGCGCGTCGGGCATGCGGAACACCGGCCGCTCGTGGTGCGACCACTTGCCCACCAGGCGCACCAGCTCGGCCAGCGAATAGATTTGCGGGCCGCCCAGGTCGTACACCTGGTGGCGGGTGCGCGGATTGGTCAGTGCGTTGACGAAGGCCTGGGCCACGTCGCCCACATAGACCGGCTGGAAGTCGGCGTCGGCGGCCGGCAGCGGCACGAACGGCAGGACCTTTTGCAGGTCGGCGAAGGTATTGAGGAAGTTGTCTTCGGGGCCGAACACCACCGACGGGCGGAAGATGGTGGCCGCCACCGACGGCTGCGAGCGCGCGGCCAGTTCGCCGTCGGCCTTGGAGCGCAGGTACATGGACGGGCCGTCGGCGGCCGCGCCCAGGGCGCTCATGTGCAGGTAGCGCGGCACACCCTCGGCGGCGCAGGCGGCCACGATGCGGCGCGGCAGTTCGACGTGGGCGCGTTTGAAGTCCGGGCCGTAAGGCATGCCGCGGCGCGAATGGAGCAGGCCGACCAGGTTGATGGCGGCGTCGCAGCCGGCCACCTGGCGGCGCAGTGCGGCGTCGTCGTTGACATCGGTTTCGATCACTTCCACGCGCGGCAGGGGAATGAGGTGCTTGGCGCGCTCGTAGCGGCGGGTGGGCACGATCACGCGCGCGCCCTCGGCCGACAGGCGCGCCACCAGGTGCGCGCCGATGAAGCCGGTGCCGCCAAATACTACGACAGTTAAATCTCTCATGCTGTTTCTCGCTCTTGTTGGCAGTGGTCTACGGCAGGTCGCTGGGTGAGTCGGTGCGCGGCACGACCCGGCCCAGACGCGCCTTGAGCGACTGCGGCTTGTTTTCAAACAGGGCGGCGTAATTGGTCGCGTTGGCCATCACGTTCTTCACGTAGACCCGGGTTTCCATGTACGGAATGGTCTCGGCGAAGACCGCCCCTTCCATCGGCTGGGACAGCGTGGCGCGCCAGGCACGCATGCGCCCCGGACCCGCATTGTAAGCTGCCGTGGCCAGGGGTTGGGAGCCGCCGGCGTTGGCCAGCACCATATTCATGTAATTCGATCCCAGGAGCAGGTTGGTGCGCAGGTCGCCCAGCTTGTCCTTGACGTAATCGCCCAGGCCGATCTTGCGCGCCACGTACTGCGCGGTGGACGGCATCACCTGCATCAGGCCCGAGGCGCCCACGTTGGAACGGGCATCGGTCATGAAGCGCGATTCCTGGCGCATCAGGCCATACACCCAGGCCTTGTCCAGTCCCAGCTCGGTGGTGGTGGGGCTGAGAATGTCGATGTGGGGCGAAGGGAAGCGCTGGGTATAGTCGAACTGGGTGCGGGTGCGCTCGGAGGTGTGCACCATGCGGTCCAGGATGTCGTTGCGGCGCGCGAATTCGGCGGCCGCCAGCAATTCGCGCTCGCCGAACTTGCGCAGTTCCCAGTTCCATTCACGTGTGCCTTCCTGGCGCAGGCGCAGGCTGAAGAACTTGAGCGCGCGGCGCAGGCCGGGGTTGGCGGCCACCGGCAGCAGTTCTTCGGTGGTCAGGGCCGGACCGGGCGGCGGGATCGAGATCTTTTGACCCGTTTCTTCCAGCGCCAGCTGGCCGTAGAAGGAATTCTGGTCGGCGATGCGCTGGTACAGGGCCAGCGCGTCGGCCGGGGGCGAGGCGGGATCGGCCTGCATCGCGCGCGCCAGCCAGTAGGTCCAGGCGCCCTGGCTGCGCAGGGCGGGCGGCATCTCGTTGATGGCCGCGCGCACGGCTTTCCAGTCGCCGCGGCGCAGCGCCATGCGGGTTTTCCATTGCACCTGCTCGGACGACAGGGGCGCGCCGGCGCTGTTGTTCCAGAATTCGGCGGCGTCGGGATCGAGCTTGAGCGAGGCGGCGTGGGCCAGCACGGCCCAGCCGATGGCCTGCTCCTGCGTCGACAGGCCGGACAGGTTCTTGCGCAGCGCGACCTGGGCCAGCTTGAGCGAGGAGCGCGCCATGCGGCCGATGGCCACCAGATAGATTTCGTGGTCGGCGCGGGTGCTGCCGATGCCGCGCGCCATGGCCAGGGCCGGGAAATCGACCGCCTGGGCCGCGTGGGCGTCGGAGGCGCCCAGCAGCGTGGCCACGCGCCGGGCGGGCCCGGTGGACGAGGTTTCGCCGGCCAGGCGCAGCTGGACCAGCAAGTCGTTGGTGTCGAACTGGCCGGCCTGGGCCAGCGCCACCAGCAAGCCGTTGCAGGCGTCGCCGTAGGATGGCGGATTGACCAGGGCGGCGCGCGCCTCGTCGGTCACGCGTTCGCCGCGCGCCACGCGCGACATCAGGCCGTAGCAGCGGACCTGGGTATCGTCGTTCAGGACAAACAGCGGCAGCTGCTGGTCGAAATTGGCCCAGTCGCGCGCGCGGCCCAGCTCCAGCAGCCAGTCGTTGCGCAGGCGGTCGGCGATGGCCGTGCCCTGGTAGCGGGCCAGGAAAGCGCGGATCTCGTCGGGCGGCGTGCTCGCCAGGCGCGGTTTGAGCCGATAATAGGCGACATACGAATCGAGAGGATACTGCTGCAGGCGTGCGGCGGCGGCGGCGACCCGGGCCAGATCGTTCAGGCGCGATGCTTCGCGCAGCGTGACGAAGGTATCATCGTCGGGATGCGGGTCGGTGATGGCGGGCGTGGCCGGCACCTGGGCCTGGCACAGCGAGGCGCCCAGCGCCAGTACGGCAAACAATTTCGGCAAGAACTTCACGGCGACTTTCTATGAATGCGTTGGACAGATCATGAGCGGCAAACCAAGAATACCATGCAGCGCTGCGGCGCAACCAGCTCCCAGCGCACACAAGCGCACGAGCGCGGAATCGGTTAACCCGGCGCTTGACCCGCCGCTTGACAAGAGCGCGCTGCGGCGTGAGCTGTTGAGCGCACGCGCGGCCATCGGCACGGCGCAAAAAACGGCGTGGGACGCGGCCATCGGCGCGCGCGTGCTGGCCTGGTGGGACGAGCAGGCGGCGGCCGGGCGCGGCACGCTGGGCGTGTACTGGCCCCTGCGCGGCGAGCCCGACCTGGCGGCAACGTACGCGGCGCTGGCCGCGCGCGGGGTGCGGCTGGCGCTGCCGGTGGTGATCGAGCGCGACGCCGCGCTGGCCTTTGCCGCCTGGACCCCGGGCGAAGCGCTGCTGCGCGACGCGATGGGGGTGGCGGTGCCGGCCGAGCGGCGCCTGGTGGCGCGTCCCGAAGCGCTGCTCATTCCCTGCCTGGGATATAACGGCGAGCGGTTCCGGCTCGGCTACGGCGGCGGCTACTACGACCGCACGCTGGCCGCCCTGCCGCGCCCGGCCACGGCGGGCGTGGCCTACCGCTGCCTGCAAGCCGATTTCGCCAGCGCGCCGCACGACATCGCGCTGGACCGGGTGCTGACCGAAGTCTAGGGCTTGACCAGGCGCTGCCACAGCGCCGTGGTCGGCACGGCCTGGTTCATGCTGTAAAAATGCAAGCCCGGGGCGCCGCCGGCCAGCAAGCGTTCGCACAGGGCGGTGACCACGTCCAGGCCGAAGGCCTTGATGGAGGCGCTGTCGTCGCCGAAGCTGGCCAACTTGAGGCGTACCCAGCGCGGAATTTCGGCGCCGCACATGTCGGAAAAGCGCATCAGCTGGGTGTAATTGGTGATCGGCATGATGCCCGGCACCACGGGCACGGTGATGCCCAGCTTGGCCACCTGGTCCATGAACGCGAAATACGCATCGGCATTGTAGAAATACTGGGTGATGGCCGCGTTGGCGCCGGCCTGGACCTTGCGCGCAAAGCTGTGCAAGTCGTCCTGGGGCGAGCGGGCCTGGGGGTGGGTTTCCGGGTAGGCCGCCACTTCGATGTGGAACCAGTCGCCCGTTTCGGCGCGGATGAATTCCACCAGCTCATTGGCGTAGCGAAATTCGCCGCCGCCGCCGTAACCGCTCGGCAAGTCGCCGCGCAAGGCCACCAGGCGCCGGATGCCGTGCGCCTGGAAGTCGCGCAAGATGTCGCGGATCGATTCGCGCGAGCCGCCCACGCAGGACAGGTGGGGCGCGCCGGTGTGGCCTTCGGCCATGATTTCGAGCACCGTGTCGAGCGTGCCGCGCTGGGTGCTGCCGCCGGCGCCGAAGGTCACGGAAAAATACTGGGGTTCGAGCAGGGCCAGCTTGGCGCGCGCAATGCGCAGCTTGTCGGCGCCTTCCGGCGTTTTAGGCGGATAGAACTCGATGCTGAAATTATGATTGGCCATCTTTTTTCAGGAGTAAGGTGGACAGAGCCCAGGAAATGATGCTGTACACGATCGAGGCGAAGAAAGCCGACCAGAAGCCGGTGACGGCGATGCCGTTGACCAGCTGGGTCACGCCCCAGAACAGCAAGGCATTGATCACCAGAATAAACAAGCCCAGCGAGAGCACGGTGACCGGCAGGGTCAGCAGCACAAGCAAGGGGCGGATCAGGGTGTTGACCAGACCGAGCAGCAAGGCGGCCAGGGCGGCGGCGCCGAAATGGGTGACGGTCACGGAACTGAGCAGGAACGGGAGGGCGAACAGGGCCGCCGCATTGATCAGCCAGGTAAGCAGTAAGCGCATGGTGGAGACTCGGGAAAAAGGTTGCACGGGGACGGCGCCGCAGCCCCGTGCGGGGCGCGGCGCCGGGCCGGGATCAGTAGCGGTAGTGGTCAGGCTTGTACGGGCCTTCCTTGTTGACCGTGATGTAAGCGGCCTGCTCGTCGGTGAGGACGGTCAGTTGCGCGTTGAGCTTTTTGAGCTGCAGGCGCGCCACTTTTTCATCGAGGTGCTTGGGCAGCACGTAGACGCCGACCGGGTACTTGTCGCGGTTGGCGAACAGTTCGATCTGGGCGATGGTCTGGTTCGCGAACGACGAGCTCATCACGTAGGACGGATGGCCGGTGCCGCAACCCAGGTTCACCAGGCGGCCTTCGGCCAGCAGGATGATGCGCTTGCCGCTCGGGAAGATCACATGGTCGACCTGGGGCTTGATGTTTTCCCAGGTGTACTTCTTGATCGAGGCGACATCGATTTCATTGTCGAAGTGGCCGATGTTGCAGACGATGGCCTGGTCCTTCATGGCCAGCATGTGCTGTTCGGTCAGGATGTGATAGTTGCCGGTGGCGGTGACGAAGATGTCGCCGTGTTCGGCCGCGTAATCCATGGTCACCACGCGGTAGCCTTCCATGGCTGCCTGCAGGGCGCAGATCGGATCGATTTCGGTGACCCAGACCTGGGCCGACAGGGCGCGCAGGGCCTGGGCCGAGCCCTTGCCCACGTCGCCGTAGCCGGCCACGACCGCGACCTTGCCGGCGATCATGACGTCGGTGGCGCGCTTGATGCCGTCGACCAGCGATTCGCGGCAGCCGTACAGGTTGTCGAACTTGGACTTGGTGACCGAATCGTTGACGTTAATGGCAGGGAAAGCGAGCTTGCCTTCCTTGTGCATCTGGTACAGGCGGTGCACGCCGGTGGTGGTTTCCTCGGTCACGCCGAGGATTTGCGGCAGGCGCTTGGAGTACCACTGCGGATCTTTGGCCAGGTGGGCCTTGATCGAGTTGAACAGGCAGATTTCCTCTTCCGAGCCGGGCTTGGCCAGCACCGAGATGTCGGTTTCGGCGCGCGTGCCCAGGTGCAGCAGCAGCGTGGCGTCGCCGCCGTCGTCGAGGATCATGTTCGAGTAGACCGGCTGGCCGTTCTCGCTTGGCCACTCGAAGATACGGTGGGTGTAATCCCAGTATTCGTCCAGGGTTTCGCCCTTGACCGCGAACACGGGGGTGCCGGCGGCGGCGATGGCGGCGGCGGCGTGGTCCTGGGTCGAGTAGATATTGCAGGAAGCCCAGCGCACCTTGGCGCCGAGCGCTTCGAGGGTCTGGATCAGGACCGCGGTCTGGATCGTCATGTGGAGCGAACCGGTGATGCGGGCGCCTTTGAGGGGCTGGGATGCGGCGAATTCCTCGCGGATGGCCATCAGGCCAGGCATTTCGGTTTCAGCGATCTTGATTTCCTTGTCGCCCCAGGCGGCCAGGGAGATGTCGGCGATGTGGAAGTCTTGCGAAGATTTGAGTACGGCGTTCATCACGCCCTCCTTTCTTTAGAAAAAAGTAACGTGAGCGCAGTTGCGGTAGAAGTTCCGAGCCTGGCGAAAATCGTGTTTTCGTCGCAACGCTCCTCGGAACGGACTAGTGTACCAGCTTCTCCCGCCCGCCGCATCCCCAACACCGGGGTCAGACCTCAATTCTGCAATCTTTCGCGAGTGGCAAGAATTAGGGGGCGACTGCGCTTTTCGAGCGGACTCGGCAGGAATTTTCGTCGTGACGGGCACATGAAATCGGGGCCAGGTCTCAGTTTCACAACGATTTCGTTGCAAAATTGAGGTCTGACCCCGATTAAAAAACAAAAGGCGTTTCTTGGGAAGACGCCTCTGTCGAGTTGGATTTAGGACAGGCCGGCTTCGGCGCGCAGGAGGGCGACTTTGTCGGTGCGCTCCCACGTGAATTCCGGCTCTTCACGGCCGAAGTGGCCGTAGGCGGCGCTCTTTTGGTAGATCGGACGCAGCAGGTCGAGCATTTGCACGATCCCTTTCGGACGCAGGTCGAAATGCTCCATCACCAGCGCGGCGATCTTCTCGTCGGAGATCACGCCCGTGCCTTCGGTGTATACGGTGATGTTGATCGGCTTGGCCACGCCGATCGCGTAGCTCACCTGCACCTGGCACTGGCGCGCCAGACCGGCCGCGACGATGTTTTTCGCCACGTAACGGGCGGCGTAGGCGGCCGAACGGTCGACCTTGGACGGGTCCTTGCCCGAGAACGCGCCGCCGCCGTGCGGGGCCGCGCCGCCGTAGGTGTCGACGATGATCTTGCGCCCGGTCAGGCCGCAGTCGCCCTGCGGGCCGCCAATGACGAAACGCCCGGTCGGGTTGACCAGGTAACGCGTGCCTTGCAGCCATTCGGCCGGCAGCACTTTCTTGATGATTTCTTCGATCACCGCTTCTTCGATCTGGCTGTGGGTCACTTCGGGCGCGTGCTGGGTCGACAGCACCACCGTATCCACGCCGACCGGACGGCCGTCGACATAGCGCAGTGTGACCTGCGACTTGGCATCCGGACGCAGCCACGGCAGGCGGCCATCCTTGCGCAGCTGCGACTGGCGCTCGACCAGGCGGTGCGCGTAGTGGATGGCGGCCGGCATCAGCTCGGCCGTCTCGTCGCAGGCGTAACCGAACATCAGGCCCTGGTCGCCGGCGCCCTGGTCGAGGTCGATCCCGGCGCCTTCGTCCACGCCCTGGGCGATGTCCGGCGATTGTTTGTCATAGGCGACCAGCACGGCACAGCCGCGGTAATCGATGCCGTAATCGGTGTTATCGTAGCCAATGCGCTTGATGGTGTCGCGCGCCACCTGGATGTAATCGACGTTGGCGTGGGTCGTGATTTCACCCGCCAATACCACCAGGCCGGTGTTGCACAAGGTTTCGGCGGCGACGCGCGCCTTGGGATCCTGCTCGAGGATGGCGTCGAGAATGGCGTCGGAAATCTGGTCCGCGACTTTGTCGGGATGGCCTTCCGAGACGGATTCGGACGTGAAAAGATAATCGTTTGACATGCAATGCTCCTGATACTGTTTTCAGATTGAAGTCGCAGTAACCGGGGCCTGCGACGCTTTAGCGACATTTATATTCCGCTTCGCAAGTTGTCTATTAACTCGGCGGATCCTGCTCTACGTGGTATTTTACGCGCTTTGAAGAATTTTGGTCAGGCAACTGACCTTTGCTGAACCTCGGTCAAGCCCATGCTCGTACATCTTTTCCGCCTGTTGTCGAAACTGCCATTGCGCGCCCTGCACGGGCTCGGCGCCGCGCTCGGCTGGCTCGTTTACCTGGCCTCGCCGTCCTACCGCCGCCGCCTGCGCGACAACCTGACCCAGGCCGGCTTCGGCCAGCACCTGTCGGCCGCGGTCGCCGAATCGGGCAAGGCGATTGTCGAATTGCCCTTCATCTGGTGCGCGCCGCCCGAGAAAGTGGCGGCCCATGCCACCGACGAGAACTGGGACTATGTGCAATCGGTCCTCGACAGTGGCCAGGGCATTGTGTTTTTGACACCGCACCTGGGTTGCTTCGAAATCACGGCCCAGCAGATCGCCCTGCGCACGCCGCTGACCGTGATGTACCGCCCGCCCAAGAAAGCGGCGCTCAAGCCGCTGATCGAAGGGGCGCGCGCGCGCCACAACCTGCATCTGGCGCCGGCCACTCTGTCGGGCGTGCGGATTTTGGCCAAGTGCCTCAAGCGCGGCGAGCCGGTCGGCGTGCTGCCGGACCAGGTGCCGCAGGAAGGCGAAGGCGTGTGGGCGCCCTACTTCGGCCGCACCGCCTACACCATGACGCTGCCGGCCAAGCTGGCCCAGCTGGGAAAAGCCGCCATCATCCTGGTCTACGCCGAGCGCCGCCCCAAAGGCGCCGGCTTCATCGTGCGCTTCGTGCCGTTTGACGGTGAACTATCCGGCGGCGCGGCCGAGCAGGCCGCCACCATCAACCGCGCCATGGAGCAGCTGATCGCGCGCTGCCCGGCACAGTATTTCTGGAGTTACAACCGCTACAAGCAGCCCGAAGGGGTCGCCGCCCCGGACCAGCAGGTGGCCGAATGAGGTTCCTGCTTGGCCTGATGTGGCTGCTGCACTGGTTGCCGCTGCCGATCCTGGGCCGCTTCGGCGCGGCCGTCGGCAGCCTGCTGTTCATGGTATTGGGCAAGCGGCGCCGCATCGCGCTCGTCAATTTACGCCTGGCCATGCCGGAATTGTCGGAAGCCGAGCGGGTGCGCCTGGCACGCCAGCATTTCCAGTCGTATTCGCGCAGCGTGTGGGAACGGGCCATCTTGTGGTGGGCCAGCGAGGCGCGCCTGCGCCGCCTGATCCAGGTCGAACCGAAGGTGCCGCTCGAGCAGATCGCGGCCGGCCCCACCATCTTGCTGTGCCCCCACTTCGTGTGTCTGGACGTGGCCGGCGTGGCGGTGATGCTGGAAACGACGCTGTGCTCGATCTACGTGGCGCAAAAGAACAAGGCTTTCGACGAGGTCCTGCGCCAGGGCCGTTCGCGCTTTCGCCCGGTGCAACTGTTCTCGCGCAAGGAAGGGATCAAGCCCATTATCCGCGCGATGCGCGACAAGCTGCCCTACTTCATGCTGCCGGACATGGATTTTGGCGCCAAGGATGCCGAGTTCGTGCCTTTCTTCGGCACGCCCGCCGCCACCCTCACGGCCCCGGGCAGGATCGCCTCGGCCACGGGCGCTGCCGTCATCCCCGTGGTGGCGACCTTCCTGCCCGGCTACCGCGGCTGGAAAGTGACCTTCTACCCGGCCTGGGACAATTACCCGGGCGAGGACCTGGTGGCCGCCGCGCGCCGCATGAATGCCTTCATCGAGGAGCGCGTGCGCGAAGCCCCGGCCGAATACTTCTGGACCCACAAGCGCTACAAGACCCGGCCCGAAGGCGAGCCCTCGTTCTACGCCAAGGTGTAGTCTCCGCTATACTTGAACGCATGAAAATTCCGTTCACCAAAATGCATGGCGCCGGCAATGACTTCATCGTCATCGACGCCACCCGCACCGACCATGGTTTGTCGCCCGCCCAGTGGCGCCAGTTGGCCGATCGCCGCTTCGGCATCGGCGCCGACCAGATCCTGGTCGTCGAACAGCCGGCGGCGCCGGACTGCGATTTCCGCTACCGCATCTTCAACAACGATGGCGGTGAAGTCGAGCAGTGCGGCAATGGCGCGCGCGCGTTTGTGAAGTTTGTCACCGAAAAAGGCTTGACCGCGAAGTCGGCCATCCGCGTCGAAACCATGAAGGGCATCATCACCCCGCGCCTGGAAGCGGACGGCTCGATCACGGTCGACATGGGCGCGCCGATTCTGACGCCGGCCGAGGTGCCGTTTTTGGCGCAGGCCGACGGCCAGAGCGAAGGCGACGACACCGTCTATCCGCTGCAGCTGCAGATCGGCGGCGCGCCGCGCACGGTGCTGGTGTCGGCCCTGTCGATGGGCAACCCGCACGCGGTGCAAGTGGTCGACGACGTCGAGAGCGCACCGGTGGCCGAAACCGGCCCCCAGATCGAACGCCACGCGCGCTTTCCGAACAAGGTCAACGCCGGCTTCATGCAGGTGCTCGACCGCCACCATGTGAAACTGCGCGTGTACGAACGGGGCGCGGGCGAAACGCTCGCCTGCGGCACCGGCGCCTGCGCGGCGGTCGTGGCCGGCATCCGGCGCGGCCTGCTCGACTCGCCCGTGCGCGTCTCGGCCCGCGGCGGCGAACTGCGCGTGGCCTGGGCCGGGCCCGGCACGCCGGTCTACCTGAGCGGCCCGGCCGTGACGGTGTTCGAAGGCGAAATCACGCTGTAAGCCCCCGGACGGCCCGCTCAGGCCGCCATCCGGTAAGCTTCTTCCCCCTCTTCGCTGCCCACCGCTTCGGGCAGCAGGGTCTTGAGGCGGTACAGACGCTGCCGGTAGTTGCCTTCCGGTCCGCCAGGGCCGCTGTCGACCCCCTCGAATTCTTGCAGCACGGCGTCGACCAGCGCGCGCTCGGCCGGCGTGGCGATCGCCACCAGGCGCCGCTTGCTGCGCCCGTAACTGGCGCGGATATCGACCACCAGGCAATGGCCGTGATCGGCACTGCGCAGATCGAGCAGCAAGGCTTCGGCGCGGCTGAGCGCGAACGCGGCCGCCAGGCGCAGGCGCGCCGCCAGCAGCGGCTGGCGGCTGCCGATCGTGACGGCGCCGGCCTCGGCCAGCCGGGTGAACGGGCACGCGCCATGGCGCGGGGCGATCTTGGCCAGCGCCGCCGCGGCCTGCGGACAGCCCTGGGCCGCCGCCTTTTGCAGCCAGTAGACGGCACGCACATCGTTGCTTTCGTGCTCGCGCCGCGCGCGCCAGGCGCTGTTGCCGCACTCGAGCTGGGCATCGCGGTGCCCCATCTCGGCGGCGCGCTCGAGATAGGTCTGGGCGTCCGCGATATTGCGTTGGGAGAACTCCGGTTTGACATAGATGCGCGACAGCGCATACCAGGCATCGGCCAGGCCCTGTTCGCCGGCCAGGGTCAGCCAGCGGATGGCCTTTTTGAAATTGGCCGATCCGGCGCCGGCCCCCACGCGCTTGCCGTCGGCCAGCATGCGCGCATGCCACAGCCCGACCGCCAGCTGCGCGTGCGGCTCGTGTTCGGCCGCGGCCAGCTCGCGGTAATGGCGGACGAGGTCTGGCGCGCCGCCGGTGCGTTCGAGCGCGTGCGCGCAGCGCGACAGCAGCACCACGTCGGCCGCGCCGATCACGGCGCCGGGCGGCGCACCGGGCGCCGGCGCCAGCGCGCGCGCCAGCGGCAGCGCCTGCGCCAGGTAAGCCGCCCACTGGCCGCCGGACCACAGATCGTCGAAGGCGGCCGGCGCCGGCGGCACGGCGGGCGCGGCAAGCGGGGCGCTGCTGCTGGGGGCAGGCGCCGGCGCGGCCGGTTCCGGGCCGCCGCAATAGCGCGCGTACAGATATTGGGCGTCGGCCATGCCGCCGCGGGCGGCCGCCTCGAGCGCGCGCAGCGCCTTGGCGCGGCGCGCCTGGTCCGGCGCCTGACCGTCCGCCGTTTCGAGCGTGAGCTGGGCCAGCACCACCCCGGCCCGCAGCACGCCGGCATCATAGGCGCGCTCGTACCACTGCGCCAGCGGGCGCGGGCTCTGGCGCGCCAGTTCGAGCGGAATGTAGGCGCCGATCAGCTCGCAGGCCTGACCGCAGCCCTGCTGGGCCGCCCGGTCCAGCCAGTGCAAGGCCGTGGGCAAGCTCTTGGGCAGGCCGGCGCTGCCATATAAGTACAGCCGCCCCAGTTCGAGCTGGGCATGCGGGAGCCCGCCCCGGGCGCCGCGGATGAGTCCTAGTTCTTCACGATTCGCCATCGTCTCTGCCTGATCGAGGTGGAAGTTCGACGCCGCGAACCGGTTCCCCGGGCCGCGACACCCGAACCCAGTCTACGACAGGCGAAGGCCGCGGTTTGGGCAAACGGCGGGTTCCTTGATTTTGAACAAACTCACTGCGAAAGTATTGCATGTGCAGGAACAAAAACCCGCTTGTGCGCCGTTTCCCGGTCCCCCCAATGACGCACCCTTGTCTGAGTTTCAAAAATACAACAGGAGCAATAGTATTATTGGCTCTCATTCAATTCCTGCGGTCATAATTGGTTCACCGGGATGCGCACAGGAGACCCCGGACGCCCAAGGCGACACTTACACGAACGTCTCACACTACAAGGACGCGTTTTCATGAATAAAACTTTGTTGGCACTTGCCCTGCTGGGCGCCTATGCAGGCACCGCACAAGCGCAATCGTCGGTCCAGATCTACGGCAACGTGGACGCCGGCGTCATCAAACGCACCGACCAGGCCACCGCCATCGGCAAGCGCGCCAACAATACCCTCGGTTTCAAGGGCAGCGAAGAGCTGGGCAATGGCTTGAAAGCGATCTTCCAGCTGGAAATCCGCTACGAGCCGGACAGCGGCACCATCGAGCAGGGCGCGGGCGGCATCCAGCGCCCCCTGTTCCAGGGTCAGAGCCGGGTCGGCCTGACGGGCGGCTTCGGCACCCTGCGCCTGGGCCGCGGCCTGACCGCGTTCCAGGAATCGTCGATCGCCTTCGAGCCCTTCCATGGCATTCCATCGCCGTCGGGCTTCCAGACCGACCTGACCGTGGCCGGCTACACGTCCGACCCGCTGGGCCTGCCGGGCAACTCGACCAACCGCTTCTCGAACGCGGTGTTCTACAATTCGCCTGAATACATGGGCTGGCAGCTCAACACGACGATCGGCACCAAGGAAGCGAACAACGGCGCCGCCGTGATCGGCCGCGGCACCGCCCTGCTGCCGCAATACCCGGCCAACTCCGGTTCCGAGACCAATCCGTACTCGATCGCGGTGACCTGGAAGCGCGGCATCTTCGGCGCCATGGTGGCCCACGAGCGCAACGCCGTCGAAAGCGAAGTGAGCTCCGTGGCCGGCTACGTGATGGCCACCCCGGAAATGAAACTGATGCTGTCGTACCAGAAGCAGGACCAGTCGCACACCAAGCTCATCAATCAAGACACCAAAGCCTGGGTGCTGGGCGCGAACTACACGATGGGCATGAGCAAGTTCCTGGCCGGTTACGGTCAGAAGCAGGTGGACGGCCTGGAAAAGGTCAAGCAATTCTCGGTGGGCTACGAATACAGCCTGTCGAAGCGCACCTATATTTATGCCGACATTTCGAACAAGAAGGGTGCGCCGGCGATTGCGCCGAGCACCAACACCAGCATCAATTTTTACTCGCTGGGCGTGAACCACTCGTTCTGACGGCAATGCAGTCCGGCAGGACGGCAGGGGCGGAGCCGGGATAGAATCCCGCTTCGCCCTTTGCCTTTGAAAATGCAGACCGTGACCGCGTAACGACACTTTGATAATCTTTGTGTCATTTTCGCAACCGCAATTGCAACGCGGCGCGGCGCGCCTGTACAAGCAGGATGAAGGATGGCATATTGGTCAAAAGCGAATTAGTACGCACGTTCGTTTTTACATAAATTCAATTTCGGAGACGCAATGAAAACAAAATTATTCGCTGGTGTAATCGCATCCTGTTTCGCCGCCCCTGTCATGGCGCAGTCGAGCGTACAAATCTACGGTATCGCCGACGCCGGCATCATGAAAACCCAGGGCGAGAAAGCCAAGCTGGTCAGCGGCATTGCTGACGGTTCGCGCCTTGGCTTCAAGGGTACCGAAGACATCGGGAATGGTTTCAAGGCGATCTTCAACCTGGAAGCGCGCGTCGAACTCGACACCGGCACCCAGACCCCAGCCCTGATCAACAACAATGACGGCGCTTACCTGCTGCGCGGCATGGGCAGCCTGCCTGCATCGATCCGCACCGGCCTGGCCACCCAGTTCCGCGCCACCGGCAACGCCGCCGTGAACTCGGAAAAAGCCCTGTTCGACCGCACCGCCATGGTCGGCCTGATCACCCCGGTCGGCGCGGTCCTGCTGGGCCGCATGTACACCCCTGGCTATGAAGTCTTCGCAGCGTCCGACACGTTCGAAAACGGCACCGCCGGCGCATGGGGCGGCATCACCGGCGGCACCGCCGGCTTCACCGCACTGGGCGCAGACATCCGCTCGCAGAAATCGATCCAGTACCGCATCGCCACGCCAAACGGCCTGGGCGGCTCGCTGATGTACGGTTTCAAGGGTTCGGGCTACCTGGGCCGCTACAACAAGTTCTACGGCGCCGCCATGACCTACAAGGCCAACGGCTTCGACGTCGGTATCGCGCACAACCAGGGCTACGACCAGAACGACGCCAAGTCGCTGACCACCTCGACCATCGGCGGTTCGTACACCTGGAACGACTTCAAGTTCTTCGCCGGCTACCACACCCAGAAGAACGAGCACTCGGTGCTGGTGAAAGACTACGTCGGCGCCTGGGATGCCTCGATCGCCCCGTCGCTCGCTCCGCTGGGCGCGCCAACGGCGACCGCGCTGCGTACCGTGTTCGTCAACAACATCATGGCCAACACCACGGTTGACGCCAACAGCCTCCAGCTCGGTCTGCACTACAAGATCGGCGCCGGCCGCGTGATGGCATCGTGGGCCCGCCAGAACGACCGCACCAGCTCGAACAGCGATGCGACCCTGTTCGCGCTCGGCTACGACTACAACCTGTCCAAACGCACCGACGTCTACACCGTCATCGCCAACATCCAGAACCAGAACGACGGCCAGTACACCCCGGGCGCAGCAGGCGCGCCAGGCGGCTTCACCAAAGTCGTCGGCGAAGACAGCCGCGCGATCCAGGTCGGCATCCGTCACCGCTTCTGATCCACGCTCCGCGTGCCGCAAAAAAGACGCCCGCGGGCGTCTTTTTTTATGGGCGGCGCGGCGCGCTCGGTTAGAATTGCGCTACCCACACAGAATGAACATGACTTCAATGACCGCACCGCTGGACTCCACCGCTGTCGCCGCCTGGCTGGCCGACAACCCGAATTTCTTCGCCGAACACGCCGGCCTGCTGGGCCAGGTTCGCCTGTCGAGCCCGCTGACCGGCAAGGCCGTCTCGCTCCAGGAACGCCAGATGGAAGTCATGCGCGACAAGTACAAGGCGCTCGAGCTGCGCATGTCCGAATTGATCCACCTGGCCCAGGACAATGCCGCCATCGCCAACAAATTCCACGCCTGGACCCAGGGCTTGCTGGCCGCGCGGCGCGATGCCGACCGCCCCTCGGCCGTGGTGGATGGTTTGCGCAACGGCTTCGCCGTGCCGCAGGTCACGCTGCGCCTGTGGGACCTCGATCCCGTCTACAACGATGCCTGGTTCGTCGACGGCGTGTCGGACGACGCCCGCATCTTCGCCGGCAGCCTGCTGGCGCCCTATTGCGGCAGCAACCACGATTTCGAAGCGGTGCGCTGGCTCGGCGACGCCGCCGCAGTACAGTCGACCGTGATCCTGCCGCTGCGCGCCAATGGCGCCGCGTTCGGCCTGCTGATCATGGGTTCGCCCGATCCGGAGCGCTTCACGGCCCAGATGGCGACCGACTTCCTGATTCACATCGGCGAAACCGCCAGCGCGGCCCTGGCCGCACTGCGTGCCTGAATGAACGGCGCCGGCGACTGGGTCGGCCGTTACCTGGCCCAGCTCACCACGCAGCGCCAGCTCTCTCCCCACACCGTGCTGGCCTACCGGCGCGACCTGCTCGAACTGGCCGCCCTGCTGGACGGCAAAGCGTGGACCGAGGTGGTCCACGCCGACATCCGGCGCCTCGCTTCCAAACTGCATGCCCAGGCCCTGGCGCCGCGCTCGATCGCGCGCAAGCTCTCGTCCTGGCGCGGCTTTTTCCACTGGCTGGCGCGGCACCTGCCGCTGGCGGCCAATCCGGTCGAAGCGGTGCGCGCGCCCAAGCGCGCCAAGACCCTGCCCAAGGCCCTGTCGGTCGACGACGCGGTGCAACTGGTCAGCCCGCCCCGGCACGCGCAGGGCGAGGCCGACCCCGCCGAACTATGCAACCGCGCCATGTTCGAGCTGCTGTACTCGAGCGGACTGCGGGTGTCGGAACTGGCCGGCCTCGACCTGGAATACGGCCCCGGCGCGCTGGGCTGGGTCGACCGCGCCGCGGCCGAAGTGACCGTCACCGGCAAGGGCGCCAAGATGCGCAAGGTGCCGGTGGGGCGCCACGCGATCGCCGCGCTCGAGGCCTGGCTGGCGGTGCGCGCCGCGCCGTGCGACGGCAGCGCCGCCCTGTTCGTCTCGACCCGCGGCACCCGCATCTCGCCGCGCGTGGTGCAGCTGCGCATCAAGGCGCATGCCCAGCGCGCCGGCAGCACGGTGGACGTGCATCCGCACGTGCTGCGCCACTCGTTCGCCTCGCACGTGCTGCAATCGTCGGGCGACCTGCGCGCGGTGCAGGACATGCTGGGCCACGCCAGCATCGCCTCGACCCAGGTGTACACGGCGCTCGACTTCCAGCACCTGGCGGCCGTGTACGACAAGGCGCATCCGCGCGCCGGCACAAAATCCAAGAAGCCCTGATCCGTATCAAGCTCCGAGACGGTATTTGGAAGCCTGCCGCCTTTTGCGGCATAATCGCTCGATTATTCGACGTCCCCTAAGCGCACCATGGCCCTCATTCCCAGCACCATCCTCACCGGCTTTCTCGGCGCAGGCAAAACCACCCTGCTCAACCGCATCCTGCGCGAAGACCACGGCCTGAAGATCGCCGTCATCGAGAACGAGTTCGGCCAGGAGAACATCGACAACGAAATCCTGGTGCAGGACAGCAGCGAGCAGATCGTCGAGATGAACAATGGCTGCATCTGCTGCACCGTGCGCGGCGACCTGATCGTGGCGCTGGCCTCGCTGGCGCAAAAGCGCGCCGCCGGCGAGCTCGACTTCGACCGCATCGTGATCGAAACCACGGGCCTGGCCAATCCCGGCCCGGTGGCGCAAACGTTTTTTGTCGACGAAGAAGTCGGCGCCCATTACATGCTCGACGCCGTCATCACCGTGGTCGACGCGCGCCACGCCATGACCCAGTTAGATGAGCACGAGGAAGCCCAGCGCCAGGTCGGCTTTGCCGACAAGCTGCTCATTTCCAAGACCGACCTGGTGGACGCGGCCAGCCTGGCCGAACTCAAACTGCGGCTCAAGCGCATCAACCCGCGCGCGCCGATCAGCCATGTCGATTTCGGCCACGCTCCGCTGACCGAGGTGCTCGACATCCGCGGCTTCAACCTCAACGACAAGCTCGAGATCGATCCCTCGTTCCTGACGGCCGACGAAGCGCATGACCACGACCACCATCACGGCCACGACCATGACGGCGAGCACGAGCATGTACATACGGAGTTCTGCGACCACAGCAACGACCACCACCACAGCCACCACGCGGACGACATCGCCGCCTTCGTGTTCAAGAGCGACCGTCCGTTCGATCCGGCCCGCCTCGATGAATTTTTGGGCAGCCTGGTCCAGGTGTTCGGCCCGCGCATGCTGCGCTACAAGGGCGTGCTGCTGATGGAAGGGGCCGACCGCAAGGTCGTTTTCCAGGGCGTGCACCAGATGATGGGCACCGATATCGGCGCCAAATGGGGCGAAAACGAAACACGTGGCAGCAAAATGGTCTTTATTGGCAAAAATTTACCGAAAGATGTCTTTATCCGCGGTTTGGAACAATGTTTGGTATAAACTATCCCGGTTTTGTGATGCACGCTCGGATCACTTGCGCGCATCGCCTTTGTTTGACGACTGAATTGCCAACACGCCATAGCGGCGAGGGGAAGACATCGGGATGGCAATATGAAGGACACCGTGACAAAAACCGCCAAGAAGCCCGGCAAGCCGGGCGTGGTCAAGGCTGTCGCCAGCGCGCTGGCTAAAAAGATCGCCGGCGCGCTGAAGCCGGCGGCCAAGGCCAAGCCTGCCGCCGCGGCCAAACCGGCGGCACGGCCGGCCGCCAAAGCGGCGGTCAAGAAAGCGGCGCCGAAGGCGGCGGCCAAACCGGCCGTCAAGGCGGCGCCGAAAAAAGCGAGCGCGCCAGCCAAGCCGGCGCCCAAGAAAGCGGCGCCCAAGCCGGCTGCCAAGGCCGTGAAGGCGGCAGTGAAAGCGCCGGCCAAGCCAGTCAAGGCGGCACCGAAACCGGTCGCGAAGCCGGCTGCGAAATCGGCTGCGAAATCGGCGGTACAATCGGCGCCGAAGCCGGCGGCCAAACCGGCCAGCCAGGCAGTACCGAAAGCGGCAAGCAAAGCAGCAAGCAAAGCGGCGGCGGTCAAGCCGGCAGCGGTCGCCAAACCTGCCGTCAAGGCAAAGCCGACACCGGCGGTCAAGGCCGCCGCGCCGCAAGAGGCAAGCATGAAACAGGCGGCGCCACAGCAGGCCGTCAAGGTAAGCCCAACCGGCGCGCGCGCCACTGCAGTCCCGGGTGGCAGCGCCGAGTTAGCTGATAAAATGAAAACCTCTGTCGTATCGAAGGTAAGTGAAGTCATGACCAAAACAACTAAATCGACCCCCGCCGTGAACACAGAAGGCCGACTCCTGTCCGAAGAAGAAATCCGGGCCATGAGCGAGAAGGACTACATGAACCCGGCCCAGCTGGCCTTCTTCAAGGCGCGCCTGCAGCAGCTCGAGAAAGACCTGCTCAAGAACGCCGGCGAGACCACCGAGCACCTGCGTGAAACCGTGCTCGTTCCCGACCCCGCCGACCGCGCCACCATCGAAGAAGAACACGCGCTCGAACTGCGCACGCGCGACCGCGAACGCAAGCTGCTCAAGAAGGTCCAGCAGTCGATCGCCGCCATCGATGCCGGCGACTACGGCTGGTGCGAAGAGACGGGCGAACCGATCGGCATTCCGCGCCTGATCGCCCGTCCGACCGCCACGCTGTCGCTCGAAGCGCAGCAGCGGCGCGAACTGAAACAGAAACTGTACGGCGATTGAAGCCGGTTTTGCACTGAACGAGGAAGCATGCGGCGCGCGCCGCATGCTTTTTTATTTTGCAGTTCGCATTCGTGCAAACGCAAACTTTGCCCATCGGCTACACTATCACCTGGGCGTGAGCGCGTTTTTGTGAGCGCGTGACTCTACCCGACAGGCATGCTACCGTGCTAAGGTGTCGACGATGCGCGCAAGCGCATTGCGTGCCGATCGAATGAAACAGGGAACGACGTGGGAATTTTCTCCATCTTCAAGGGAAAAAATAAGCAGCCGGAGAGCGCCGATGCGCCGCCGGAGGCGCGCCTGCGCGGCGAACCTTCGCGTCTGATCATCGACGGCGATGCCGAACGCGCACGCCAGCGCGAGATCGCGCGCGCCACCGCCGCCAAGATCGACGCCATCGAATCGGCCATGGCCGACGACATCTTCAATACCCCGGAACCGGCCTGGGGCAGCGGCGCCAAGCGCGGCCGCGGCGCCCGTCCCGAGGACGAGGGCGACACCCTGCCGATGCTCGAGATGGCCACCACCGAGCTGTTGTCGGACGATTACCTGACCGAGTCGCCGGTGCATCCGCAGACCGCGCCCGTGATCGAAGAAATCGCGATCATGTACGCCAACGATCAAAAGGAGTTCGCCGAGCAGATGCTGCAGGAAGCCCTGCGCGATGTCGGCCGCACCGATCGCACCGTGTGGTGGATGCTGTTCGACCTGTACCAGGTCATGGGCCGCCAGGACGACTTCGACAACGTCGCCATCGATTACGCGAGCCAGTTCGAAACCTCGCCCCCGACCTGGGCCCCGCCCGTGGTGCCGGGCGCCGAGGAAAGCAATTTCGCCGGCGTGACCCCGACCGAAGTGTTCGCCGGCGTGCTCGACGCCCAAGTGGCGCCGCGCCTGGAACGCTTGCTGCAGGTGGCCGAAGAAAACCAGGTGATCCGCCTCGAATTCGGCCGCATCGCCGACGTCACGCCCGAAGGCTGTCAGCTGATGCTCGACACGCTCACCACCTTGCGCAAGCGCGAACGCGAGCTGATCGTGGCCGGGGCCGCCGAATTCGCCGAACTGGTGCGTTCGACCATCACCATCGGCCAGCGCGACGCCAGCGAAGCGCCATGGATGCTGCTGCTGGCCCTGCTGCAACTGATGAACCGCGAAAAAGACTTCGAAGAAACGGCGATGGATTACTGCGTCACCTTCGAACTGTCGCCGCCGTCCTTCGAAGCACCCAAGCACGTGGCCACCAGCACCACCATCACCGCGCCCACCCGCACCGAATGCTTCATGCTGCCGGCCGTGATCAACAGCGGCGCCAATTCCCTGTTCGACGCGATCGACGCCTATGCGGCCCAGTCGCCGACCCTGCTGATCGATTGCTCGCGCCTGGCGCGGGTCGACTACGGCGCCGCCAGCGCCATGCTCAACCGTCTGCGCCCGATCGCGGCGCAAAAGAAGATCGAATTCCGCGACATGAACCATCTGGTCGCGGCATTGTTCAAACTGCTCAGCTTTGCCGAAGTGGCCAGGTTGTTCCCACACAAGTATTAAAGCGGCGGGCCGTCCAGTATCTTGCAATTTGCGTTAACACCCCCATTCTTTGGGGGAGTTCACTACGAGGCAGATATGGAACAATTTCACGGCACCACCATCCTGTGCGTGCGCCGCGGCAAGACCGTGGCGCTCGGCGGCGATGGCCAGGTCACGCTAGGCAACATCGTCATGAAGGGCACGGCCCGCAAAGTGCGCAAGCTGTACCAGGGCAAGGTCCTGTGCGGCTTCGCCGGCGGCACCGCCGACGCCTTCACCCTCCTCGACCGTTTCGAAGGCAAGCTGGAAAAGCACCAGGGCAACCTGCTGCGCGCCTCGGTCGAACTGGCCAAGGATTGGCGCACCGACCGCGTCCTGCGCCGTCTGGAAGCGATGCTGCTGGTGGCCGATCATGAATCGACCCTGGTGATCACCGGCAACGGCGACGTGCTCGAACCGGAAGACGGGATCGGCGCCATCGGCTCGGGCGGCACCTACGCGCAGTCGGCGGCCAAGGCGCTGCTGGAAAACACGGAACTTTCGCCATCGGAGATCGTGTCCAAATCACTGACCATCGCCGGCCAGCTGTGCATCTATACCAACTTGTCCCACATCATCGAAACGCTGGACTGACCATGAATCTGACACCTCTCGAAATCGTTGCCGAACTCGACAAGCACGTGGTCGGCCAGGGCAAGGCCAAGCGCGCGGTGGCCATCGCCCTGCGCAACCGCTGGCGCCGCCAGCAGGTGGCCGAACCGCTGCGCCATGAAATCACGCCCAAGAACATCCTCATGATCGGCCCCACCGGGGTGGGCAAGACCGAAATCGCGCGCCGCCTGGCGCGCCTGGCCGACGCCCCCTTCATCAAGATCGAAGCGACCAAGTTCACCGAAGTGGGCTATGTGGGGCGCGACGTGGACACCATCATCCGCGACCTGATCGACATCGGCGTCAAGCAGACCCGCGCGGCCGAAATGAAAAAAGTGCGCGAGCGCGCCGTGGACGCGGCCGAAGAGCGCGTGATCGACATCCTGGTGCCGCCGGCGCGCGACTTCGGCTTCAACGTGGCCCCGGCTGCCAGCGCCGACGCGAAGGACGGCGACAACACGCGCCAGACCTTCCGCAAGCGCCTGCGCGAGGGCGCGCTCGACGAGCGCGAAATCGAACTGGAATTGGCCGACGCCGGGGCCCAGATGGAAATCATGGCCCCGCCGGGCATGGAAGAAATGACCGAGCAGATCAAGTCCATGTTCTCGGGCCTGGGTAACACCCGCAAGAAGCCGCGCAAGATCAAGATCGGCGAGGCGATGAAGCTGCTCATCGACGAGGAAGCAGCCAAGCTGATCAACGACGACGAAATGAAGCAGAAGGCCATCGCCAACGTCGAGCAGAACGGCATCGTGTTCCTCGACGAGATCGACAAGATCGCCTCGCGCTCGGAAGTGGGCGGGGCCGACGTGTCGCGCGCCGGCGTGCAGCGCGACCTGCTGCCGCTGGTCGAAGGCACCACCGTCAACACCAAGTACGGCATGATCCGCACCGACCATATCCTGTTCATCGCCTCCGGCGCCTTCCATCTGGCCAAGCCGAGCGACCTGATTCCGGAGCTGCAGGGGCGCTTCCCGATCCGGGTCGAGCTCGAGTCGCTCTCGATCGCCGACTTCGAATGCATCCTCACCAGCACCGACGCCTGCCTGACCAAGCAGTACGAGGCGCTGCTCGAGACCGAGGGCGTACAGGTGGCGTTCGCGGCCGACGGCATCACGCGCCTGGCCGAAATCGCCTTCTCGGTCAACGAGCGCACCGAGAACATCGGCGCGCGGCGCCTGTACACGGTGATGGAAAAGCTGCTCGAAGAAGTCTCGTTCGGGGCCAGCGAGAACCGCGGCCAGGTGGTGCGCATCGATGCCGCCTACGTCAACGAGCGGCTCGACAAGCTGGCGGTCAACGAAGACTTGTCGCGCTACGTGCTGTAAGGAGAACGAGCATGGCCAACAAGGCACTGGCGACGCGCCAGAAAATGCGGCTGACGGTGGCGCCCTCGCCGCCGCCGCGCAACCCGGTGGCGGTGGCCGCCAAGCTGCGTGCGGCCGGTCCGCACGCAAAAGGCCCTGGCGCCGAACGGCAGGCGGCCAAGCGCGCGCTCAAAAAGGCCAAGCTGGAACGGGAAGAGTAAGGGGGATGGGGTACTGCGGATCTGGTGGGCCGCCAGCGGAAGCCCCTTGGGGCTCCCGCTTTCTGGCCATCGGTGACTAGTCTCCCCTGATCCGGCGCCGGTCGCCATCTCCTTGTGCGAAGCACCGATATTCGGTACATTCGGTACTGTTTCGCAGTACATTCCATCACAAGGATTCCATGAGCTCTCCCGAGCAAGTCATTACCGTGCTTCGCGCCGAACTGCGCGCGGCCAGCATCACCTACAAAGAACTGGCCGAGCGCATCGAGATGAGCGAGTCCAGCGTCAAGCGCATGTTCGGCCAGAAGGACATGGCGCTGTCGCGCCTGGCCCAGATCTGCAAGGCGGCCGGCATTCCCATGGAGGACGTGCTGCGCCGCGCGGCCGACGCCCGCACCCATGCCGACACCCTCACTGCGGCCCAGGAAAAGTCGCTGATGGCCAATCCGCGCCTGCTGCTGGTGGCCATCTGCTGCCTCGGCCACTGGACGCTCGACCAGGTCATCGAGACCTACAACATGAGCGAGCCGGAATGCATCGGCCTGATGGTGGAGCTGGACCGGCTCGGCCTGATCGAACTGAAGGCCGGCAACCGCTACAGTCTGCGCGTGTCGAACGCCTTCCGCTGGATCGCGGACGGACCGGTGCAGCAGTATGTGCGCGAGCATGTGGTGGGCGACTATTTCGGCGGCCGCTTCGACGGCCATGGCGAAACGCTGATGTGCGTGCCGGCCCGGCTCTCGGCCGCCAGCGCGCAGGAAATGACGCACAAGGTGCAGCAGCTGGCCGGCGAACTGGCGCGCCTGCACCAGAACGACCGCCGCCTCGACAGCAAGGAACGCGACGGCTACACCCTGCTGCTCGGCCTGCGCTCGTGGGAGTTCGCCGCCTTCACGGCGCTGCGCCGCAAATAGGCGCCTAGCGCCACACGGGCCCCAGGAACAGGTACAGCGTGCTGTTGCCCTGCTTGGTGGCGCCCGCCCCCACGTAGGCCGGTCCGAAGCGGGTGTCGACCGCCAGGAAGCCCGACACCGCCTGCTTGATGCGGCTGCCCACCACCGGCTGATTCAGGTCGTAGCCGCCGCCCACTTCCAGCGAGAAGCCGGCGCGCACGGTGCCGCCCAGGGTCAGCGGCAGCGCGCCGATGCGGCGTGCCATCACCAGGCGTCCGAACGCCACCGAGCGGCCCTGGATCGAATCGGGCACCGTCCCCGACAGGCGCAGGAAGCCGCCCAGGCTCAGAGGCGAATAGCCATTGTTCGAATGGGCGAATTCGCCATACAGGTGGCCGGCCCAGTTGCCGCCGCTGATCGCCGCCATCCCGGCCAGCGACGAGTGGGCCTGAGCCGCCGCGCCGCTGCTGTCGCCCAGCACGCGCTCGAGGCGGGCGTCGAACAGATAGCCGCGGCTGGGGAAGCCCAGCGAATCGAGCGTATCGAGGCGGTACTGCACGAACTGGGTGGTGCCATAGCCGCGCAGGTCGCTCGCGTCGGGCGCCTCGGGAATCACGGTGCGCACCCCGGCGCGCTGGCGCGTCACGCCCAGCTGCACGTCGCCGAAGGTGCCCAGCTCGCGCCCCAGCACCAGGTTGGCGGCGCTGCCGGAATACGCATAGCGGCGTTCGCGCCGGCCCTCCACGAAGCTGTCGAGCGAGGCGGAGCCGTATTCGAGCGCCGGCGCCAGATACCACGGCGAGCCGGCTCCCAGCGGCTGGTAGAACTGCAGCCCCAGGCCGCGCCGGTCGCCGGCCTGCACCATCGTGCGCAATTCGCCGCCCCAGCTGTTCATCGAGGTGCGCACATGCAGCAGCTTGATCGCGAAGCGGTTGGCGTCGTCGAAGTCGCTGGCCAGTTCCAGTCCCACCCGCAGGCGGCTGGTGGCCCACGGCGCTTCGGTGGCCTTGATGGTCACGCTGCGCTTGCCGGCGTCGTCGTCGATCTCGGTTTCGACCCGCTCCAGATCGGCCCGCCCGTACAGCAGGTCGGCCGCCTTGCGCACTTGTTCGCGCGTCATGCTCTGGCCGGGCACGATCCCCGACTGCACTTCCAGGATCTTGGGATTGATGCGGTCCGTGCCTTCGACCTTGATGGCGGCGATCTGCAGCGGCGTGTCCGACAGCGGCGGCGGCGCCAGACGGTTGTTCTCGAACAGGGCGTAGTCGCCCGGCGCCAGCGCCAGGGGCGCCAGGCGCTGCTCCAGTTCGTGGGCCGCCGTCTCGCCGGCGGCAATGGCGGCGCCCACGCTGCGAAAGTCCAGGAAGCCGATGCCGTCCAGGCCCGGCGCGATCAGGATGTCCTGGGCGCGCAGCTCGCGGATCGAGCGCTGCACGTTCTGTTCGGTCAGGATGTTGATCATCTGCTGGGCGACGCCGAGCGCGCTGCCCAGGTTCTTTTCGGGCGCCAGCGGGGTGCCCACATTGACCGCAATGACGATATCGGCGCCCATCTTGTGCGCCAGGTCGATCGGCAGGTTGCGCACCAGGCCGCCGTCGACCACCAAGCGGCCGTTCACGCGCACCGGCGCGAACACCCCGGGCACGGCGAGCGAGGCGCGCATGGTCAGGAACAAGGGCGTGTCGACCAGGTCCACCAGCTCGCCCGTGACCAGGTCCGAGGCGACCGAACGGAACGGCAGCGCCAGCTGGCTGACCGGACGGTCGCGGGTGCCGGCCGGCAGCAGCCGGCCCAGGGCCTGCTCCAGCGCCGCGTTGCCCGCCGCCGAAGGCGGCAGCGAGATGCCGTCGCCGTGGACGCCGAATTCAAGGCGCGAAGGGAGGATGGTGTCTTCTTCGCGACGCCGGAATTCGAGGTCTTCGCGCGCGGGACGGTCGGCCACCACCCGGTCCCAATCGGTGTGGCGCGCCATTTTCTCGAGGTCGGACACGCCGGCGCCGGCCGCGTAGGCGCCGCCGAGCACACTGCCCATGCTGGTGCCGACCACGATGTCGATCGGGACGCGCATGTCGCGCAAGGCGCGCAGCACGCCGATATGGGCGAAGCCGCGCGCGCCGCCGCCGGAGAGCACCAGCGCGATGCGCGGGCGGGCTGCGGGCGTCACGGGCGCGCCGGGCAGCGCCGCGTTGACCGGAGCGCCGTTGGCCGTATCGTCAGATTGGGATTGCGCCGGCGGCGCGCTGAAAACCAGCGCGCACGCGAGCGCGGTCGCGAAGGCGCGCAGTGTCATGGTTGAACCTTACTGAGTGGGCGACTGGCCACCGCCAGACATGTTGCGGGTCGGCGCCGGCATCTGGTTGGGCGGGGGCGGCGGCGGCACGCCTTGCGGCTGAGTGACGGGCGGCTCCATCGGCTGGCCGGCCGGCGGCGGCGGCACCGGCACGTTCGAGCCGGGCATGTCGGGGATCTGCATCGGATTGCTCACCAGCGGCGCCGGCGCCGGGCCGCGCATCTGCGACTCCTGCTGCGGCTGCGGCGGCGGCATCTGCTGCGCGCCGATCGGTGCGGCCAGCGACAGATTGGTGCCGGCCTTGTCGTCGGTGGCCAGCTCGATGCGCTTGAGGACACCACCTTCGGACAGCATCACGTACTTGGGATGCACTTCCTGCAGCAGCACGCCGTTCGTCAGCTCGTGGCCGACCTGGACCGCCTTGGGCGGCTGGCCGTCGGCCACCAAAATCGCCACGCCTTCGGCGCCGGCCGCGACCACGCCGGTCAATTGGTAATTGCTGGCCGTGACGGCCACCGCCTGGCCCCCAAACAGGGTGGCGGCGGCGTCCGGGCTCGGATCGGGCGCCGGGGCATCGCTGATGGCGGCCAGCGGACGCTGGGGCGGCTTGTACAGCTCCAGGGCCCAGTACGCGACCGACGCCGACAGCGCAATCACGGCGAGCAGGCTGAAAATCAAAGGCAAACGCTTCATTACATTCCTTGGTTACCGCACCAGCTGATTAATTTCGATGATAGGCATGAGCACCGCGAGCACGATCAGCAGCACCACCACGCCCATCCCCACAATCAGGGCCGGTTCGAGCAGGCCGGCGATGGTCAGCGCGCGCCGTTCGAGGTCCTGCTGCTGCGAATTGGCGGCGCGTTCGAGCATGGAGGGCAGCTCGCCCGTGATTTCGCCGGCGCGGATCATGTGGATCAGCATCGGCGGGAAATGCTTTTGCACGGCCAGGGCGCGCGCCAGGCTCACACCCTCGCGCACGCTGGCGCTGGCCTGTTCGACCAGGTCTTTCATGACCACGTTCGACAAGGTGTCGCGGCTGGTATCGAGCGCGCGCAGGATCGGCACGCCCGAGCCGATGGTGATCGCCAGCGTGCTGGCAAAGCGGGCCGTGTTGAAACTGCGTTCGAACTTGCCGTACACGGGCGCGGTGAGCAGCCAGGCATGCCAGCGCCGCTTGACCAGGGGATTCTTCAGCGCACGCAGCCAGCTGTAGCCGGCGGCGGTCGCCGCCACCAGCGTGACCAGGCCCCAGGAACGCACGAAGTCGGACACGGCCAGCATCACCATGGTCAACAGCGGCAGCTTCTGCTTGGTGCTGGTGAACACCGACACAATCTGCGGCACCACATAGGCCAGCAGGAAGATCACGATCGCGAACGCCAGCACGGTGACGATGGCCGGATAGATGAAGGCCAGGCGCACCTTGGCGACCAGCGCGTTGCGCCGTTCGATGTAGTCGGCCAGGCGTGCCAGCACCCGTTCGAGCTGGCCGATCTGCTCGCCCGATGCGACCAGCGCGCGGAAGATCTCGGCGAAATCGCGCGGATAGCGCGACAGCGCGTCCGAGAACGAGGCGCCGCCCATCACTTCGGAGCGGATCGAGGCGATCAGGTCGCGCACGTAAGGGCGCTCGGCCTGTTCCAGCAGCGCGGTGAAAGCTTGTTCGAGCGGCAGGCCCGCTTCCAGCAGACTGGCCAGCTGGCGCGTGAACAGCGCCAGTTCGATCTGCGTGAGGCGCTCGCCGAAGCCGCGCCGCGTGGCCACACCCTTGTCGTCAACCTGGGCCGCAATGGCTTCCACGTTGAGCGGGGTCAGGCCCTGCAGGCGCAGGTCGGCGCGCGCCGACTTGGCGCTGTCGGCGTTGACCACGCCCTTCTGGGTGGCGCCGCCGGTATCGACGGCTTCGTAGCGGAATGCGGGCATCCTAGTCCTTGGTCACGCGCAGCAATTCGGCCGGGGTGGTGGTGCCATCCTCGAGCCAGCGGTTGCCGTCTTCGCGCATGGTCTTCATGCCGACCTTTTGCGCCGCGGCGCGGATGTCGGCCTCCGAGGCCCGGTTGTGAATCTGGGCCCGGATTTCGTCGGTCGTTTGCAGCAGCTCGTACACGCCGACCCGGCCGTGGTAGCCGGTGAAGCCGCACTTGTCGCAGCCGACCGCGCGCCAGGTGGTCCCGTCGGACACCTTGCAGTGCACGCACAGTTTGCGCACCAGGCGCTGCGCCATCACGCCCAGCAGCGACGACGACAGCAGGAACGGTTCGATTCCCATGTCGAGCAGACGGGTGACGGCGGCGGCCGAATCGTTGGTGTGCAGGGTCGCCAGCACCAGGTGGCCGGTGAGCGAAGCCTGCACCGCGATCTGCGCCGTTTCCAGGTCGCGGATCTCGCCGATCATGATCACGTCCGGATCCTGGCGCAGGATGGCGCGCAGGGCCTTGGCGAAGGTCATGTCGATCTTGGCATTGACCTGGGTCTGGCCGACGCCGATCAGGTCGTACTCGATCGGATCTTCCACGGTCAGGATGTTGGTGGTCGACGCGTTCAGGCGGCTTAGCGCCGCGTACAGCGTGGTGGTCTTGCCCGAGCCGGTCGGCCCGGTGACCAGCACGATGCCGTGCGGCTGGTTGATCAGGTTGTCGAACTCGGGCAGCAGGTGCGGCGCCATGCCCAGGTGCGACAGGTCCAGGCGCCCTGCTTCCTTGTCCAGCAAACGCAATACGGCACGTTCGCCGTGCCCGGTCGGCAGGGTCGAGACGCGCACGTCGACGCCCTTGCCGCCAACGCGCAGCGTGATGCGGCCGTCCTGCGGCAAGCGCTTTTCGGCGATATCGAGCTGCGCCATGATCTTGATACGCGAGATCAGGGAAGCGTGAATGGCCTTGCGCGGGCGGACGATGTCGCGCAGCGCGCCGTCGATCCGGAAGCGGACGACCGAAGTCTGTTCGAACGGCTCGATGTGGATGTCGGACGCGCCTTCGCGCAGCGACTGCGTGAGCAGTGCGTTGATCATGCGGATCACGGGCGCGTCGTCGGACGACTCGAGCAAGTCCTCGATGGCGGGCACGTCCTGCAGCAGCTTGGTCAGATCGAGGTCGGCGTCGAATTCGTCGGCCACTTGCGAAGCGTCGCCGCCGGCGCCGGCGTAGGCGCTGGCGATGGCCGCTTCCAGGTCGGCGCGGTCCATCGAACGCAGGGCGATGCGCCCGAAGCGGCGCGACACTTCCGCAATGGCGGCCGGCGCCGTGGCGCCCGAGACCCACACCTCGACGGTGTGTTCAGCCTCGTCGCTCGAACGCGCCAGCACGCCGAAATCGCGCGCGAAAGCGTAGGGTAAGAGATTGCTCATCGTCGCTCTGTCAGTTCTGTATCGGCTGCTGAACCGGCTGCTGGCCGGCCGGGGCCGGCGCGTCGCGCGGCGGGACGGGCGCGAGGATCGGACGCGGCGGCACCTTGGCCATCGAGCTTCCCGGTGGCGGCTGACCATTGTTCAGTTGCGGCAGCACGGGCGAACCGTAGTCGGGCATCACGATGCTGTCTTTGGGCAGGGCCGCGGCGGCGCCGGCGCTGCGCATGTAGTCGTAGCGGTCGGCCGAAATGGCGTTGCTGTCTTCCTTGCTGCGCATGATCACGGGACGCAGGAACACCATCAGGTTGGTCTTCTTGCGGGTCCGGGTGCGGTACTTGAACAGATTGCCCAAAATCGGGATGTCGCCCAGGCCGCGCACCTTCTCTTCGGTGCCGCCCGTGTCGTCGCGAATCAGGCCGCCGATGACGATGATCTGACCATCGTCGGCGATCACGGTGTTCTCGATCACGCGCATGTTGGTGGTCACGCCGGCCGACAGTTTTTCGGAGCCTTGCACCACGTCCGAGGTCTCCTGGTAGATCGACATCTTGATGGTGCCGCCTTCGGAAATCTGCGGACGCACCTTGAGCGTGAGACCGACGTCCTTGCGGTCGACCGTCTGGAACGGGTTGCCGGCCGATCCGCCCGCGTTGGTGGTGAAGGAACCGGAAATGACGCCGATGTTCTGACCGACCTTGATCGAAGCGAGCTCGTTGTCGAGCGTGATCAGGTTCGGTGTCGACAGCACGTTGGTGGCGTTGTCGTTTTGCAGCGCATTGGCGATCGCGCCCAGTCCCAGCGCGCCGTTAATCTGGCGGAACACGCCGATCGACAGGCCCGAACCGGGATTAGGCGTGGCCGAGCCGGCCAGCGCGGCCAGCGAGGCGCCACCGGCGGTCGTGAAATTCTGAACCACGCCGGTGCGGTATTTGCTCGTGCTGTCGCCCGTCAGGCCGGCCCACTGCACGCCGAACTGGGCGGCGTTGTCGGCGTTGACTTCGACGATCAGCGATTCGATATAGACCTGGGCGCGGCGCGCGTCGAGCATGTCGATCACGTTGCGCAGATTGCGGTAGACCGCGTCCGGCGCGGTGATGATCAGGGTATTGGTCGAGGTATCGGCCTGGATCCAGCCGGCGCCGGCGCCACCGCCGCCACTGCCGCTGTTGCCGAATTTTTCAGACTGCTGGCCCATGCCGGACTGGTTGGCACCCAAGCCGCCATCCTTGCCGCCGCCCTGCTGGCCGCTCTGGACGCTGCCGCCGCTGGTGCCGGACTGGGTTTGCGGCAGCGCCGAACTGTCCGACGAGACCACCGCGCGCAGGGTTGCCGCCAGCTTGGCCGCTTCCGCATTCTTGAGGTAAACCACATGCACATTGCCCGCTTCCGTGGTCGGCTGATCGAGCTTGGCGATGAGCGACTTGGCCAGGCTGGCGCGCGCGCGCGACGGCGCGCGGATCACCAGCGAATTGGTGCGCGGGTCGGCCACGACCGAGACCCGGCCCGAGTCGCCGCCCGGCGACGGCTGCAGCAGTTTTTCGATCAGCGTGGCCATGTCGGCGGCGATGCCGTAGCGGACCGGCACGATGTCGACGTCGGCCGCGATCGGCGCGTCGAGCGCGGCGATGATCTTGGTCAGGCGCGCCAGGTTGTCGGCGTAGTCGGTGATCACCAGGCTGTTGTTGCCCGGGTTGGCCATGATCGAGTTATTCGGCGAAATCAGCGGGCGCAGCACGGCGGTCAGGTTGGCCGCCGATTCGTAGTTCAGGTGATAGATCTGGGTCGCCACCTGGTCGCCCTTGACGCCGCTCTTGCCCATGCCAACCTGGGTCGGGGACGATTGCAGCTTCGCTTCGGCTTCCGGCACCACCTTGGCGTAGCCGTCGCCGGTCACCACCGCGTAGCCCTGCAGGCGCAGCGCCGAGGTGAGCAGGCTGAAGGCCTGGGCCTTGGTGATCGACTTTTCCGACACCAGCGTCAGCGTGCCCTTGACGCGCGGGTCGATGATGAAGGTCATGCCGGTGTAATGGCCGACCGCCTTGATCACCGATTCGATGTCGGCGCCCACGAAATTGAGCGCCGCCTGGTCTTCAGGGGCGGCCCACACGGGCGCGGGTGCGCCTGCGACCGAGCAGCACAGCAGGACGCCGGCCGCGATGCGGCGCAGTGCCGGGAATGGAAGGGTGTTACCAGACTGTTTTTTCATCATTTGAACTCTAACGCGATAATTTTCTTGCCGCCCACCATTCGGCGCTGGCCCAGTAAATTCAGGAGGTTACCCAGCGTATCTTCATATCCGTCCGCAGCCTGCGCCTGTCCGGTGAACTGGAAGCGGCCCTTGTCGAGCGCCCCGGTCCCCGATAACAGCAGCGCGCCGCGCACGGTGGTCAAACTCATTTGCGCCTGCTGCCCGCGCCAATCCATCGCCACTTCGTACGTGCCGAGCGGCTTGACCGGCGCCATGCGCGATCCCATGTCCGCCAGCGACAGCACGGTGCGGCCCTGGACATCGACCATCTGCCCGGCGCGCGCCAGCTGCAGCGTGGTCCAGGACAGCTTGACCGTGCCCGATGGCGCCAGCGTGTTGAGCGGCGCCCCCAGCCCGGCCAGGCGTTCGGCCGGCAGCAGCAATTCGGCCGCGCTGACCTGCCACTGCGACAGGCTGCCCGACAGGTTCACCGGCTGCGACAGCGCGGCCGGGTTTTCCAGCGTCAGCTCGACCTGGCCGAGCAGCACCATGGGCGACAAACGCCACGAAAACCGCCCCGGCAGCAGCGGCGTGACCGCGCCGTTGGCGCCGGCCGCGCCGCCCACAAAAGCAGAGCCGCGCCACAGCGTACCTTGCGCATCCCCGAGAGTCAAACGGCCGCCCGTTTCGCTCTCGACCATGGAACCTAGCCAGGTCGCCGGCAGGAACACCAGCACCGTCAGCGCAACGGCCACAACGATGGCCAGCAACCATAGCACAGCACGCTTCATCGGGACGCTTCGCCTGTGTTCTGGCGCAGCGTCAGCTGGGCGTCGACCTGGCCTTCGGGTGTGGCCGCCGTGACCGAAATATCTTCCACGCCGATCCGGTTTTCACGGCGCTGCGCGTCCAGCCAGCTGTACAGGTTGGCGAAGGCCACGCCGGTCAGCTGGATCTTGGCGAATTCACCGGTGATCACCAGCGACCCTGGCGTGATGCCGCGCGCCGTCAGGCCCGCCGTGAGCGACTCGCGCGTCATCGGCGTGACCGCCGGCGCCGGCCGGCTGGCCAGTTCGCCCGCTTCCTGCGCCAGCGCCTGCATGGTCGCCGCTTCCACCCGCAACTGGGGCAGCTGCTTGTTCAATTTGGCCTTGCCGTCCACGGCCGGGCCGATGAACAGCATGTACACCAGCGCGCCCACCAGAGTGGCGCCGCCGACGGTGAGGTACTTGCGTTCCTGCTCGGTGCGGGCCAGCCAGTACAGCGAGAGCTGGTCCTTGAATTGGCCGATGACTGTCATGGCGCTCATTTCCGGCCTCCCGCACTGCGAATCACATACACGCCCGGACCGGAATCGGTCAGGTCCAGCTTGCGCTTGGCCAGCGCATCGCGCAAGGCCGCCGTGGTGGTCGCCTCGACCGTCTCCGGCTTGAGCTTGACCGTGGTGGTGCGCTCGCGGAAGGTGAGCGAGGCGAGCACCGGCGGCTTGGGCAGGGCCCGCGCCGCTTCGCCGAAGGCCGCCGCCTGGAAGGTGAATTCATCGGGTGTGATCTGGCCCTGGGCCGCCTTGGCGCGATTGATATTGCCGCGCATTTGGGCTGCCGGGTCGCTCGAGATCACGGTTTCTTTCGGATAGGCGGCCTTGAAGGTTTGCTTCATGCCGAGCGTGATGGCATCGGCTTCGCGCTTCATGCGCAGCCACTGGACGTTCAGGCCGATTAAATTGACCACCACCGCCAGGAGCGCCAGGCGCAGCGGCCAGCGCCACTTTTTCCAGTCGCGCACCTGGGCCCCGGCCGCGCCCAGGCCCGGCACCAGGTCCAGCGTGGTGCTCTTGGAGCCGGCGATCCAGTGATTCCAATGTTCGGTGTCGAGATGGATGCCGGGACCGGCTTCGGCCACCAGCGCCTTGTATTCGCCCAGCTGGGCCGGATCGACGTACAGGTTGAGCGGCGCGTCGCCGGCCATGGCGCGCACGGTCTGCAGGGCCACCGCGGCGCTGCCGGACACAGCCAGGCCCAGGCCCTGATACTGGCCATGGCGCAGCGTGACGCCGTTGGCGTCGATCGCACCCGACACGTTGCCCGGCGCCAGCGGCAGGCACAATTGCGACGGCATGGCCGCCACCGTGCGCGCGCCTTGGGCGAGCAGCATCTTGACGGTCGCCTCCAACCAGGCGCGCTGCGCCACCGCGATGGTGCGCATGCCGTCGTCGTGCTGAACGGGAGCGGCCACCAGCACGCAGTCTTCGGCGTCGGCCAGGATGTGCTCTTCGACCAGGCTGGGAAGCGCGGCTTTCAGGCGCGCGTTCGACAGCGGTGGAGTTTTCACCTGCAGCAGCGTGACGTCGACCGCGGCCAGCAGCAGCACCACGTGGCGGCTGGCAGCGACCACGTCACCCATGTTGCGCAGCGCGCCCTCGCCTTGCTGGACCACGGCGCCGCCGTCGGCCACCAGGGCGAAGCGCGCCAGTGCGCCTTCACTGTCGGCGCGGGCGGGAAGCCGGATATATAAAGTACTCAATCAGTCTCGCTTTCGTTCTAGTTTTGGCGTACCCAGACCGTGGTGGTCTTGAAGTTCTGTTCATCGAGCTTGCGGTTGACCAGCGCTTCGGCGTCGAGCGCGGCCCGGTCCAGGCGCACGCGCGAGAGTACCAGGAAGTACTCGCTCTTCACATCAAACCACTTTTCGTCGCTCTTGGCACCATACAGCTGCTGTATAAAATCGCTCTTCTGCCGGTAATACGCCTGCTTGCGCCGTTCGACCAGCGCATTGGCCTGCGAAACGGAAAAATTTTCCACCAGCGCCGCGATCACTTCCGGCGCGGCCGTGTTCACATTGACCGGGGTGGGCTCGGGCAGGACGATCACGAACTGGCGCAGCTTCTCGATCACTTCCGGCGTGTAGCCCTGGATCGACTGCAGGTCGTCCAGCCCGCCGAGCGCGATCGGCGACGTGGTGCGCGTCACCACCGGAGTGGTGTCGCCCTCTGCCTTGATCAGCGGATCGGAAGCAGAAGCCACATACTTGGCGGTGCGCTCGGCCAGCGCCGGTTCGAGCTGCAGATTGACCAGCAGGCGCCGGAAGATGGCCACCTGCTCCGTCTCGACCTTCGGGCCCGTGGCCAGATTGGCCAGATTGTAACGCGAGGCGGCGTCCACGATCCGGCCCGAGAGGCTGGCATCGAACACTTCGCCTTCAACCCGTTCGCGCTCGATGTACTGGTCGAGCCGCGTTTCGGCCAGCGGCGTGTTCCACACGGCCGTCAGCGAAGTGTAAGTGCGGGTATCCATGCCGTCCTGGCGCAGCACCAGGCGCGCCCAGTCGAGGGCGCCGCGCAGGATCCACTTGGTCTGCAGGTGCAGGCGCTGGTTTTCCATCGAACGCACCTGGACCTGCTGCTGCCAGAACAGGCTGGCCACGATGGTCACGGCCAGCGTGGTCAGAAGAAGCGCCGTGATAACGGCCACGCCGCGCTGGCGGGAGATGATTTTCATAGTCCCCCCAGCAGGAAGGATTTGATCATGACCGCGCTGGCGCCTTCGGCCTGGAGCGCGACCTGCAGGCCGGTTGGCGTGGCCTGGAGCTGGGCCGGAACCGGGGTGCTGCCGGGCGGCGGGCCGCCCACGGCCGGCGCGCCGCCGGTTTTCCAGCCGCTGCCTTCCCAGGTCTGCACCGTCATCCCGGACACACCCTTTTGCAAGATCACGGGCACGGTGGGATCGGCATTGCTGGTGGCGGCCTTCCACAGCATGTCGAGCTGCACCAGGTCGCGCGTGGCAGCGGACTCGCGGCGCGTGAGCACCCCTTCCTGAACGCGGTACGACACCACCTGCAGGGCCGACGCTTCGTTCTCGCGGAAGACATTGCGCACCATGACCATGCGGTCGGCGTCGGCCAGCAGGTAGGGCCGCTTTTGCAGCGCGGCCGGATTGGCCATGTGTTCGGCGTCGCTCTGCAGCTGGGCGAAGGCCAGCTGCATGCCGCGCGTGGTTTCGATCTGGGCGGTGATGGCCACGCGCGAACGGATGATCCCGTCCAGCGCGCGCCAGCCGAGCACGGCGACCACGGCCAGGATGCTGATCGCCACCAGCAGCTCGATCAGCGTGAAGCCGCGGCGGGAGGATTGGTGGCGGCGCATCATTCGTTCAGCACCAGTTGGACCAGCTTGATGATGCGGCGCTGCGGGTCGGCCATGTCGAACACGCTCACCTCGACCCGGCGCAGGCGCGGGTTGGGGCTGGACAGGACTTCTTCCTGGCACACCAGCTTGAGGTCGCCCTGCGGGCACTCGAAGCTGCGTTTGCCGACACCGGGGAATTCATGTTCGAGGCGGATCTGGACCAGCCGGTTCTCGGCCGACCAGGTGGCCATCATGGCCGCGCGCAGGCCGTTGCTGTTGGCCGTCAGGCTGCCCACCGCGCGCAGCGAGGCGCCCAGCGCGGTGCCGACGATGACCAGCGCCACCAGCACTTCGAGCAGCGTGAAACCGGGGGCAAGGCGCGCGCGCATCATTCGACGACGAAGTGGCCGACGCCGTCGGCGCGGATGGCGACGCTGTCTTCGCCGAGGGCCATGGTCAGCACGAACGGCTTGTCGACCGGCTCGCGCCCGAAGGTGATGCGCATCGGATTGCCGCTGCCGGCGGAGGCGGGATCGATCAGCAGCGTGACCGGGCTGCTCTTGAAGGCCCGTTCGCGCAGCAGGTCATCCTTGGTGACCGGATCCCAGCTTTTCTCGTTGCGCACCAGGAAGCGGTAATGCTCGCTGTCGGCCTCGAACGCGACCAGGCGGTTGCGCACGATCGCTTCGTCGCGCGCCAGCTGCAGCAGCAGGGCGATGCGGCTCGCTTCGGCCTGCAGATTCTGATGCGGGCTGGGGATGGCGTTGACGGAAACCAGGCCGAGCGTGATCCCGATGATCACCATGACCACCATGATCTCCACCAGCGTGAAGCCGCGCGCGGCGCGGCCTGGCCGAATCAACGCCACAAAATGTCCCTGTCAGTCCCAGTTGCCGATGTCGGCGTCGTCGCCGGTGCCGCCCGGCTGGCCGTCGGCGCCCAGCGAGAAGATGTCGATCTCGCCTTTGACGCCTGGCGACAGGTACTGGTACGGGTTGCCCCAAGGGTCGTTCTGGACCTTGTCGACGTAACCGCCGGTTTTCCAGCCGTTGGCGGCCGGGCCGCTGGTCGGCTTTTCGACCAGGGCCTTGAGACCCTGCTCGGTGGTCGGGTAGCGCTGGTTGTCGAGCTTGTAGAGCTTGAGCGACTGCATCAGCTGCGAAATATCGGTCTTGGCGGCGGTGATGCGCGCCTCGCCGGTGCGGCTGATCAGCTTGGGCACGACCAGGGCGCCCAGAATGCCGATGATGACCACCACCACCATGATTTCAACAAGGGTGAAACCGCGCTGCAAGGCGGCGCGGCGAAGTGTTACTTTTTGCATAATATTATCAACGGGTCAAAAAGTTGGAACGCAGAGTATAAGGCCGAAAGTGATTCGGACCACAACATTTGTCAGCCTATTGTAAGACAGCGTGGCCCCCGTGGGCCACGCAAACAGGCATTTTTAGTGGTGGGCGCTGCCTTCGAAGCGGGCGCGCGCCGCTTCGTTGCCACCGGCGGCGATATTGGTCGACACGGGCGCCAGCGGACGCAGGGCCGGCGCATCCTTGACGAACGGGGCGATGCCGAGCTCCTTGTCCACCTCGTGCGGGTAGACCAGGTAGCCGCGCGTGATCACCGCCGCCACCTTGCGGATGTCGCCGATGTTCCTGGTCGGGTCGCCGTCGACCAGCACCAGGTCGGCCAGTTTGCCCTTGGCGATGGCGCCGCGGTCGGCGCTGGTTCCCGTGTAGCGGGCGCCGTTGCGGGTGGCCACCTGCAGGGCCTGGGCCGGGGTCAGCCCGGCCTGGACCAGCAGTTCCAGCTCGGCCTGCAGGGTGAAACCGGCCATTTCGTCGGTCCCGGCCACCAGCGGCACGCCCGCCTTGTACAGCAGGCCGACGAATTCGACCATCTTGGCGTACGACTTTTCATAGCGCGCCTGGGCGGCGGCGTCGGCGATCTTCATGGAGCCCACATGGAAGCCACGCTGCACGTCCGGCGGCATGTGCTCGGCAATCGGCGCGAACGGGGTATTCATGTCGCCATCCTTCTGCTTGAGGAAGGCGAAGGTGGCCAGCGTCGAATCGATCACCGTGCCCTGCTTTTTCAGGCGCGCGATGAACTGCTTGACTTCGGGCGAATTGAAGTCCAGCGTCGCCACTTTTTCGGCCGGCAGGATGAAACGTTCCAGCGTACGCGTTTCGGTGGTCGGCGTGGCCAGGAAGTTGAGCATCACCTGGTTGATGTGGTTGATCTCGTCGAAACCGGCGTCGAGCGCTTCGCGCGCGCGCAGGCCGGCCGGGATGTGGCCGGACACGCGCATGCCGCGCGCGTGGGCATAGGCCACCGTCTCGGCCAGGATCGCCTTGGGGAAGGAGTTGTAGATCTTGAGCTGCGGGTAGCCGTGTTCGGCGTACCAGTCGATCGCGTTCTTCGCTTGCGGCAGGTCCTTGATCACGAAGCCCAGGTTGGCCGAGTACGGGCTCTGGCCTTCCAGGAAGCCCGACGGCACCACCTGCGGTCCGAGCAGGGTGCCGTCGGCCGTCTCGTCGAGGATTTGCTGCATGGTGGCGTTGTCGTTGCCCATGTCGCGCACCGACGTCACACCGGCGGCGATGTTCATGCCGCCTTCCCAGCGGCCCACGTGGCCGTGCATGTCGAACAGGCCGGGCAGCAGCACGCGGCCGGCGCCGTCGATTTCATTTTGCGCGCCGCGCACCGGGGAGCCGGTCGGCAGCACGGCAGTCACGCGTCCGCGCAGTACATATACGTCGGACGGCGCGCCCAGCACCGCCTTCTCGCTGTCGAACACGCGCACGTTCTTGACCACGGTCAGGCCGTCGAGCTTGTGCTGCAGGCGCGCGGCGACATCCTTGAGCAGGCGCGCTTCGGCCGCCTTCTGGCGCTCGGCCAGCTGCTTGCCGGCGCTGCCCCAGCCCTCTTCGGCCATGGTCATGAAGCCCGGCACCACCAGCGCGAACAGGCGCGGCTTGGCGCCGGTCGTGGCCCAGTAAAACTGCGGCGACAGGCCCAGGCCCGTCATCGCCACCAGCTGCACGCGCATTGTCTTGCCGTTGGCCGTGACGTCGACTTCGTCGAGCGTGCGCTGCGACAGCGCGCCGGACGGCAGCAGCGGCAGCGGGCCGCCGTTGCGCGCGGCCAGGGCCGTGATCGCGATCGACACCACTTCCAGCGAGCTGTTGAGCGGCACGTACATGGCGCCGCCATTGCTGGCCGTTTCGCCCTTTTCGGAAGTCGACTGCCAGCGCGCCATGCCGCTGCGGATCGAGAACTGTTCGTCCACCACCGAGCCGAAGGTGGTGTTGCCCTTGACTGCGAACTCGCTCATGGTGCCGTCCGGCGCCACGCGGAAGGTCTCGGTCAGATCCGGACCGCGGCCGTTGTTCTTGTACGCCATGTGGACCCGGGTCAGGCCGCTGTCGTCGCGCTCGACAACCTGCTCGCCCATGCGGGTGCCGTTGTCGGCCACGATGTCGTAGCGGACGGTCTGGGTGGCGGCGCCGGCGCTGCCGGCAAACGCGGCGGCGAGCGCCAGTACGATCAGTTTTTTCATGTTGTGATGTCTCCTTGAGGGGGCGGTGCGGAACGGGCAGTACAAACGGGACAGACGGGATTGCGGGCCAGGCCAATGCTGGTCCATTCCATGGCGCGCCCGTCGAGCAGCAGCAGGCGGCCGGCCAGGGAGGTACCGACGCGCATGATCAGCTTGAGCGCTTCGGCCGCCTGCATGGCGCCGATCACGCCCACCAGCGGCGCGAACACGCCCATGCTGCTGCAGGCGGCGTCCTGGTAGCCCTGGTCTTCGGGGAACAGGCAGCTGTAGCAAGGCGAGGCCGGGTCGCGCGCATCGAACACGGACAGCTGGCCGTCGAAGCGGATCGCCGCGCCCGACACCAGCGGCACGTGCGCGGCCACGCAGGCGCGGTTGACGGCGTGGCGGGTGGCGAAATTGTCGCTGCAGTCGAGCACCACCGAGGCTTGCGCCACCAGTTCGGCCAGGCGCGCGCCGGCGGCCCGTTCGCGCAGGGCGACGACCGCGATGTCGGGATTGATCTGGAGCAGAGCGGCGCGGCCCGAGTCGACCTTGGGCTGGCCCACGCGCTCGGTGCTGTGCATGATCTGGCGCTGCAGGTTGGTCAGGTCGACCTCGTCGTCGTCGACCAGCACGATGCGCCCGACCCCGGCCGACGCCAGGTACATGGCCGCCGGGGAGCCGAGGCCGCCGGCGCCGATCACCAGCGCGCTGGCGGCCAGCAGCGCCTGCTGGCCTTCGATGCCGATCTCGCCCAGCAGGATGTGGCGCGAATAGCGCAGCAGCTGCTCGTCGTTCATGGACGCGGCGGGATCACTTCTTGGTGCCGTTCTTGAGCTCGGGCACGGTGGCCTCGGGCTTGGGCAGGGCGACCGGGTCGGCATGGGCGGCCTTGGGCGCCAGCACGGCCAGCTTGACCGGCAAACCCTTGAAGTGGTTCAAGGCCTGGGCCAGCTGGAAGTCGTCGGCGCTGCCGAATTCGAGCGGCTGGCGCGTTTTGGCGCGGGCCAGCGCCTTCTGCTCTTCGGCCAGGTTGTCGCGCTTGGCGCCTTTGGCCGGATCTTCGGCCACGCCGCTGCCGTCGGACAGGTGCTTGTCGAGATCGGCTTCGCGCACGCGCAGGCTGTTCAAGCCGTCGCCGTCGGCGTATTCGTCGACCAGCAGGTCGGGCGTGATGCCCTTGGCCTGGATCGAGCGCCCGGTCGGGGTGAAGTAGCGCGCCGTGGTCAGCTTGACGGCGGTGGCGTTGGGCAGCTCGCGCAGGGTCTGGACCGAGCCCTTGCCGAAGGTCTGGGAGCCCATGATGATGGCGCGCTTGTAGTCCTGCAGCGCGCCGGCCACGATTTCGGACGCCGAGGCCGAGCCGCCGTTGACCAGCACCACGATGGGGATGGTCTTGAAGGCGGCGGGCAGCTTGGCCAGCGGGTCGGTGGCCGCACGCTGGGCGTAGAACTCGCGCCGACCGTAGAACTTGCGGTTCGATTCGGCCACCTGGCCCTGGGTCGAGACGATTTCCTGGTCTTGCGGCAGGAAGGCGGCCGAGACCCCGATCGCGCCCGGCAGCAGCCCGCCCGGATCGTTGCGCAGGTCCAGCACCAGGCCCTTGAGCTTGGGTTCCTGGGTGTGCAGGGCGGTGAGCTTTTTGGCCAGTTCCTCGACCGTCAATTCCTGGAACTGGCTGATGCGCAGCCAGGCGTAGCCCGGTTCGACGATCTTGCCCTTGACGCTCAGGACCTTGATTTCCTCGCGCACCAGCGGCACGATCTGCGGCTTGTCCTCGCCTTTGCGGGCGATGGTGAGCACCACGCGCGAACCGGGTTCGCCGCGCATTTTCTTGATCGCGTCGTCCAGCGACAAACCCTTGATCGGGGTGTTGTCGATGCGGGTGATCAGGTCGCCGGCCTTGATCCCGGCCCGGAACGCGGGCGAACCTTCGAACGGGGACACGATCTTGACGTAGCCGTCTTCCATCGCCACTTCGATGCCCAGGCCGACGAAATGGCCTTCCATGCTGTCGGTCAGTTCGCGGTAGGCTTTCTGGTCGAGGTAGACCGAATGCGGGTCGAGCGAGCCGACCATGCCGGCGATGGCGTCGGACAGCAGCTTTTTGTCGGGCACCTGTTCAACGTAATCGGACTTGATCAGACCATAAACGTCGGTCAGCTGGCGCAGTTCGTCGAGCGGCAGCGGGGCGTCGCCGCCCTTTTGCGCGATGGCCGAAAACTGGAGCGAGGCGCCGAAGCCGAGGGCGATGCCCATGCCGACCAGGCCGATGTGTTTGACTTTCATGTGGAACCTTTAGAAACTGACCCAGCCCGCAGGATTGAATGCCGCGCCGCGATGCCTGAGCTCAAAGTATAGCCCCGAATCTTCGCCGCCGCCGGTGTTTCCCGCCGCCGCGATCGGGTCGCCCGCCTTGACGGCGTCGCCCGCGCGCCGCAGCAGGGATTGGTTGTTCCCGTAGATCGACAGGTATTCGCTGCCGTGGTCGACGATGATCAGGTTGCCGAAGCCGCGCATCCAGGCCGCGAACACCACGCGCCCGGCCGCAATGGCGCGCACGTCGGCGCCTTCCGGCGCCTTGATGAACACGCCTTTCCAGCTCGGCCCGCCGTCGCGCTTGGCGCCGAACTTGGCCGCCAGCTGACCGGTCACGGGCGCGCGCAGCTTGCCCTTGAGGCTGGCGAAAGCGCCGTCCGGCGCGGCCGGGGCCAGCGCGATGTCGGCCGCCTTGGCCTGGTTCGGATCGGGCTTCGGTTCGGCCACCTGCGCCGCTTTCGGTTCGTCCGCATCGATCGGATCGGGCTTGAACGGGGGTTTGGGGGTGGCGCCCGGTTTGCCCGGCTTGCTGGCCGCTTCGCGCGCCAGCCGCTCTTTTTCGGCCTGGCGTGCCTTGGCCAGCGCGGCCGCTTCGGCCGCTGCCTTGGCGCGCGCGGCGGCCACCGCTTCGAGGCGGCGCTTCTCCGCGGCGGCCGCTTCGGCCTGCTCCTTGATCAGGCGCGAGAGCTTGTCGACCAGGCCGGCCATGCGCTGCTCGTCACGTTCGAGGCTGCCGATTTCCTTGCGCTGGGCCGCCAGTTTTTTGGACAGATTGCCCAACAGCGCTGCGCGGCGCGCCTTTTCCTTTTCCAGCACGGCTTTCTGGTCGCGCTCTTCCTGGGCGATCTCGTCGAGCTCGGCCTTGGCGTTCTGTTCTTTCTGCTGGGTGGTTTCGACCTTGGCCAGGTTGGTGCGCAGCGAGCCCAGCAGCTTGGCCTGGGCTTGCGACACATAAGCCATCAATTGCAGATCGCGGTTGATGCGGTTCGGGTTGTCGCCCGAGAGCAGCAGCTTGATGCGGTCTTCATTGCCGGCTACATATTGCTCGCGCAACAGGGTGGCCAGCTGTTTTTTCTGGGCGTCGACGACCGCGGCCAGGCGCGCCTGTTCGGCCGACAGCGCGGCCAGCTTCTGGTTGGTCTCGACTTGTTCCTCGGCCAGATCGCGCAGCTGGAGATTGGCGTTGGAAATGGCTTCCTCGGATTCGGCCAGGGTGTCGGCCGCATCCTCGCGCGCATCTTCGGTGCGCGACACTTCATTCTTGAGCTTGGCCAGCTTGGCCGCGATCTCGGCGCGGTTCTGCTCGGCGACGGCTTTCTGCTTGCTGCGTTCGGTCTGGCGCGGGGCGGCCGCAGCCGCCCCCACGGACAGGGCGAGGACCGTGCACAGCACGGCCCGGCACGACATGGACATCAGGCTCAAAACTTACTTGGCCTTCCCTTGATTGGCGACGGCCGCCACGGCGGCGGCGATCGCGTCCTGGTCGCCCAGGTAGTAGTGGCGGATCGGCTTGAGGTCGGCGTCGAGCTCGTACACGAGCGGCTGCCCGTTGGGGATGTTCAAGCCCACGATGTCCTCATCGCTGATACCGTCGAGCATCTTGATCAGGGCGCGCAGGCTGTTGCCGTGGGCCGAAATCAGGATGTTCTTGCCGGCGCGGATGGCGGGCGCAATTTCCTCGTCCCACACCGGCATCACGCGCGCCACGGTGTCTTTCAGGCATTCGGTCAGGGGAATGCTGTCCTTCGGCACGCCCGCATAACGGGGGTCGGCGAACGAGGTGCGCTCGTCGTCGGCAGCCAGCGGCGGCGGCGGGGTGTCGTAGCTGCGGCGCCAGACCAGCACCTGGGCGTCGCCGTACTTGGCGGCGGTTTCGCCCTTGTCCAGGCCTTGCAGGGCGCCGTAGTGGCGCTCGTTCAAGCGCCAGTCGTTCTTGACCGGCAGCCACATCATGTCCATGTCGTCCAGGGCCAGCCACAGGGTGCGGATGGCGCGCTTGAGCACCGAGGTGTAGGCCAGATCGAAGGTGAAACCGGCATCTTTCAGCACCTGGCCGGCACTTTTCGCCTCGCGTACGCCTTTTTCGGTCAGATCGACATCGGTCCAGCCGGTGAAGCGGTTTTCGAGGTTCCAGGTCGATTCGCCATGGCGCATGAAGACGATTTTGTACATTTGCTTTATTCCAAAAAGAGGTGGGATAGGTGGTAATGCATTCGGATTCGCCTTCTATTTTATAATGCGCGGATTGCCTTGTCTTAAACCATTGACTATTGGAACCTGTGTGAAATTTATTCTTGACCATATTTTGCTCGTCAGTATCGTGATCCTGTCGGGCGGCGCCCTCTTGATTCCCGCCCTGATGCCGCGCGGTAAACGCGCCTCCACGCTGGACGTGACCATGATGCTCAACCGTGGCAAGAGCGTGCTGGTGGACGTGCGCACCCCTGAAGAATTTGCCGCCGGGCATATGCGCGACGCGAAAAACATTCCGCTGGCAGACTTGGCGAAACGTATCGGCGAGCTGGACAAGTCGAAAGACAAGACCATCATCGTGGTCTGCCAGAGCGGCAACCGGGCCGACAAGGCCATGGCCCAGTTCAAGCAAGCCGGATTCACCGACGTGGTCGGCCTGGAAGGCGGTCTGGCCGCCTGGCAGGCAGCCAACCTGCCGACCGTCAAGTAAGGAAAGGAAGCGCCATGACAGCCCCAGTGAAGATGTATACCTCCGCCGTGTGCCCGTATTGCATCCGTGCCGAACGCCTGCTCGATGCCAAGGGCGTGACCAATATCGAAAAGATCCGGGTCGACCTCGATCCGGAGCAAAAAGTGTTGATGATGCAAAAGACGGGCCGCCGTACCGTGCCCCAAATCTACGTGGGCGAGACCCATGTGGGCGGTTTCGACGATTTGTATGCGCTCGATCAAGCAGGAAAGCTCGATCCCTTGTTAAATGGGGCTTGACCCACACATCAGGCGGGTGATTGCGCAAAACTATTTCTAACTGGTTGGTTTTGATACAATTACCGTCGCGTTTGATCCAAGCACAATCTGGAACGGCCGATTGCCGTTCTTTTTATTTCCCAACGAAAGCGTTCCATGTCTGACGAAAACCTGCAACCAGTATTCCAAATCCAACGCGTCTACCTGAAAGACATGTCGCTGGAACAGCCGAATTCCCCAGCCATCTTCCTCGAGCAGGAAGCGCCTGCGATCGAAGTGTCGCTGGACGTGGGCGCCGAAGCGATCGCGGACGGCATCTACGAGTCGACCGTGACCATCACCGTCACCGCCAAAATCAAAGACAAGGTCGCTTTCCTGGTTGAAGGCAAGCAAGCCGGTATCTTCGAAGCCCGCAACATTCCTGCGGACCAGATGGACCCACTGCTGGGCATCGGTTGCCCGAACATCGTTTACCCTTACCTGCGCGGTAACATCGCCGACGTGATCACCCGTGCCGGCTTCCCGCCAGTGCACCTGGCCGAGATCAACTTCGAAGTGTTCTACCAGCAGCGTCGTCAGGCTCTGGCCGAAGCCGCCGCAGCCGCACCAGCAGCAAACTAAGCATTTGTAGCAAGGCGGGTGGGCAGTTCTGCCCGCCCTGCCAACCCTCGGCGAAGGCCAACATGACACTCCCTCGCATTATCGCCAGCGCTTTGCTGCTGCTCGCTGCGGCAGGCGCGCAGGCATTCGATTTCAAGTCGGTCGGCCCCAATCCGGCCATTCTGTACGACGCACCGTCGGTGCGCGGCATCAAACTGTTCGTCGCCCCGCGCGGCATGCCGGTCGAAGTGGTGCTCACCTATGGCGAATGGGTCAAGGTGCGCGACGCCAGCGGCGACATGGCCTGGACCGAAGCGCGCGCGCTCAGTCCCAAGCGCAATGTCGTGGTGCGCAATACGGGCGCCAAGGTGCGTCCGACCGCCGACGACAATGGCATTCCCCTGATGACCGCCGACAAGGGCGTGCTGCTGGAACTGGCCGATCCGCAAGTGTCGGGCTGGGTCAAAGTGCGCCACAAGGATGGCATAATCGGTTACATCAAGGCAGTCGACATCTGGGGCATCTGACCCCGGCCAACCTGGGGTTCCATGCAAACGACACTTCCACAAGCGCGCAAGATCACCGTGCTGGGCGCAGGCGCCTGGGGCACGGCGGTGGCGCTCGCCCTTTCCGCACGTCACGATGTGCTGATCTGGGGCCGCGACGGCGCCGCCATGCACGCCATGGACGCGGCGCGCGAAAACACGGCTTATTTACCGGGCATCGCCCTGCCCCCGGCGCTGCGCGTGACGGCCGATTTCGACGCCGCGCTGGCCCATGTGGCCGGCACCGACGCACTCTTGATCGCCGCCTGCCCCGTGGCCGGGCTGCGGCCGCTGCTGGAAAGATTGCAGCCTTACCCGCTTCCCAATATCGTCTGGCTCTGCAAGGGATTTGAAAACGGCACCGGCCTGCTGCCGCATCAGGTGGCGCAGGAAGTGCTGGGCGACACGGTCGCCGGCGCGGCGCTGTCCGGCCCCTCGTTCGCCCAGGAAGTGGCGCGCGGCTTGCCGTGCGCGCTGACGGTCGCGTCCAGCTCGGACGCCTTGCGCGAGCGCGTGGTGGCCACCGTTCACGGCGGCAATGTGCGCGTGTATTCCTGCGACGACATGGTCGGCGTGGAAGTGGGCGGCGCCGTCAAGAATGTGCTGGCGATCGCCACCGGCGTGGCCGACGGGCTGGGCCTGGGCTTGAATGCCCGCGCCGCCTTGATCACGCGCGGCCTGGCGGAAATCACGCGCCTGGGCGTCGCGCTCGGTGGTTCGGCTTCCACCTTCATGGGGCTGACGGGAATGGGCGACTTGATCCTCACCTGCACCGGCGACCTGTCGCGCAACCGCAAGGTCGGGCTGGGATTGGCGCTGGGCAAACCACTGGACACCATCGTCGCCGAACTGGGCCATGTGGCCGAAGGCGTGCCATGCGCCAAAGCGGTGCGCGCGCTGGCGCGCAAGATGGGCGTGGACATGCCGATCACCAACGCGGTGGCCGACGTCCTGTTCGACGGCGGCACCCCGCAGGCGCTGGTGACGCAATTGCTGGCGCGCGATCCGCGCGACGAGTTGGCCTGAGACGCGGCTCGATTACGCTTTTTGATTGAGCAGGATCGTCAGCAGGGCGACCGCGTCTTCGATGGCCCGCACGGCGTGCGGCACGCCGCCCAGCAGGTACAGCATTTCTCCCGGCCGCAGCACGGTCGATGAACCGTGCGCATCGCACACGATCTCGCCTTGCAAACACAGCAGCGTGATTTCGCCATCGACACTGTGCACCGGCATCGCGCGCTCCTTGGGCAACACCAGCCGGATCAGCTCCAGGTGCTCGGTCTTGGCCAGGGCCACGGAGGTGAAATGGGCGATATCATCGTCGCTGCGCTGCAGCCGTATCAGTTCGCCGGAGGCGGCATGTTGCAAAGCCATAGCATCTCCTGTCAGTGGTGATCCATATTGTCGATCAAATTGCCGAACGCCGGCGCCGCCCAGACGGCCGCGCCAGCCTTTATGCTTCTTCCGCCTCCACCTCGACCGCGCGCAGCCAGTTGACCAGCGGCAGCGCATCCTTGTAAGCGCGCGCCAGTTGCGGCACCAGTTCCTCGGGTGAATTGAGCTTGAGCTTCACTTCGGTCCACACGAAAAATCCTTTCAGCTTCAGGTATTCGATGTGGGGATGCTCGGGGTCATACCCTTTGGGCGGGCGCTGCAGCTTGTGCTCGGTTTCCATGTCGCCGAAGGTGGTGCGCAGCGCCTTGTTCTTGATCAGTTTGCCGAAACCGGCCGCGTCGTCGACGATCTGGGCGCGGATGGCCTTGAGGCGGTCGGGCGGCGGCAGGTATTCGCCGGCGCCGATGCCGAGCGTGCCATCGCCTTCGATGTGGAAATAATAGGTCGGGCCGCCGCCGGCGCTGGGGCGGCGCATGTCGCGCGGCGTGATGCCTGCCGAGAAGCGGGTCTTGTAGGGGCGCTTGTCGTTGGAAAAGCGGATGTCGCGGTTGATCCGGAACATCGCTTTCTTGGGATTGCAGGCCGCCACTTGGGGATCGAAGCGCGCGATTGCCGCGATCAGTTCGGTCACCACGGTTTCGAATTCTTCGCGCAGGATGTCGTAGCGCGGTTTGTTCATGATGAACCAGGGACGGTTGTTGTTCTGTTCCAGCTCGGTGAGAAATTGCGTGAGGTCGCGCAAATGCATGTCAATCCATTCAAAAGGGTTATTCGGTTATGCGGGGACGCTTGGCCACGTCGACCTCGATCGCCGCTTCGCGGTTCTTGCGCATGACGGTCATGGTGGCCTTGTGGCCGGGCGGCAGCTGGGCGATCAGGTTGAGCATGTCGCTGGTGGACGCGACCGGCTTGCCGGCCACGGTCAGCAGAATGTCGCCGGGACGGATGCCGGCCTTGTCGGCCGGGCCGTCGCGCACCACGCCGGCAATGATGGCGCCCGAATCCTTGGCCAGGCCGAAACTGTCGGCCAGTTCGGGGGTGATGTCCTGGGTCTCGATGCCGATCCAGCCGCGCACCACCTGGCCATGCTTGATGATGCCGTCGAGGACGGTCTTGGCGGTGCTGACGGGAATCGCGAAACCGATGCCGACCGAGCCGCCGCTTTGCGAGTAGATCGCCGAATTAATACCGAGCAAATTGCCGCTGCTATCGATCAGGGCGCCGCCCGAATTGCCGAAATTGATGGCGGCATCGGTCTGGATGAAATTTTCGAAGTGGTTGATGTGCAAGTTGTTGCGCCCGAGCGCGGACACGATGCCCATGGTGACGGTCTGGCCCACGCCGAAGGGGTTGCCGATGGCTAGCACCACGTCGCCCACGCGCGCGTCCTCGGCATGGCCGAGCACGATCACGGGCAAGTTCTTGGCGTCGATGCGGACCACGGCCAGGTCGGTTTCGGGGTCGGTGCCGACCACCTTGGCCGGCGCCTTGCGGCCGTCGGCCAGCACCACCTCGATGTCGTCGGCGCCCTCGATCACGTGGTTGTTGGTCAGGATGTAGCCGTCGGGGCTGACGATCACGCCCGAGCCAAGGCTGGACTGGGGCTCCTGCTGAGGTGAGCGGTCGCCGAAAAAGCGGCGGAAGAAAGGATCCTTGAGCAGCGGATGCTCGCGCGCCAGGGTTTTGCGGGTGAGGATGTTGACCACGGCCGGCATGGCGCGTGCGGCGGCCTCGCGGTAGCTGCCGGCCTGGGCCGCCAGGCGCGGCGCTTCGAGCACGGCGGCCGTCCCGCCCACCTGCCCCAGCGAACTCTGGCCGGGGCGGTGCAGCCAGTCCGGACGCAGCGCCGCGACCACGAAGTACAGTGCCAGCGCCACCGTGACGGTTTGCGCGAACAACAGCCAGGTACGTCGCATCGTGGGCGCGGCCTTTCCTTATTTACGCAGGGAGTCGCGGATTTCGCGCAGCAGCAGCACGTCTTCGGGGGTGGCGGCAGGCGCCGCGGCCGGGGCCGGTTCGTTGCGCTTGAGGCGGTTCATCAGGCGGATCATCTGGAAGATCACGAAGGCCAGGATGATGAAGTTGAGCAGGACCGTGAAGAAATTGCCGTAGGCCAGAACCGCACCGAGCTTCTTGGCTTCGGCCAGCGCCAGGCCGGTCGCCTGGCCATTGAGCGGGAGGTAGTAATTGGCGAAGTCGAGGCCGCCGAACATGCGGCCGATGGGAGGCATGATGACGTCGGCGACCAGGGAATCGACGATCTTGCCGAACGCGCCGCCGATGATCACACCGACGGCCAGGTCGACCACATTGCCCTTCATTGCAAATTCACGGAACTCGCTCATCATGCCCATGTTTACCCCTTCTTGTTGTTGTGGAAGAATGACACGCCGATCATACCTTGAAGCGCTTAGAAACCAAACTGCCGCCTGCAGTTCCAATTTCGCAGCAGGGCCGAAATCGGGCAAAAACCGCATTTATGGATGGCAAATGCGGCCGAAACTGCCTCAAATGGGGGCGGAGGAGGCGCATGGCAACATTTTTTCTTTAATTCGATAGCCGCTTCCCTTATAATTTAAGGTTGCTAGAAGCTACAAGTGGCATTTTCTGATTTCGCATTTTGACTGATTGGGGTTGGTATGAGTAACGAAAAGCAGGTCGATTCAGGCCGCCGCGTTTTGCTCGGGGCTACATGTGTCGCAGGTGGCGCAGTGGGCTTGGGTGCGGCGACCGCGTTGGTAAGCACGTTCCAGCCGTCGGAAAAGGCGAAAGCCGCCGGCGCACCCGTTGAGGTGGATATCGCCGGCATGGCGCCGGGCGAAATGAAAACCGTGGAATGGCGCGGCAAGCCAGTGTGGATTCTCAAGCGCTCCCCAGAAATGGTCGAATCGCTCAAGAAGACCGACGCTGCTGTCGCCGACCCGGAATCGAAACGCTCGCCGGACGACCTGACCCCAGAATATGCCCGCAACGAACACCGCTCGATCAAGCCGGAATTCCTGGTTGCGGTCGGCATCTGCTCGCACCTCGGCTGCTCCCCCACCAGCAAATTCGCAGCCGGCGCCCAGCCGAACCTGCCTGACGACTGGGCCGGCGGCTTCCTGTGCCCATGCCACGGTTCGACCTTCGACCTGGCCGGCCGCGTGTTCAAGAACAAGCCAGCTCCAGACAACCTGCAAGTGCCGCGCCACATGTTCGTGAGCGACACCCAGCTGATCATCGGTAAAGACGCGAAAGGCGAGGCATAAACCATGGCCGCTTTCAAAGAAACCAAATTGCCAGCCAATGCGCCGGTCGCCGAAAAAGGCTTGGCCTGGGTCGACGACCGCTTTCCGCTGACCAAGCTGTGGAACGATCAGTGGGGCAAGTACTACGCCCCGAAAAACTTCAACTTCTGGTACATCTTCGGCTCGCTGGCGATGCTGATTTTGGTGCTGCAGATTGTCACCGGCATTTTCCTGACGATGCACTACAAGCCGGACGCCAACCTGGCCTTCGGCTCGGTGGAGTACATCATGCGCGAAGTTCCGTGGGGCTGGCTGGTGCGCTACATGCACTCGACCGGCGCCTCGGCCTTCTTCATCGTGGTCTACCTGCACATGACGCGCGGCCTGCTGTACGGCTCGTACCGCAAGCCACGTGAGCTGATCTGGCTGTTCGGCTTCGCGATCTTCCTGTGCCTGATGGCAGAAGCCTTCTTCGGCTACCTGCTGCCTTGGGGCCAGATGTCGTACTGGGGCGCACAAGTGATCGTCAACCTGTTCGGCGCGATTCCATTCATCGGCCCCGACCTGTCGCTGTGGATCCGCGGCGACTACGTGGTGTCCGACGCCACGCTCAACCGCTTCTTCGCCTTCCACGTGATCGCGATTCCGCTGGTGCTGCTCGGCCTGGTCGCAGCCCACCTGATCGCCCTGCACGAAGTCGGTTCGAACAATCCTGACGGTATCGAAATCAAGGAAAACCTGGGCGCCGACGGCCACCCGGTCGATGGCATTCCATCGCATCCTTACTATTCGGTGCACGATCTGTTTGGCGTGTCGGTGTTCCTGCTGATCTTCAGCGCGGTCGTGTTCTTTGCCCCGGAAATGGGCGGCTACTTCCTGGAGTACAACAACTTCATCCCGGCCGATTCGCTCAAGACCCCGGCCCACATCGCCCCGACCTGGTACTTCACGCCGTTCTACTCGGTGCTGCGCGCCACCACCGCCGACTTCATGTACGTGCTGATGTTCGCCATCGCCCTGTATGTGGTCTTCATCTGGTTCAAGTCGCGCCTGCCGTTCCTGGTCAAGGCCGCCATCGCCGGCTTCGCCTTGCTGGTCATCATCGGCATGCTGCCGCAGGTGCTGGACGCGAAGTTCTGGGGTGTGGTGCTGTTCGGTTCGTCGGTGATGATCATTGCCGCCCTGCCGTGGCTGGATCAGTCGCCGGTCAAGTCGATCCGCTACCGTCCGGACTGGCATAAATATGTCTACCTGGTGTTCGGTCTGGCATTCGTGACCCTGGGCTACCTCGGTACCCAGCTCCCGACCGCCGCATTCACCATGCTGTCGCAAGTGTGCACGCTGATCTACTTCAGCTTCTTCCTGCTGATGCCTTGGTGGAGCTCGATGGGCACCTTCAAGCCGGTGCCGAAACGTGTGACGTTCCATCCGCACTAATCGACGACACCACACAAGCGAAAAAGGACATTACATGAATTTTCCTAAGAAACTGATCGCGATGCTGGCATTGCTGCCAGTGCTGGCACTGGCCAACACGGGCGGCCATCCGCTGGACCGCGCGCCTGAGCGCACCAGCATGGCCGCCCTGCAAAACGGCGCCAAGCTGTTCGTCAACCACTGCCTGAACTGCCACTCGGCCGCGTCGATGCGCTACAACCGCCTGCGCGACCTGGGCCTGACCGAAGACCAGATCAAGAACAATCTGCTGTTCAGCCAGGACAAGGTCGGCGGCATGATGACCACGGCCTTGCGCGCCGAAGATGCGAAAGCATGGTTCGGCGTGGTACCGCCGGATCTGTCGGTGATCGCGCGTGCCAAGGCGTCGTCGGCCGGCACCGGCGGCGACTACCTGTACACCTACCTGCGCACCTTCTACAAAGACGAAGGCCGTCCGACCGGCTGGAACAACCTGGTCGTGCCGAACGTCGCCATGCCGCACGTGATGTGGGAACAACAAGGCGTGCGTACGGTCAAGATGGTCGAAGTGAAAGATCCGCATGATGAAGGCAAAATGGTGCACAAGTTTGACGGTTTCGAGCAAGTTTCCAAAGGCACCATGACGCCGCTGGAATTCGATGCCGCCACCGCCGACCTGGTCGCCTATCTGGAATGGATGGCCGAACCGGCTGCCGCCACCCGCAAGAAGCTGGGCGTGTGGGTGATCTTCCTGATGTCCTTCTTCGCCCTGTTCGCCTGGCTGCTCAGCAAGTCGTACTGGAAAGAAGTTAAGTAATTTATTTTTGTTGCCCGCATTGCGGGTGACCATTTTCGGGGTGATCCGCTAGCCGTTTCACCCCCTTTGTTTCTAAGGAACTATAAAAAATGATGGTTCTCTACTCCGGCACCACGTGCCCGTTCTCCCAACGCTGCCGCCTGGTCCTGTTCGAAAAGGGCATGGACTTCGAAGTGCGCGATGTGGACCTGTTCAACAAGCCGGAAGACATTTCGACCATGAATCCCTATGGTCAGGTGCCGATTCTGGTGGAGCGCGAACTGATTCTGTATGAGTCGAACATCATCAACGAATACATCGATGAGCGCTTCCCGCATCCGCAACTGATGCCGGCCGATCCGCTGATGCGCGCCCGTGCCCGCCTGATGCTGTTCAACTTCGAGAAAGAATTGTTCGTCCATGTGCACGTGCTCGAAAGCGAGCGCGCCAAGGCCAACGACAAGAGCCACGACAAGGCGCGCGCGGAAATCCGCGACCGTCTGACCACGCTCGCGCCGCTGTTCCTGAAGAACAAGTACATGCTCGGCGACGAATTCTCGATGCTGGACGTGGCAGTCGCTCCGCTGCTGTGGCGTCTGGATCACTACGGCATCGAGCTGTCCAAGACGGCCGCCCCGCTGATGAAGTACGCCGAGCGCATCTTCTCGCGCCCTGCCTACATCGAAGCGCTGACGCCGTCCGAGAAGGTCATGCGTCGTTAATAGCAGGTCCGGCTTCCTGCACGTCAACTGAGCGCCTCGCGGCGAATCGCAGTAGACTGGCGTGCAGGATGTCATTCACACAGAATACAATGTCCGAACTCTCTACCAAGCCCTACATGCTGCGCGCCATTTACGAATGGTGCACCGATAGCGGCTTCACGCCCTACCTGGCGGTCAAGGTCGACGGCGCCACGACGGTGCCGATGGAATACGTCAAGAAGGGTGAAATCGTCCTCAACATCAGCTTCGGCGCCACCTCGGGCCTGAAGATGGACAATGACGCAATCCATTTCCACGCGCGCTTCGGCGGCGTTTCGCGCGAAATTTACGTGCCGGTACAAAACGTGCTGGCCATCTACGCCAACGAAAACGGCCAGGGCATGGCCTTCGAGGTGAGCGACACAGCCGCCGCCACCCCGGCGCCGACCGTACCGGAAGCGCCGCTGGCCAGCGTTCCGTCGCTGGCATCGGTGCCGACGGCGGTGCAGGAAGCCCCCGTCCGCGACAGCGCCCCTGCCCCGGACGACAACAACGACCCGCCCAAAAAGGGGGGCCGCCCGACGCTGACGCGTATCAAATAGCGTATAATTCGGGCCTGTAAAAGTTTTCGCCGACTTAGCTCATTTGGTAGAGCAGTTGATTTGTAATCATCAGGTGGCCAGTTCGAAACCGGCAGTCGGCACCAGTACTTAGCAAGAGAAAAGGCTTACCCGCTACGGCGCGTAAGCCTTTTTTCATTCCCGGCTTGGTATGAATTTAGACCAAGGCCTCGCGGTACATCACATCGGTCCGCAACACGTACTTGGTGCCCGTCGCGATGGCGGCACCCTGATGGCGCAGGCGGTGCGGAAACACCAGGACTGTTCCTGCCTTCGGCTGAATTTTCTCCCATGGGAATTCGGTGGCCCCGCCAGTGTAATCGTCATTCAGATACATGATGAATGTAAGGAAGCTTTCCTCATGCTGGGAGCGGCGGAAGGTGCCGTCCTGATGCCATTTGAAAAATTGCGCTGGCGTGTAGCGGTAAAAGCGGAAACGCTCGTTCATGCCGCAGGGTTGCCAGCCGTCGATCTCGGGTGGCAGCCATGGCAGTGCGCGTGCGAACAACTTGGCGGCCAAATCCGGATTGTCATACAGGATGCGGTCGTTATTGCGCGCATCTTTCATGATGCGGTCGCCCTCTTCGGTGCTGATGACAGCTTCCTCGAATCCGATCTGTTCGGACCGGGCGATATGGTCGGCGCATTCCTGCGGCGACAGGAAATTGTCGATCGTGAAAATGCCCGCGCCATAGCGGGTGGTGCCGACAGGTGACGGCGCGATGGCGTCGGTCATGATGTGCTTTCGTGATGATGGGAGGCTAGGCGACAACCCATGCAGGATCGCGCCGGCGCAGTTTACCAGCTTGCGCGGAGCAACTAGCCAATCAAGCCAGGCTAACCCAGCCAGCGATGGGGCGGCTGGGAGACAATGGCCGGAGACAGCAGGTCGCCCGTGAACACGCCCTGGGCCTGGGCTTCGGGCGAGTTGTCGGCGTGCAGGCGCACGCGTACTTGCAGCGGACCGCCGGCAAGTGCGGCGAGATCAGCCCCTTCCCATACAGGATCGCCTGGCCGCAGCAGGAAATCGGTCGCGCCGCCGGCGGGGATGGTGACCGCGCGCGGCAGATTGCCCGTCCAGCGGACCGGCTTGGCCGTCAGTTCCACCCATCGGTCCGAACCGGGCGCCGCCACCCGCAGCGAGAGCATGCCCCAGCCCCAGGAATTGTCGCGCGACCACAGCCGCACCTCGCGCATGCCGGTATTGGCCGCCGTCACTTTCAGCGCATCGCCTTCAAAGCTCAGCCGCAGCTCAATGTCGGTTTCCATCGCGCGCTCCCGCTTACAACCAGTTGATGACAAGGGTGGGCGACACGGCGACCAGACGCTCGCCATTGCACACGTCGATCGCGCGCAGGCGGAAACTCCAGCTGCCGCGGTCGGCAAACAAGCCGCCCGGATTGTCCTGGCCAATGAAGCGGTGACCGAAGGCCTGGTTCTGCGTGCCCGTGTTGTCGACGTACTGGTTGCCGGGCCCCGGCGAGAAGCCGGCACGGTGGCCATAACGCGTGGTGTTGCCGGCATCGCGGTCCTCAATCCAGCGCCCGGCCGGATGCGCCGCCGGGAAGCCGGCATGCGGCACCGCGCCGTTGCCGGCCGCAACCGATGCGGCGACGAAAGCGGCATCCCATTGAATATCCTGGCGGATCTCGCCGCAGGACGGGAAAATGTGGTTGGCCGGATCGCTGCGGAATTCGGCCGTCATGTCCATGTGCGCCGGCCGCAGACCGCCGCCGCCGCGCGCGACGTTGATGGGGCCGGCCGGTGTGTAACGCGGATTGCGCCGCATTTCCGCATGGCCCACGCCCTCGGCGCCGATTTCGCGGAACAGGGGCACGGCAGTGCGCGGCCCCAGCTTGCCGTCTTGCGGTAGTCCGAAGTTGGCTTGCCACAAGACCACCGCATTGACGAAGTCGGCGTCCACCACAGCCGGCTGTGGCGGCACGCCGATCACGTCGCGCACCATTTCAATGACGTCGGCGCTGTTGGGGATCTGCAGCAGCACGCCTTCATTGAAGGTGATGGCGTCGGCGATTTGCTGCGGCGTCAGCGCCACCGCCACGGCATTCGGCAGCGGGGGCTCGATGGCCAGGTCGCGCTGGATCAGCGCGCTTTCGCCGCCGCCAGACTGCTGGACGACGTGGGTCAGCTCGTGCGCCAGCAGGCGCTTGCCTTCGGTGGTGTTGGGCGCGAATTGATTGGCGCCAAACACGACTTGCTCGCCCACGGTATAGGCGCGCGCACCGAGCGCCCGTGACGATTGTTCGGCCGCCGCGCCAGTGTGCACGCGCACGCGCGAGAAATCTTGGGCAAAACGTGACTCCATGAAATCGCGTGTGCCCGCGTCCAGCGCCTTGCCGCTGCCCGCCAGCGCTTCGCCGACCGAGGCCGGCACCGCCCCCTGAGCAGCGCCGCCGGCGCGCCTCGATTGCAGCGCGCTCGACTGGTGCGCCTTGCAGCGCGGGCAGGTGCCGCCACATTCGCAGGCCCGCTGGAGCCGCCCCTCGGGCATGCGCATGGTTTGCTCAGCCATGCGATCAGCCTCTTGCTCGAAGGAATCCCCGGGCTCGCCGAGCACCAGTTTGGTCTGCAGGGTGCCGCTGGCCGGCACGCGCGTGAAGTCGGTGGGCGACCCGTGCGCCATGGCCCGGCTGGCGATGGCGTGCAGCGCGTCCATATCGCCGCCCAGTGCTAGACCGGCCGCGCGCGATGCGCCCGAGCGCAGTGGCATGCCGCTCGTGGCGGCCTGGCGCGTGCCACGGCTGGCTTTGGATTCGTGAGCAAAGGTGCGCATGGTGATCCCCTGTCCGTAAGATGGTCGGAGGCGCGCCAAGTTCAATGCTTTCAGCGAGCCTGTAAAGACGCGTCACTGTTCCCAATCATGCGCCCTTCATGGTCGAAACGCCATCATTTTCGGCAGGGGACCAGGCACATCGTTTGTGCCTGTGCAGATTCAGGGCACCGGACAGCTCATCCCCGGGCGTTTGGCCGGATCGCTGGTCGCTTTCTCGACAAAAAAGTTGTAAACCTCGGACACGCCGGTGGTGGTGCCGAAATTGCGCGCAGTACCGCGCAGCGATGCGCGCGTGGCGCCGGCCTTGAACTGATAGACCGACAGCAAGGTCACGGTGTCGAAGGCCTTCACCGTGCTGTAGCCGACTTGCACTACGGCACTGCCGGGCCGCAGACCGGGATTCGGGAAGGTATCGCCGAACACGGTCTGGGTCGGCTCGGCCGGCGAGGGGATGGCGACGATGTCGCCTGGATTGTTGCGTACCGAAACGGCGTCAAACAATTGCGACGGGCCGATGATGATCCATTGCACCCCGCCCGTGTCGGCCACATTGGCCACCACGCCGAAGGGCTCGTTCACATAAATGCAGCGGCGCGCCTCGAGCGAGGTGCTGGTGGTCACTTCGACGTGCGGTGTGGCCAGGCCTGGCGTTTCGTAGTGGATCCGGAAACGCATGGTGGCGTTGGTGGTATCGCTGGGGTCGGGCATGGTCTGGCAACCAGCCAGCACGGCGGCGCCGCAGAGCAAGACGGAAGACAATTTCACCTGATACCTCCTGGATACGGGTGGGACTGCGTGCACCCAGTATCCGTAGGTATAATCTTGCCGTCAATACAAACTTATCCCAAAAACATCGCGCAGGCGTGGAAAAAGCCCGCGCGCGGCGGCGCGACACGCCCAGACCCCGCAAACCCAGACCCAGCAGAGCGATCGGGGCCGGCTCAGGCACATCGGCGGGCGCGCCGACGGCCGTCATCTTGGTGCTGAAGCGGACGACATGATCACTGGCAATGCAAAAAATGTCTATCAGAAACTATCGATAACACGTCGCAATAGCAGCGGATCCCGCCTGCGCCGCTCGCAGCCCTTTTCCGCATTTCAAGCCGCCAAAACCGCAGTCCATCGCATTCCGGATGTCGTCCGCGGGGCGCTTGGATATAGTTCACTCAACCCAAACGAATCAATCAAAGGAAGAACATCATGAACATCGCAAAGAACATGGAACTCGTTTTTGTCGCCGCACTGGCGATCGTGTCGACCACCACCTTCGCCACCGCCGGCGCCGACACCCGCACCAGCGGCGCACCGGAAGTCGTCAAGGTCGGCGCAGCACCGACCATGACCACGATCACCGTCAGCGCCAAACGCCTGACCGCAGCTGAAAAAGCCCAGCTGGCCGATTGATTCAGACACCCACATCAGGAGCGCGCGCAATGAACAAATTCTTCGGCACGGCAGTCTTGGCGGCAACGCTGGCGGTATCGGGCGCGGCGCTCGCGGGCGAACAAGTATCGCAAGGGCGCGCCATCGACGCGCGCGCAGTCAAGGTCAAACTGGGCGGCATCATCGACCTGCACATCAAGCAGGGCCCGACCGCGTCGCTGACGATCATTGGCGACAAGCGCCTGATCGAGAAGGTCAGCGTGGTCCAGCAGGGCGACACACTCAATATCGACACCGAATCGCGCTGGCACTTCAGCGGTAATGACCACGGCGGATTGCGCGCCGAACTGACGCTGCCGAACCTGAACGAACTCAGTTCGCACGGCGTGGGCGCTTCCGATGTGAAGGGCTTTACGGGCAATGAAATCAAGGTCACGCTCGACGGCGCCGGCGCGGTCACGGTCGACAGCAATTACCGCAACGTGGTCGCGCGCCTCGGCGGCGTTGGCAGCATGACCTTCAATGGCGCCGCGGCCGAACAGGTCGACCTTGCGCTGGGCGGCGCCGGCGCGATTACGATCAATGGCACCAGCAAGCTGCTGCGCGCCCAGCTTGGCGGCGTGGGCAGCCTGGACGCGAAGAAGCTGACCGCCGACAAGGTCGTGCTCGACATGTCGGGCCTGGGCGGCGCGACCGTGTATGCGCGCACCGCTGCCGAACTCAAGTTGAGCGGTCTCGGTTCCGCCACCGTGTACGGCAACCCGGCGACCCGCAATGCGGAAGCGCGCGGCCTGGGCAGCGTGTCCTGGCAATAAGCGAGCGCGCACAAAGTCAAAAGCCGCCTGCTCAGACCAGGCGGCTTTTTTTTCGTGCTGCACGCTTCAATGCTTGACCATCATGTCGTTTTTGACGGACTTGACACCCTTGATGTCGCGCGTGAGCTGGACCGCCTTGGGAATGTCTTCCGGCTTGGCGACAAAGCCGCTCAGCTGCACCGTGCCCTTGAAGGTTTCGACATTGATTTCGGTAGCCTTGAGGTCGGGGTCGGCCACCAGCGCCGCCTTGACCTTGCCGGTGATGAGGGAATCGTCGATGTACTCTCCCGTTCCCTCTTGCTTGGCGGTGGGCGCGCAAGCGGCCAGACCGGCAACAAGAACAGCGGCGAGTGCGCAAGTGAAGTGGCGGCGTGCGATGGTCATGGTCGTTCCCTCTCGATCTGGTTGATTTCATTCCATTGTCAGGTCAGGACAAGACGCGCCTTTGATCCTGGCCAAACGAATCCGGCTAACTGGCATCGGGCGCCGGCTTGGCGACGGTCGCCAGCGGCGGCTTTTGCGCTGCGACGCGGTCATGACCGAGCACCACCCGGATATCGGCCCGGTCCACGCTGCCCGTTTTCAGCAGGGGTACGCCGCCCATGCGCTCGGCCATCCGTTCGGCCGCCAGACGGAAGGCGGCCTGGTATTCCACGCGCGTGACGCGCACGCCAAAACCTTTCTGATTGGTCAGGCGCACCACCCTGCCCTCGCCGGCGCCGATGCTGCGCGCCACCGCGCGCGCCATGCCCTTGATCCCGTTGCCGTTGCTAATTTCGAGCAGCACGCCTTCGCGCGGGCGCGCCTCGATCCGCTCGAGCACGAACATGCCGTTGTCTTCCTGGCGGATCTCGGTCCTGGCCCAGCGCTCGTCATCCTGGCCCGACGCGCGCACCGCCTGTTCGATTGCTGGCAAGCCTGCGCCGGACGCGACCGCGTAGTCGGACTTGAAATCGTGGCCGCGCAGCGCCATCGCCTGGCGGTGCATGGCCGCCGCGCGCGCGCTCTGGCCCAGGCCGCCCAGCACATTGCCCAGGTGGTGCCAGGCCCGGTAGTTCAGCGGATCCTGCAGGCAGGCGTTCTCCAGCGCCGCCTGGGCCCGCGTCAGGTCGCCGCGCAAAAAGTAGGCGTAGCCCAGATTGCTGAACAAGAAGGCGCTGTCGACCCCGCTGCGCCCGGCCGTCAGCGCTTCCCAATGCTCGATCGCGGTATCGAGCTGGCCCTGGTCGGCGGCCAGCACCGCCAGCCCGTTGCGGGCATTGACGTGGTTTGGCAGCACGCGCAGCGCTTCTTCATAGTCGACGCGGGCCTGCTCGTACTGGCGCGCCAGGTGATGGGCGCGTCCGCTGCGATAGGCTTGTTCGGCCCAGGGCGCAGGTTCGGCGGGCCGGGGGCGCTGGCCCATATCGGCGCACGCGAACAACAAGGCGCCGGTGCACAGGATGACGAAACGCTTGATTGCAGGTTGCATGAGCTTCTCCGTTTAGTTAGTGCCGGCCATCTTGCCCATGGCATGCCCGATCTGGATCGCGGCCGGCCCGACCAGCACGATCAGCAGCGTGGGGAAGATGAAAAAGATTAGCGGGAACAATAGCTTGAGCGCGATCTTGGCCGCCGCCTCCTCGGCCATCAGGCGCCGCTTGGAGCGCAGGTTATCCGAATGCACCCGCAGCGAGGTGCCCATGCTGGTGCCGAAGCGCTCGGACTGGATCAGCATCGCCACCAGCGTGTCGACATCCTCGACCCCGCTGCGCAGGGCGAAATTGCGCAACGCCCGTTCCTTGGTGAAGCCGGCGCGCATTTCCATCAGCACCAGCTGCAGCTCCTGCGCCAGCACCATCGATTTGATGTGGATCTCGCCGGCCACCTTGACCAGCGCCCGCTCCAGGCTCAGGCCCGCCTCCACGCACACCGTGAGCAGATCGAGCGCGTCGGGAATGGTTTCGAAGATGTCGCGCTGGCGCCGGCGCGCGGTGCGCTCGAGGACCACGTTCGGGATGTAGTAGCCAAAAGCGGCCGCCGCCAGCAGCCACACCATGAAGCGCTGACCCGGCATGCCCGGCCAGCGCTGCATCAGCACAACCGCGACGATCCCCGGCACCACCAGCGCGAGCAGGGTCTTGGAGGCGAAGTACAAGGGCGCGGCGGCACTGCTGCGCCAGCCGGCATTCATAAAGCGGATGCGCAGCGCCGAACGTTCCCACCCTTCCTCGGGCAGCGACAACTTGGTGAAAGGCTGGGCCACCTTGACCACCTTCTCGACCCAGCCATCGCCCGCCTGCAGCGCGCCGCTCTCGTTCGTGCCCTGAAAATGATCGAGCCGGCTGCGCATGGCGCCCGGCGCGAATACCGCCATGCCCATCATGGCCAGACCACCGACGATGCCGAACACGATCAGCAAGAAGACTACGTTAGCAACTGTCATGGCGTTCCCCTTAAACCCGAATATGAATCACGCGGCGAATCCAGAGCACGCCGATCAGTATCATTCCCACCCCGAACCACAGCATCCGGATACCGCTCGGATCAGTCCACAGCACGCTCACATACTTGGGATTCATGACGACCATGAACGCCATCGCGCAAAACGGCATCATCCCCAGAATCCAGGCCGACATCCGCCCTTCGGCGGACAGGACCCGTACCTTGCCCAGCAACTTGAGCCGCTCGCGGATGATATGGCTGATATTGCCGAGTATTTCGGCCAGGTTGCCGCCCGACTCGCGTTGAATCACGACCGCGATCACCAAGTAGCGCAGGTCGGTCAGAGGGATCCGGTCGGCCAGGCTGTACAAGGCTTCGTTGAGCGGCACGCCGTAGTTGATCTCCTCGTGCGCGGCTCGGAATTCACCGGCCAGCGGCTCCGGCAGCTCGCTGCCCACCATCTGCAGCACGTTGGTGAACGAGTGGCCGGCGCGCATGGCACGCGCCAGGAAGTCCGCGGCCTCGGGCAGCTGCTCTTCGATCTTGATCAGGCGCGCAGCGCGTGCCCGGCGCGCCAGCACGTAAGGCACCGACATGAACATCAAGGTCACGACCAGCTGCGCCAGCGGCGGCGCAGGATGCATTTGCAGCAGTAGCAAGGCCAGGCCCATACTGCCCAGCGCGGCGCCGACAAATTGCGCCACCGACCAGCGCATGCCCGACTGCAGCAGCAAGCGGTCGATCGCGTTGGCCAGGCGGCGCCGGTGCAGGAAGGCGTCCAGCCAGTCATTGTCGCAGTAACGGCGCTGCTTGAGGATCGATACCTTCTCGCCGTGCGCGTCGATCCCGCCCGACATCAGCCGCAGGCGCCTTGCGATGCGGCGCGCACCGCCGCCGTGGGTGCCCGACCACCACAGGTAAGTCCCCTCGATCATCAAGATCACCGCGGCAAACAGCAGCACGGTAAAGCCGTAGAACAGTGCGTCCATCATGGTCTCCTGGGCGGTTATTCGTACACGCGGGCGGGATCGAAACAGGCGTCCGGCACTGCCGCCCCGAACAGGCGCAGGCGGTCGGCAAAACGCGGCCGCACCCCGGTGGCGCAGAAGTGGCCCATCACCTTGCCGTCGGCGGCGACCCCGGTCTGCTCGAACTTGAAGATTTCCTGCATGGCGATCACTTCGCCCTCCATACCGGTGATTTCCTGCATGCTCACCAGCTTGCGGGCGCCGTCGGTCAGGCGCGTGACCTGCAGCACCACCGTCACCGCCGATGAAATCTGCTGGCGCGTGGCGCGCGGCGTCAGGTTCACACCGGCCATGCCGACCATGTTTTCCAGGCGCGCCAGGGCGTCGCGCGGCGTGTTCGAGTGGATGGTGGCGAGCGACCCTTCGTGACCGGTGTTCATCGCCTGCAGCATGTCGAGCGCCTCGGCCCCGCGCACCTCGCCCAGGATGATGCGGTCGGGCCGCATGCGCAGCGCGTTTCTTACCAAAGCCCGCTGCGAGACTTCGCCCTTGCCTTCAATATTGGGCGGACGCGTCTCCAGGCGCACCACGTGCGGCTGGCGCATCTGCAGCTCGGCCGCATCCTCGATGGTGATGATCCGCTCATTGACCGGGATGAAGCCCGACAGCAGGTTGAGCAAGGTGGTCTTGCCGCTGCCGGTGCCGCCCGAAATGAGGATGTTGATCTTGGAGTGCCCCAGCGCCTGCAGCACCTGCACCATGGGCGGGGTCATGCTCTTGAACGAGAGCAGATTCTCGACAGTCAGCGGGGCCGCCGAAAAGCGCCGGATCGACAGGATCGGCCCATCGACCGCCAGCGGCGGGATGATGGCGTTGACGCGCGAACCGTCCGGCAGGCGGGCGTCGACCATCGGACTCGATTCGTCGACCCGCCGCCCCACCCGCGAGACGATCTTCTCGATAATCTTCATCAGGTGGGCATTGTCGTGGAAAGTAATGTCGGTCAGCTCCAGGCGGCCGCGCCGTTCGATGTAGACCTTGTTCGAGGTGTTGACCAGGATGTCGGAGATGGTGGGGTCGACCAGGAGCGGCTCGAGCGGGCCGAAGCCGAGCATCTCATGCTGGATGTCGAGCACCAGATTATGCCGCTCATGCTGGTTCAGCACGATCCGCTCTTCCTCGATGATGCGGGCGATCAGCAGCGCCAGTTCGTGCTTGAACTGCTCGGTGGTCAGGCGCTTCAAGCGTTCCAGGTCGATCCGGTCGAGGATCATCTGGTGCATGTTCTTTTTCAGTTCCTGGTAGGCGTGATTGACCGCCTCCGAGGTGGCTGGCGTGGCGGGCCGCGCTTCGTCGGCGGCGCAAAGGCGTTCGCGTAAGGTCATGTTCTCTCCCGGGTTCATGGTTCGCCGTCGCCGCGCCCGAACAGGCGGTCGAACAGGCCTTTGTTTTCAGGGACGCGGCGCGCGGTGACCGTTTCCACCAGCTCGGCCATGCTGCGCGACACCGGGCACGAGCGCGACAAGCGCAGCACCGGCACGCCCTGGTTGACCGAATCGGTCACCGCCACATAATCGTTCGGAATGGTGTGCATGATCTCGGCCCCGAGCGCGCTTTGCAGATCCTGCAGGCGCAGCTTGCCGCCCTTCTCGTAGCGGTTGACGATCAGGCGCGTGTTCTCCAGCGGGTAGCCGAGCGAGCGGAAAATATCGAGCAGGCGGCGGCCGTCACGGATGTCGGGCAAACCCAGTTGCAGCACCGGGTAGATGGCGTCGGCGCTGTCGAGCGCGCGCAGCGAGATGGCGTCGATCTGGCGCCCCACGTCGAGCACGATGTAGTCGAAGTGCTGACGCGCCACGCGCAAGATGGCGTCCATATGCTCGGACTTGAGCTCGACCGCGTGGGCCGGATCGTCGGCCGCGGCCAGGATCCCGAAGCCGGCCGTCACGTGCACCAGACACGATTCGAGAAAGGCGCCGTCGACCCGCGCGATCTGGCTGCACACGTCCGACAGCGTCATCGCCGGGCGCTGGTCCGACACGTACAGCGTGGCGTCGCCGAACTGGCCGTGCAGGTCGATCAGCAGCACCTTCTTGTCGGCCAGAGTCGCCAGCGCATAGGCGAAATTGGTGGAGATGAAGGTGGCGCCGCTGCCGCCCTTGCACGAAATGAAGGCCAGCACCTTGCCGTCGCGCATGCTGGTCTCGCCGGCGCTGGCGGCGATCCGGTCCATCGCCTCGTGGAAGGCGCGGTGGATCAGCGGCAGCTGCAGCACTTCGCGCACCCCGGCGCGCATGGCGCGGATCAAGAGGTCCTGCTGGTGCTCGCGCGTGAGCAGCATGAAGCTGGCATCGGGATAATGCTTGGATAGCCGTTCCAGCATGTCGGCGTCGCTCGGCTCGAAGTCGCTGGCGTCGACGATCACCAGGGCCGGCGGATCCGGCACCACCCGGTCGAGCGCGTCGCGCATGCCGGCGCGCGTGGCGACCAGATTCAGCGGCGGCACCCGGGCCGCGCCTTGCGACGCGATTTCCGCGTGCAGGGCCTTGTCGCGTGTGATGAATAAGGCTTTCATGGGCTATCCTCGTTGGTGGGCAGTCACAGGCAGTTGCCTGCCACGCCGGGCTGATGACCCAGCGTTGCGACTGGGGTGACGGTGGCAAAAGTGGGGAAATGCAGCGGCGCGCCAGGGAAGAAATTGGCGCCGATAATCGGCTCGTAAGGAACCCGCGAGCACTGCGCTGCGCCGCCTTCGCTGCACAAGCGCACGCGCACGAACCGGATGCAGCTGGCACCGTCCGGATCCTGGTTGCAGCTGACGATGTTCTGCTCGGGGCAGGCCGGCATCGGATCGACCCGTTCCAGTTCGCCGTTCAGGTAATCGATGGCCAGCTGCCCCTCGTTCAGGTTGCCGCGCAGCGGCATGCCGCCCACTTCCCCGAACATGGCCACATGGCGCACGCCGGCCAGCGCGCTGGCGCTGCTGAAATCGGCCATGGCCGCGCCGCGCGCCGCGCGCCGCGTGACCTCGACCATCGTGCTATAGGCGTACAGGGCGCGCGCCAGTTCAAGCACCCCGAACACAAAGGTGAAGAACACCATTGCGCCGAGCGCAAATTCGACGGCGGCCACCCCGTTCTGGGAACGCAGGCGTGGCTTGGGCATGGAGTGGCTCATGGCGGACTCGATTTCTGCTATTTGGTGAAGGGAACAGTGGAACGGGCGGTGACTTCCCAGGTACTGTTTTCGTAGTCGGTCCAGCGTCCGGTGAGGCCGTTGAAAATGGCGTCGTCGATGGTGAACGTCACGGTCACGCCGAACAGGTCGGGGACCTGACCGGCGCAGGAGTGGTTGTCGCACTCCACATAGGCCGGTTCGACCGTGGTCGTGCCGCTCATGCTGGCGCCGGCCGCCGCGTCCTGCACCATGCGCTGGGCGATCACGATGGCGCGTGCGCGCTCGGTATCGTCCTTGACCGCGGCCGGCGGCAAGCTGGCCAGGTAGGCGGCCGCATCGCGCGTGGCTTCCTTCATCACGCTGTACTGGAAGAACACCTTGGCGAACAAGGCAACGGCCGGCATCAGCACGATCGTGGCCGACAGCAGCACCGCCAGTTCGACCGCCGCCGCACCGCGCGCCAGCTTCCGGAATGCGCCGCTCGAGGGCGCTGCCGGCTTCATTTGTACAGGACTGCCGAAGCAGTCAGTTCACCGTACGAGGTCACGCCGCCAAACTCCGCGTGGATCGCGGGCGGGGACGTGGTCGCCGGGGTCGTCATCAGAAAGCGGCCGATGGCGAGCACGCGCGCGCTCGAGCCGGACACCGGGCAGGCCAGCAGCGGCACGTTCAGGACGCGGCGCCGGGCGATGCCTTCGAGCGGCGCCGGCGTGCGGCGGTGCGGCGCAAGCCCACGTTCATAAGGCGACTGGGCGAAGGTGTAGTTCGATGCCAGCGGCGCGCCCGCGCTGACCGGATAGAGCTTGCTCCAGTCGCTGCGGGTAAAAGGCGCGCCGGCGGTGCCGCCCGTGTAGCGCAGCGGGCGGCTGAAGGCCCACAGCGTGCCGTAACTGGCGCCGCTGGTCCCGGGCGGCAGCACATCGGCGTCTGCCACGGTGAACAGCTTGCCGTTGGCGAAATACGAAGCGGCGCTGCCGGCCAGCGGCGTGGGCGCGCCCGAGATCCAGAAGCCCCCGTACGGACCGCGAAAATCGATCACATTGCTGTCCGGCGGCGCGCCGAACTTGGTGCACACCGAACCGCCGTTGTAGTCGGCGAAGCGCGCATTGAGCTCGGCCACCAGGGCCAGCGGGAACGGCTCGCGCACATACAGCATGGAGCCGGCCTCGATGAACGGCGCCGGCATCGCGCCGCTGCAGGCAAAGGGACGCAACACATCGTCCGACAGGTGCGCCGAGAACGGCGGCGCCGGCGGGAAGTCGAGCGGATTGACGGCGAAACTGCGCGCCGTGCTGCCGTTCGGATTGAGGTTGAGCAGGTTGTAGCCGACCCCGCGCCGGAAGCCGAATTCAATGGCTTCTTCGGCGTTGACGGCCGGCGCATTGCTGCGCATGCCCAGCGGCTCGCTACTGAGCGCGCACACGGCCAGCGGACCGAGACTGCTGTCCTTGCGCCCGGCCACGGCGCGGCGCGCCAGGTTCTGCTTGGCCTCGACACCGACCGCGTGCAGGAAGACGATCGCGATCTGACCATATTTGGGATCGAGCTTGGCGGTGTCGACCTGGGCAAACAGCATGCGCGGCAGTTCGCTGGCGCCGACCGAATCGGCCGGCGTCCACGGCCCGTCGCGCGATGGCCCCACGCTCAATGCGGCGGACGACCATTCGATCGTTTCCGGATGCAGAAAGCGGTACTCGGCGGTGCGCGCGGTCTTGCTGGCATTTTCCTTGGCCAGGGCCAGCCCCTGTTCGGTGCCGTCGAGCGCGCGCGCGGCGGCCAGCGCGGCGCTGTCGGCGATGGCCTGCAATTCATGGCCACGGGCGTACAGCACGGACAGGTCGATGGCCAGGCCCACCATGCCCAGCATGACCGGCAGGATGATGGCGTACAGGACGCCGAATGCGCCCTCCTGCCGGTCGGGCCGCACGCGGAGCGGGCGCAGGGGTTTCATTTTCCGCTACCCGTGGTCATGGCGTGCTGCGGCTCGGGCGGCTTGGCGAAGCTCGCCTCGTAATGCACGCGGGCTGCCCTGGCGGCGGCGGTATCGATGCCCGTCACCGGCGTGGTGTTGGCCGCAGCCGACGGGTCGGCCGTCTGCGCCGCGACCGCAGCGCGTACGGAACTGCCGAAATTGCGCTCCACCTCGGGCGCCGTGGCGGCGCAGCCGGCCAGCAGGCCGGTAACGAGCAGCAGCGCGGCCGCGTTCTTGTTCGCTTGCGTTTTCATGGTCACTCCTTATTTGAGTTCGAAGCCGCGCACCGCTTCCTGCGTGTTGGTCTTGCCGGCGTCGGCGGTCACGGGCGCCTCGCCGGGCGCACCGGCCGCCGCTGGCGGCGGCGCGTCTTCCTTGCCTTCCAGACGGCCGCCGAGCAGCATTTCGGCGCGGCCCGGGGTCTTGACCTTGTCGGTCGGCAGGGTGAAGTTGGCGGGCAGCGGTTTCACCAAATGCACGGTCGCCACGAACACCAGCTCGGTCTTGTCCTGCTGATAGTCGGCGCTGCGGAACAGGGCCCCGAGAATCGGCACTTCACCGAGCACCGGCAAGCCTTTGAGGCTGTTGACCATGTTGTTCTTGATCAAACCGCCGATCGCAAAGCTCTGGCCGTCGTACAGTTGAACGGTGGTGCTGGCGCGGCGCGTGGTGATCAGGGGCAGCACGGCGCTACCGGTGAAGCCGGCCGCGGAGATGCCGATCCCTTCGCGCGAGACTTCCGACACTTCGGGCGAGACGCGCAGATTGATGCGGCCGCCGGCGAGCACGGTCGGCAAGAAGCGCAGGCCCACCCCGAATTCCTTCTCTTCCAGGGTGATCTTGTTGTTGTCCTGGGCCACAGGAATGAAGATGCGTCCCCCGGCCAGGAAATTGCCTTCCTGTCCGCTGACCGCCATCACGTTCGGCTCGGCCAGGATGCGCACCAGGCTGTCCTGCTTCTGGGCGTCGGCGCGCAAGCGATTGCCATTGTTCTTGACCGCGGAAAGCGAACCCGGCAGATTGCCGGTCAAGAAGTTCGACACCAGGGTCGTGGCCCAGCTGCCCGAGCCGGTACTCCAGGTCACGCCCCCTTCTAAGCGTTCCAGCAAGCTTTTCGACACTTCGGCGATCTTCACTTCCAGCATCACTTGCTGAGGAGCAGTCACGCTCAGCATATTGATCACACGCACCTGTGCCGACGGGCTGCGGTCGGACGAGGCGCCGCCCCTGGCCGATTCGCCGGCGTCGTCATTCTTGCGCGCCAGGGAGCGCGACGTTTCGTAGACAAACGAACGGGCCAACTCTTCGGCCCGCATCAAGGTGCCGGCGTCGCTGACGGTGCCGGTCAGGACGATCGATTCGTTGGCGCTGCTGACGCGGATGTTCTTTTCTTCCGGCAAAGCAGTGGCGAACACCGATTCGATGCCGGCCAGATCCATCACGACCATCAGGTCGACCACACTGCAGGCCCCGCTTTTGCCCTGGATGATCATGTTGGTGGTGCCGACATCGACCCCCAACAAATACAGCGTATCGGGCGCGACCAGCATGGCCTGTGCCACGCCGGCATTGCCCACGCTGCGGTGACGCACCGGTTCGGGCAGGCGCATCAGGGTCGACTTGCCCATCAACAGCGTCATCTTGGCGGGGCGCGCCGCTTCGCCGATGCAATACGGGCCGCTGTCGGCGCGCTCTGCGGGCGGCTTGGGCGCCACGGTCTTGGCGCCGCCGGTGCGGACCTTGGCCGGCGTGGCCAGGGCTTCTGGTGCCGGGGCCGCGAGAGCGGCGCCCGATGCGAGGGCCAGCACGAATCCGGCCGCGTGACAATTGCGTTTGTTCATTTCGCTCATCCCGAAAAAGTCATTGCATGGAAAATCAGAAGCACTCTTGCGACGTTTGCAGCCCGTTCAGCACACTCACGCAGTCGCGTCGTGGCTGGGGCGCGGCAGCTGCGGCAGCGGGCGCGGCGGGGCGGCTGCGCATGGCCACGTGCTTGACTGCCGGGCTGGGCGCGGGTTTCGGTTTGGCCGCGACCTGGGCCAGATCGTCGAGCAGCGTGTGCTTGGTGGCGCCGGTGGTATCGGGCACGGTCTTGTCGATCTGGTTGCGCAGGGCCAGCGAGAGCGTGCCGACACCGCGCGCCAGGTCCAGGTTTTCGGCCTGTTCCGGCGTCACTTCCAGGGTCACGGCGTTGACCACCTTGGGCTTGGTCTCGTCGCGGCTCACTTCCTGTGCCACCGCCAGCACCAGGATTCGTTCGAGCACGATCTTGGAGACGTCGAGCTGGCCATGGGTGGCGCGCTCGCCCTCGGCCGGGTCGCGCTCGGTGTGCACGATGATGTCGACGTAATTGCCGGGCAGCGCGAAGCCGGCCACGCCGATCACGTCGTTGACCCTGACCGTGATAGCGCGCTTGCCCTCGCTGATGAGGGCCGACAGGCCGCCCATGGTGCCGGCCGGCGCCAGCTTCGATTCGGCGATCACCTCGCCCTTCTGCAAGTTCACCTTGAGCACCCGCTCGGTCAAATTGACGGTGTCGGTGAACGCATCCTTGGGCACGTCCTTGGCTGGCCGCTCGACCAGTCTGAGCATTTCCGGCGCCAGGCGCTGGCCTCGGTTGACGTCGGTAGTAGCCACCACGACGCGGTTGGAATTGGCGCCCGCCTGACCCTGGAGCCACTTCCAGGCCAACGCCACTGCGGCGATCCCGAACAGGATCGCGACGGCCATCATTACAAGAGCACGCTTGTTTTTCATGAGATTCTCTCAAGCAAGGGGTCGCCGCAATGGGCGAGGAAAGGAATGGACGGCTGGGATGGCGCGGGCGCGCCGCTAAGACAACCCGCGAACAGACTGGTCCAGGCTTGTTCGAGCGCGGGCACAGTCAGGCGCGGTTCGACGCCTGCAAAGCTCGCGAAATCGGCAATCCGGTCCAGCAGATCACGGGGGGTGCTCGCCAGCAGCGCGCGCCCGGTCGACGCGTGCAGATAGCAAAGCAGGTGCTCGACCACGGCCTCGTCGCAAGCGATCCGGGTCAGGCGGCACTGGCGCCGGAACAGCGCACGGTAATGCGCTTCCGACAGCGCGCCGACATGAATCTTGTAAGCGATGCGGCGCATGGAAGAATCGTCGAGCAGCAGGTGCGGCGCCAGGTTGGTGGCGTACACCAGCGTGACATCGAACGGCACGCCGATCTTGCAGCCGCCGTGCAGGGTCAGGTGGTCGACCCCGGTGTCGAGCGGGGCGCCGAAGCGGTTGAGCAGCTCGGCGCTGGGCAGGCGCTGGCGGCCCAGGTCGTCGATGATCAGCATGCCGTTATTGGCCATCAGGTGCGGCGGCGCCTGGTAGACCCCGCTGGCGGCATCGAAACGCAGGTCGAGCATGTCGGCCGACAGTTCGGCCCCCACCTGGATCAGCGGGCGCTGGCACAGGGCCCAGCGGCTGTCGCTGGAACGCCGCTCTTCGCTCGGGCGCACCTGGGTGGCGGGCGCCAGATGCAGGAGGAGATCGTGGACGAGCACGATATCGTGCCCGGCCAAAATGGCGTAGGGGACGGCGACGATGCCTTGCTGCAGTTTGCCGAGCTTGCGCGCCAGCAGGCTCTTGCCACTACCGGACGGGCCATGCAGTAGCATCGAGCGGCGCGATTGCAGGGCCGCGCCAACCAAGTCGCGCACGGTGGGATCGAAACTTTCTTCGCCAAACGCAGCCGCGACGTTGGCCGCGCTGACGCGTTCAGGCTGGAGCTGGTGAGTCGATTGGCGGGCGATCAGGTCGCCGTAAGCTTGCAGGGTAACCGGCGCCGGTCCAGCGTAACGGCAACGCAACAGGAAATCGGCGGCGCGGGCGCGCCCATTGCCGGTGAGCTGATAGCTGACGTCGAGATCGGAGTCGCCGCGCGCCGCCACTTCGACCAGCTGTTCGGCGAGCATGAAGCCTAGCGCTTCACGCATGACATTGATAGAGAGCTTGAGTTTTCCGGCAAGAATGGACAGATGCTGCTTGCCGCTCGCATACATGGTTTTGGCCACCAGTTCGACGATCAGCGGCAACTCGAGGCCGGTTTCGCGCACCGTTTTCGGCTGGGGCGGCATCCTGATCATGTCGTCTCCAACGGTGCTGCCTGCCGACGATTGCGCTTCGATCATTTGTCGCTCCTGATCACTGTTTCTGAAAGTTACGAATTGATTTTAGCTACGCGTTTCTTGAGGCCTTTGACCCAAAGCAAGCAATGCCGAGCCGCAAGCTCAGGTGTGGCGCCAGACCATCACGGTCAGCGTTCCCGCTGCAATGGCAAGTGCATACGGCATGCCGCCGACACTGGCCGGCGGCGCTTCCGGCGCCAGGCGCACGCCGCCGGCGCGCATCACGATGGGCAGTAGCAGCGTGCGCACATTGGCGAACGCGGCGCGGCCGCGGCGTTTGGCCAGCACGATCGCCAGGGCCAGCACGCCGCCGAAACAATAGGTCGCCAGACTGCATGCGAAGACCGTCACCGGCCCGACGAAGGCACCGACGGTGGCCATCAGCTTGACGTCGCCCGCAGCCATGCCGCCGAGCAGATACAGCGGCAGGAACATCACAAGGCCCAACGCGAAGCCGGCCAGATAGCTGGTCAGCAAGGCAGACGGCGTGCCGGAGCCGAGCTGCAGCACGAGCGCGACGATCAGGCCCACGGCCAGCAGCCGGTTGGGAATGCGGCGCTGGCGCAGGTCGAACAGGCAGGCGAGGACGAGCAGCGTCCCGAGCGACAGCTCGAGCGGAAGTAGGTTGTGCATGGGAAGCCTTGACGAGAAGGAGCAAAAAAAGCCCCGGGCGGGCCCACCCGGGGAGCTACTACGTGTTACGGCAGCGCTGCGGCGATTTTTTCGAAGGCACCGTCGACCTTGTCGCCCAGGGTACCGACGACAGTGACGATCACCGCCGCGATCAGAGCGGCGATCATGCCGTACTCCAAAGCGGTCACGCCATCTTCATCGGCCATGAAGGACCGTACAGACGATACAAATGTGCTCATGACAAACTCCTTTAGTGTGGATAAGAGACAAACCCTGACGCAGCGGACCCGCCCCGGCCGGGCGGCGGACCTTGCTGCTGCGCCATTGAAACCACTATAGGGTCGTCATTTCCGGCCCGAATTGAGCCCCCACAACCTTTCTCCAGAGCACTACTTCTGGCTTGATCTAAACGGAATAAGTAAAAAGTTTTCGCCCTGTTGGCCGCGCGGGGACGGCGGACGGTAGAATCAGGGGACGAAAGCAAGATTTGTTGCACATTTATTGCCTAAAATGCAAAAAACTATTATCCTGCACAGCGGTTCTTCGGGATGAGCAGCACATGGCTTCCAGACGTGATGCGACTTGCGGTAGAGTTAGTCCTGCCCGCAACCATACAAACCAGGTTTATGCACGGCGCATTGGTCGGTCAATTACATTTCTGAGAACGACATGGATTCCCTACTGAAACACATGGTGGACATGACTGGCCACCGCGATCACACGATGCTCGACATCTCGGTGATCTCGGCGGTTCAGGAATTGGCAGGCGCGTCGCAGACGCGCGTGCTGACCATTGTCAGCGTGCGGGGAAAAAAGTTCGTGCGTTCGCGCGCCATCATCT
>Ga0209023_10000176_pt1 | contig 109374 bp, 103 predicted proteins | sample LakOneMetagenome_FD_187468 | JGI IMG/M metagenome (GOLD analysis project Ga0209023, IMG submission 187468) | Freshwater and sediment microbial communities from Lake Erie, Canada (SPAdes) (version 2) | ecosystem: Environmental > Aquatic > Freshwater > Lentic | place: Lake Erie, Canada...
CCCCGCCACTCCGGCCGGGTGATCGAACGGGGGAATCCATGTGCCACCTTCGACTTTCCGCCGCGCTCGCCGGCGTCGTGGCGGCTTATGGCCTGGCGACCACGCCCATCTCCATGGCTGCGGAAATCCAGCAGACCATGGTGGTCCCGGGAGCCACTTGCCAACTGAGCATCCCCACCACCAACACCGGGGTGCGCCCGAAGGCGACCGGTTTCCGCAACGAATCGATCACGACCAGCAACTTCGTGATTTGTCCGTTGGTCACGCCCACGGTGCGGAGCAGTAATGCCAACCCGCTTACGAACGGATACATCATTCTCTCGTCGCTCGACGGGCAGGCCCACAGCGTGAGTTGCACCGCCGTTGCGGGCTTTGGGGGAAATGTCTTTCCGCCGAAATACTCGACCAAGAGCATTGCAATACCGGCCTCGACCAGCGATTCGTTTGCCGGAAGCTGGACGCTTGCCGATTTCGGTCAATCCTCCGGCGACTCGATCTATGGAAGTGCATGGTTCACGATCACCTGCAATCTCCCACCGCAAGTGCAGATCCAGACCCTGCAAGGAAACTACTACACCGAAATCGGCAACTGACGACTCCTCGGGCACGAAAAAAGGGCGCCTTTCGGCGCCCTTTTCGTTGATGCATCGCCTTATGGCGTCGATTCTTGGTGTACGCCCGGCGGCGGCTCGTCCATCTTGTCGCCGAGCATGCGCCGCACCACTACGTAGAACACCGGGATCAGCAACAGGCCGAGGAAGGTGGCGAACAGCATGCCGCCGATCACGCCGGTGCCGATCGCGTGGCGGGCGTTCGCGCCGGCGCCGGTGGAGATCGCCAGCGGGGTCACGCCGAGGATGAAGGCGAACGAGGTCATCAGGATCGGCCGGAAGCGCAGCTTCGCCGCCTCGATCACGCCCTGTCGCAGCGGCTTGCCGTGCGCGCGTTCGGCGATCGCGAATTCCACGATCAGGATCGCGTTCTTCGCGGCAAGGCCGATGACGGTGATCATGCCGATCTTGAAGAAGATGTCGTTCGGCAACCCGCGCAGCAGGGTGAACACCACCGCGCCGAGCACGCCCAGCGGCACCACCAGCAGCACCGACACCGGCACCGACCAACTCTCGTACAACGCGGCCAGGCACAGGAACACCACCAGGATCGACAACGCCATCAGCGCCGGCGCCGCGTTGCCGGACAGGATTTCCTGGAACGATTGCCCGGTCCAGTCGTAGCCGAAGCCTTCGGGCAGGTCGTCCTCGACGATCTTCTGCATCGCGTCCATCGCCTCGCCCGAACTGTGGCCCGGCGCCTGCGAACCCACCACTTCGACGGCCGCATAGCCGTTGTAGCGGGTGAGCGACGGTGGCGCGACGATCCAGTGCGACTTCACCACGTTGGTCAGCGGCACCATCTGCGCGGTGCCGGTGCTCGGGTCGATCGCGTTCGGGCTCTTCGTGTAGAAGTGGGCCAGCGATTGCGGACCGTCGCGGAAGCCGGTGTCGGCCTGCATGGTCACGCGCTTGACCCGGCCGGCGTCGACGAAGTCGTTGACATACACCGGCGCCAGCATCAGCTGGATCGCGCTGTAGATGTCGCCTACCGACAGTCCCATCGCCTGCGCCTGGGTGCGGTCGACGTCAAGCTTGAGCTGCGGCGCATCGGCCAGCGTGTTCGGTCGTACCGCGGTCAGCGCGGGGTTCTGCCCGGCCTTGCCCAGCAACTGCCCGAGCGCCTGGCCCAGCGCCTCGCGGCCCTTGCCGCTGCGGTCCTGTAGGTACATGTCGAAACCGCCGAACGCACCGAGGCCGTTCACCGTGGGCAGGTTGATCACGAAGATCTGCGCGTCGCGAATCCCGTACAACGCCATGTTCGCGTTCTGGATGAATTGCGCGGCGTTGATCTTGCGCTCGTCCCAGGGCTTGAGCTTGACGAAGGCCATGCCGACGTTCTCGCCCTGGCCGACGAAGCTGAAGCCGGCGACCTGCATCATGCCCTCGTAGCCGTCCTGCTTCTCCAGCGTGCCGCGCACCTGTTCGAACACCGCCTTGGTGCGTTCGAGGGTGGCGCCCGGCGGCAACTGCACGATCGCCAGCGCATAACCCTGGTCTTCTTCCGGCAGGAAGCTGCCCGGCAGGCGCGTGAACAGGAAGCCGCACAGCAACGCCAGCAACGCGAACACGATCATCCAGCGCGGCGCGTGGGTCACGGCGTGGGCGATATGGCGCCCGTAGGTGCCGCTGACCTTGTCGTAGACCTTGTTGAAACCGCGGAAAATGAAATTGTCGCGGTGGTGGTCCTCGGTCGGCTTGAGCAGCGATGCGCACAGCGCCGGGGTGAAGCCCAGCGCGAGGAACGCCGAGAACGCCATCGCCAGGGCAATGGTGATCGCGAACTGCTTGTAGATCTCGCCGGCGCTGCCGCCCTGGAACGCACTGGGCACGAACACCGCCGCCAGCACCACCGTGATCGCGACCACCGCGCCGCTGATCTGGCCCATCGCCTTGAGCGTGGCCTCCTTCGGCGAAAGCTTTTCCTCGGTCATGATCCGTTCGACGTTCTCGATCACCACGATCGCGTCGTCGACCACGATGCCGATGGCGAGCACCACGCCGAACAGGGTCAGCTGGTTGACGGTGAAGCCGAACAGCCACAGGCCCAGGAACGTGCCCAGCAGCGCGATCGGGATCACCAGGGTCGGAATGAGCGTTGCGCGGAAGTTCTGCAGGAAGATCAGGATGACCAGGAACACCAGCACGAACGCTTCGGCCAGCGTCTTCATCACTTCCTTGATCGAAACCTGGACAAAGGTCGAGCTGTCGTAAGGCGCGAACCAGGCCACGCCCTGCGGGAACGTGGTCTGCAATTCGTCCATGCGCTCGCGCACCGCCTCGGCCACGCCCAGCGCGTTGGCGCCCGGCGCCAGCTGCACCGCGAAGCCGGCCGCGGGCGTGCCGCTCCACTTCAGGTCGAAGCCGTAGGCCGAAGCGCCCTTCTCGATCCGCGCGACGTCGTGCAGGCGCACCGCGCTGCCATCGGAATTCGCGCGCAGGATGATGTTGCCGAACTGCTCGGCGTTGCTGAAGCGACCTTCCGCGGTCACGGTCGCGGTGAACGCCGTGCCTTTCGGCGAAGGCTCGGCGCCGACCTTGCCCGCGGCGAACTGCACGTTCTGACCGCGAACCGCGTTCAAGGCATCGCTGGCCGACAGGCCGAAGGCGCGCAGCTTGTCCGGGTTGAGCCAGATGTTCATGGCGTATTCGCCGCCGAACAACTGGGTGTTGCCGACGCCGGGCAGGCGCGCGATCTGGTCGAGCACGCGCGCGGCGATCAGGTCCGACAAGGCGTTCTTGTCGTAGGCCGGATTATCCGAACGCAGCGCCACCACCATCAGGAAGCCGGAGTTGGCCTTGGCCACCACCACGCCCTGCTGGGTGACTTCCGAGGGCAGGCGCGGGGTCGCCAGCGCGACCTTGTTCTGCACCTGCACCTGGGCGATGTCCGGATCGGTGCCGGGACGGAAGGTGAGGGTGATCGAGGCGCCGCCGCTGGCGCTGGACGAGGAGCTGAAATACTCCAGGTTGTCGATGCCGGTGAGCTGCTGCTCGATCACCTGGGTGACCGCGCCTTCGGTGGTCTCGGCGCTCGCGCCCGGGTAGAAGGCGCTCACCGAGACCTGCGTCGGCGCGATGTTGGGATAGGACTCGACGCCCAGGCTGCGGATCGCGAGGATGCCGGCGAGCACGATCAGGATCGCGATCACCCAGGCGAATACCGGGTGGTTGATGAAAAAGCGCGACATGGCCGGTCAGCCCTGCGTCGCGACGGGGGCAGCTGCCTGCTGCGCCGGTGCTGGCCCCGCGGGCGCGACCGGCGCCGCCTTGGCCGGCTGGCCCGGGATCGCGCGTTGCAGGCCGGAGACGATCACCTGATCGCCCTCGGCGACGCCCTCGCGCACCACCCAGTCGTTGCCGTGCGCGCGCGCGGTATCGATGTCCTTGCGCGCGACCTTGCCGTCCTTGCCCACCACCAGCACGTAGGCGCCCTGCGCGTCGCGCTGGACCGCGGCTTGCGGCACCAGGAACGCATTGCGTTCCTCGCCCAGCACCGCCTTGAGGGTTACGAAGGTGCCGGGCAGCAGCACGCCGTCGGGGTTGGCGACGCGGGCGCGCAGCTGCACCGCGCCGGTGGCCGGATCGACGATGTCGCCGGAGAAATCCAGTTCGCCCGGGCGGTCGTACGGCGTGCCGTCGGGCAGCAGTACCTGCACCTGCGACTGCGCACCGCCCTGGCCCAGTTGCCGCACCTGCGCCAGATCAGTCACGCCCATCGAGAAATCGACGTACATCGGATCGATCTGGTCGACCGTGGTCAACAGGGTCGCATCGCCCTGCCCGACCAGCGCGCCTTCGGTCACCTGCTGCTTGCCGGCACGGCCGCTGATCGGCGCGCGCACGCTGGCATAGCCCAGGTTGATGTCGGCGGCCTGCACCGCGGCCCGCGCGGCCTGCACCGCGGCGGCGCTGCTGCGCTCGGCGGCGACGGCGTTGTCGTAGTCGGAGCGGGAAATGAACTTGCCGTCGATCAATCCACGCGCCCGGGCGGCGGTGGCACGCGCATTCGCGGCCGTGGCCTCGGCCTGCGCCAACGCACCCCTGGCCTGGGCGGCGGCAGCCTGCAACGGCGCCGGATCGATCTGGAACAGGGCTTGGCCCTTGCCCACGTCGCTGCCTTCCTCGTACAGGCGACGCTGCAGCACGCCGGGCACGCGGGCGCGGACATCGGCGCTGCGGAAGGCGGACAGGCGCCCGACCAGATCCATGCCGATCGGCACCGTGGCCGCATGCATCACCACCACGCCCACTTCCGGCGGCGGCATCTGCCCGCCGGGCCCGCCCGGACCGCCTTCGGCCCCCTGCTTCGAACAACCGGCCGCAGCCAGCAAGGACAGCGCCACAAAGGACAGCAACGGGGACGGACGGCGCATGCGGAGCCTCGGGGGTAGGATTCCTGTACCGCCTAGTATAGCTTGACCCGGCGCCGCCACCCATGCCGGAAGTAGGGTGGATCTCAGGCCGGAATCATGAGCAAACGCGAGGACGCGGCGGGATCGGCCGCGGGATCGAACGGCAGCCGACCCCAGCACGGCGCCGGCAGGCGCGCGGCGAGCATCACCACGTTGTCGTCGGCCGCGTCCATGCCCGGATCGATGGCGTTCGCGATCCAGCCGATGAGGCGACAGCCATCGGCGGTGATCGCGCGCGCACTGAGCAGGGCATGGTTGAGGCAACCCAGGCGCAGGCCGACCACCAGCACCACCGGCAGGTCGAGCGCGCGTACCAGGTCCGCCTGCATCAGCTTGGTGGACAGCGGCGCGGCCCAGCCGCCGACGCCTTCGACCACCACCGCGTCGGCGGACGCGGCCAGGCGCGCGTGCGCGGCAAGCATTGGCGGCAATGCGACTTCGATCCCCGCATCGCGCGCGGCGAGTTCCGGCGCCAGTGGCAGCGGCAGCGCGAACGGATTGCAATCGGCATACGCAGGCCGCGGATCGCTGGCCGCGATCAGCTGCAACGCGTCGTCGTTGCGCCATTCGCCGTCGATGCGTTCGCAGCCGCTGGCCACGGGTTTCATCCCGACCGCGCGCATTCCGCGTGCGCGCAACGCATGCAGCAACGCGGCACTGGAATGGGTCTTGCCGCTGCCGGTGTCGGTGCCGGTGACGTAGAAGCCGTGCATGCGCGGACTCTAGCAAGCGCGCGTACACTGCGCGCATGAGTTTCACCGCCACCACGCTCAGCGGCAGCAAGCCGGAACAGTACGCGCAGCTGCTGCAACAGGCGCGCGCGCTGCTGCACGGCGAACGCGACCGCATCGCCAACGCCGCCAACCTGTCCGCGCTGGTCTATCACGCGCTGCCGGACCTCAACTGGGCTGGCTTCTATTTCTTCGACGGCGAGGAACTGGTAGTCGGCCCGTTCCAGGGCCTGCCGGCCTGTGTGCGCATCCCGCTCGACAAGGGCGTCTGCGGCGCGGCGGCGCGCACGCGCACCACCCAGCGGATCGCCGACGTGCACGCCTTCCCCGGCCACATCGCCTGCGATTCGGCCAGCAATTCCGAACTGGTGGTGCCGCTGGTCGCGGCCGACGGCAGCCTGCTCGGGGTTTTCGACCTCGACAGCCCGAACCGTGCCCGCTTCGACGCCGACGACCAGGCTGGCCTCGAAGCCATCGCGAATGCGTTCATACAGGCATCGGCCTGAATCCCGTGGGGACGCGATGCCCGCCGTTACGCCCAAGTTGCGCAACATCGGACCCAAGTCCGCGGCCTGGCTGCGGCAGGTAGGCCTGCGCACCGAAGCCGACCTGGTCGCGGTCGGCCCGGTCGAGGCCTTCATGCGCGTGCGCCGCGCCGGCTTCAAGCCGACCATGAACCTGCTGTACGCGCTGGAGGGTGCGCTGTGCGACTGCCATTGGCAGGACGTGCCCGAACCGCGCCGACTGCAACTCGCGCAGGAAACCGAGGCGGCGATCGCGCTGTTGCCACCGCCGCGCTACAAGCCGGCCGCGGCGCCGGTGACCACCACGATGCACATGGACGAAACCGCTTCGACAGGCATCGACGACGAACCCGGATACGACGTCGAACGCGACGATTGATCTTCATTCCCTCTCCCCGCGTGCGGGGGTGAACAGGGATTTCGAGCAGCGGAGCTGCGAGCCTGTGAACGCCAGTTGGCATGCAAGCCGGCTGGCCGGGCGAGGGTGCCGACTGCGGGCGCTGGAGCGCCCGCGAACAGCGAAGCTGGCCCGAAGGGCGAGCGCCATGGATGGCGCGAGTTATGCGGGTGAGGGGCGTGATCGCGAGTTACAATTCCCGCGCTTCGCGGTGACCCGAAGGCATTCGCCAACGGGTTGAAACGGGAAGCCGGTGACGCCGCGCCGACATGCGTGGCCATTCCGGCACTGCCCCCGCAACGGTAAGCGAGACAGGTCGAGGCATCCGCCACTGTGCAACGCACGGGAAGGCGCCACGACCGGGACCATGCATCACGCATGGTTCGCTCGCGAGTCCGGAGACCGGCCACGGAGCGAACTGGTTGCGATGCGGCGGGCATCGCGGCGGCGTCCGTTTCCGACGGCCACTGCACGCTCTTCCGCACGCGACTCCCGAAAATCCCTTGCGCGCGGGCGTGCGCGCCGGAGTCCGTTTCCATGCATCTGCGTTCCCTGTCCTTCGCCATCGCGCTGGCCTTGCCCGCCATCGCGTCCGCACAATCCGCGTCCGATCTCGACGAAGTCGTGGTCACCGCCACCCGCACCTCCACATCCGCCGCCGACAGCCTGTTCCCGGTACAGGTGATCGATCGCGAGGACATCGAGCGCAGCCAGGCGCGCAGCCTGCCCGACCTGCTGCGCGGCCGCGCCGGCATCGACTTCGGCAACCAGGGCGGCCCGGGCAAGATCAGCACGCTGTTCCTGCGCGGCACCGAATCCGACCAGGTGCTGGTGCTGGTCGACGGCGTGCGCATCGGTTCCGCGACCGCGGGCCTGGTGTCGTTCCAGGACATCCCGGTCGACCAGATCGATCGCATCGAAATCGTGCGCGGCCCGCGTTCGAGTTTGTACGGTTCGGAAGCGGTCGGCGGCGTGATCCAGGTGTTCACCCGCCACGACGATGGTGCGTTCGCGCCGCGTTTCCGCCTCGGCATCGGCAGCCACAATTTGCGCGAAGCCAGCGCCGGCATCGGCGAGATCGGACAGCGGTGCGCGTGGCTGGTATGGCGCGGATGCCGCCTGGCAGCGCACCGACGGCATCAATGCCTGCCGCGGGCGCGCGGCCGATGTCTCGATTCCGGGCGATTTCGGCGCGGGTTGTTTCGTCGACGAACCCGACCGCGACGGCTATCGCAATGCCTCGCTCAATTTGCGCGGCGGCATCGACCTCGGCGACACGGTCAAGCTCGAAGCGCATGCGCTGCGTGCCGAGGCGTTCAACGAATACGACGGCAGCATCTATGGCGGCAACGAAGCCGACAACGTGCAGCAGGCGCTGTCGGCGAAACTCGCGTGGACACCCTCGCAGCGCGCGGCGATCAACCTGCAAGTCGGTCGCAGCGACGACGATTCCGACAACGGTTTCAACGACCACGCGGGCACGACGATCCAAGTCGGCAACTTCGACACGCACCGCAGCACCGCCTCGCTGCAGGGCGATGTTTCCGTCGCCGAAGGACAGACACTGAGCGCCGGCGCGGACTGGCAGCGCGACCGCATCGACAGCAACACGCCCTTCGACGTCACCGATCGCGACAACACCGGCGTCTATGTCGAATACCTCGGCAAGTTCGGCGCGCAGCAGCTGCAGGCCAGCGTGCGCAACGACGACAACCAGCAATTCGGCAACCACGCCACCGGCAGCCTCGGCTGGGGAATGCAGTTCGGCGACGGGTTCAAGCTCACCGCCAGCGTCGGCACCGCGTTCAAGGCGCCGACCTTCAACGACCTGTACTACCCGTTCTTCGGCAATCCGGGCCTCAAGCCGGAGACTTCGCGCAGCGCGAACCTCGGCATCTCGCAGCACGCGCAGCGCTGGAGCTGGACGCTGGATGCCTACGAAACCCGCATCGACGACCTGATCTCCTACGACGCGGCGCTGTTCCTGCCCAACAACATCGACACCGCGCGCATCCGCGGCATCGAGTTCACCGTCGATACCACGCTCGCCGGTTGGGACGTCGGTGCGCAATTGAGCCATTCCGATCCGCGCAGCCGCAGCGGCTTCAACGACGACAACTGGCTGCCGCGCCGCGCTCGCGATACTGGTCGCATCGACTTCGACCGCGCGTTCGGCGCGCTGCGCGTCGGCGCCACGCTCAATGCTGCCGGCCCGCGTTACGACGATGCGGCGAACAGCGTGCGCCTCGGCGGTTTCGCCACCACCGACCTGCGTTTCGAATACGCGTTCGACACTGCATGGACGCTGCAGGCGCGCGCGAGCAACGTGTTCGACCGCCACTACGAAACCGTGGCCTGGTACAACCAGCCCGGTCGCGAATTCGGACTGAGTTTGCGTTACGCACCGAAATAAGGGAGCGCGGTCGCAGGGAAGCGGAAGCCCGGCATGGATGCCGGGCTTTTTGTTTACTCCACCGTGACCGACTTCGCCAGATTCCTCGGCTTGTCCACGTCGGTGCCGCGCGCCAGCGCGGCGTGGTAGGCGAGCAACTGCACCGGGATCGCATGCACCACCGGCGACAGCACGCCGACGTGGCGCGGGGTGCGGATCACGTGCACGCCCTCGGATTCGCCGAAGTGGCTGTCGGCGTCGGCGAACACGAACATCTCGCCACCGCGCGCGCGCACTTCCTGGATATTGGACTTCACCTTCTCCAGCAGCGAATCGTTGGGCGCGATCACCACCACCGGCATCTCCGCATCGACCAGCGCCAGCGGGCCGTGCTTGAGCTCGCCGGCGGGATAGGCCTCGGCGTGGATGTAGGAGATTTCCTTGAGCTTGAGCGCGCCTTCCAGCGCGATCGGGTAATGCATGCCGCGGCCGAGGAACAATGCATGCTGCTTCGGCGCGAATTTCTCCGCCCAGCCCGCGACCTGCGGTTCGAGGTTGAGCGCGTGTTGCACGCTGCCCGGCAACTGGCGCAGGCAATCGAGGTATCCGGTTTCCTTCTCGGCATCAAGCCGGCCGCGCAGCTTGGCCAGGGTGCAGGTGAGGATGAACAGCGCAACCAGCTGGGTGGTGAAGGCCTTGGTCGAGGCGACGCCGATCTCGGCGCCGGCGCGGGTGTAATAGACGAGGCGGCTGGCGCGCGGGATCGCGCTTTCGGGCACGTTGCAAATCGACAGCGTGCGCTGCTGGCCGAGCGACTTCGCGTATTTCAGCGCCTCCATCGTGTCCAGGGTTTCGCCGGACTGGGAAATGGTGACGATCAGCTGCTTCGGGTTGGCGACGACCTCGCGGTAGCGGTATTCACTGGCGATGTCGACCGCGCAGGGGATCCCGGCGATGGACTCGATCCAGTAGCGCGCGACGAGCCCTGCGTAATAGCTGGTGCCGCAGGCGAGGATCTGCACCGCTTCGATGTCGCGTAGCACGTCTTCCGCATGTTCGCCGAACAGCTGCGGGGTGAAGGCGTTGTCGTCGATCAGCGCCTCGATGGTGTCGGCGATCGCGCGCGGCTGTTCGTGGATTTCCTTCTGCATGAAGTGCCGGTACGGGCCCAGTTCCAGCGAGGCCAGCGACACATCGGACACGTGCACCTCGCGTTGTGCCGGCGCATCGTTGGCGTCGAACACGCGCACGCCGGTGCGGGTGACTTCGGCGGTGTCGCCTTCCTCGAGGAAGATCACCCGGCGCGTGGCGGAAATGATCGCGGAGACGTCGGAGGCGACGAAGTTCTCGCCCTCGCCCAGGCCGACCAATAGCGGGCAGCCCATGCGCGCGGCGACCAGGGTGGACGGATCGCGCTTGTCGATCACCGCCAGCGCGTAGGCGCCGTCGAGTTCCTTCACTGCGCGTTGCAGCGCGCCCAGCAGCGAATCACCCTGCGCGCGGTAGTGGTGGATGAGGTGGGCGATGACTTCGGTATCGGTCTGCGATTCGAAGGTGTAGCCGAGCCCGCGCAGGCGTTCGCGCTGCTGCTCGTGGTTCTCGATGATGCCGTTGTGCACCAGCGCGAGGTCGCCATGGCTGATGTGCGGATGCGCGTTGCTCTCGGTCACGCCGCCGTGCGTGGCCCAGCGGGTGTGGCCGATGCCGAGGGTGGCGTGGAAATCCTCGGCCAGCGCCGCGCTTTCCATTTCCGCGACGCGGCCGGTGCGGCGCACGCGTCGCACTTCGTCGCCGACGACCACGGCGATGCCGGCCGAATCGTAGCCGCGGTATTCGAGCCGCTTGAGGCCCTCGATCAGGACCGGAACCACATCGCGATCCGCGATCGCGCCGACGATGCCGCACATGGAAGGGAGAATCCCGCGGGTAGGAATGCGCAGTTTAGCGAGCGGCCGCGACGTGGTCGCCGCCGGCGTCCGCGCGGACGCCCGGACACCTGCGCGGACACCCGTCGACTGAAATTTTTCCCTTGCAATTCAACCATTTACCGTTGGCACGCATCCTGCATTAAGACAGGCATCCGCCAAGCAAAGCGAACCCGATGAGCATCCGCGACACCTCCGCCCAGGACCGCCCCGTGCAGACCGCCCCGGCTGCGGCGACGTCGGCCAAGCGCCGACGCGTGCTGCTCGTCGCCGCGGGCGCGATCGCCCTTGTCGCGGTGATCGGCTGGCTGCTATCGGGCTGGGCCGGCGGCGCGCGTTCCTACGACGCCTCGCGCGTGCGCATCGCCACCGTGACCCGCGGCGACCTGGTGCGCGACATCTCCGCCGACGGCCGCGTGATCGCCGCCAACAGCCCGACGCTGTACGCCATCGCCGGCGGCACCGTGGCCCTGAACGTGGTCGCGGGCGACGCGGTGAAGAAGGACCAGGCGCTGGCCGTGGTCGACAGCCCGGAATTGCGCAGCCAGCTCGCGCAGGAACAGGCCACGCTCGCCGGCCTCGAAGCCGAGGCCAGCCGCGCCGCGCTGGATGCGCAGATCACCCGTTCGAACGCGCGCAAGTCCTATGCACAGGCGCAGATCGACCGCATCGCCGCCGAGCGCGACCTCGAACGCAACCAGCGTGCGTTCGATGGCGGCGCGGTCGCGCAGATCGACGTGGCACGCGCGCAGGACGCGCTGAAGAAGGCCGATCTCGGCCTCGCCAGCGCGCGTACCGATTCCGCCCTGCTCGGCGAGGGCGCGGGCCTCGACCTGCGCAACAAGCGCCTGCTCGCCGACCGCCAGCGCGCGGTCGTCATGGAATTGCAGCGCCAGGTCGATGCGCTGACCCTGCGCGCGCCGTTCGACGGCCAGGTCGGGCAGGTGCTGATCGCGCAGCGGCAGAACGTCGCTGCGAACGCACCGGTGCTGAGCGTGGTGGACCTGTCGGTGTTCGAGGTCGAGATCAAGGTGCCGGAAAGCTTCGCCCGCGACCTTGCCATCGGCATGCCGGCGCAGGTCACCGGTGCCACCGGCACGCTCGACGCGCAGGTCTCGGCGGTGTCGCCGGAAGTGGTGAACGGCGAAGTCGCCGCGCGCCTGCGCTTCAAGTCGCAACAACCGCCGGGCCTGCGCCAGAACCAGCGCCTGTCCGCGCGGATCCTGCTCGACACGCGCCGCAACGTGTTGATGGTCGAACGCGGCCCGTTCCTGGAACAGGGCGGCGGCAACAGCGCCTACGTCATGGATGGCAGCAGCGCGATCAAGCGCGCGATCCGCACCGGTGCAAGCAGTCTCAACGCGGTCGAAATCCTCGCCGGCGCGAAGGAAGGCGACCGCATCGTGGTTTCAGGCGCCGACGCGTTCGGCGATTCGCAGAAAGTCCGCATCTCGGGAGAATGACCATGTACTCGCAAGACAATCCGTACTACCCGGCGCACGGCTTCCCGCGGAACTGGTCCGCCGACGACCTCGCCGCCGCCGTGCCGCTGCGCCTGTCCGATCGCCTCTCGCTCGGCCTGGCGCGCTTCGAACCGCTGTCGCCACCGGCCAACGACGCGACGCGACGCCGCAGCTACCTGCCTTCCGCCATGCCGCCGCCGTTCGTGCGCGTGCGCTGACGCCCTCGCCCCCACCCCAACCCTCCCCCGGACGATGAAACCGTCCAGGGGAGGGAGCCTGCCAAAGGAACCACCATGTTGCAGATGCAAGCCGTCACCAAGGTCTACCGCACCGAACTGGTCGAAACCCATGCGCTGCGCTCGCTCGACCTGCACGTGCGCGACGGCGAATTCGTCGCCGTCACCGGTCCCTCGGGCTCGGGCAAGACCACCTTCCTCAACATCGCGGGGCTGCTGGAGGAATTCACCGGCGGCACCTACACGCTCGACGGCCAGGATGTGCGCGGCCTGTCCGACGACGCGCGCAGCAAGCTGCGCAACCAGAAGATCGGCTTCATCTTCCAGGGCTTCAACCTGATCCCGGACCTGAACCTGTTCGACAACGTCGACGTGCCGCTGCGCTACCGCGGCTTCGACGCGGCCGACCGCAGGCAGCGCATCGAGAAGGCGCTGTCGCAGGTCGGGCTGGGTTCGCGCATGAAGCACTACCCGACCGAACTCTCCGGCGGGCAGCAGCAACGCGCGGCGATCGCGCGCGCCCTTGCCGGCAGCCCGAAGCTGCTGCTCGCGGACGAACCCACCGGCAACCTCGATTCGCAGATGGCGCGCGGGGTGCTGGAACTGCTGGAGGAGATCAATGCCGCCGGCACCACCATCGTGATGGTCACCCACGACCCGGAACTGGCCGCGCGCGCGCAACGCAACGTGCACATCGTCGACGGCATGGCCACCGACATCTCGGTGGAACCTGGTTTGAAGCGTGCTTTCGCAACGGCAGAGGCTGGGGCCTAGGGACTGGCGAAAGCAGGGATTCCGCCGCTTTTCCAACCCCCTAGCCCCTAGCCCCGCGACCAAAGGGAGCCTTCCATGTTCGGCTACTACTGCAACCTCGCCCTGCGCAGCTTCAAGCGCAACAAGGCCCTGACCGCGCTGATGGTGCTGGCGATCGCGCTCGGCATCGGCGCGAGCATGACCACGCTCACCGTGTTCCACATCCTGTCCGGCGACCCGATCCCGCAGAAGAGCGACAAGCTGTTCTACCCGCGGATCGAGCCGCGCACCAAGCAGGGTTTCCAGCCGGGCGAGGAGCCCGAGGAACAGATGACCCGCTTCGACGCCGAGGCGCTGCTGCGCGACAAGCGCGGCGACCGCCAGGCGATGATGAGCGGCGGCGCGCTGTCGGTGGAATCGGCCGACGGCAAGATCGACCCGTTCGTGGTCAATGCGCGTTACACCAGCGCCGATTTCTTCCCGATGTTCGATGCGCCCTTCGCCTTCGGTTCCGGCTGGACCGGCGCGGACGACGACAGCCGTGCCCAGGTCGCGGTGATCTCCAAGGAACTCAACGAAAAACTGTTCGGCGGTGGCAACAGCGTGGGCAAGACCCTGCGCGCCGGCGACAACAGCCTCCGTATCGTCGGCGTGCTCGACAAATGGCGGCCGACGCCGAAATTCTACGACCTCACCAATGATCGCTTCAGTGCGGTGGAGCAGGTGTTCGTGCCGTTCTCCACGTCGCGCGCGCTCAAGCTCGGCGTCCAGGGCAACATGGATTGCTGGGGCGACCAGACCGACGTGGATGGTTCGGTCGGCCTGAACGCGCCCTGCGCCTGGGTGCAGTATTGGGTGGAACTCGACGATCCGTCGAAAGCCGCCGGCTACAAGCAGTACCTCGAGAACTATTCCAACCAGCAGCGCGCCGCCGGCCGCTTCGAGCGCCCGACCAACGTGCGCCTCGACAACGTGATGCAATGGCTGGACTTCAAGCAGGCGGTGCCCAGCGACGTGCGCCTGCAGCTGTGGCTGGCATTCGGCTTCCTGCTGGTGTGCCTGCTCAACACCGTGGGCCTGCTGCTGGCCAAGTTCATGCGCCGCGAGCCGGAGATCGGCGTGCGTCGCGCACTCGGCGCCTCGCGCCGCGCGGTGTTCGCGCAATACCTGGTCGAAGCCGGCGCGATCGGCATCGTCGGCGGCATCGCCGGGCTCGGCCTCGCCCTGCTCGGCCTGTGGGCGGTGCGCCAGCAACCGGACGACTACGCCGAACTCGCTCACCTCGACCTGTCGATGCTGTTCGCCACCTTCGCGCTCGCGCTCATCAGCAGCGTGCTCGCCGGCCTGCTGCCGGCGTGGCGCGCGATGCAGGTCGCGCCGGCGATCCAGTTGAAGTCGCAATGAAGCCAGCCCCCTCCTCCGCATGCGGGGGAGGGTCGGGGTGGGGGCAAGGACATTCCCGTCTCGATCAAGCACCCCATCCCAGCCTTCCCCCCGCGAGCGGGGGAAGGGGCAGAACCCGGAGAATCCCATGGACATCCGCCCCATCCTTTCCACCCTGCGTCGGCACAAGACCGCGTCCGCGCTGATCGTGCTCGAGATCGCGCTGAGCTGCGCGATCATCTGCAACGCGGTGTTCCTCATCAGCCAGCGGCTCGAACGCATGCATCGCCCGACCGGCATGGCCGATTCGGAGCTGGTGCGCATCAACGTCGCCGGCATCGGCAAGTCCGACGACGCGACCGCGCAGGCGAAGCAGGACATCGCTTCCTTGCGCGCCATCCCCGGGGTCAAGGCCGCGGCTTCGCTCAACCAGGTACCGTTCGACCACACCTCGTGGAACAGCTCGGTGTCGCTGCAACCAGAGCAACCCGTGCCCAACCTCGTCGCCTCGACCTACCTCGGCGAACACCTCGTCGACGCGCTCGGCCTGCGCATCGTCGAGGGACGCGATTTCAGCGCGGACGAATACGTGGATTGGGAGTCGTTCAACAAGCCGAACTCCAAGCTCACGATCCCCGCGATCATCCTCACCCGCGAGGTCGCGCAGAAACTGTTCCCCGGGCAGGGCGCGGTCGGCAGGCTGGTCTACAGCTGGAACTCCGACAACGTGCCGCATCGCGTGGTCGGCGTGGTCGATCGCCTGATCCGCCCCAACGACCTCGGCGGCCCGGCCGAAGGCGGGTATTCGGTGCTGCTGCCGCTGCGCGACATGACTCAGGGCTACTTCGTGTTGCGTACCGAACCCGCGCGCCGCGCCGAGGTGCAGAAGGCTGCGGTCGCCACGCTGGAAAAGAACAGCAACCGTCGCATCATCCTCAACCAGGATGCATTCACCGACGTCATGGCCAAGTACTACCAGCAGGACCGCAACATGGCCTGGCTGCTGATCGCGGTGATCGTGGCGCTGCTGGTGGTGACCGCGCTGGGCATCGTCGGCCTCGCCAGCTTCTGGGTGCAGCAGCGCACCAAGCAGATCGGCGTGCGCCGCGCGCTGGGCGCGACCCGCGGCCAGATCCTGCGCTACTTCCAGACCGAGAATTTCCTGCTGGCCACGCTCGGCATCGTGCTCGGCATGATCGGCGCCTATGGCATCAACCAACTGCTGATGGGCGCGTACGAACTGCCGCGCCTGCCCGCGCTGTACCTGCCGGTTGGCGCGCTGGTGCTGTGGCTGCTCGGCCAGCTCTCGGTGCTCGGCCCGGCGCGACGCGCCGCCGCGGTGCCGCCGGCGGTGGCGACGCGCAGCATATAGACTTCAGGCATCAGGGGTCAGGCGCCAGGAAAAGCAACAACATGTCTCAGGGGTTTCGAGATCTGGAGGTCTGGAAGAAGTCGATGGAATTGACAGAGATGGTCTATCGAATCTCTTCCAGATTTCCCTCCCATGAGCAGTTTGGGCTGACATCCCAGGTTCGGCGTGCTGCTGTTTCGGTTGCTTCCTGCATTGCAGAAGGGCATGCCAGGTTTTCGCGGCGCGATTTCGCCCGTTTCGTATCCATGGCAATGGGTTCACTGGCTGAAATCGAAACCCGGATTCTCCTGGTGCAGCGTCTTGGATACGTCGGACAGGATGGCGAACAACCCTTGGCGGCGGCTTCTGAAATCGGAAAGATGCTCAATGGCCTGCGACGGTCCCTGAATCGTGAACTTCAGCCTGACGCCTGAGTCCTGACACCTGATGCCTACCGTTCTGGTCATCGACGACAACCCCTCGGTCGCCACCGCGCTGGAAACCCTGTTTTCGCTGCATGACATCGACACCGTGTCGGTGACAACGCCGGAAGACGGGCTCGCGCTGCTCGCGCGCGAGTCCATCGACCTGGTGGTGCAGGACATGAACTTCCACGCCGACACCACCTCGGGCGAAGAAGGCGTCGCCTTGTTCGCACAGATCCGCGCCGCGCACCCGGACCTGCCGGTGATCCTGCTCACCGCGTGGACCCACCTGGAATCGGCGGTGGACCTGGTCAAGGCCGGCGCCGCCGATTACCTCGCCAAGCCCTGGGACGACCGCAAGCTGCTGGTCACGGTCAACAACCTGCTGGAGCTGTCGCAGGCCGAACGGGAGCTCTCGCAACGGCGCAATGGCGAACGCAAGCGTCGCGCGGCGCTGGAACGCGAATTCGACCTGCGCGGCATCGTCTATGCCGATCCGGCGAGCGAAGCGGCGCTGTCGCTGGCCTGCCAGGTCGCGCGTTCGGATTTGCCGGTGCTGGTCACCGGGCCGAACGGCGCGGGCAAGGAGAAGTACGCGGAGATCGTCCACGCCAATTCCTCGGTGCGGAACGGCGCCTTCGTCGCGCTCAACTGCGGCGCCTTGCCGGGCGAGTTGATCGAAGCCGAACTGTTCGGCGCCGAAGCCGGCGCCTACACCGGCGCGAACAAGCCGCGCGAGGGCAAGTTCGAGGCTGCGGACGGCGGCACCCTGTTCCTCGACGAAATCGGCACGCTGCCGCTGGCGGGACAGGTGAAGCTGCTGCGCGTGCTCGAGACCGGGCGCTTCGAACGCCTCGGCGGCAACCGCGAGCGTACGGTGAAGGTGCGCGTGGTCAGCGCCACCAACGCCGACCTCCCGGCGCTGATCGCCGCCGGGCAATTCCGCGAGGACCTGTTCTACCGGCTCAACGCGATCGAGGTGCGGGTACCGCCGCTGGCGCAACGCAGCGCCGACATCCTGCCGCTGGCGCGGCATTTCCTCCCCCCGGGCAAGCAACTCGACGTCGATGCCGAACGCGCGCTGCTCGCGCACGCGTGGCCGGGCAACGTGCGCGAACTGCGCAACGCGATCCAGCGCGCCTCGTTGCTCGCACGCGGGGAAAAAATCGGCGCCGCCGACCTGGGCTTGCCGGCCGCGCGCGCCGCGACGACGAGTGCGGGCGACGAACCGGATCGCGCCGCGATCGAGGCCGCGCTCGCGCGCGCCGGCGGCGTTCTGGCGCAGGCCGCGGCCGAACTCGGATTGTCGCGACAGGCGCTGTACCGGCGGCTGGAACGGCTCGGCATCGCGCGCGAGTGAGCGCCGCGACATGAATTCCTGGCGCCAGCGCCTGCCCCTGAGCCTGCAGTTCGCGGCCATCGCGTTCGCCTACATGCTCGCGGCAAGCGCATTGGCGTTGCTGCTGTCGCGCTGGATCGAGCGCCCGTGGCTCGCCGTGCTGGTCGCGACCGCATTGCTCGCGCCGCTGCTCGTCTACCACGTGCGCCGCGCGTTCGCGCCGATGAATTCGCTGTTCCGCGCGCTCGCCGGTAGCGTCGCCAGCTATCGCGACGGCGATTTCGCCTTCGGCCTGGCATGGCGCGGCGGCGGCGACCTCGGCGCGCTGGTCGCCAGCCACAACGCGCTCGGCGACGCATTGCGCGAGCAACGACTGTCGCTGGTGCAGCGCGAATTGCTGCTCGACACGATGGTGCAGAACACACCGGTAGCGATGCTGCTGGTGGATCCGGCGCGGCGGATCGTGCTCGGCAACATCGCCGCGCGCAAATTGCTGGGCGACGGCAAGCGCCTGGAAGGCCATGCCTTCGACGAATTGCTGGAGTCGGCGCCGGAGGCGCTGCGCGAGGCGTTCGAGCGCGGCGGCGACGGCATGTTCACCGTCGGCGACGACGACAACGAGGACATCTACCATCTCTCGCGCCGGCAATTCCGCCTCAACGGTCGCCGCCACGAACTGCTGCTGCTGCGCCAGCTCACCGCGGAACTGCGCCGGCAGGAAGTGCAGACCTGGAAGAAGGTGATCCGGGTGATCAGCCACGAGCTCAACAATTCGCTGGCGCCGATCGCCTCGCTCGCGCATTCGGGCGCGGAATTGCTGCGTCGCGGCCAGCACGAGCGCCTGCCGGCGGCGCTGGCGACCATCGAGGAACGTGCACGCCACCTGGAAGGTTTCATCCGCGACTACGCGCGCTTCGCCAAGATGCCGGCGCCGCGGCTGGAGTCGGTGCCGTGGCCGCATTTCGTCGCGCAGTTGCGTTCGCAGGTGCCGTTTGCCTACGACGGCCCGGATTCGCCGGCCGCGATCGCGCGCATCGACGTCGCGCAGCTGGAACAGGCGTTGATCAACCTGCTGAAGAACGCGCACGAATCCGGCTCGAAACCCGAGGACGTCGCGCTGTCGCTGCGACGCCTGCCGGAAAGCTGGCGGGTCGAGGTGCTCGATCGCGGCAGCGGCATGAACGAGGCGGTGCTGGCGAACGCTCTGCTGCCGTTCTATTCGACCAAGCGCCACGGCACCGGGCTGGGCCTCGCGCTCGCGCGCGAGATCGCGGAAGCGCACGGCGGGCGCATCGCCCTGCTCAATCGCGAGGGTGGCGGCTTGTGCGTGTCGCTGGTGTTGCCTGCCTGATGCGCGATCCGCTTTTGTAGGAGCGGGTTGAACAGCCATTCGGCTGTTAAAAGCGATAGCCGCGACCGCTTTTCGTGGGAGCGACGGAAGTCGCGACAAGAATTTCACAAGCCCTATCGCGGCTAAAGCTGCTCCTGCTGAGCATGCCGCATGGATTAAGCTGCGACGCGAAGCAGGTTTGGTTAGAAAGAATTGTCAGGTGGCATGCCGCGCCAGCAGCATGAGAAATCCAATCAAACCGACGATGCCAAACAGTGAAAAGAAAACAAATCTTGCCCAATAGAAAAACGATCGCACGCCATCTCGCCGGTATTTAGCCCTTGACCAATTGTCAGCGGCCCATCCCGTGCTGATCATGCTGTAAATGTTTATACCAGCGCACAGAACAAATGAGGCCGGAAGAAGAATCGGATCTAGGTGAACAAACACGACCAACGCGATCGCTAAAAATGGCGGGCCGAATGAGAGCAGTTCTAACCAAAGAACGCTCCCTTCTGAAATTTCGGTCTTATTGTTCATTCCGATTAACAATCATTTCGGCTTCTTCACCGGCCGCTGCCAACCGTCAAGCGTCACCTGCTTCGCACGTGCAACGGTGAGTTTCCCCGCCGGCGCATCCTTGCCGATGGTCGAACCCGCGCCGATGGTCGCGTTTTCGCCGATGGTCACCGGCGCGACCAGCGCCGAATTCGAACCGATGAACGCGTTATCACCGATCGTGGTGGTGGACTTGTTCGCTCCATCGTAATTGCAGGTGATGGTGCCAGCGCCGATGTTGACGCCCGCGCCGACGATGGCATCGCCGAGGTAGGCGAGGTGGTTGGCCTTGCTGCCGACACCGATTTTCGCGTTCTTGGTCTCGACGAAGTTGCCGATATGCGCGCCATCGGCGAGTACGGTGCCGGGGCGCAGGCGCGCGAACGGGCCGACCTGCACCGCGCCTTCGCTGCGCACGCCGTCGAGGTCGCAGTGCGCGCGGATCTCGCTGCCGGCCGCGAGCTCGACATCCTTCAATCGGCAGAACGGACCGATGCGCACGCCATCGCCGAGCACGACCTCGCCTTCCAGCACCACGTCGGCGTCGATCCAGACATCGCGACCCGCGCGCACCTTGCCGCGGATGTCGAGCCGCGCCGGGTCGGCGACGCGCACGCCGGCCAGGCATAGAGCGCGCACCTGCCGCCGCTGGAACGCACGCTCCAGCCGCGCCAGCTGCCACGGATCGTTCGCGCCTTCGGTTTCCAGCGGATCGGCGACGTGGACCATTTCCGCGGCGCTGAACTCGGCCGCGGCCTGCGCGAATACGTCGGTGAGGTAGTACTCGCCCTGCACGTTGTCGTTGCGCAGCGCCTCCAGCCAGCGCTTCAGCGCGGCGGACTCCGCGGCGATGATGCCGGTGTTGATGGTGCGGATGCGGCGCTGCGCGTCGTCGGCGTCCTTTTCCTCGACGATGCGCGCGACCCGGCCTTCGGCATCGCGCACGATGCGGCCGTAGCCGCTCGGATCATCGAGGTCGGCGACCAGCACCGCCAGCCGCCCCGGCGCCGCAAGCAGGCGTCGCAACGTTTCCGCGGTGATCAGCGGCACGTCGCCATACAGCACCAGTACCTGCGCGCCGTCGGGCACGTTCGGCATCGCCTGCTGCACCGCATGCCCGGTGCCGAGTTGCCGCGCCTGTTCCGCCCATTCGAGATCGGACTGGCTCGCGAACGCCGCGCGCACCGCTTCGCCGCCATGGCCATGCACCACGTGGATCGCGGCCGGTTGCAGCGCGCGCGCCGCATCGACCACATGCGCCAGCATCGGCCGGCCGGCGATCGGCTGCAGCACCTTGGGCAGGGCCGACTTCATGCGCTTGCCCTCGCCGGCGGCGAGGACCACGACATGCAGCGGGGCGGCGGAAGGTGTGGCGTTCATGGCGCGTCCCATGCGGTCATGCCGCGATTCTAGCGGCCACCGCTGCTAGGATGCGGCCGCACCCGCCAACGACCCGCCCATGCCCCGCTTCCCGGTTTCGACGCCATGAGCCTGCGCCGCCACCTTGGCGGTTACGCCGTGATCGGCCTGGCCCAGTGGCTGCTCGAATACGGCTTGATGCTGGCACTGAGCGAATGGGTGATGCCGGTGGAACCGGCCAACGTCATTGGCCGCTTCGCTGGCGCGATGCTCGGCTTCTGGCTCAACGGCAAGTGGACCTTCGCCGGCGAGGACACCCACGTCGGCCGCCACGCCGCGTTGCGCTTCGTCACGATGTGGCTGGCGTTGACGGTGGCGAACACCTGGATCGTCGCCCACCTCGACGACGCCCTCGGCCTGCGCTGGGCGCAGTTGCTCAAGCCCGGCGCCGACCTGCTCACCGGCGGCGTCGGCTTCCTGCTGTCGCGGCACTGGGTGTACAAGAAGCGCGCCGCCTGATCGTCCGCGGGGTCAGTCCCCGGCGCGGTACATCCTGGCGTTCCCGTACGCGGCACCGAGCTTGCCCTTGGCGAAATCCACGGTCATGCGCGTGTAGCCCTCGGCATAACGCAGCGAAGTACGCGTGCCGTCGGCGCCGGTTTCGAACGTGGTCATGCCGTGTTCTCCGCCGGGGAACACCGCGATCGTGATCGGCGCGCCGTCATGCGCGAGCGTACGCAGGCGGTGGAAGGTTTCGCCCATCGGCGCGTCGATGTCGGCGTCGCCCAGTTCCCACAGCTGCGGCGTGCGCAATCCGCGCAGCACCGGCATCGGATCGTAGTGCCAGGGCGTGCCCCATTTGTATTGCTGCACGAGGCGGCGCAGGTCGTCGCCCATGTACGGCAGGATCACGTTGGTGAAGTTGCCGTACACGTCCTTGTACCAGGGCTGGTCGCGATAGCGCAGGCGCACGGCGTCGAATTCGGGGATGCCGCGTGCACCGTCGCTGCTCACGACCACGCCCGCCGCATCGGTGATCTCCAGCGCGCTGTCGATGATATCGGGCGGATACCCCTTCAACTGCATCTGCAGGATTGTCGCCTCGCGGTCTTCCTGCAGCGCGTTCACCGCCAGGCCATAGCCCACGATCACGAAATCGACCTTCGTGCGCGTCGCCGCCAGCGGCGCGACCCAGCCGCCCTGGCTGCCGCCACGGAAGCCGACCCGGATCGCGCGCGCGCCCGCCAGGCGCTTCGCCTCCTGCATCGCCGCGACCGCGTCATTGGCCAGCACGCTGTAATCCTGCGTATAGCTTCCGCCCGAATCACCGGTGCCGCGCTTGTCGTAGACGAAGGCAGCGACGCCTTCGGCGGGCAACTGCCGCTGCATGAAATCCCAGGTTCGCGCCGAATCGTGCTCGGCGCCGTGCACCAGCACCACCAACGGCACCCTGGCATCGCCATCGGGCATGAGCAGGCGTCCGGCCAGGCGCGTGCCGCCATCGCCCGCGAACGTGGTCTCGCGCACGTCGAACGCGATCCGCGGCGCGGCCACGCCATCGAAGCTCAGCACCGCGTCGCGGCCGCAGCCGGACAACGCGATGCGATGCCCGTCGTCGCGTTCGGTCCAGCCTTCCAGGCTCTTCCAGCCGCCATCGCCGGTCGCGACCAGCTTGCCGCTGCGCCCGTCGACGTGCCGCCAGCGCAGGCCGCCATCGCTGGGGCCGACATCGATGCTCGCGTCCGGCAAGCGGTACGCACCGACGAAACATTCGGTCGCGTGCGCGAGCATCGCGTCGGCCTGAGCGGGATCCGGCGTCGCCGATGCAGCGGGAAACGGCGTGGCGCCTGCGGATGCAAACGCAAGCACTGCGGCGATCAGTGGCGATTTCATCGACTTGATCCTCGTATCCGTTATTCCCTCGGATACGGCGAGCATCGCCCCGGTTGCATTCATTTTTCGCGAACGCAGGGTGATGAACGAAAACGCCGGCGCGAGGCCGGCGTTCCGATTCTTCCCGTAGGAGCGCGCTCGAGCGCGACCTTTTCGGTCTTAATGCTTGAGGTTCTTGCGCAGACGCTCCAACGCCTGCAACTGCGCCGTCACTTCGGCCAGGCGCTGCTGCGCCTCGGCGATTTCCATCGCCTCGCCACGATGGGCGAGGATGCGCTCGGCCTCTTCCTTGGCCGCGCGCACCGCGGCTTCGTCGATGTCCTGCGCGCGCACCGCGGTGTCGGCGAGCACGGTCACCACCGTCGGCTGCACCTCGAGGATGCCGCCGGAGATGGCGAAGTCGAGCACTTCGCCGTTCGGCTGGGTGACGACGACCTTGCCGGGCTTGAGGCGGGTGATCAGCGGCGCATGCTTGGGCGCGATGCCCAGCTCGCCCAGTTCGCCGGTGGCGACGACCAGGGTCGCCTCGCCGTGGAAGATCTCGGCCTCGGCGCTGACGATGTCGCAACGGATGGTGGATGCCATTTCTCTCTCGCTTCGCTCGTTCTAGGCAACAGGTGCCGGGGGCCGGGTATCAGGCGTCAGCTGCTGACCCCTAGCGCCTGGGCCCTGACTCCTGATCACGCGGCAATCTTCTTCGCCTTCTCGGCCGCTTCCTCGATCGAGCCGACCATGTAGAACGCCTGCTCCGGCAGGTGGTCGTAGTCGCCGTCGCAGATGCCCTTGAAACCGCGGATGGTGTCCTTCAGCGGCACGTACTTGCCCGGCGAACCGGTGAACACTTCGGCGACGTGGAAGGGCTGCGAGAAGAAGCGCTCGATCTTGCGCGCGCGCGCCACCGCCAGCTTGTCCTCTTCCGACAGTTCGTCCATGCCGAGGATCGCGATGATGTCCTTCAGCTCCTTGTACTTCTGCAGCGTGGACTGCACGCGGCGCGCGGTCTCGTAGTGCTCGTTGCCGATCACGTTCGGGTCGAGCTGGCGCGATGTGGAATCAAGCGGATCGACCGCCGGGTAGATGCCGAGCGAGGCGATGTTTCGCGACAGCACGACGGTGGCGTCGAGGTGGGCGAAGGTCGTCGCCGGCGACGGGTCGGTGAGGTCGTCCGCGGGCACGTACACGGCCTGGATCGAGGTGATCGAACCGGTCTTGGTCGAGGTGATGCGCTCCTGCAGCACGCCCATTTCCTCGGCCAGGGTCGGCTGGTAGCCCACCGCCGACGGCATACGGCCGAGCAGCGCGGACACCTCGGTACCGGCCAGGGTGTAGCGGTAGATGTTGTCGACGAACAGCAGCACGTCGCGGCCTTCGTCGCGGAAGTACTCGGCCATGGTCAGGCCGGTCAGCGCGACGCGCAGGCGGTTGCCCGGCGGCTCGTTCATCTGGCCGTAGACCATCGCCACCTTGGACTTTTCGTGCTCGGTGACGTTGACCACGCCCGATTCCTGCATCTCGTGGTAGAAGTCGTTGCCTTCGCGGGTACGCTCGCCCACGCCGGCGAACACCGACAGGCCGCTGTGCTCGGTCGCGATGTTGTTGATGAGCTCCATCATGTTCACGGTCTTGCCCACGCCGGCGCCGCCGAACAGGCCGACCTTGCCGCCCTTGGCGAACGGGCACATCAGGTCGATGACCTTGATGCCGGTTTCCAGCAGTTCGGTGGTCGAAGCCTGGTCTTCGTAGCTCGGCGCCGAACGGTGGATTTCCCACGTGGTGTCGGCCTTGACCGGGCCGGCCTCGTCGATCGGGTTGCCGAGCACGTCCATGATCCGGCCCAGCGTGCCGATGCCGACCGGCACCGAGATCGCGCGGCCGGTGTTGTCGGCGATCAGGTTGCGCTTGAGCCCGTCGGTGGAACCGAGCGCGATGCAGCGCACGATGCCGTCGCCCAGCTGCTGCTGCACTTCCAGCGTGATCTCGGTGTTCTGCACCTTCAGCGCGTCGTACACCTTCGGCACGCTTTCGCGCGGGAACTCGACGTCGACGACGGCGCCGATGATCTGGACGATCTTGCCCTGGTTGCTCATCACTCGTTCCTCGGTAACTCGTTATCTGCTTGTGTGGGAGCGGCTTCAGCCGCGAGCCTTTTTGCAGTCGGGGCTGGAGCCCCTCCCACAGTTGGAATATTCAAACCGCCGCGGCGCCGCCGACGATTTCCGAAATCTCCTGGGTGATCGCCGCTTGCCGCGCCTTGTTGTAGACCAGGTTCAGGGTGTCGATCAGCTTGCTGGCGTTGTCGCTCGCCGCCTTCATCGCGACCATGCGCGCGGCGTGCTCGGAGGCGACGTTCTCCATCACCGCCTGGTACACCAGCGACTCGATGTAGCGGGTCAGCACGTGTTCCAGCACCGCCTGCGCGTCGGGTTCGTAGATGTAGTCCCAGTCGTGCTTCGCGACCTGCGTCTCCGCCGCCGGCAGCGGCAGCAGCTGGTCGAACGCCGCGCGCTGGGTCATGGTGTTGACGAAATCGTTGTAGCAGAGGAACACGCGGTCGGCGCGGCCCTCGGTGTACGCATCCAGCATCACCTTGATCACGCCGACCAGCTGCTCGACGCGCGGGGTGTCGCCGAGGTGAGTGACCGTGGCCAGCATCCCGACCTTGAGCCGGCGAAAGAACACCGAGGCCTTCTGGCCGATGGTGACGACGTCGACCTCGACGCCCTTGTCCTGCCAGCCGCGGATCTCGGCCAGCAGCTTGCGGAACAGGTTGTTGTTGAGGCCGCCGGCGAGGCCGCGGTCGGAGGAGACGATGATGTAGCCGACGCGCTTCACGTCCGCGCGTTCGACCAGGTAGGGATGCCGGTATTCGGAATTCGCCTGCGCCAGGTGGCCGATCAGCTGCTTCATCGCCCGCGCGTACGGGCGCGAGGCCTTCATCCGGTCCTGCGCCTTGCGGATCTTGGAAGCCGAGACCATTTCGAGCGCGCGCGTCACCTTGCGGGTGTTCTGCACGCTCTTGATCTTGGTTTTGATTTCGCGTCCGCCTGCCATCTCTTCTCTCGCTGCTGTTCGTGGGAGCGGCTTCAGCCGCGACTCGTGGCGATCGGGGCTGAAGCCCCTCCCACAAGATCCCGGTTTACCAGCTGCCCGTCGCCTTGAAGTCCTCGATGCCCTTCTTGAACGCGGCCTCGATGTCGTCGTTCCAGTCGCCGCTCGCGGCCACCGACTTCATCAGCTCGCCGGCGGTGTTGGCGAAGTGCGCGTGCAGGCCGGACTCGAAGCCGCCGATCTTGGCCACCGGCACGTCGTCCATGTAGCCCTTGTCGACGGCGTAGATCGACAGCGCCTGCTCGGCGACCGACATCGGCGCGTACTGCTTCTGCTTCATCAGTTCGGTGACGCGCTGGCCGCGTTCGAGCTGCTTGCGGGTGGCATCGTCCAGATCCGAGGCGAACTGCGCGAACGCGGCGAGCTCGCGGTACTGCGCCAGCGCGATGCGGATGCCGCCGGACAGCTTCTTCATGATCTTGGTCTGCGCCGCGCCACCCACGCGCGACACCGAGATGCCGGCGTTCACCGCCGGGCGGATGCCGGCGTTGAACAGGTCGGTCTCGAGGAAGATCTGGCCGTCGGTGATCGAGATCACGTTGGTCGGCACGAACGCGGAGACGTCGCCGGCCTGGGTTTCGATGATCGGCAGCGCGGTCAGCGAACCAGTCTTGCCCTTCACCGCGCCGTTGGTGAACTTCTCGACGTACTCCTCGGACACGCGCGCGGCGCGCTCGAGCAGGCGGCTGTGCAGGTAGAACACGTCGCCCGGATAGGCTTCGCGGCCCGGCGGGCGGCGCAGCAGCAGCGAGATCTGGCGGTAGGCCACGGCCTGCTTGGACAGGTCGTCGTAGATGATCAGCGCGTCTTCGCCGCGGTCGCGGAAATACTCGCCCATGGTGCAGCCCGAATACGCCGCGATGTACTGCATCGCGGCCGATTCCGAGGCCGAGGCGGCGACGACGGTGGTGTAGGCCATCGCGCCGAACTCTTCCAGCTTGCGCACGATGTTGGCAATGGTCGAGTTCTTCTGACCGATCGCGACGTAGATGCAGCGGATGCCGGAGTCTTTCTGGTTGATGATCGCGTCGATCGCCAGCGCGGTCTTGCCGGTCTGGCGGTCGCCGATGATCAGCTCGCGCTGGCCACGGCCGATCGGGATCATCGAGTCGACCGACTTGTAGCCGGTCTGCACCGGCTGCGACACCGACTTGCGCCAGATCACGCCCGGGGCGATGCATTCGACCGGCGCCTGGGTGTCGGCGTTGATCGGGCCCTTGCCGTCGATCGCCTCGCCCAGCGCGTTGACCACGCGGCCGAGCAGCGCCGGGCCGGTCGGCACCGACAGGATCTTGCCGGTGGTCTTGGCGGTGTCGCCTTCGCGCAGGTGCTCGTATTCGCCGAGCACCACCGCGCCGACCGAATCGCGTTCCAGGTTCAACGCCAGCGCGAAGGTGTTTTCCGGCAACTCGATCATCTCGCCCTGCATCACGTCGGCGAGGCCGTGGATGCGCACGATGCCGTCGGACACGCTGGTCACGGTGCCTTCGTTGCGCGCCTCGGCGGCGAGCTTCACCTTCTCGATGCGGGTCTTGATCAGTTCGCTGATTTCGGACGGGTTGAGCGTCGTGGTAGCCATTGTCTGTTTCCTGTAGGGCGGGTCTTGACCCGCCGTCTTTTGCAATTCATTCCGGAAGGCGGGTTGAAACCCGCCCTACATCAACTTGCGAGCACCGTCTGCAACCGTTCCAGCTTGCCGCGCAGCGAACCGTCGATGACGACGTCGCCGGCGTCGATCACCGCGCCGCCGATCAGCGATGCGTCGACCGCGGACTCGATCTCGACCTCGCGGCCGAAGCGCTTCTTCAGCGCGGCCCTGATCGTGTCGAGCTCGCCCGCCGGCAATGTCGTGGCGGAGGTGATCCTGGCCTTGACCACGCGCTCGGCCTCGAGCCGAAGTTCGTCGTACAGGCCGGCGATCTCCGGCAGCAGCGACAGTCGGCGGTTGTCGAACAGCAGGCCGATGAAGTTGGCGAACGCCTCGTCCGCACGACTTTCCTGCCCAGGGCCGGCCGCGAGCAGCGTGGCCGCGTCGGAACGGGTCAGCTTCGGATTGCCGAGCAGCGCCGCGACCGCCGGATCGGCGGCGACGCGTGCGGCGAAGCCGAGCGCATCGGACCAGCCGGAGAGCGCGTTGGCGCCGCGCGCATGCGCGAACGCGGCGCGCGCGTACGGACGGGCGAGGGTCAGGGCCTGCGACATGGCCTCAGATCTCCGCGGCCAGTTCGTCGAGCAGCGCCTTGTGGGCGTTGGCGTCGATTTCGCGCTTGAGCAGCTTCTCGGCGCCGGTCACCGCGAGCGCGGAGACCTGCTTGCGCAGTTCCTCGCGGGCACGGTTGGAAGCGGCGTCGATCTCGGCATCGGCCAGCGCCTTCTGCCGGCCGGCTTCTGCGACCGCGTCCTGCTTGGCCTGGTCGACGATCTGGTTCGCGCGCTGGTGCGCCTGGTCGATGATCTCGTTGGCCTTGGCACGCGCGGCCTTGAGTTCCTCGTTGGCCTTTTCTTCGGCCTGGGCGAGGTTCTTCTGCGCGTTGTCGGCGGCGGCGAGGCCTTCGGCGATCTTCTGCTGGCGTTCTTCGATCGCACCGATGATGTGCGGCCAGCCGAATTTCATCACCAGCCACGCGACCGCGAAGAACGCGAGGCCCTGAATGACGAGGGTGAGGTTGGGTAGCATGGGGCTTGCTCCTGGTGCCGGCGACGCGATGTCGCCGGCGATGCCGTTACCGTTGCGGTTCGCTTCGGGCCGATCAGCCGGCCAGCGAGCCCAGCAGCGGGTTGGCGAACAGCAGCAGCAGCGCGATCGCGACGCCGATCATCGGCACGGCGTCGAGCAGGCCGGCGACGATGAACATCTTGGTCTGTAGCATCGGGGTCAGCTCCGGCTGGCGCGCGGCGCCTTCCAGGAACTTGCCGCCGAGGATGGCGAAACCGATCGCGGTGCCGAGGGCGCCGAGGCCGATCAGGAGGCCGGCCGCGATGACGGTGAACTTGAGAACTTCGGCGACGAGGGTTGCGTGGTCCATGGTGTTGCTCCGGTTGGATCGTTGCGATTAAGCGGGGTGGAAGGGAAAACGAAACGGGGAACTGCGAATCAGTGGCTTTCGGCCGACATGCTGAGGTAGACGATGGTCAGCATCATGAAGATGAAGGCCTGCAGCGTGATGATCAGCACGTGGAACGCTGTCCACAGGAAGCCCGCGACCAGCTGGCCGAAGCCGAGCAGGTAGGTGCTCACGTGCGAGAAGCCGGCGCCCAGCGTCATCAGCGCGATCAGGATGAAGATCAGCTCGCCGGCATACATGTTGCCGAACAGTCGCAGCGACAGGCTGAGCGGGCGCACGCCCTCCTCGATCACGCGCAGCAGCACGTTCGCCGGCGCCAGCGCGATCTTCATCGGCGTGGATTCGGCATGGAACGGCGCGGTGAAGATTTCCTTGGTGAAGCCGCCGAGGCCCTTGTGCGAGATCCCGAACACCTGGATCAGCAGGAACACCGCCAGCGCGAGGCCCAGGGTGGTGTTGAGGTCGGCGGTGGGCACCACGCGCAGGTAGGCGTGGGCCGGGTCGTGGCCGGCGGCGACATGGCCGCTCTGCCAGGCCCACGGCAGGAAGTCCACCGGCACCATGTCCATGAAGTTCATCAGGAACACGAGGCAGAAGATCGTGATCGACAGCGGCGCGATCAGCTTGCTGCGGCCGTGGAAGGTCTCGCGCACCAGGCCGTCGACGAAGCCGACGACGATCTCGACGAGCGCCTGGAACTTGCCTGGCACGCCGGCCGTGGCCTTGCGCGAGGCGCGCAGGAAGAAGAACACGAACAGCGCGGACAGCACGAGGGTGAAGAACAGCGTATCGACGTTGAGCGTCATGAACGCGCCGTCGCCCACGCTGACCTGCAGGTGGTGCAGGTGGTGGTTGATGTATTCGGTCGAACCGCCGGTCGCGGTTTCGGTCATGCCCGTGTTTTCAGCGCTCACGCTCAACCCTTCGTCGCCCAGTGCCTGTCGCCCGTTGCGTCCCCAGCCGGCGCATGCACGCCAACCAGGCCACCAATCCCGTTGCCAGCCCCGCCAACATCGGCAGCGGCGGCAGTTGCCATGCCCGCAGCCCGATGCCCAGCGCCACGAACACCACCATCCATTTCGCCGCGATCCCCGCCAGCAGCGCGGCGAAGGCGAACCGCGCCGGCACCGCGCCCCGCAGCGACAGCGTCGCGGCGACGGCATTGCCGAGCGCCAGCGCCAGCCCGCCGAGGGCGGCCGCAGCGGCGGCGCGCGTCCCGTCCCCGGCAAGGAAGGCCAGCGCGACCAGTACTGCGACGACGGCCTGCATGGCCGCCGCCCGCAGTGCCGACCGGCGGCTCGCGGCGATGGGATCGTGCACGCGCGGCCCTGTTCAGCTTGCGGAGTCGGGCCGGCACCACAAAACGGCCCTGCTAAGCCGAAAAATTATAGCAGGCACGCAAAATCCCGGGCAACGGTCGAGAGTCCTCCCCGGAGCGGGCGCGAACCCCGGAACCTTTGCGCCGGGGTCCGGTCACACGTTCGCGGCCTGCACTCCTTCCTCGTCGATCGCGAGCAGGCCCTGAAGCCCCGGCCGTCTCCGCCGGGGCTTCCTCTTTTCCGGCGGAACCGGGAGTCAGTCGGCTTCCCAGCGAATATCGCCTTCACCATTGCTGTCGAAGGCCGACCTGATCACGGCCTGCAGCACCGGCGAGGCCCCGGCCTCCACGAGGAGTTCGAGGGTTTCTTCGTTGACGTAATAGTCGCGGTCGGTGCTCGACTCTTCCTCGAACTGGGCGATGAGCAAGTCGATATCGGCCTGGCCGACCTCGCCGATCAAGCGGTTCGTGGCCGCATCGTAAAGCTTCGGCATGAAGGGAACTCCCGGATTGCGTGCGGCGAGCTTACTTCTTCTTCGGCAGGTAGAGATCGGTGATGGTGCCGTCGTAGACTTCGGCGGCCATGCCGACCGACTCGCTCAGGGTCGGGTGCGGGTGGATGGTGTGGCCGATGTCCTCGACCTCGCAGCCCATCTCGATCGCCAGCGCGATTTCGGCGATCAGTTCGCCCGCGTGCACGCCGACGATGCCGCCGCCGATGATGCGGTGCGATTCCTCCTCGAACACCAGCTTGGTGAAACCCTCGGTGCGCGACAGGCCGATCGCGCGACCCGAGGCCGCCCACGGGAACTTGCCGACGCCGACCTTCAGGCCCTTGGCCTTCGCCTCGGTTTCGGTGACGCCGACCCAGGCGATTTCCGGATCGGTGTAGGCGACGCTCGGGATCACGCGGGCAACCCACTCTTTCTTCTCGCCAGCAGCGACTTCGGCGGCGAGCTTGCCCTCGTGCGTGGCCTTGTGCGCCAGCATCGGCTGGCCGACCAGGTCGCCGATGGCGAAGATATGCGGCATGTTCGTGCGCATCTGCGCATCGACCTCGATGAAACCGCGTTCGCCCACGCGCACGCCGGCCTTGTCGGCATCGAGCTTGCCGCCGTTCGGAGCGCGACCGACCGAGACCAGCACGCGATCGAACACCTTCGCTTCCGGAATGCTGTCGCCCTCGAACGCGCAGGCGATGCCGGCCTTCTGCGCCTTGGCTTCGACCACTTTCGTCTTCAGGTGCACGGCCACGCCCTGCTTCTTCAGGCGATCGGCCAGCGGCTTGACGAGATCAGGATCCGCACCCGGCATCAGCTGCGGCATGAACTCGACCACGGTCACGTCGCTGCCCAGCGCGCGGTACACCGTCGCCATTTCCAGACCGATGATGCCGCCACCGACCACCAGCAGTTTTTTCGGTACGTCGGCGAGGTCCAGCGCGTCGGTGGAATCCATGACGCGCTTGTCGTCCCAGGGGAAGAACGGCAATTTCACCGGCTGCGAACCGGCGGCGATGATGCAGTTGGCGAAGCGCAGCAATTGCGGCTTGCCGTCGGCGCCGGCGATCTCGAGTTCGTTCGCGGAGACGAACTTCGCGCTGCCCTGCACCACCCGCACCTTGCGCTGCTTGGCCATGCCGGCGAGGCCCTTGGTGAGCTGGCCGACGACCTTGTCCTTGTATTCGCGCAACTTGTCGATGTTGAGCTTGGGCTTGCCGAAGTCCACACCGTAATCGGATGCGTGCGCGGCCTGTTCGATCACGTCGGCCGCGTGCAACAGCGCCTTCGACGGAATGCAGCCGACGTTGAGGCAGACGCCGCCGAGGCTGGCATAGCGTTCGACCAGCACGGTGTCGAGGCCGAGGTCGGCGGCACGGAACGCGGCGGTGTAACCGCCCGGACCGGCGCCGATCACCACCATCGCGCATTCGATATCGGCTGGTTTGCTCCCTCCCCCGCGCGCGGGGGAGGGCTGGGGTGGGGGCGGGGTTTGCATCGCGGGCTTGCCCCCATCCCGACCTTCCCCCGCAGGGGCGGGGGAAGGAGCAGCTGCGGCATCGCTCTCGATCACCGCGATCACGCTGCCTTCGCTGACACCTTGTCGCCGAGCTTGACCTTCAGTTCCTTGATCGTGCCCGCCTGCGACGCCGGCACTTCCATCGTCGCCTTGTCCGATTCCAGCGTGACCAGCCCCTGGTCCTTGGCGACGCTGTCGCCGACCTTGACCAGCAGTTCGATCACCGGGACGTCGTCGTAACCGCCGATGTCGGGAACCTTCAGTTCGATCGTGGCCATTGCGAATTCCCGTAGGGCGGGTTTTAACCCGCCATTGCCATATTCCGACCGCCGCGAATGGCGGGTTAAACCCGCTCTACAGCATCGCCCGGCGCATGTCGCCGAGCAGTTGCGCGAGGTAGGCGGTGAAGCGCGCCGCGGCGGCGCCGTCGAATCACCCGGTGGTCGTAGCTCAGCGACAGCGGCAGCACCAGTCGGGGCTTGAACTTCTCGCCGTTCCACACCGGCTTCATGTCCGACTTCGACACGCCGAGGATCGCCACTTCCGGGGCGTTGATGATCGGGGTGAACGCGGTGCCGCCGATCCCGCCCAGCGAGCTGATGGTGAAGCAGCCGCCCTGCATCTGGTCGGGCTTGAGCTTGCCCTCGCGGGCAAGCGCGGCGAGTTCGCCCATTTCGAGGGCAATCTCCATCACGCCCTTCCTGTCGGCATCGCGCAGCACCGGCACCACCAGCCCGTTCGGTGTATCGGCGGCGAAGCCGATGTTCCAGTACTGCTTGAGGACGAGGTTGTCGCCGTCGAGCGAGGCGTTGAAGTTCGGATACTTCTTCAGCGCGGCGACGCTGGCCTTGATCAGGAACGCGAGCATGGTCAGCTTGCCGGCCTTGCCGGCGGCGATCGCCTTGGCGTTCTCGTCGTTGAGCGCGATGCGCAGCGCTTCGAGCTCGGTGATGTCGGCATCGTCGTGCTGGGTGACGTGCGGGATCATCGCCCAGTTGCGCGCGAGGTTGGCGCCCGAAATCTTCTGGATGCGCGACAACGGCCTGGTTTCGATTTCGCCGAACTTGGCGAAATCCACCTTCGGCCACGGGATCAGGTTCAAGCCGCCACCACCAGAGCCGGTCGGGGCCGAAGCACCGCCCACGACACCGCCGGACAGCGCGGCCTTGACGAACTTCTGCACGTCTTCCTTGCCGATGCGGCCGCCGCGCTGGGTCCCGGCCACTTGCGCAAGATCGACGCCAAGTTCGCGCGCGAACAGGCGCACCGCCGGGCTGGCATAGGGCACCTTGCCAGGCAGGACCGCGTCGGCTTCGAAGCGCAGCGGCGGACGGCTCGCCGGATCGCCGGGTTCGGCCACCGGCGCCAGCGCGGGCACCGGCGCGCCACCTTCGCTGCCGGCTTCGACGATCGATTCCGCGGCCAATCGATCGGGCCGCGCGGGCACTTCCACCGGCGCCACCTTCGCCCCGGTTTCCGCCGCCGGTTTTTCCTTTGCCGGCGCAGCGGGTTCGGCACGCGGCGCGGCTGCGACCTCGCCGGCCGGCTCGATCAGTGCGACCAGGCTGCCCTCGGACAGCGCATCGCCGAGCTTGACCTTCACTTCCTTGACCGTGCCCGCGAACGGCGCCGGCACTTCCATCGTCGCCTTGTCCGATTCCAGCGTGACCAGGCCCTGGTCCTTGGCGACGGTGTCGCCGGGCTGGACCAGGACCTCGATCACCGGCACATCGTTGTAGCCGCCGATGTCGGGGACGCGGGCTTCCATGGGTGCGGCCATGCCGGGCTCCAACGCAGGGATCTGGCCGGTATTGTGGCCACAGAGTCGGACAATGCGCCAACCGCCGGGGAATTGCCCGGGCAAAAAGATCGAGTTCGCCGAAGCACGACCCAACAAGCCGAAGGCGGGCACGTGGCCCGCCCTCGCCTTCCCCATCCGATGGCGGGGCTCAGTCGCCGACGATGCGCAAGCCGAACATCAGGCTGGCCTCGTCGACCAGGCGCACGCTGCCGCTGACGTTGAGGCTGACGGTGATCGGGTTCTTGAACACGTTCTTGGCCTGCGCGTCGGTCAGGCCATAGGTATCGACCAGCGCGCGCTTGCTGAGCAGGCCGGCGATGCACACCGCCGAGTCGCGGGAACGCTCGAACAAATGCTGTCCCGGCGCGAGCGGGGTTTCGAAATGCTCGGACGAGGTCATGCCGGTCACCAGCTTGCCGCCGAACGGAACTCCGGTCGTCGGGTCGATCAACGCCGGATCGTCGAGCACCGTGCTCTCCACGGTGAGCGTGGGCGAATACGCGAGCAGGCCGACATCGTTCGCCGCGGTCGGGTTGAAATAGTCGACGCTCAGGATCGGCGAGAACCAGTAGCACAGCAGCGAGTTCGCCGCCTTGCCCGGCAAGGTCACGTGGGCGATGCCGTCCAGGGTGAACGAGGTCAGTGCCGGCGCGGCATTCAAGGCCACGCAATTCGTGCTCGGGTCGCCGTCGTCCGGCGGGCAGCTCGACGACAGGTCGAGGTTGCCCTGGGTCACGCCCAGCCAGATCAGCGAGCGGCCGAAGGAATCGACGTCGCCGACATCGCCCTGCGCCAGTGACGCGGCGATGGCATTGCCCGCACGCACGGGTGCGGCCGGAGCCGGGATGCGTGGCGCCTTCGCGTTCGGCAGCAGGTCGGCGGACGCGTGTTCCGCCACCATGTCCTTCGTGTCCATCCGCGTGGCATGCGCGATCAACGTGGCCAGCAGCGCGGCGGACGCCAGCACGGCGACCGAGCGCGTCGAGGGCAGTTTCATGGGCAATGTCTCCATCGGGAGCGCGTGAGTGCGCCCCCTGTTCCACGCAGTCATGCGCGAAAAGCGGACATGCCGCGCGCAGGATCAGGACGGGGTCAAGGCGGTTCGATCGGTTCAGCCGGCACGCGCGCGCCTTCGCGGCGGATCAGGTACAGCCCGCTGGCGACGATGATCGCCGCGCCGATCCATGTCGCCGAATCGGGCAATACGCCCCAGATGGTCGCGTCGAGCAATACGCCCCAGACCAGCGCGGTGTATTCCAGCGGCGCCAGCAACGAGGCCTCGCCATGGCGGAACGCCATCGTGATCGCGTATTGCCCGAGCGCGCCGACCACGCCGATCCCGGCGATCAGCCACAGGTCTTCGTGGCGGATCGGTTGCCAGTCGGGCCACGCCAGCACGCCGGAACCGAGCGCCATCAACGCGAGCAGCCACACCACCATCGCCTGGTTGGAATCGCTGCGCGCCAGCACGCGCACGGTGATCGCCGACACCGCGTAGCCGAACGCGGCGAGCAGCACCGCGAGCCCGGCGAGGCTGGCCATGCCCTCGCCCGTGGGGCGCAGCACCACCAGCACGCCGAGCAGGCCGATCGCGATCGCGGTCCAGCGCCGCGGGCCGACGTGTTCGCCGAGGAAGGGCACCGACATCGCGGTGATCAGCAGCGGCGCGACGAAGAAGATCGTGTACGCGGTCGACAACGGCATGCGCTTCAGCGCATACACGAAGCTGGCCATCATCGCGATGCCGATCACGCCGCGCAGGAGGTGCAAAGGCCAGCGCACGCGCAGCAAGGGCTTCCACCCGACCGTCGCCAGCGACCAGGCCAGTACCAGCGGCAGCGAAGCCATGCCGCGCAGGGCCGCGACCTGGAACGGCGGATAGCGTTCGGACAGCGTCTTCAGCCCCGCGTCCATCATCGAGAACAGCACGACCGCGACCAGCATCACCCACACCGCGCGGCGGCGGTGCACGTGCATGCCCGTATCGGTCGTCGCCGGCTCCATGGCACCAGCATGCGGTAACCTGCGCGCGCCGTCACCTGCCAGTGCAACGCCATGCCTTCGTTCGACATCGTCTCCGAAGTGGATACCCACGAGCTCACCAACGCGGTCGACCAGGCCAACCGCGAACTGTCCACGCGCTTCGACTTCAAGGGCGTCGAGGCAAAGTTCGCGCTGGCCGACGGCCTGATCACCCAGTCCGCACCCAGCGAGTTCCAGCTGCAGCAGATGACCGACATCCTGCGCGCGCGACTGGTCGCGCGGAAGATCGACGCGCGCTGCCTGGAGTTCGGCGACATCGACACCAACCTGGCCGGCGCGCGGCAGAAGATCACCGTCAAGCAGGGCATCGAGCGCGAGCTCGCGAAGCAGCTGCAGGGCGCGATCAAGGACGCCAAGCTGAAGGTGGAAGCGCAGATCAACGGCGACAAGCTGCGCGTCACCGGCAAGAAGCGCGACGACCTGCAGGCGGCGATGGCGCTGCTGCGCGCACGGGAGTTCGAGCGCCCGCTGCAGTTCGACAATTTTCGCGATTGATTCGCGCAAGCGCTCATCAGCCGTGACAGAATCCAGCGCCGACGCGTTCGACCCGGCCGCGATCGAGACCGACGTTCGCCGCTGGCTGGAGCGCGCGGTGATCGGCCTCAACCTGTGCCCGTTCGCGAAGGCGGTGTACCTCCGCAACCAGGTGCGGATCGTGGTCAGCGACGCCAGCACCGAACGCGCGTTGCTGGAACAGCTGGGCGAGGAACTGGCGCTGCTGCGCGACACGCCCGCGGAAACGATCGACACGACCTTGCTGGTGCACCCGCAGGTGCTGGGCGATTTCCTCGACTACAACGATTTCCTCGACGATGCCGATGCATTGATCGAAGCGCTGGAACTCGATGGCGTGCTGCAGGTCGCCAGTTTCCATCCGCAATACCAGTTCGCTGGAACACAGCCGGACGATGCGGAAAACCTGACCAACCGCGCGCCGCATCCGATCCTGCACCTGCTGCGCGAAGAGAGCGTGGATCGCGCGGTCGCGGCCTATCCGGAGCCGGATGCGATCATCGAGCGCAACGTGGCGACGATGCGCGAACTCGGCGCGCAAGGGTTCCGCAAGCTGCTGGACGACGAAGCGTGAACGCGCACGGCGCGCATCCCTGTCCGGAATGCAGCGCGCAGCGCGTTTCCATCAGGACATCGCATCGCAGGAGATCCGCCATGGCCCATTCCGCCGGTCCGACCACGTTGCTGCTGTTGCTTGCGGCGATGTCCCTCGCCGGATGCCGGCAATCAGCCACGGACGCGAATGCATCCGACGCATCGACCGCGCCTGCCGCAACCGCGACCATCACCACCCCTGCATCGATCGCGATCCCGGCGCCCGTCACGGCCGCTACCTCCGGCGATGCCGGTTCGACCGCCGCCAGCACGGACTTCGATCCGGCCAGCGTGGCCGAGAGCAGCGCGACGCTGCCGCCGTTCCCGTTCTTCAAGGCGCCGGACGGCCTGAGCAGCGTGCAGGACGAGAAGACGCGCAATTCCAGCTTCGACCGCGAGCACATGATCGCGGGCGGCAAGGTCGTCGCGCTGGAAGGCAAGGTGTCGCGCGACCTGTTCCCGCTCGACAACCCGGATCGGCCGTATTCGGCGCTCGAGTTCCAGCGCAACTACGAGAACGCGATCCGCGACCTCGGCGGCACGAAGGTGAACGGCGTGCAGTTCACCGACGAGGTGAACAACACCTTCGGCGGCCGCGATGCGGTCGATGCGCATTACCACGGCATCTGCGCCGGCACCGATTGCGAGAACAGCACCTACCTCATCCGCCAGGGCGGCAAGGAATACTGGGTGCTGGTCAGCACCGGCGCGATCCCGCTGCACGGCGCGGTCGTGGTGCTCGAACGCCAGGGCATGGCGAGCAAGCTCGGTTTCCTCGATGCCACGGCGATGAAGAAGGCGATCGACAAGGACGGCCACGTGGCCCTGCACATCAACTTCGACATCGACAAGGCCACGCTGCGGCCCGATGCGAAGCCGGTCGTCGCGGAGATCGACAAACTGCTCTCCGCCGACCCGACGCTGAAACTGTCGATCGAGGGCCACACCGACAACACCGGCACCGCCGCGCACAACTAGGAACTCTCGGCCGCGCGCGCGGCGAGCGTGCGCGATGCGCTGGTCGCGCTCGGCATCGACGCATCGCGGCTGGCGTCGAAGGGATTCGGCCAGGACAAGCCGGTCGCCGACAACGGCAGCGACGCGGGTCGCGCGCAGAATCGCCGGGTGGAACTGGTGAAGGTCGACTGATCGCCTCAGGTGGCGGGCGCGAACAGCGCCTGCCGCTGCGCATCGCCGGCGAGCATCCACTCGCCTTCCGCCAGATCGCCGAGCGCGAGTCCGCCGATGGATTCGCGGTGCAACGCGACGACATGGTTGCCGGCCGCGACGAACATCCTTCGCACCTGGTGGTAACGGCCTTCGTGCAGCGCCAGCCGCGCGTCGCGCGGGCCGATGGTTTCCAGTTCCGCCGGCAGCAGCGGCGTCTTCTCGCCGTCCAGCATCAACGTGCCGCTGGCGAACAGCGCGGCCTCGTCGCCGCGCAGGTCTTGCGCGAGCGTGGCGCGATAGACCTTGGGCAGTTTCGATTTCGGCGCGATGATCCGGTGCAACAGCTGGCCGTCGTCGGTGAGCAGCAGCAGGCCGGAGGTGTCGCGATCCAGCCGCCCGACCGTGGACAACACCGGATTGCGCAGGCGAAAGCGTGGCGGCAGCAGGTCGTACACGACGCGTCCCGGGTCTTTCGTCGAACAGGTGACGCCGATGGGTTTGTGCAGCACCAGCAGCAGGCCTTGCGGAGGATCCAGCGCTTCGCCATCAACCCGGATCGCCTCGTGCGCGACGACATCGTCCGCGTACAGCACCTCGCCATCCGCATCGGTGACGCGGCCTTCGCGGAACATCCATTGCACCTGCTTGCGGCTGCCGTAACCGAGGTTGGCGAGATGCCTGAGCAGCTTCATGCCTTCACCGCGTGCACGATCTTGAAGCCGGCCTGTTGCGCGACGATGCGCACCGACGCGAAACCGCTTGCCAACGCTTCTTCGTAGGGCAGGTGGCGGTTCGCGACCAGCCACAACGCGCCTCCTGGCTTCAGTGCATTCGCGGCGGAAGCAATGAAAGCGCGGCCAATGTCCGGGCGTTCGCCACGAGCGAGCGCGTGGAACGGCGGGTTGCAGACGATGGCATCGAAGCGCTCGGCCACGCCGTTCGCGACATCGTGCCAGTGGCAATGCATCGGCAAGTGTGCGTCGGCGAGATTCGCATCGGCCAGCGCCAGCGCGCGCGCATCGGCCTCGTACAGGTCGAGCGATGCGACGCCCAGGCAACGCGCCAACACCTGCAGCGAGAGATAACCCCAACCCGCACCGAAATCGGCGACGCGGCCGTGCAGGTCGGAAGGCAAATGCGCGGCCAGCAGTTTCGACGCGGCATCGACGCGATCCCAGGCGAACACGCCGGGGCGGCTGAGGAAGGTTCCGTTCGGCACGTCCTGGCTGGCGATCCGGCGCGGCGCATCCGCCTGCGACCAGCGCGCGAGCAGTTCGACGTCGAACGCCGCGCCGGGCTTGGTCCAGAACACGCGACAGTGGTGCTTGCTGTGCACGGTGAGGTCGCCGGCCAGTTGCTTCAAATCGGTCTCGCGCGATTTCGCCCCCTCGTCGTTGGCGACCGCGGCGATGACGATGCCGCCGGGCGCGCAGGCCGCACAAGCCTTCGCCAGCAGCGCGCGTGCTTCCTCGCGCTGGCGCGGCGGCAGCAGCAGCACCAGCGCGAACGCGTGCGCCTGCAACGCGTCTTCATCCAGCAGTTCGACGCCGATGCGCTGCAGTTGTTCCGCTTCCGGCTTGAACGGCTGGGTCGCGGCGAACCCCCTTGCGTTGATCGCATGCAGCGCTGCGCCTTCGCGCGCACGCAGGAACAGCACGCCTTCGCCGGGCCAGCGCAGCGTGCCCTCGGCGAACGGCAGGAGCAGGGCGCCGAGGGCGTTGTCGTGGTGCGCGGCGTTCATCCGCGCAGTGTAGCCGCGGGCTTCAGCGGGTCGTGCGATCGAATGGATCCCGCAACCGGCCGAAAGCCCAACTCACGGCGATGCACGCACCCAGCGCCAGGCCCCAGTTGCGCATCGCCATCGCATCGGCGGCCGGCAGCAGCGACAGGCTGGCGCGCAGCCATTCGCCGCCATCACTCGCGACGATGTACAGCGTCGATACCGCGAACGCCACGACCAATGCGCGCACCAGCCAGCGTTCGAGCGTGCTCTCGCCCCGCGCCGGCAAGCGCGCGGCCCGTGCGGCGACTCCCGCCGCGAAATCCGGTGGCAGTGCTTCGTGCAACGGTTCGCGCAGCGCGCGCACGACCTTGCGATAGGCCTCGATTTCGGCATCGCCGCTGTCGGCGGAAGCGAGCCGTTCCTCGCGCAATGCGCGTTCCTGCAGGCGCCATTCGCGTTCGTCGAAATGGTCGGTGGGCTTGTTCATGCGGCGACTCCCATGCCGGGCGCCAGCCATTCCTGCAGGCGCTTGCGGCTGCGGAACAGGTGGCTCTTGAGCGTGCCCTCGGCGAGGCCGGTGATGCGCGCGATCTGCGCCAGCGGCAATTCGTCGAGGTGGTACAGGGTGAGGATGGTGCGTTGCAATGGCGGCAGGCGTTCGATCGCCGCGTGCAGGCGTCGCGCGATGTCGTCGTCCGCGACTGCGGTTTCGAGGTCGAACTCGTCGGCGACGCGTTCGTGCAGCGGCGCGCCGTCGTCGTCGCCGGCGTCTTCGGCGATCGGGATGCGCTTGCGCTCGAGGTGGCGGCGCGCGACCGAATACGCGACCTGCCCGATCCACGCCCTCAACGGCGCGTCGTGCCGGTACTGGTGCAGGCACTGGTGCACGCGCAGGAACGCCTCCTGGCACAGGTCGCGCGCGTCCTCCGGGTCGCGGACCATGCGCCGGACGATGTGCCAGCACAGGCCCTGGTACTCGCGCACGAGGCGTTCGAACGCACCGGGTTCGCCACCCAGCACGGCGGTCACCAGCGCGCGATCCTCGGGAGTCCGGCCGTCTTCCATGGCGCATGGGATACGCCCGGGGCGGGTTCGGTTGCAACGGTTTTGCGACGAAGCACGAGTGCAACCGGCGCCACGCTGGCCGTATCCCCTGTCCCGAACGCCGCATTCCGCGGCTCGACCGGACCCCGCCATGAACTTCGAAATCCTGATCCCGATCACCCTGTTCCTCGCCATCGCCTACACCATCAAGGCCGTGGTCGATGCGCGCGTGCGCAAGCAGATGGTCGATTCCAACGGCTCGCAGGACCTCGTCCGCTCGATGCTCGAAGGCGAGGAAATCCGCCGCCGCCACGGCTCGCTGCGCTGGGGCATCACCCTGGTCGCGCTGTCGATCGGCTTCGGCCTGGTGCAGGCCTCGGGCTGGACCGAAATCAACCCCGGCGTGATCGCGGTGCTGGTCGGCGCCACCGGCCTCGGCAACCTCGCCTACTACCTGCTGGCGCGCAAGCTGGGCTGATGCGTCAGTTCGCGGCGGGGCCGCGCGCGGCCTCGCCCGACAGCACCTCCTCGGCTGGCGCCGCCTTGCCGATGAGGTAACCCTGGGCGTAACGCACACCGAGTTCGCGCAGGCGTTGCAATTGCGCCTGCGTTTCCACCCCCTCACAGACGACCTTGGCACCGATGCCGTTGGCCATGGCGACGATGGCCTCGACGATCACCATCGCCTCGGGCGTATCGAACATGTGCCGGGCGAAGGCCTGGTCCAGCTTCATGTACTCGAAGTCGAGCTTGTGCAGGTGGGTGAGGTTGGAATAACCGGTGCCGAAATCGTCGAGCGCGAAGCGGATGCCGTGCTCGCGGCAATGGCGCATCACCGCCGCCACCGGTTCGTAGTCGAGCATGCGGCTTTCGGTGACCTCGAGCTTGAGCACGCCCGGCGGCAGGCCGGCGCGCTCGACCCGATCGACGACCTGCCGTGCCATGCCCGGCTCCACCAGTTGCTTCGCGGACAGGTTCACCGCGATCTCCGGCAGTGGGTCGTGGCCGGCATCGCGCAGCGACGACAGCAGCGCGACCACGCGTTCGAGCACGTATTCGCCCACCGGCACGATCAGCGAGGTTTCCTCGGCAAGCTTGATGAACTCGGCCGGCGAGATCATGCCGTGGCCCGGCAGCTCCCAGCGCACCAGCGCCTCGTAGCCGGCCACGCGCGCGGCGGGGATGTCGTAGATCGGCTGGTAGCGCACCTCGATGTCGCCTTCGTCCAGCGCCTGCCGCAGTTGCGCGTCGCGTCGCAGCTTGTCGATGCCGGCGCGCTGTTCGTGGTCGTCGCCGGGCAGGTCCTCGGCCGCGAGCATGGGCGCATCCTCGCCTCCCGCCTGCACCCGGCGCAGGCGCCGCGCGAGGCCGTCGACCAGCGCACGCACGATCGGATCGCAGGCATCGATGCGTTCGCGGAAGGTCTCCTCCTCGATCGCCAGCAGCACCGTATCGGTCGCGGCGGTCGCGGTCACCGCGCGCTCGCCGCCGTCGAGCATCGCCAGCTCGCCGATCATCTCGCCGGGGCCGTAATGGCCGTGCTCGTAGCGACGGCGGCCATCGTCCGACGTCAGCGCGATCTCGCCGCTCTCGATGAGCCACGCGCAATCCGCGGGCTCCCCTTGTTGGTACAGCACTTCGCCCGCGAACAGCGAGCGACGAATGGTGGCCATGCGCTTCCCCGAGGCAATTGCCGTATGCGACGCTTTCACGTCGGCGAACCGGAAAACCGGACAGGTGCTCCCGGGTCGCGCTAGGCTATCGCGGTTTTCGCAGCCGCACTCGCCATGGACACCTCCGCCGACACCCCGCCCGACCGCCTCAGCAACGACCCGCGCAGCAAGTACCACGACGAAGCCCTGCTCGAGCGCGGCATCGGCATCCGCTTCAACGGCCAGGAACGCCACAACGTCGAGGAATACTGCGTCAGCGAGGGCTGGATCCGGGTCCAGGCCGGGCGCGCGCTCGACCGCCATGGCCAGCCGATGACGATGAAGATCCGCGGCACGGTCGAGCCCTACTTCCGCACCTGACCCTCGCGTCACGACGCCGGAGTGCATGACCGGTGGCCTTTGCGCCACCCGCGCGGGCGTTCTACGCTCGGAATTCCCCGCACCGAGGCCCGTGCATGTCCGTTCCCACGCAACAGCGTCGTTCCCTGCTCGCCTTCGCCGTCTGCGCCGCGCTCGCCGCGGGACTGGGCGCTTGCGAGCGTTCGTCCACGCCCGCGGCTGGCGATTCAGGGCAGGCATCGCAATCCACGGCGCCGACCAAGGCCGCGATCGGCAGCTTCGGTTTCGATACCGCCGGCATGGACAAGTCGGTCGCGCCCGGCGACGAGTTCTACGACTACGCCAACGGCGGCTGGATGAAGACCACGGAAATCCCCGCCGACCGTTCCAGCACCGGCGCCTTCGCCGTGCTCGCCCAGCAGGCGCAGAAGGACACGCGCGCCATCGTCGAGGGCGCGGCGCAGGACGACAAGGCCAGCGGCGGCGAAAAGAAGATCGGCGATTACTACAGCGCGTTCATGGACGAAGCCGGGATCGAGGCGAAAGGCCTCGCGCCGGTGCAGCCCGAACTCGACGCCATCGCCGCGATTTCCGACACGACTTCGCTGGCGAAAACCCTCGGCGGCCAGCTGCGCGCCGACGTCGACCTGCTCAACAACACCCACTATTACACCGATCGCCTGTTCGGCCTGTGGGTGTCGCAGGACATCAACGAACCCTCGCGGGTCGCGCCTTACCTCGTGCAGGGCGGCCTGGGCATGCCCGACCGCGGCTTCTACCTCGACGGCGGGCGCATGGTCGAGCTGCGCAAGGCCTATGCAGCGCACATCGCGAAAGTGCTGAACCTCGCGGGCATTGCCGATGCGGAGACGAAAGCCGCGCGCATCCTCGCGCTGGAAACCGCGATCGCCAGGGTGCACGCGACGCAGGAAGACACCAACGACGTGCGGAAAGGCGCGAATGCGTGGAAGCGCGCCGACTTCGACGCCAAGGCGCCGGGACTGGACTGGGCCGCGTACCTTGATGCTGCCGGCCTCGGCCAGCAGCCCGATTTCATCGTCTGGCAGCCGCAGGCACTGGCCGGCATCTCCGCGCTGGTGAAGTCGCAGCCGCTGGACACGTGGAAGGACTACCTCGCCTACCACGCGCTCGATCGCGCCTCGCCCTACCTGCCCAAGGCTTTCGCCGGGGAAAGCTTCGATTTCCACGGCCGCGTCCTCAGCGGCACGCCGCAGCAGGCCGAACGCTGGAAGCGCGCCATGGATGACACCAACGACGCACTCGGCGAAGCCGTCGGGAAACTCTATGCGGACAAGCACTTTTCGCCGCAGACCAAGGCGCGTGCCGAGGCGATGGTGCAGAACATCCTCGCCGCGTTCGGCAAGCGCATCGACGCGGTCGCGTGGATGTCGCCGGACACCAGGGCGCAGGCCAGGGCCAAGCTCGCGGTGCTCAAGGTCGGCGTGGGTTATCCGGACACGTGGCGCGATTACTCCGCGCTGGAAGTGAAGCGCGACGACGCGCTCGGCAATGCCGAACGCGCCAGCCTGTTCGAATACCGGCGCAACCTCGCCAAGCTCGGCAAGCCGGTCGGCCACGACGAATGGTGCATGCAGCCGCAGACGGTGAACGCGGTGAACCTGCCGCTGGAGAACCGCCTGCTGTTCCCGGCCGCGATCCTGCAACCGCCGTTCTTCGATCCGAACGCGGACGATGCGGTGAACTACGGCAGCATCGGCGCGGTGATCGGCCACGAGATCAGCCACAGCTTCGACGACACCGGCGCGCTGTTCGACGCCAGCGGCAAGCTGCGCAACTGGTGGACGCCGGAGGACCTGGAGAAGTTCGAGGCCGCCGGTGCCGCGCTCGCCGCGCAGTTCGACGCCTACGCGCCGTTCCCGGACCTGCACGTCAACGGCAAGCTGACCCTGGGCGAGGACATCGCCGACGTCGCCGGCCTCGCCACCGCCTACGACGCCTACCACGCCTCGTGGAACGGCAAGACCCCGGCCACGCTCGACGGCTACACGCCGGACCAGCGCTTCTTCCTCGGCTTCGCCCAGGTGTGGCGCAGCAAGTTCCGCGAAGCCGCGTTGCGCAACCGCGTGCTCACCGACGTGCACGCGCCGGGCATGTACCGCGCGCTGACCGTGCGCAACCTCGATGCGTGGTACCCCGCATTCGACGTCAAGGACGGACAGAAGCTCTACCTTGCGCCGGACAAGCGGGTGAAGATCTGGTAATCCACGCAACGAAACATGGAAACGGAAACGCCGGCGACAAGCCGGCGTTGCTGTTTGCGCGCCACCGCTGGCTGCACATGTCCGCGGCGGTGGAACGGCGTTGTGCAGCGCAAGGTGCCGGGCGGCATTGAATGTTATAGCGTAACAACCGCAGGTGACGGAAGGGGCCTGCCGCGAGCCACGGCTCGCCACCACCTTCCCCCCATCGTTCCTGCACAAGCCTGGTATCGGCGCCTCCTCGAACGGGCGGGGAACGCGCACCCACGAAGCATTGCACTCATCGCGACCGCCGAGGTTGCGCGGCCGTCTTCTCCCACTCCATGAAGGCAGGATCCAGCAATGACCCATCATTTTCGTTTGACGGCGCTTTCCGCGGCACTGGCCCTGGTCGCGGGCGCGGCATCCACTCCCGCGACATCGGCCAGCGCATCGATGGCACGACCCACGCGATTGGCGCAAGGCGACGTCGTCGTCGGAGCGCTCGCGGCATCGCAACCGATGCATGTCGTGGTTGGCCTGAAGCTGCGCAACAAGGCGGCGCTGGATGCCTATATCTCCAGACCCGGCTTCAGGCCGCTCACCGGGCCGTCGTTCCTGGCGCGTTACTCGCCGAGCACCGCGCAGGCGCAGGCGGTGGCGCATTTCCTGGAACTGTCGGGCTTCGCCAACGTCAGGATTTCGCCGAACCGCATCCTCGTGTCCGGCGACGCGCCGGCGGCGAACGTGCAGCGCGCGTTCCAGACCACGCTGGTCGGCGTGCGCACGCACGACGGCCGCATGGCCTATGCCAACACCCGCGATGCCACGCTGCCGGCGTCGCTGCAATCGTTCGTCAACGGCGTGGTCGGCCTGCAGAACGTGCACGTCCCGCAACTGCTGTACCGGATCTACAAGGGCGGCGCGGCCACCGCGGTGACCGGCCACCAGCCGACCGATTTCCCGTCGATCTACGGCGCGGACGGCCTGCCGGCGGCGTCCGGCATCAACATCGGCATCCTCGCCGAAGGCAACCTGGCGAAGACCCTCACCTCGCTCGATACCTTCACTTCGGCGAATGGTCTGTCGCCGGTCGCGACCCACTCGGTCGGCACGCCCAACAGCGATACCAGCGGCACGGTCGAATGGGAACTGGACAGCCAGACCATCGTCGGCGCCGCCGGCGGCCAGGTCGGTTCGCTGACGTTCTACCTGATGCACGACCTGAGTTCGGACACCGCGGTCGCCGAAGGCATCAACCTCGCGGTGACCGACAACACGGTTCCCATCGTCAATGGTTCGCTCGGCGTCAGCGAAATCGACGCGCTCAACGACGGCGGCTTCGCCGCCACCGATGCGGTGCTGGAACAAGGCATCGCGCAGGGACAGAGCTTCGCGTTCTCCACCGGCGACGACGGCGCGAGCAAATGCTTCCACACCGGCCGCCGCGACAACGGCCCATGCTGGCCGGCGGTGTCGCAATACGTGGTCGCGGTGGGCGGCACCACCCTGGACGCCTCGACCGGAGCGGGCGCGACCTGGAATGGCGAAACGGTGTGGTCAGGCGCCGGTGGCCAGGAAAGCACGGTCGAGGCAAAGCCGGGCTGGCAGACGCTGTGGAGCGGTACGAAACGCGCGGCCCCGGACATCGCGCTCGATGCCGATCCGAGTTCGGGCGCGAAGATCTACAACGGCGCCACGCAAACGCAAGTCGGCGGTACCAGCCTCGCCTCGCCGATGTTCGTCGGCTTCTGGGCGCGGGTCATGCAGGGCAAGGGCAACCTGGGCTTCCCCGCCCCGCTGCTGTACCCGCTGTCGGCGTCGGACTTCCACGACGTCACCTCGGGCAGCAACGGCAATGCGGCGGGTCCGGGCTACGACCTCGCCAGTGGCCGCGGCAGCGTGATCTGGAGCGCGGCCTACGCCGAACTCGGCGGCACGGGCGGCAATACCGCGCCGGTGGCGAACTTCAGTGTCGCGACCAACCGTCTGACCGCGAACTTCACCGACGCCTCGACCGATGCCGAGAACAACATCACCAGCTACGCATGGGATTTCGGCGACGGTTCGACCTCGAGCGCCACCAACCCGAGCCACAGGTACGCGGCCAAGGGCACCTACTCGGTGACGGAAACGGTGACCGACTCCGGCGGACTGAGCGGCGGCAAGGTCGCTTCGGTCAGCGTGAGTCGGAGATAGTCGAGGGCCTGGAAGGTCGAAGGGAACCCGATACGAAAACGCCGGCGAGAGCCGGCGTTTTTGTTGGACCGAGGTTCCGAAGTGGTAGGTGAATCGATTACTACGCCGGCACCTGCGATTCGTCCATGTGGAATACGCCCCACTGGTGGCCGTCGAGGTCGACGAAGGCGCGCTGGTACATGAAGCCGGAATCCTCAGCATCGTGGCCTTCCGCCGCGCCGGCCGCCACCGCCTTGCGCACCAGTTCATCCACCTCCGCGCGGCTGTCCAGCGCCAGCGCCAGCAGCGCTTCGGTGGCCTTGCGCGCGTCGGTGATCGGGACCTTGGTCAGGGTCGAAAAGAACGGCTCGCTCGCCAGCATCACGCTGGTATCGGCGTTGATGACCAGGGCGGCGCCGTTTTCGCTGGCGAAGGCGGGATTGAACGCGAAGCCGAGCGCGGCGAAGAAATCGACGCTGCGTCCAACGTCCTTCACCGGCAGGGTGACATACAGATTGCGGGGCATGGCGCTGTCCTTTCGTGGTCGTGGGAACCGGGCGCTGGCCCGGACGCGTCAATCCGGAATCTCGGCCTGCACCAGTTGCCCGAGCAACTGCAGCGATTCCTGCCAGCCGAGGTAGCACATCTCGACCGGGATCACGTCCGGAATGCCGCTCTGCTCGATCGACAGCTCGGTGCCGCAGGACACCGGCTTCAGCACGATGGTCGTGCGCATCTCGCCCGGCAGGTTGGGATCGTCGAAGCGGTCGGAATAGACCAGCTTCGCGTCCTCGACCAGTTCCAGGTATTCGCCACCGAAGGAATGCGAATGGCCGCTGGAGAAATTGGTGAAGCTCATGCGGTAACGACCGCCGACGCGCGCATCCATTTCATGCACCCTGCCGGTGAAGCCGTGCGGCGGCAGCCACTTCGCCATCGCGTCGGGATCGAGGAAAGCCTTGTAGATGCGGCTGGCGGGCGCGGTCAGCACGCGGTGCAGTTTCACGGTTCCGGACATGGCGGAGTTCCTCGTGGTTGTTGGGGGGATGGTGCTGGATTCAGCCGGGCAGGCCGACCATCCAGCCGATGCCGAACTTGTCCTGCAACATGCCGAACAGCGGCGACCAGAACGTCTTCGACAAGGGCATCTGTACGCTGCCGCCCGTGGCGAGCTTGTCGAACGCGCGTCGCGCCGCGGCTTCGTCGTCGCAAGCGAGCGACAGGCGGAAGCCCTTGAATTGCGCGTCGTCGGCGCAGTCGGCATCGGACAGCATCAGGTGCATGTCGCCGACCTTGAGCGCGGCGTGCATCACCTTCTGGTCCCAGCCCGGCGGCAGCGGCATCGGCGACTGCTCGGGGCTGTCGCCGAAGCTCATGCGCATCGCGAGCTCGGCGCCGAGCGCGTCCTGGTAGAAGGCGATGGCCTCGTCGGCGCGGCCGTTGAGGAAAAGATAGGGTTCGATCCTGCTCATGGCGTCATGTCCTTGCGGTGCGGGGGAGTGGAAGCAGCGATTCGATGTAGCGGTGCAAGTGCGCGACAGCGTCGCTCGCAGCCGCGGCGCCGCCCTGCGCCTTGGCGAGGATGAAGGCGCCCTGCAATGCGGCCTGGGTGAACAGCGCGAGGCTGGGCGGCGACCAGTCTGCGTCCGGCGCGTACTGCGCCTTGGCCTCGGCAATGTCGCGCACCAGGGTTTCGGCATGCGCTTCGATGCCGTTGCGGCAGGCATCGCGCAGCGCCGGGTGGCTGCCGTAGGTCTCCTGCACGATGGTGCCGAGCAGGCAGGTGAAGTCGGGCAGTTCGCCCTGCAGCAGCGCGGCGCGGAAATCCACGTAGGCGAGCACGCGTTCGCGCGGATCGGCCGGTGCGTGGTACGGCGCCTGCGCGAACAACGCGCCGGTCATGGCGTTCCAGTGGCCCACCGCTTCCAGCGCCAACGCTTCCTTGCTCGGGAAGTGGTGGAAGAAGCTGCCCTTGCCGACCCCGGCCGCGCGGCACAGGTCGTCGACCGTGGTCGCGGCATAACCGCGGCTGCGGAATTCATGCAGCGCGGCATCGAGCAGGCGCTGGCGGGAGGGAGCGGTAGCGGCTTCAATCTTGGCCATGGAATGAACATACCAACCGGTTGGTATGTTCGTCAACGACCGTTCGTCGGCGGGACAGCACTGCGGCGGGGCGTGCCCCGCCGCATCCACGGATCCGTCATTTCGCCAGCGGCATCCGCGCCGTGTAGTAATCGACCAGGCGGTCGATCACCGGCGGGTCGAGATTGGCCAAACCGATCACGATCTCGTCCCGTGTCGGAAAGATCTCCAGCGCGCCGTTCATGCCGTCCGCGCCGCCGCCGTGGCCGAAGCCGGCAACGCCCTGGCGTTCCCCGACCATGAAGCCGAAGCCGTACCAAGGCGTCTGCTTGCGCGTGGCCTCGGCGAACGATTCGCGCGGCAACAACGTGCCCGACTGCAATGCGCGTGCGAACTTCAGCAGGTCGCCCGCCGTGCTGTAGCCGCCGCCAGCGGCAGTGCCGCGATACGGCAGCGTGCCGGCCGCATCGACCCAACGATCGCCCTTGCGCATGTAGGCGTGCGCGCGACCCGGCACGACCACGTCCTCGGGCAACGATCCGGTGTCGTGCATGCCGGCGGGCGCGAACACGTGTTGGTCGACGAAGTCGTAATACGACTGACCGCTCACGTGCTCGATGATGTCGCCGAGCAGGACGAAGCCGTAGTTCGAGTATTCGTAGCCCTTGCCCGGGGGATGCGTCGGACCGCGCGTGCCGTACAGGCGCACGTAGTCGTCGTGGGTCTTCAGCGACAGGCGCTGCCGGTCGAACTCGGGTCCGAAGATGTCGCCGGTGCCGCCCGCATGCGTGAGCAACTGGCGGATGGTGGCCTTCGCGATCCCTGCGTTCGGGTAACCCGGCAGGTACTGGCCGACGGTGCCATCCAGCGACAGCTTTCCCGCCTGCACCAGTTGCAGCGCCGCCACCGCGGTGAACATCTTGTTCATCGAACCGAGCCGGAACTTGGTGCCAAGCGTCACCGGCGTCCCGGCTTCGCGATCGGCGATGCCCCACGCGCGTTGCAGCAGGACCTTGTCGCCACGCGCGACCAGCAACACGCCTGAGAACGCGTCATGCTTCGCCTCCGCGTCCGCCTTCGCGACCAATGCCGCGATCGCGCCGGCCTGGTCGAGTCGCGGGATTTGCAGGTCGGCGGGTCGTTCGATGGCCTCGATGTCGAGCGCCAACGGCTGGCCCTCGCCCAGCGTGGCCGTCACCCGTGCGACGGTCTCCGACTCCGCTTCCTGCACCAGCGCCTGCGCCGATCCCGGCGCGGACGGTTCGCGCCGGACCAGGCGAAAACCGCCGGTTTGACGGCGGAAATCGAGCATGCCGTCCACGTCGAACTTGGGCTGGTAACGATCGCGGAACGCTTCCAGCCGTGCGCGATCATCCGAGTTGAAGGCTTCGAGCCACGCGTCCAGCGCCTGGCGCGCGGGATCGGAGGCGGCCGCGATGGATTCGTGTGCGGGCGTAGCGACGACCTGCTGCGCGGACGAGGACAGCGGAAGGGACGCCGCGAGGAACGCGACGAAGAACAAGGCATGGCAACGATTCATGGCGATGGGATCCGGATGGTGTCTCCACCCCGGATGCACCCGTCGCGGAATCGGTTGCAGCCATCGGCGCATCGCACGCGGGCGATGCGCCATGAACCCACCGCGCCGACCTCAACCGAGCTTGCGGTACAGATGCACGAAACGGTCGGTCTTGCCGCGGATCGACGGGTCGAACACCGGCTTGCTGCGGTCGTCGTCCGGATTGCGCAGGTACGGCATCGCCGCAATCCACTCGAGGCCGTGCTTACGGAAATCGGCGATGGCGAATTGCTCGTCGATGCGGTGCAGGGCCTGCGCCGCGGCGCTGCCGGTGCCCGCCAACGCACTGTGGTCGACCACCAGCAGCACGCCGCCGGGCTTGAGCGCGCGCGCGATCTGGTCGAGGAACCGGCCGGCATCGACTTTCGGCCAGCCTTCCTTCTCGTCCACCCAGTACAGGTCGTGGTAGGACATCACGATCACCGCGCCATCGAGGGTGTTTTCGCCCATGCCCAATGCATCGCTGGGACCGACGATGTGTTGCACGTTCGGCAAGCGGTCGTTCGCGAGGCGCTCGCTCCAGCCCTTCTTGCCGAAACCGTCGTAGCCCGGGTTGTTGACCAGTAGCACGTGGCCGCTCGGGCCGACGATGCCGGACAGGATCTCGCTGTTGTAACCGCCGCCGCCGAGGATGTCGGCGACGGTGTCGCCTTGCCTGAACTTCGCCAGCGCCATCACCTCGGCCGGTTTGTCGCGCGCGTCGCGCTCGCGGTCGGCCTGGCTGCGCGCGGGATTGGCGAGCACGCGTTCGATGTCGGACGAGGTCGCCACTGGCGCGCCGGCGCAGGCGCACAGGGCGATGGTGGCAAGGCAAGCCGCGAGCTGCAGGCGCATGACGGACTCCGACGCACGGGAATGCGCCATCTTGCGCCTTGCACGGGCAGGCGCGCGGGTGAAAGGTCATGCCGCGACGCACGGGTTGTCGCATGCAGCCTGCGGGCCTAGCATCGGGGATCCGTCCGCGAGGTCACGAACATGCGCCTGCCCGCCGCCTTGTTGCTGATTGCCTGCGGCGTGTTCCACGTCGCGAAGGCGGCCGAAGCGGCCGACCCGGCGCCAGCGGTGCTGTATGCCGATGCGACGGTGATCGACGGTACCGGCGCGGCGCCGAAGCCAGGCCAGGACATCCTCGTGCGCGGCGAACGCATCGTCGCCACCGGCGCGCACGGCACGCTTGCCGATTCCGCTGGCGCGCGCATCGTCGATTTGCACGGGCGCTACGTCATCCCCGGCCTGATCGACACGCACGTACATCTGGCCACGCCGCCGGACCTGCCGCGCGCGCGCGCCGTGCTGCGTCGCGACCTGTACGGCGGCGTGACCGCGGTGCGTGACATGGCCGACGACCTGCGTCCGGTCGGCGAACTCGCGCGCGAGGCGCGCGTGGCGGAAATCCCCTCGCCCGACATCTACTACGCCGCGCTGATGGCGGGGCCCGCGTTCTTCGCCGATCCGCGCGTGGCGGCGGCAAGCGCGGGGCTGGAACCCGGAACCGCGCCATGGATGCAGGCCATCGACGAACGGACCGACCTCGTGCAGGCGGTGGCGCTGGCACGCGGCACCTCGGCCACGGCGATCAAGGTCTATGCCGACCTCCCGCCCGAACTGGTCGCCGCGATCACCCGCGAGGCGCATCGCCAGGGCATGCAGGTGTGGGCGCACGGCGCGGTGTTTCCCGCGCGGCCGAAAGACGTGGTCGATGCCGGCGTCGACGTGGTCAGCCACGCCTGCTACCAGGCCTACGAGGTGCAGCCCACGATCCCGCGGGCCTACGAGGACCACACCCCGGTGGACGAACGCCTGCTCGCGCAGGACGGACATGATCCTGTGCTCGCGCGGATTTACGCGGACATGCGCGAACGCGGCACCCTGCTCGATGCCACCGGCGCGCTGTTCGTGCACCACGACGCGCAACGCAAGCTGCATCCGGAAATGAAGCCGCTGCGTTGCACCGGCGCGGCCACGATCCGCATCGTGCGCCAGGCCTGGCAGGCGGGCGTGCCGGTTTCGACCGGCACCGACGACGATGGCGCGCGCGTGGACCCATGGCCATCGGTGCACGGGGAAATCGATTTCCTCGTGCATGACGTCGGCATGAGTCCGCTGCAGGCGCTGCATGCGGCGACCCAGGTCGGTGCGCGCGCGGCCGCGCAGGACGCCGACATGGGCACGATCGCGGCGGGCAAGCTCGCGAATTTCGTGGTGCTGGCGAAGGATCCTTCCATCGACATCGGCAACCTGCGCAGCACCGTGTCGACGGTGAAGCGCGGCAAGGACTACCCGCGCGCGGACTACCGGCCGATCACGCAACAGGAGTGGGGGAATGGCGATTGACCGGCGGGAATTCCTGGTGGCGACGGCGTTGGGCATGACCACGGCGGCGCTCCCCGCGATGGGACCTGCGCGCGCGACCGGAGCGGACGATGGGCTGGCGATGCGAACCGCGCCGCGGCGACGCCTCATCGTCAACGCGCTCGGCGGCCTCGACGATCCGAACATGGAATCCGACGGCCTGGTGCCCTCGCTCACCGCGCGCGTGCTGGCCGATGCCCATGCCTCCGGCCTGTCCGCGGTGAACGTGACGCTCGGTTATGTCGCCGGCGACGAGGATCCGTTCGAGGCCAGCGTGCGCGACATCGCCGCCACCGATGCACTGGTGCGCGAGCACGCGCGCGACGTGCGCAAGGTGCTGGCCGCGGCCGACCTCGAGGCGTCGCGCGACGATGGCCGCATCGGCCTGGTCTACGGCTTCCAGAATGGCGCGATGCTCGGCGAGGACGCGACGCGCGTGGAGGTGTTCGCCAACCTCGGCGTGCGCGTGTTCCAACTCACCTACAACCCCGCCAACCGGCTCGGCGACGGCTCGATGGCGCCGGACAACCGCGGGTTGACGCCCTTCGGGCGCGAGGCGATCGCGCGCATCAACGCGGCGCGCTGCATGGTCGACCTGTCGCATAGCGGCGAACAGACCTGCCTCGATGCCGCGCAGGCGTCGAAGGCACCGATCTCGATCAACCACACCGGCTGCCGCGCACTGGTCGACCTGCCGCGCAACAAGACCGACGCCGAACTGCGGCTGGTCGCCGAACGCGGCGGTTTCGTCGGCATCTACTTCATGCCTTTCCTCGCCGCTTCCGGCCACGCACACGCCGCCGACGTGGTGGCGCACATCGACCATGCCATCGATGTCTGCGGCGAAGACCATGTCGGCATCGGTACCGATGGTTCGACCACCCAGATCGACGACCTGCAGGCCTACCAGGCAACGCTCGCGCGCGAAATCGAAAAACGCCGCGCGGCCGGCATCAGCGCCGCCGGCGAAAGCCCGGACACCTATCCCTTCGTCGTCGACCTGCGCGGGCCCGACCAGTTCCGCGAGCTGCAACGCCTGCTCGCGGCGAAGGGCCATTCCGAAGCGCGCATCGACAAGATCCTCGGCCTGAACTTCCTGCATTTCGCCAGGTCGGTCTGGGGCGCCTGACAGGATGCGCGTGATCGACGGCGACGAAGTTGCGCGCACGCTCGATCATGCGCGCGGCATCGCCCTGGTGCGTGCGGCGATGATCGCGCTGGCGCAGGGCCACAGTGCGCAACTGCTGCGCGGCATCCTCGACCTCGGCGGCGGCAACGCCTTCGGGGTGATGCCCGGCGCGCTGGATGGCGCCGGTTTCGGCGCCAAGGTCGTCAGCGTGTATCCCGCGGCGGCGGGGCGTTCGCACCAGGGCGTGATCGTGCTGTTCGACCGCGACAGCGGCGCGCCGGTTTGCGTCGTCGATGCCGGCGAAGTCACCGCCATCCGCACCGCCTGCGCCTCGGCGGTGGCGACCGATGCGCTGGCGCGAAGCGACGCGACCACGCTCGCGCTCCTCGGCACCGGCGAACAGGCCTGGCACCACGCGCTGGCCTTGCGCCACGTCCGGCCGCTGTCGCGGATCGCGGTATGGGGACGCGACGCCGGCAAGGCGCACGCATTCGCCGAACGCGTTCGCGCCGGACTCGGCGTGCCGGCCCGCGCGTTCGCCAGCGTGCGCGAAGCGACGCACGGCGCCGACATCGTGTGCACGCTCACCGCCGCGAGCGAACCGATCCTGCGTTTCGACGATGTCGCCGCCGGCTGCCACGTCAACGCGGTCGGTTCCAGCCGCGCCGGCCCGGTCGAAATCGATCCGTGGTTCGTGTCGCGCGCGCGCTTCATCCCCGACCATCGCGAAGGCGTGCTCGCGCAGGGCGCGGAAGTGCTGCGCGCGCTGGAAGAGGGATCGGCGACGCAAGCCGATGTCGGCCCGGACATCGGCCATGTGCTGGCCGGCGACGCGCCCGGGCGCACGAACCCGCGCGAGGTCACCGTGTACAAGTCGCTGGGCTCGATCGTGCAGGACCTGGCCTGCGCCGCCTGGCTGCGGCAGGCGGCGCCCTAGCGCGGGACCACTCCGCGCCCGACCCCGCGGCCCCCCGTTTCGTCGCCCCATCGCCGGTTTCGTCGCGCGCCGCTTCCACCCGCCACGCACCTCGCTATCCTCGACTTCGCCCCTCCCCTCGCCGACCGGCACGCCGCATGCGCTCCCTATTCAAGCAACTGTTCTTCGTCCTGCGCATCGCCATCGCCTGGGGCCTGGTGGTCATGCTGGTCGCCAGCCTGTACTCCAGCCTGCCGTTGATCGGGCGTTTCGATTTCCCGATGGTGTTGTTCGGAATGGCAACGATGGCGCTGGTGGTGACCGGCGCGTTCTCGCACCTGCACCGGGTGCGCATGCTCGCCGGCCGCACCGATGCCGACGCATTGAGCAACCGGCAGAAGCGCCTGGTGGAAATCCCGCTCGAATCCGGCCAGGCCTTCGACCTGCTCGACGCCGCGATCCGCGAACTACCCGGCATCGAACAGGTGCAGAGCACGCGCGACAGCCTGCAGGTCAAGGCCAAGGTCACGCGCCCGCGCACCTACGGCGAACACCCGCTGCGGCGCTGGAACCCGCTGCTGTGGTTCGGCCTGCCGCGCAACCAGTTGCAGGCGACGGTGACGCCGGGCGAGGACAGCGGTCGCGTCACCCTGATCTGCGAACCGGAAAACCCGGCCTGGAGCGACTGGTTCCTGGTCGACGACGGCACCAACTACGAAAACGCCGAAGCCATCGTGCGTGCGATCACCCGGCGCATCGGCGAGCTGCGCCGCGGCGAACGCGCCAGCGCCGCGCAGACCGCGACCGAGAAGGAACTCACCGAAGCGAAATTGCAGTTGCTGCACGCGCAGGTGGAACCGCACTTCCTCTACAACACCCTCGCCAACGCGCAGCTGCTGACCCGCAGCGATCCGGCGCGCGCGGAAACCATGCTCGGGCACCTGATCCAGTACCTGCGCCGCTCGCTGCCGAACGCGGATGACGAGATGTCCACGCTCGGCGCCGAACTCGAGCGCGCCCTGGCCTACCTCGAGATCCTCAAGATCCGCATGGGCGACCGCCTGGCCGTGCAGGTCGAGGTGCCCGAGGCGCTGCGCGCCACCCCGCTGCCGGCGATGATGCTGCAGACGCTGGTGGAAAACGCGATCAAGCACGGGCTGGAACCGCGCACCGGCGGCGGCACCGTGTGGATCCGCGCGCGCCGCGACGACGACGCGGTCGCGGTCACCGTCGCCGACGATGGCGAAGGCTTCACCGGCAAGACCAGCGGCACCGGCATCGGCCTGAAGAACGCGCGCGAACGCCTGCGCCTGCGCTACGCCGGCGACGCCAACCTGAGTGTGGTCGCGAATTTCCCGGCCGGCGTGGCCGCGACGATCACGGTGCCCGCAAGCGCGCCGCAGCGGAGCGACTCCAATGTCTGAAACACGCCTGCTTGAGGCCCGCACCTGCATCGTGGCCGAGGACGAAGCGCTGCTGCGGCATGCGCTGGTGGCCGAATTGAAGCGCGCATGGCCGGAACTGCGCATCGTCGCCGAATGCGAGGACGGTGCAAGCGCGGTGGAAGCCCTCGCCGAACACCAGCCGGACGTCGCCTTCCTCGACATCCGCATGCCCGGCCTCAGCGGCCTGGAAGTCGCGGCGCTCGCGGCCGAGGCCAGCCCGCGCACCAGGATCGTGTTCGTCACCGCCTACGACCAGTACGCGATCGATGCGTTCGAACGCGGCGCGATCGACTACCTGCTCAAGCCGGTGAAGCCGGAACGGCTCGATGCGGCCGTCGCACGATTGCAGGCGCAGGACACATCGCACGACGCGGCCTCGCTCGCGGCGCTGCTGGACAAGCTGGGCGCGCTGCCGAAACCCGCCGGCGCGCCGGAACCGCTGACCTGGCTCACCGCCAGCGCCGGCCGCGAAACCAAGCTCATCCTGGTCGACGATGTCGCCTACTTCCAGGCCGACCAGAAGTACACGACGGTCGTCACCGCCGACGGCGAAGCGTTGTTGCGCACCTCCTTGCGCGAACTCCTGCCGCGGCTGGACCAGGCGCATTTCAAGCAGATCCACCGCTCCACCATCGTCAACCTGAAATGCGTCGCCGGCATCGTCCGCGACGACAGCGGCCGCGGCAGCGTGCGCCTGAAGCAGCGCCCGGAAACGCTCACCGTCAGCCTGCCGTTCATGGCCCTGTTCAAGCACATGTGACCCCAGTCGCATCCGATCGCGAGGTAACCCCATGTCCAAGCTCATCGCCCTGTTGCAGTTCCTGCTCGCCCTCGCCGGCATCGGCGTCGACGGCACCACCTGGACCAGCCACCTGCAGGACAACGGGGCAATCCTCTACAGCAAGGCGAGCGCGCAGGACGGCGTGGCCCGTTTCGACTGCATCGACAGCAGCAGCGGCCAGTGCTACTACACGCTGTACGCGTCCGGATGCACCGGCTCGCCCTGCACCGATGCGCCATTGCGGCGCTTCAGCGTCGCCCGCGACCAGAGCCGGCAATTCGCCGGACTGGCCGGCTTCCATCCCTGCGTCGATACCGCCGGCGCCGCGCTCGGCCCGGATTGCCAACCGCGCGCGGTCGCGACCCGCTGACGGGGCGCTGGCGATGCGATAAGGCCAGGCGCCGTAACATCGGTGCATGAATTTCCTTGCGCATGCGTGGCTGGCGCGGCATTCGGACGAGGCCATCCTCGGCGCGCTGCTCGGCGACTTCGTGTTCGGACGGCTCGCGCTGGAGGATTGGCCGGATGCGGTGCGCCGCGAAATCGTCGTGCACCGCCGCGTCGACCGCTACACCGATGCGCATCCGGCCGTGGTCGCCGCGCGCGCCCTGTTCGCCAACGGGCTGCGCCGTTATGCCGGGATCGCGCTCGATGTGTATTTCGACCATTGCCTCGCGCGCGACTGGCATCGCTGGAACGACACTCCACTCGATGAATTCACCACGCGCGTCTATCGCGTGCTGCGCGAACACGCAGCGCAACTGCCGCCGCGGCTGCGCGCGATCGCGCCGCGCATGCAGGCGCACGACTGGCTGGGTTCCTACCGCGAACGCGACAGCGTGGATCACGCGGTGCGCGGCATCGCCACCCGGCTGTCGCGCCACGGCGAACGCCTGGTCGAATGCCTGCCGGTGCTGCGCGAACACCGCGCCGCGATCGACGCCGCGTTCGAGGCCTTCTTCCCCGACCTCCTCGCCGAAACGCCACGGATGCGCACCGATCTCGCCGGCTGAAGGCGAAACGCCTCAGCTGCCGCGCGTCTGTGCATCCTCGTTGCTGCACACGCGGTTGCGCCCGCCCTGCTTGGCCGTGTACAGCGCGCGATCCGCGGCGGCGATCAGGATTTCCGGCGGCCGCGACAGGGTCGGCTGCATCGCCGCGATGCCGATGCTGATCGTCACCACCGGCGCCACCGGCGAGGCGGGGTGCGCCATTGCCGCAGCCTCGACCGCCGCGCGCATCCCTTCGCCGATCGCACGCGCCGCCTCCAGGCCGCGGCCCGGCAGCAGCAACACCAGTTCCTCGCCGCCGAAGCGCGCGACCAGGTCGTGGTCGGATTCGACGAAGCGTTCGCAGATGCGCGCCAGTTCGCGCAGGCATTCGTCGCCGTGCAGGTGCCCGAGCGCGTCGTTGAGCGGCTTGAATGCATCCGCATCGGCCAGCACCAGCGCCAGCGAACGCCCTTCCGCCGCCATCCGCGTCCATTCCTCGCGCAGGCGCTGGTCGAAGCTGCGCCGATTGGCAATCCCGGTCAGGCCGTCGCTCATCGACAGGCGCTCGAGCTTGCGGTTGGCGAGGGCCAACTCCCCGGCCATGCGCGCAAAGTGGATCGCGCCGGCGACCAGGTCGGCGACCGCATCGAAGATCGCGCAGGCCTCGGCATCGAGGAAATCCGCGCGCGTGCATTCGATGTTGAGCACGCCGTGCATGCGCTCGCGGTGGCGGATCGGCACCAGGTATTCGGAACGCACTTCCGGGTTGCCGGCGACGTAATCCGGGTCGGAATCGACATCGACGATCCGCTGCGCGGTCCCGAGCCGCGCGCAGCGCCCGGCCGCGCCGCGCGTCACCGGCCAGCCGGTCGCGATCGGCTGCGGTTCCATCACCAGCTCGCCGGCCCACACTTCCTCGACGAAGAACGTCGCCGATTCGTCCAGCAGGATGACGCTGGCGATCGGCACCGGCAGCTCGGACACCAGGCAGTCGCAGATGCCCTGCAGGATCGAGCCGAGGTTGTCGCCCTGCAGCGCCTCGCGCGAGATCCGTCCCAACAGCCGGGTCAGGGTCACCCGCCGCGCAGCCGCGTCCTGCGCTTCCCACGGGATGGGTGCGTCGGTGGCCGCTTCGGCGATGGCGTCGGTCATGGATCCCCCTGTTGGCGGATTTTACGCCAGCGAATGGCGGGAACGCGGCTTCAGCGCAATTCCTGCGACAGGTCGAAGCGCTCGATGCGCCGGCCGAGCAGGCGCAGGGCGACGGCCAGCTCGAACGCGAACACCGCGCAGGCGCCGATCGCCGCCAGCAGCATCGCCACGACCATTCCGCCGATCCAGTGGCCCAGCAGGTAGCCGATCCCGCCCAGCAAGGCAGCCGGGAGCGTGGCCAGCAGCACCACGAGCACATAGCCGAGCATGAACACCATGCGCTGGCCCATCACCTCGATGCCGCGCCCGCCCGAGCCCGGCGCGACGATCCACGCCGGGAACACCAGCATGCCCGCGAACGGCACGCACAGCATCAGCCCGAACAACGGTGGCGCGAGCACCGCCAGCGCGAGCGTGGCCGCGACCAGCTGCGTGGTCGACAACGCAAGCTGGCCGGCGCCGAGCGCCTGCGCGGCGAACAGCAACAGCCACCAGAACGCGAAGCACATCACCGCCGCCGGCGTCGCCAGTTCGCCGAGCGCGAGCTGCCAGCCGCGCAGCGGCAGCGCCTTCAGCACGTCCATGCGCTCGAAGGTGCGGCGCAAACCCTGCTGCATCATCATCGGGCCGAGCAAGATCAGCCATGCGCCGAGCATCGGCACGCCGACGCCGATGCCCGCCAGCACGCCCTTGCGCGCCGGGTCGGCGGCGAGCCACTGGCACAACACGGTCACCACCGCGCAGGCGACCAGCCACACACGCAATCGATACAGCGGCCCCATCGCGATGAGTCCCTTCCACAGGAACGCGATCCACGACTCGCCACGACCGGCCAGCTTGAACGGCTCGCCACGCGGCTTGCTCGGCAGGCGCCGGCCCATGCGTCCCTCGCGCATCGCCGCGACCTTCTCCGCGCGCTTGCGCGCATGCACGATCGACGCGTCCTCGAACGACACCTGCGCGCGCAGCGCCCAGGCGTAGTGCAACAGCAGCAAGGCCAGCGCCGGCCACAAGGCATGCAGGAAACTCGAGGTATCCGTGGCGAACATCGGCGCCACCAGCCAGCGGAACGGCAGCAGCAACCACGCCAGCGGCGCGGTGCCGACGATGCCGTCGAACCATTGCCGCAGCAGGCCGATGTCCGACAGCGCGGCGGCATCGGGCAGGTGCAGCACGCCACGCATCGCCCACGCGCAGGCAAGCGCGATCGCGAGCACCACGCAGGCCGCCAGCACCCGCCGCATCCACGGCCGCAGGCCGAGGCCGAGCAGGCGTTCGCGGGTGAACGGCGCGGCGATGCCGTGCAACTTCAGCGTCGACAACAGCAGCCAGAAGCCGGTCACGTATTGCAGCGGATGCCCGCTGAAACCGCCGCCCCGGCGCAGCAGCAGGCCGATCAGGAACGCGGAGAAGAAGATCGCGAGCTGCGAGCGCAGCAGGCTGTAATGGATCAGCGCGGTGCGCGTCAGCGGCGCCGGGAACAGGAAATCGACCTCGGCCTCGGTGAAGGCGAGCTGCGCCTTGTCGCTGCCGAAGATCCAGTCCGCGCACACGTACAACAACATGCCCAGCGCCACGATCGAGGCGATGGTCGACGCGAATTCCGGCGTCATCGCGAACCCCGGCGGCGCACCCGTGCCATTGCGCAAGCCGCGATGCACGAGGAAGAAATAAATATAGGCGCCACCGACCACCGCGCCGATCAAATATTTCGGCTGGCGCAGGCGCAGCAGGCGCTGGCGCACGTTGTTGTACAACGACACCGCCTGCAGGTAGGCGAAGGCGCGCAACACCGCGCCGTGCGGATGCGTTGCACCCCCTTCCCCCGCTTGCGGGGGAAGGCCGGGATGGGGGTGTCGTGCCTTCACGCGGACTCTTGCCGGACTTCGCTGGTGGCGCGGAAGAACACGTCCTCCAGGCTCGCCGCGCCGTCCGCGGCATAGCGTTCGCGCACCTGCGCCACCGTGCCATCGGCGAGCTTGCGCCCGTCCTTGAGGATGAGCAGGTGCGTGCAGACTTCGCCGACCAGGTCGAGCAGGTGCGAGCTGAGGATGATCGCCGCGCCCTCGCCCGCCAGCCGGCGCATCGTGTCCTTCATCCGGCGGATGCCGTAGGGGTCGAGCCCGGTCAGCGGTTCGTCGAGGATCACCGCGCGCGGCGCATGCAGCAATCCGCAGGCGATGGCGAGCTTCTGCTTCATCCCGCGCGAGAGTTCGGCCGGCAGCAACTTGCGCTTGTCGCCCATCTCGAGTTCATCGAGCAGCGGCTGCGCGCGCGCCTGCCAGTCGGCGACGCCGTACAGCCGCGCGACGAAGTTCAGGTGCTGCTCGACGGTGAGATGGTCGAACAGCCGCGGCTCGTCGGGGATGAAGGCGAGCTGGCGCTTGGCCGCGACCGGATCGGCGGCGACGTCCACCCCGCCGATGCGCGCATGGCCGGTGGTCGCGGGGATGATCCCGGACAGGCAGCGCAGGGTGGTGGTCTTGCCCGCGCCATTCGGCCCGACCAGTCCCATCACCTCGCCCGCGCCCACCGCGAACGACAAATCGTGGACGGCGGTGAAATCGCCGTAGCGCTTGGACAGGCGTTCGAGTTCGATCATCGCAAGAGTCTAGCGGAGGGGCCGGGGGCGACTAGGGACATTTGTCATGCGTTTTTTTGTTTTCCTCCCCTTTTGCAATTCCCCTCTCCCCTTGTGGGGTGAGCGGGGGTTTCGAGCAGCAAAGCTGTGAGCCCGCGAACGCCAACCGGCATGCAAGCCGGTTGGCCGGGGTGGGTGGCCGAAGGCCGGGAGAGGGGTGACTTCAATTAGCCGCGAACCTCGATCCGCACCGACGACCACAATCGCCGCCAGCGCTCGCGTCGCACCTCCGGCGCGAGTTGCTGCGGCGACACCGTCTGCGCCGGCGCGAAAGTGCCGGCATCCGCGAGGCAACGCACGTTGACTGCGCCGCGCTCGCCGTCGTCGCTGGCGAACACCACCGCGAGCAGCACGCCGCAGTGGCGGCAGAACAGGAACTCCGCCGACTCGGATCCCTGCCGGTAACGCCCGAGCGCATCGGCGTCGGACGCGGTGACGACCAGCTCGCCGTCCGGGTCGGAGACCCACGCCGCGGCATGCGCCTGGCAGAAGCTGCAGTCACAGGCGCGGGGCGAGGTTTCGGACGGTTGCAGCGAACCGTGCAGGGCCAGTTGCAGGCGGTGGCAGTGGCAGGAGCCGGTGAGGGTGCCCTGCATTACTCGTCCTTTGATATTTCAGCAGCGCGTCGAATTTTCAGCGGTTATACCTAGCTTCAAGGAACACATTTTCTCGATGAAATGAGAGATACGACTTTTGTCCATCTGTGAAGCCGCCAACGTTCTTTCTCAAAGCTTCTTCAAGCCCCATCTTTCGGATCGATTCTTGATGGACTACCGGCGAGATCAAAACATTTCCAGTATCTTCGAAACTGATAAATCCACGATCAAACAAATGATCTACATCGGGCGACAGAAGCAGGCCATTCTCCGCATCCAATCGCTCGTTATTGCTCGAGTCCCGCCATGGCTTGCAATGACTTGCGCGTAGATGTTCGATTCGATCAATTTTTGTTACGCGGCACTCTCGCTCAATCTGTTGAACATTTTTCTTAAACAATCCTTGCCCGCGACGCGCTAGAACTAAGGCTTGTCTTGTTGTTTCAGGGATTTCGTCGTTCGAAAGAACGACTTCAATCTCATGATTTTCCCACTCCATTTGACCGATGGCAGGCGAGGATTCAACCGCATCAGCCACTCGCAAACCATCAACGATAACTCGCGCCTCACGACCAATCAGATCAACCAAAGCCGTGGCGAACTCATCAGGAAGTAGCGTCAGATAAACCCCTTGCAAGCCATTGCCGTTTGGCTGAAGCGGCGCGTATCGCTCCGGCAGCTTTTCGGCCAGTTGCGCCATGTGCTCGACAGGCCTGATTGGTCCGCGCAATTCGATGAAACGCACATCGACTCGCCATCCGATTTTTTCCCAGTACGCACCGGCCTGCCCAAACTCCAGTGGTTTTGGAGACTCGTAGGCATGTGAACTCGCAATCCCGATTGCTTTGATGTACGTATCAGAAAAGGAAAAGATCACATCGCCCGGCGAAACTTCTCGCATGAAGTCATAGAACGGATTTCGTCCTCCGCCTCTATTTCTTTTGGGCGACCAAAGATATCCGCCCGGAATCTCGTGCCGATACGTCTGGTTCTGATTGACCCACCAAAATCGCATTCGGCGCGCCTAGAAGACGGGACCATGCCAGGGTACGTAGTCACTTCGCTCAATGCAAAAAAGCGGCCATCGGCCGCTTTTTTGTTTCCCCTCTCCCGGCGCTTCGCGCCACCCTCTCCCTCAAGGGGAGAGGGAAAGCATCACGCATGCAGCGGGTTCGGCTTCCCAGCATCGATGCCGAACACCTTGATCGCGCGTGCGACGTCCTTGGGCGTGAGCTTGCCATCCGCGGCCAGGGCGGCGACAGCGGCGTGGGCGACGTGGAAGCGGTCGACCTCGAAGTGCCGGCGCAAGTTCGCGCGGGTATCGCTGCGGCCGTAGCCATCGGTGCCGAGCACGCTGTAGCGCATCGGCACGTACTCGCGGACCTGGTTGGCGAAGGTGCGTACGTAATCGGTCGCGGCAATCGCCGGGCCGCTGCGGCCCTGCAACTGCTGCGTGACCCAGGCCACGCGCGGCGATTTCGCTTCCGGGTTCAGCCGGTTCCAGCGTTCGGCATCGACGCCATCGCGCGCGAGTTCGGTGAAGCTCGGGCAGGACCAGAGGTCGGCCTGGATGCCGAATTCCTTGTCCAGCAGTTCCGCCGCGGCGATCACCTCGCGCAAAATCGTGCCGCTGCCGAGCAGTTGCACGCGCAGCTCGCCCTTCTTCGGCTTGCCCGCGTCGCGCAGCAGGTACATGCCCTTGATGATGCCTTCCGCGCTGCCTTCGGGCATGTCCGGGTGCGCGTAGTTCTCGTTCATCAGGGTCAGGTAGAAGTACTCGTCCCGCTGTTCGCCGAGCATGCGCTGCATGCCGTGTTGCACGATGGTCACGACTTCGTAGGAGAAGGTCGGGTCGTAGCTGCGCACGTTCGGGATCAGCGAGCTCTGGATGTGCGATTGCCCGTCCTCGTGCTGCAGGCCTTCGCCGTTGAGCGTGGTGCGCCCGGCGGTGCCGCCGAGCATGAAGCCGCGGGCGCGCATGTCGCCGGCCTGCCAGGCCGAATCGCCGACGCGCTGGAAGCCGAACATCGAGTAGTAGATGTAGAACGGCAGCATCGGCAGGTCGTTGGTGCTGTAGCTGGTCGCCAGCGCCAGCCACGAGGAGAACGCGCCGGCCTCGGTGATGCCTTCCTCCAGCACCTGCCCGGCCGCGTCCTCGCGGTAGAACATCAGCTGGTCGGCATCGACCGGCTTGTACTTCTGCCCCTGCGGCGAATAGATGCCGAGCTGGCGGAACAGGCCTTCCATGCCGAAGGTGCGCGCCTCGTCGGCGACGATGGGCACGCAACGCGGGCCGACCTGCTTGTCGCGCAGGATGATGTTGAACATCTGCACGAAGGCCATCGTCGTGCTGATCTCGCGCTCGCCGCTGGACTTGAGCAGGCGCTCGAACACCTCGAGCTTGGGCACGTCCAGCGTCTGCGTGGACTTGCGCCGGCGTTGCGGCAAATGCCCGCCGAGTTCGCGCCGGCGTTCCTGCAGGTACTGGATTTCCGGCGAATCCGGGCCGGGGTGGAAGAACGGCACCTGGTGGTCGGCGAAGCGTTCGTCCGGGATGTCGAGCTGGAAGCGGTCGCGGAACGCGAGCACCGATTCGTCGTCGAGCTTCTTGGTCTGGTGGGTCGGGTTCAGCGCTTCGCCGGCGCTGCCCATGCCATAGCCCTTCACCGTCTTGGCGAGGATCACGGTCGGCATGCCGCTGGTCTTCATCGCCTGATCGTAGGCGGCATAGACCTTGTGCGGATCGTGGCCGCCGCGGTTGAGGCGCCAGATGTCGTCGTCGGACAGGTTGGCGACCATCGCCAGCGTTTCCGGGGTCTTGCCGAAGAAATGCTCGCGCGTGTAGGCGCCGCCGAAGGCCTTGCAGTTCTGGTATTCGCCGTCGAGGGTTTCCATCATCACCCGGCGCAGCAGGCCCTGGCTGTCCTTGGCCAGCAGCGGATCCCAGTAGCTGCCCCAGATGCACTTGATCACGTTCCAGCCGTGGCCGCGGAACGCGCCCTCGAGCTCCTGGATGATCTTGCCGTTGCCGCGCACCGGGCCGTCGAGGCGCTGCAGGTTGCAGTTGACGACGAACACCAGGTTGTCGAGGCCTTCGCGCCCGGCCACGCCGATCGCGCCGAGGGATTCGGGTTCGTCGGTTTCGCCGTCGCCGAGGAAGCACCACACCTTGCGATCGGTTTTCGGCATCAGCCCGCGCGCTTCCAGGTATTTCCAGCTGCGCGCCTGGTAGATCGCGGCGAGCGGGCCCAGGCCCATCGACACCGTCGGCGTCTGCCAGAAATCCGGCATCAGCCACGGGTGCGGATAGCTGGAAATGCCCTTGCCATCGACTTCCATGCGGAAGTTGTCCAGCTGCGATTCGCTGATGCGGCCTTCGAGGAAGGCGCGCGAATAGATGCCCGGCGAGCTGTGGCCCTGGATGTAGAGCAAATCACCCGGGTGATCGGCCGAGGGCGCGCGCCAGAAGTGGTTGAAGCCCACGTCGTAGAGCGTCGCCGAGGACGCGAACGAGGCGATGTGGCCGCCGAGGTCGCCCGGCTTGCGGTTGGCGCGCACCACCATTGCCATCGCGTTCCAGCGGATGATCGAGCGGATGCGCCATTCCATGTGCGCGTCGCCGGGCATCGCCGGCTCGAGCTGCGGCGGGATGGTGTTGATGTATTCGGTGGTCGGCGCGAACGGCAGGTGCGCACCGGCGCGGCGGGTCATCTCGACCATGCCTTCCAGCAACTGGTGCGCGCGGCCGGCGCCGTCGGCATCGATGACCGCCTTCAGCGATTCGATCCACTCCCGGGTTTCGGTCGGGTCGGGATCGTTCTGAAGGATTTCGTTGAGCCAGTTCATCGACAGCGCTCCGGGCCGGTTTTCCGGTCGAGTCTAGCAGCGCGGCAAGGGGCTTCCTAAGCCCGGACGGAATTCACCCGGATGAATTGCCGAACCCCTGTGGGAGCGACGGAAGTCGTGACAAATCTTGCAGCGGACCCGTGGGAGCGACGGAAGTCGCGACAAGACGTTCCCCGATCCTCGGTCGCTCGATTCTCCGATGACGTCGGCGCGCCTCCGGCGGCAACCTCCGGGAATGGCATCAACTTCTTCCCCGGGTTATCGAGCGCTACGCCGTGCGCGGTTCTCGAATCCCGGGCAGGTTTACCTGCTCACCACGGTCACGCGGCAACGTCGAGCCCTGTTCACCGATTGGACAACGGCGGCCCCGGTTTGCGCCTTGCTGCATGAAACCCGGCCATGGCGCGGTTCGCAGTTGTTGTGCTGGGTGCTGATGCCGGATCACCTGCACCTGCTGGTATCGCTGGGCGAAGTCGAGCCTTTGTCCAAATTGATGCAGCGGATGAAAGCGCTGACCGCACGGCAGGCCCGCACCGCGCACGGCGAGGTGTGGTCGCCGGGTTTCCATGATCGAGCTCTGCGCCGGGAAGAAGACATCACGACAGTCGCCCGCTATGTGGTGATGAACCCGGTTCGCGCCGGATTGGTTTCGCGGATAGGGGATTATCCGTACTGGAACGCGATCTGGATCTGACGAGGAAATCCGGTCGCGACTTCCGTCGCTCCCACGAAAGCAGTGCTGTCGCGAGGTTCGTCGTGACTTCCGTCGCTCCCACGAAAGCAGTGCTGTCGCGAGGTTCGTCGTGACTTCCGTCGCTCCCACGAAAGCGGGACTGTCGCGGGATTCAGCCGCGACTCCCGTCGCTCCCACGGGAGCCGGCGTCAGCCCTGCCGCTGTGCCGCGCGGATCTGCGCCTCGACCGCGGCGACCGCGGTCATGTTGACCACGCGCCGCGGCGAGGACGCCGGGGTCAGGATGTGCGCCGGCTGGTCCAGGCCCATCAGGATCGGGCCGATCGCCACGCCCTCGGTCATCACCCGCACCAGGTTGTAGCCGATGTTGGCGGCGTCGAGGTTGGGCATCACGTACAGGTTGGCGCGGCCCTTGAGCGTGGAGTTCGGCATGATCCGCTCGCGCAGCGCCGCGTCCCAGGCGGTGTCGGCCATCATCTCGCCGTCGACGTCCAGGTCCGGCACGCGCGCGAGGACGAGGTCGCGCGCCTTGCGCATCTTCGCCGCGGACGCATCGGCGTGGCTGCCGAAGTTGGAATGCGACAGCATCGCCACGTGCGGTTCGATGCCGAACAGCTTGAGACGGTAGCTGGCCTGCAACGTGGCCTCGGCGATCTGCTCGGCGGACGGGTCGAGCTGGACGTGGGTGTCGAGGAAGAACCACGCGCCCTTGTCGTTGATCACGCCGGTCATGGCCGCGGTGCCGGTCACGCCCTTGTCGAAATCGAACACGCTGCGCAGGTAGCCGAGTTTCTTGTGGAAGCGCCCGACCAGGCCGGAGATCAGCGCATCGGCTTCGCCGCGCTCGACCATCAGCGCCGCGATCAGGGTGGGCCGCGAGCGCAGCAGGTTCTTGGCCGCGTCCGGGGTGACGCCGCGGCGTTCGGTCAGGGCGTGGTACTGCTTCCAGTAGTCGTCGAAGCGCGGGTCGTCGTTGATGTTGGTCAACTCGAAATCGACGCCGGCGCGCATGCGCAGGCCGAGCTTGGCGATGCGCTTTTCGATCACGTCCGGGCGACCGATCAGGATCGGCCACGCCAGCTGTTCGTCGATCACGGTCTGCACCGCGCGCAGCACGGTGTATTCCTCGCCCTCGGCGTAGGCGATGCGCTTGCGGTCGGCGCGCGCGCGCTCGTACACCGGCTTCATCATCAGGCCGGTGCGGTGGATGAACTGACCGAGCTTTTCGGTGTACGCGGCGAGGTCGGCGAGCGGGCGCAACGCGATCCCCGAGTCCATCGCCGCCTGCGCCACCGCCGGCGCGAGCACGGTCAGCAGGCGCGGGTCGAACGGCCGCGGGATCAGGTACTCGGGGCCGAAGGTCGGCACTTCGCCGCCGTAGGCGCTGCCGAGGTCGGAGGATTCCATCTTCGCCAGCGCCGCGATCGCGCGCACGCAGGCGAGTTTCATCGCCTCGTTGATGCCGGTCGCGCCGACGTCGAGCGCGCCGCGGAAGATGTAGGGGAAGCACAGCGCGTTGTTGACCTGGTTCGGGTAATCGCTGCGGCCGGTGGCGATGATGCAGTCCGGGCGCACGCGCTTCGCGTCTTCGGGCAGGATTTCCGGGTTCGGGTTGGCGAGCGCGAGGATGATCGGCCTTGCCGCCATGGTCGCGACCATCTCGGGTTTCAGCACGCCACCGGCGGACAGGCCGAGGAAAATGTCGGCGCCATCGACGATTTCGGCCAGCGTGCGCTTGTCGGTGTCGCGCGCGTAGCGTTGCTTGTCCGGGTCCATCTTGCCGCGGCCGGCGTAGAGCACGCCCTCGCGGTCGATGGCGAGGATGTTCCCGGGCTTCATGCCCAGCGCAACCAGCATGTCGAGGCAGGCGATGCCGGCGGCGCCGGCACCGGCGGTGGCGAGCTTCACGTCGCCGATGTCCTTGCCGACGATCTCCAGCGCGTTCAATACCGCGGCGCCGACGATAATGGCGGTACCGTGCTGGTCGTCGTGGAACACCGGGATGTGCATCCGCTCGCGCAGCTTGCGCTCGACGATGAAGCATTCCGGCGCCTTGATGTCCTCGAGGTTGATGCCGCCGAAGGTCGGCTCCATCGCCGCGATGATGTCGACCAGCTTGTCCGGGTCGCGTTCGTCCAACTCGATGTCGAACACGTCGATGCCGGCGAACTTCTGGAACAGCACGCCCTTGCCTTCCATGACGGGTTTGCCGGCAAGCGGGCCGATGTCGCCCAGCCCGAGCACCGCGGTGCCATTGGTGATCACCGCGACCAGGTTGCCGCGCGCGGTCATCTCGCTGGCCGCATTCGGATCCTCGACGATGGCCTCGCAGGCGTAGGCCACGCCCGGCGAATACGCCAGCGCCAGGTCGCGCTGGGTCACCATTGCTTTCGTCGCGACGACCTTGATCTTCCCGGGCGGCGCATGCCGGTGGTAGTCGAGGGCAGCCTGCTTGAGTTCGTCGGACATGGCGTCGGTTAGGGGCATTCGCGGCGCGGGGCGGAACCGTGATTCTACGCCGTGCCGGCGACGCGCCTCAGACGTCGTCCAGGCGCAGCTGGTCGGTGATCTGGTCGAGGCGGATGCGATTGGCGAACAGCGAGAACGCCAGCACGCCGGCCAGGCCGTTCGCGCGCGCCACCCAGTGCGGCAGCCAGCGCGGCCCGGCGAGGGTGCCGTCGGCGAACAGCGGTTCGAGGTCCTGCACGTCTTCCACGGTCATCTTGCCGGCGAACAGCAAGCGGCACAGGCGCAGCCGGTCCTGGCGCAGCGCCCAGCGGAAGAAGGTGTGCACGCCGATCAGCCCACGCAGGTAGACCGTGTCCTTGGTGAAGGCCGAACCGCCGGTCACCGGCACGCCGCGGAACACGCGCTGCGCCGAGGAGAAGCTTTCGACCTCGCTCTGGCCGGCATCGAGGAAATACTTGAACACCTGGATGAAGTCCGCGCCTTCCATCGCCATTGCGACCGCCTCGATGCGCAGGCTGACCCGCTTCATGCGCTGGATATCGGTGGCGCCGGTGATCTGCTCGGCGAAAGTGGCGAGTCCTTCCTGGGTCGCGGTGGTGCGCGGCGAGGGCAGTTCCATGCTGCGCAACACCGGCTGCTCGCGGCCGTTGAGCGCGGTCAGCGAATGCACGAAGGCCTCGTGCTGCAGCAGCTGGTCGAGGTCGTAATCGCTGAACACCGCGCCCTGGCGCAGGCGGATGCGGGTCGCGCCGGCCGCGGCCTTGGCGATCAGGTCCGGATCGAGTTCGACCGTGATCATGCGGCCGTTGAAGAAGTCGTCGAGCGCGGTCTGCAACTGCAGCTGTAGCGAAATCGCCGAGATCGGCACGGTTTCCGACGGCGCCAGCAGTTCGCCGTCGAGCTCGCTGGCGATGCCGATGAAATGCCGCGCCGCGTCGCGCGTACTCGGGCCGCTGCCGGGCAGCGGTTCGTCGGGGCGGCCGAACAGGCGGATCGAATGCGTCATCACCGCCGGCGTGCCCACCGCCTCGAGCAGTTCCGCGGCGATGGCCCAGTTGCGCGCCGAGGCGGCGATGTAGCGGCCCAGCGGATGCGCCGGATCGGCTTCGTTCGCGATCGCATCGAGTTCGCGCCGCGATTCGGAGAAATCCTGCGGTTTGTATTCGACCTTCGGCAATCGCGGTTGCCCGCGACGCCAGCCGTCGAGGAAGGGTTCCTGCAGGCTCGCCGGCCAGCTCACCTCGTTGAGCAGGCGGATGCCGCGCGCGACCTTGACCATGCGCGCATCGAGCGCGGCGTGATGGGTGATGTCGTCAGTGTTTCCCATACTTCTCGTCCAGGCGTTTGTTGAGCGCCTTGCCCTGCACGCGCTCGTTCGCCTTCTGCGCGAGGCGCGTGGCGAGTTGGTCGGAGGCGGCGGCGACCTCGTCGCGCAGCTTGAGGAAGTTGGCGACGCGGCCGGCGTCGAGTTCGCCGCGTTCGACCGCCGCGCGCACCGCGCAGCCGGGTTCCTTCAGGTGCCTGCAATCATTGAATCGGCATTGCGCGGCCAGCGCCTCGATGTCGGCGAAGCTTTCGGCCACGTCCTCCTCGCCGGTGGGTTTCAACTCGCGCATGCCCGGTGTGTCGATCAGGCACGCGCCCGACGGCAGCGCGAGCAGCGCGCGATGGGTGGTGGTGTGGCGACCGCGGTCGTCGCCTTCGCGCACCGCGCCGGTCTTCATCTTCTCGATGCCGAGCAGGGTGTTGGTGATCGTCGATTTGCCGGCGCCGGAACTGCCGACCAGCACCACGCTGCGGCCTTCGCCCAGCCATGGTTCGAGCGCGGCGACGCTGTCGCGGTCCTTGGCGTTCACCGCGAGTACCGACACGCCCTGGGCCAGCGTCGCCGACAGCGCATCGATGGCCGCCGTCGCATCGGCGCCGTCCTTGTCCGCCTTGGTCAACACGACCACCGCTTGCACGCCGCTGCCGGACAGCAGCAGCAAATAGCGTTCGATCCGGCGCGGATTGAAATCGGCGTCGAGGCCGCAGACCACGAACGCGGTGTCGATGTTCGCGGCGATGAGTTGTTGCTTGTAATGCTCGCCGGCGGCGCCGCGCTTGATCGCGGAGAAGCGCGGGAACAATTCAACGATGCGCGCGGCCTTGCCTTCGCCTTCGACCAGCACCCAGTCGCCGACCGCGGGCCGCTGTTCCGGCGGGCATTTCGCGCGTTGCCATTCCGGCAGGGATTCGGGCGCATAGCCTTCGCCCGGCGCTTCGGCCACGACATAACCGGAGCGGTGCTGTTCGATGACGCGGGCCGGGCGCGCCTGCGGATGCGCGGCCATCGCCCCGGCCCAGGCCGGATCCGTCGGCGGCCCGGGATAGGGCCAGCCGATCGCGCGCAAGGGCGTCATGCGGGGCGAATGTGGGTCATGTCGCGATTCTAGCCTGCGCCGGGACCCGCGATCCGCTAGGCTTGCGACTTCGTTTTCCCCCGCATTTTCCCGCCGATGTCCCGCATCCAGACCCGCGAACGCCTGTCCGAAGTCCGTTACGAAATCCGCGGTGAACTCGCCCGCCGCGCACGCGAGCTGGAAGCGCAGGGCCGCACCCTGGTGAAGCTGAACATCGGCAACCCCGGCGCGTTCGGGTTTCGCGCGCCGGAAGCGCTGCAGCACGCCATCGCCGACCGCATCGCCCGCACCGATCCCTACACCCACCAGCAGGGCCTGCCCGAGGCGCGCGAAGCCATTGCCGCGTTTCACCAGCAGCGCGGCACGCCGGATGCAGTGGCGGAGCGCGTGTTCGTCGGCAACGGCGTCAGCGAGCTGATCGACCTGTCGCTGCGCGCCTTGCTCAACCCCGGCGACGAAGTGCTGCTGCCTTCGCCCGACTATCCGCTGTGGTCGGCGGCGACCATCCTCAACGACGGCCGTCCGGTGTACTACCGCTGCCGCGCCGAGGACGGCTTCCTGCCCGATCCGGAGGAAATCGAATCGCTGGTGTCCTCGCGCACCCGCGCGATCGTGCTGATCAACCCGAACAACCCGACCGGCGCGAACTATCCGCGCGCATTGCTCGAACGCATCGTCGCCGTCGCCGCGAAGCATGGCCTGCTGCTGATGTGCGACGAGATCTACGACGGCATCCTCTACGACGGTGCGGCGTTCCAGCCGGTCGCGCCGCTGGCCGGCGACGTGCCCTGCCTGAGCTTCGGCGGTTTGTCGAAGGTGCATCGCGCCTGCGGCTGGCGCGTGGGCTGGGCGGTGCTCAGCGGCGATGCGTCCGTCGTCGGCGACCTGCACCACGCAATGGACCTGCTCGGCGCGCTGCGCCTGTGCGCGAACGTGCCCGGGCAATTCGCGATCGAAGCCGCGCTCGGCGTCGACGACAGCATCCGCGCGCTGACCGCGCCCGGCGGCCGCCTGCACGAAACCCGCAAGGCGCTGGTCGAAAGCTGCGTCGCCAGCAAACACCTCGAACTCGTTGCGCCGGCCGGCGCGCTGTACGGTTTCCCGGCGGTGGTCGGCGACGCGGCCAAGGGCTTCGACGACCACGCCTTCGCGCTGGAATTGCTGGAAACCGAGGATGTGCTGATCGTGCCCGGCTCCAGCTTCAACGTGGCCGAGCGCAATTTCTTCCGCGTCACGCTCTTGCCGGAAGCGCCGGTGCTGCGCGAGGTGTTCGCACGCATCGAGCGCGTGCTGTCGCGCCGCGCGGAAGCGGCGGGCAAGGTGGTGCCGATGAAGCGGGCGGCGCGATCCGCATGAAGCTGTCATTCCGAGCGCAGCGGGGAACCTGCTTTTCGAAAGCAGATCCTTCGCTTCGCTGAGGATGACATGTTGATGTTCACCTACCTCGCCCTCGGCGATTCCTACACCATCGGCGAAGGCGTCGAGGAACGCGGGCGCTGGCCGCTGCAACTCGCCGCGGCATTGCGCGGCGAAGGCATCGCGCTGGCCGACCCGCGCATCATCGCGACGACGGGCTGGACCACGGACGAACTCGCCTCGGCGATGGACGCGGCCGAACCGCTGGGCGGATGGGATTTCGTCTCGTTGCTGATCGGCGTCAACAACCAGTACCGCGGCCGCGACGTCGACGATTACGTCGGCGGATTCGCTTCGCTGTTGCAGCGCGCGATTGCGCTCGCCGGCGGACGTGCGGATCGCGTGCTGGTGCTGTCGATCCCGGACTGGGGCGTGACCCCGTTCGCGCGCAAGGAATTGCGCAGCCCGCGCCGCATCGCGGCCGAACTCGATGCCTACAACGAAGCCGCGCGCGAAATCTGCGCTTCGCTCGGCGTTGCCTGCGTCGATATCACCGGCATCAGTCGAGATGGTGGTGGAGAGCCGGACATGCTGGTCGCCGACGGCCTGCATCCCTCGGCCGCGATGTATGCGCGCTGGACCCGGGCCGCGTTGCCTGTCTCGCGGGGCCTGTTGCGTTGAACGCGGCCGCGATCGCCGATGCGTTCGTCGAATCGCGCTGGCCGTCGCGCCGTTATCACTACTACTACGTGCGCGGAAAGCTGGCCAGCGATCCGCTGTATCCGGGCGTGGTCGCGGCGCTGCGCGGTTGCGAGGCGCCGCTGCTCGACCTCGGCTGCGGCATCGGCCTGCTCGCGCATGCCTTGCGCGCCGACGGCCAGGCGGTGGCCTACGCCGGCATGGATTTCGACGCGGGGAAGATCGCCATCGCGAACACGGCGGCGACGCGCGCGCATCTCGCCGACGTGGCGTTCGCGACCTGCGACCTGCTGCGCGAACGGCCATCCCATCGCGGCTCGGTCGCGCTGCTCGACGTGCTGCAATACCTGCCGGACGAGGCGCAGGAACGCCTGCTCGACGAGGCCATCGCCATGCTCGATCCCGGTGCGAGGCTGGTCATCCGCAGTGGCTTGCACGATGCCGGCGCGCGCAGCCGCGTCACCCGCGCGGTGGACGGATTCGCCAATGCCATCGGCTGGATGCGCAGCGCGCCGTTGCGCTTTCCCACCCGCGACTGGTTCGAGCGCAAACTTGCGGATGCGGGGCTCGCCGCCGATGTCCGCCCGCTGCACGGGCGCACGCCGTTCAACAACTGGTTGATCGTGGCGACGCGCTGAGCGCCGCGGCGTCCGCCGATTCCAGCGATTCGGGCAACACGCAGCGATAGCCGAGCGCATCGAGCCGATCGAGCAGCATGGAAATCGTTTCGACATTGCGCCCGTGCGCCGCGCCTTCGTGGGCGAGAATGATCGCGCCGGGGCGCAGCCCGCGCTCGATCCGCGCGACGACTGTCGCCGGATCCGCAGCGATGGCGTCGAAGCCGCGCGCGCACCAGGCCACGCGCGCAAGAGCCAGATCGCGCAGCGGCGCGGAGACGAAGGGATTCGCCATTCCGACCACCGCGCGGAACCAGCGCGGCGCGGTTCCGCTGAGCTCGCTCAGGATCTGTTGCGTGCGTTCGATTTCCGCGCGCATGCGCCGTGGCCCCAGCACCCAGAACGTGCCCGCGGGATGGCTGGCGCTGTGGTTGCCGATGCCGTGGCCGCGCCGCGCGATCTCGCGTGCGTCGCCAGGGCGTTGCGCCGCGCGTTCGCCGACGAGGAAGAAGGTCGCTTTCGCGCCGCGCGCGTCGAGCAGGTCGAGGATCGCGCGCGTTTCCGCCGAGGGGCCGTCGTCGATGGTCAGCCACACGACTTTTTCGTGCGTCGGCAAGCGCGACAACACCGGCGAATACAGCCGCGACTGCGGACGGAACACGCCCCACAAGAACAGCGCATGGCTGGCGAGCATCAGCGGCAGGCCGACGCGGGTTCCGAATCCCCACCACGCCCACGCGACCAGCAATTGCGAGGCGAGCAGGCACGGCCACCAAGCCTGCGGATGGCGCGGCGGGCGATGCAGGTCGCGCGATCCCGGCGTCGTGAACATCGCCGCATCATGCCACGGCGTACACTGCGCGCCTTTCCAACCATCCGCCCCGCGCCATGTCCCTCGATCCCGTCGTCCAACAGCGCATCCAGTCGCTGCTCGAAACCCATCCCGTGGTGCTGTTCATGAAGGGCACGCCGCGCGCGCCGCAATGCGGGTTTTCCGCGCGCACCGTGCAGGCACTGGCGGCGATCGGGCTCGACGACTACCACGCGGTCGACGTGCTCGCCGACGCGGACATCCGCGAAGGCATCAAGCTCTACGGCAACTGGCCGACGATCCCGCAGCTGTACGTCCGCGGCGAACTGGTCGGCGGCAGCGACATCGTCGGGCAGATGGCCGAATCGGGCGAACTGCAGGCCGCGCTCGGCTTGCCGCCGCCGGACCGCACGCCGCCCGCGATCGAGGCCACGCCCGCGGCCATCGCGATGCTGCGCGAGGCCATCGACAACGCCGGCGAAGGCATCGCGGTGCAGGTGCAGGTCGATCCGCAGTACCAGGCCAAGCTGCAACTGGTGCCGGCCGACGCCAGGTCGATCGCGACCACGCTCGACGGCGTGCGCCTGCAGTTCGACCTCGCCTCCGCGCGCCGCGCGAACGGCCTGTCGATCGACTTCGCCAACGATGCACGCGGCCGCGGGCTGGTGATCGTGCATCCGCTGGCGCCGCCGCCGGTGCGCGAACTCGCGCCGCAAGCCGCGCGCGACATGCTCGCGAACGGCGCGCTCACCATCGTCGACGTTCGTCCGCCGCAGGAACGCGCGCAGGCGGAATTGCCGCATCCGCATCGCACGCTGGACGATGGCATCGACGCCATCGAATCGCTGCCGAAAGACGCGCCCATCGCGTTCATTTGCCACCACGGTGGACGCAGCGCGCAAGCCGCAGAACATTTCCGCGGGCTGGGTTTTCGCGAGGTCTACAACATCAGCGGCGGCATCGATGCCTGGGCGCAGATCGATCCGGCGATTGCGCGGTATTGAGCCTTAACCGCTCGTGGTGAGCCTGTCGAACCACGGGCGAGTGCGACACACACTCAAAACCCGCCACCCGCCTCCAGCCACGCCACTTCCTCCGGCGTGCTGATGCGCCCAAGCGCGGCATTGCGATGCGGGAAGCGACCGAAGCGCGCGATTGCATCGCGGTGCGCAACGGCATAGTGCAGGTAGCCTGCGTCGCCCATCGCGGTGAACAAGGCCACCGCGCGATCCTGGTCGGCCATGTCCTCGGAATGCTCGAACGGCATGTAGAAGAACAGCCGCAGCGGCGGGTCGATGCGCTGGTCGAAACCGGAATCGAGCGCGCGGCGGGCGACTTCGCGGGCGAGTCCGTCGGTGGCGAAGGCGTGCGCACTGCCGCGGAACACGTTGCGCGGGATTTGGTCGAGCAGCAATACCAGCGCCAGCGCGCCTTCGGCATCGTCCAGCCAGCTTTCGCATTCGCGACGTGCGGCCTGGAAGTGCGCTTCGAGGAAACGCTTTCGGCATTCGGCGTCGAACGCCTCGCCACCGTTGAACCATTTCCCCATGCCGGCATCGCGCCAGAACGCGACGACCTCGCGTGGCGATTCCTTGGCGGTCGTGTCCAGCGTGGCCTGCATGCGCCTTCCTCCGGTTGCGGCGAGTGTCCCACGCGGCCATGGCCCGGGTCATGTGGCGCGGACGCGACGAACGCGTTAGGTTCCACGAATCGCATCCGTGGATGGGGAATCCCGATGAAACCGCTGATCGCCGCGTTCACGGCGGTACTTCTGGCTGCTTGCGCCACTGCGCCGCAACGTTCCGCGAAGCCCGATGGCCTCGACTTCACCGTCGATCCCTATCCCAGCACCTATCGGCGGGTGGCCTCGCCGCCGGTGCTGCTGCAGCACGCCACGGTGCTGACCGGCACTGGCGAACGCCTCGATGATGCCGACGTCCTGATGCGCGATGGTCGCATCGTGGCGGTCGGCGCCGGCCTGGATGCTCCCGCCGACGCGGTGCTGGTCGATGCCACCGGCAAGTGGATCACGCCCGGCCTCATCGACATCCATTCCCACCTGGGCGTGTATCCGAGCCCCGGGGTGAGCGCGCTCGAGGACGGCAACGAAATGACCGCGCCGGTCACGCCCAACGTCTGGGCCGAGCATTCGATCTGGCCGCAGGACCCGGGCTTCCTCACCGCGCTCGCCGGCGGCATCACCACGCTGCAGGTGTTGCCGGGTAGCGCCAACCTGATCGGCGGACGCGGCGTGACCCTGAAGAACGTGCCGGCGACCACCTACCAGGGCATGAAGTTCCCGGGTGCGCCGTGGGGCCTGAAGATGGCCTGCGGCGAGAATCCCAAGCGGGTGTACGGGGAAAAGGGTGGGCCGCAGACACGGATGGGCAACGTGGCTGGCTATCGCGCCGCCTTCGCCCAGGCCGCCGAGTACATCAAGAAGCACCGCAAGGATCCCGACGCCGCGCGCGACCTGAAGATGGAAACGCTCGCCGGCGTGCTCGACGGCGACATCCTCGTCCACATCCACTGCTACCGCGCCGACGAGATGGCGATCATGCTCGACCTCGCGAAGGAATTCGGCTTCCACATCGCCGCGTTCCACCATGCGGTGGAGGCCTACAAGATCGCCGATCGCCTCGCCGCCGAGGGCGTGTGCGCCGCGATGTGGGCGGACTGGTGGGGCTTCAAGATGGAAAGCTTCGACGGCATCCAGGAGAACATCGCGCTGGTCGACCGCGCGCCCGGCGGTTGCGCGATCGTGCATTCGGATTCGGAGGAAGGCATCCAGCGCCTCAACCAGGAAGCGGCGAAGGTGATCGCGAGCGCGGGCCGCATCGGCATCCCCATCGCGCCCGAGCATGCGATCCGGTGGCTGACCGCGAACCCCGCCAAGGCGATGGGCATCCTCGGCAGGACCGGCACGCTCGAAGCCGGAAAGATGGCCGACGTGGTGCTGTGGAACCGCAACCCGTTCAGCAGCTACGCGCAGGCCGAACAGGTTTACATCGACGGCGCGCGGTTGTACGACCGCCACGATCCGTCGCGGCAACCGGAATCGGATTTCATGCTGGGGCAGGACACCATCGACGGAGGCGTGCGATGAAGCGCCTCGCGCTGGTCGCCGCCCTGTTCGCCGCCAGCGGCATCGCCGCCGCGCAGGATTTCGTCATTCGCAACGCCACGGTCCACACCGCCAGCGCGCTGGGCACGCTGCAGCACGCAGACGTGCTGGTGCGGAACGGTCGCATCGCCGCGGTGGGGCAAGGCCTCGCCGCCACCGGCGCGAACGCGATCGATGCGCAGGGCAGGCCGCTGACACCGGCGCTGTTCGGCGGCATCAGCGACATCGGGGTGGAGGAAGTCTCCGGCGAATCGTCCACGGTCGACGCAACACTGGCATTGGGCGCCGATGCCGCGGACATGCGCGTTCGCCCGGAATTCGACGTGACCCAGGCCTACAACCCGGAATCGGTACTGGTGCCCGTGGCGCGGATGGAAGGCATCGGCTGGACCTTGCTGTCCGCGGGAAGCCGGCCCGGCGGTTCACTGATCGGCGGCCAGGGCGGCGTGGTCCGGCTGGACGGCAGCCTGGACGCGGTCGGCCCGCACGCGCTGTTCGTCACCCTCGGCGGCGATGGCGCCAAGCTCAGCGGCGACTCGCGCGCGGCACAGTGGATGCTGCTCGACCAGCTGATCGACGAGGCGCACGGGCGCATCTCGCCGGATTCGCGCTTCGCCCTGCTCACGCCCGCGGGCCGCGTCGCGCTGGCGAAATATTTCGGCGACGGTGGCCGCGTGCTGTGCCGGATCCAGCGTGCATCCGACATCCTGCGCCTGCTGCGCTGGTCGAAGCAGCGCGGTGTGCGCATCGCCCTGGTCGGCGCGACCGAGGGCTGGAAGGTGGCGCCGCAGATCGCCGCGGCCGGCGTGCCGGTCTTCGTCAACGCGCTGGCCGACCTGCCGGCCGATTTCGACGAAATCGGCGCGACCCTCGACAATGCCGCGCGCCTGGATGCAGCCGGCGTGCAGGTCTCGTTCTATCTGGACGACATGGGCTCGCACAACGCGCGCAAGATCCGCCAGCTGGCCGGCAACGCGGTGGCCAACGGCCTGCCGTGGGAAGCCGGCCTCGCCGGCTTGACGCGGATCCCGGCGACGGCGCTTGGCGTGGCTGGCGAGTTGGGCAACACGATCTCGGTCGGCCAACGCGCCGACCTGGTGCTGTGGAGCGGCGATCCGCTGGACGTGGCCAGCCTCGCGCAACAGGTCTGGCTGGACGGGCGCGCGATCCCGATGCGCAGCCGCCAGACCGAACTGCGCGATCGCTACCTGCGTCCAGGCAACGGCCTGCCACGTGCCTATCCGGGTGCTGCGCAATGAGGTTCCCGCGGTGACGGCACCCGCGGGCGGAACGCATCCGGATCCGGATCCGGATTCGCGTCCCCGCCACGGATTCACTCCACCGGTTCCGCCGCGTCCGCGTTGGCCGCCACCACCTGGTTGCGGCCCGCCTTCTTCGCCGCGTACATCGCGGCGTCGGCGCGCCTGACCAGCGCCTCGACCGTTTCCGGCGGAACGTATTGCGCGCTGCCGATGCTCACGGTCATGCCCACCGGCATTTCGTCGATCACGGTGCAGCGCGCTTCCACCTCGCGCCGCAGGTGCTCGGCGGCCGCGCGCGCGCGATGGCCGTCGGTTCCGGGCATCACCAGCATGAATTCCTCGCCGCCGAGGCGGCCGAAGGATTCGCCGGACATGAGGTGCTCCTGCACCAGCCGCGCGAGCCGGCGGATGCAGGCGTCGCCGAGCGCATGGCCGTGGGTGTCGTTGATCTGCTTGAAATGGTCGATGTCGAGGAACAGCACCGCCAGCGGCCGCGGCCTGCGCCGCGTTTCGGACACCGCCAGTTGCAACTGCTGCAGGATGCCGACGCGGTTGTACGCGCCGCTGAGCGGATCGTGCTGCGCATCCTGGCGGGCGCGGTCGCGTTCGCTGCGGAACGCCTGCATGCGATCGGCAAGGCCGAGCATCAGCAGCACCGCGGCATAGGCCAGGGTCAGCGGCAGGCCGTATTCCAGCCACGGCGACAGCGCCGCGCCGATGCTGAGCTGGACCGCGCGCGCGGTGGACATCACCACCAGCGGCGCCCATGCCAGCAGCATCTGCCCCGCGTGCCGGCCACCGCGCCGCCACGCCAGCGTCAATGCGGCGATGGCCACGATGTTCGCCAGCAACAGCAGCAGGTTGCCGATGCCGGGGAACCACTCCTTGTCCGCCGGCCATGGCGAGACCAGCAACGCCAGCAGCAGCGTCGGCAACCAGGCGCCCAGCAGCAGCAGCAAGCGGCTCAGGCGCGGCACGCGCGTGCGCAGTTCGGCGAAGGCGAGCAGGAAATGCACGGCCACGATCGTTGACAGCGTGGCCACGAACCACACCCCCGGCGCGCCGAAGCGGCCGAGCAGGCGCAGGCCGGGCATGGAATAGGCCTCGCCGTTCGAACACAGCAGGTACAGCATCTGCGTCGCCATGCAGCCGGCGTACCAGAGGTGCATGCGGTCGCGCAGCACCAGCCAGAACACCAGCGCCACCAGGCTGACGCCGACCAGCACGCCGATGCTGGTGAACAGCACCTGCGTGTGCGTGCGATCGGCCGCGGCGAAGTCGCTGGCCGGCAGCACCGCGACCTGCAGCGGATAACGCGCATCGCGGATGCCGATGAACGCCGGGCCCGGCGCCGTGAGCGGGAACGCGAGCGCTCGGCGCGAATGCGCGGGATCGAGGTCGGGCTCGAAGATGGTATGCGTTTCGAGGCGATACGCCGGCGGCAAGCGGACGCTGACCCGTGCGCTGTACGGGTGGTAGACCACCAGCATGCGACCGGGAACCGCGGAGGCGGGATCGATCCGCCACCAGCCGCCGCCGTCCGGCACCGCCAGGCGAACCTGCGGCAACGCCGGGGACGTCGCCGTTCCCGCCCGAAATGGGACAGGCGTTGTTCCACCCGCGGAGCCAGTCACGGCCTCCACTCGCGCGATGCCGCTGTCCTGCGCCGCCACGGGCGCGACCATGCCCCAGGGCGACGACAGCAGTAGTAGAAGCAGTACCCAGGTTCGCTTCATGCTCCCCCCGATGCCGGCAGTGTCGGGCGCGGGGTCGCATTGGGCAAGTGGCCGGCCCGGATGTTCGGTGCCACGCCGCGCGTTCCCGCAACGCCGCGTGCGGCGCATTCCCTAATGCGGTACGGTCATGAGTCGGAACGGATTCGGGGGAATCCATGCGTATTGGAATCGTCGTCGACTCGGCCTGCGACGTGCCGTCGGACTTCATCGAGCGCGAGCACGTCACCATCCTGCCGGTGACGGTGCAGATCGGCAACGCGGTGCTGGCGGACATGCGCAACGAGGACGCGACCCTCAACTTCCTCACCGGCGACACCGCAGACCAGGCCTACAACGCCGATACCACGCCCTTCACCGTGCAGCAGGTCCACGACCTGTTCCTGTCCAAGCTGGTGCTGGACTACGACTACGTGTTCTGCATCACCACCACGCGCTCGCGCAGCGGCATCCACGACAATGCGGTGCAGGCCAGCTACACCATCCTCAACGACTACCGGCCGGTGCGGCAGGCAGCGGGCAACAACACGCCGTTCTCGCTGCGCGTCATCGACAGCCAGAACGTGTTCTGCGCGGTCGGCGTGCTTGCGGTGGAGGCGGCGCGGCTGCGCGCGGCCGGGGAGGGTGCGCCCAAGCTCCGCGCGCGGCTGGAGAACCTCGCCCTGCACACCCACGCCTACATGGTGCCGCCGGACCTGCATTACCTGCGCAACCGGATCAAGAAGCGCGGCGACAAGAGCGTCAGCTTCCTCAGCGCCACGCTCGGCACCGCGCTCGACATCAAGCCGATCCTGCACTGCAATCGCGGCGATACCGGTCCGGTCGGCAAGGTGAAGGGTTTCGAGCCGGCGGCGGAAAAGCTGTTCGACTTCGCCGGCAAGCGCGTACAGGCAGGGCTGATGACACCAACCATGGGCCTCAGCTTCGGCGGCGAATTGCAGAACATGCGCCTGCTGCCGGGTTACCAGCGCCTGCGCGACATCTGCGCCGAGCACAATGTCGAGGTCTTCGAAAGCGTGATGGGGCTTTCGGGCATGGTGAACGTCGGCAAGGGCGCGCTGGTGGTCGGCTTCGCCGCAGAGAACGCGCCGTTCGCCTGACCCCGCGCTTCTTCGGCTCGCCCTGTCCTTGACGCCATCGCCACGCCCGCGTCCGCAGGCTGGCGCATCTCGCCGCGCCCGGAGCCGACGCATGCCGACCCGCTATTACCTTCGCCTGCCGGACGCCGCGCATGCCCGCGGTAGCGATGCCGCACTCGCGTTCCGTTCGCAATCGGCGGAAGGCATGGCCGCGGAACTGCAGGATGCGTTGCGCAGCGACGCCCTGTTCCAGCGCTGGCGCGCGCGCCAGGACGATCCCGACGGCGTCGATCCGGCGCTGGGCGCGACCGATCCCGCTGCCATCGTGCAAGGCTCGCAACACGACCTGCACGCCGAACTGGTCGCCATCACGTCGCTTTCCGGAAACCTGCTCAAGCAACGCTTGCGCTGGCTCGCCGGCAGCGGCTGGGAGTTGCGTGATGTATCGGCCGCGTAACGCGATCCTGCGTCGATGACACGAACGTTGTTGTCGTGGAGCGGCGGCAAAGACGCGGCGTGGGCGCTGCACGTGCTGCGCCAACGCGGCGAGGTCGAAGTCGTCGGCCTTGTCACCACGATCACCGAAGGTTACGAACGCATTTCGATGCAGGGCATCCGCGTCGATGTCCTGCACGCGCAGGCCGAAACCGCGGGCTTGTCGGTGATCGAGGCGCGGATTCCGCAACGCGCCGACAACGCGAGCTACGAAGCGAGCTTCGCCGCAGCGCTGGAGTCCGCACGCGGCCGCTGGCCCGGCATCGAACGCATCGCGTTCGGCGACCTGTTCCTCGCCGACATCAAGGCCTGGCGCGAAGCACTGTGCGCGCGGTTCGGCTGGACGCCGCTGTTCCCCTTGTTCGGCAGCAACACCGCGCAGCTTGCGCGCGGGATGATCGACGGCGGCCTGCGCGCGCAGCTGTGTTGCGTCGACACGACGCAACTCGACGCGGGCTTCGCCGGACGCGCGTTCGACGAAGCCTTGCTGCGCGATCTGCCCGCCGCCACCGATCCTTGCGGCGAAAACGGTGAATTCCACACCTGCGTCTCCGCCGGGCCGATGTTCGACAAGCCGATTGCGATCGAACGCGGCGGGACCGTGCTGCGCGACGGACGCTTCGCCTACACCGATTTCACCCTGCAGTTGTAGGAGCGCTCTCGAGCGCGACTGTGGGAGGGCCTTTAGGCCCGACGGCGGGGTTTTGTCGCGGCTGAAGCCGCTCCCACAGAAGCCGCCAGGCCGTACCCGAGAGCGATCCCGCGAAAGCGATACAGTCGCGCTCCAGCGCGCTCCTACGGGCGCCGCAGCGCCTTGACGTGCCAGGCAATGTGTTCGCCGATGAAACTGGCGATGAAATAGTAGCTATGGTCGTAACCGGGCCGCATCCGTAGTTGCAGTGGATGGCCGACCTGCATGCAGGCCTCGCCCAACAGCTCCGGCCGCAACTGCGTGGCGAGGAATTCGTCGGCCTCGCCCTGGTCGATGAGCAGCGGAAGTTTTTCGATCGAGGACTTCACCAGATCGGTCGCGTCGTATTGCTTCCACGCCTCGCGGTCGTCGCCGAGATACGCGCTGAAGGCTTTTTCTCCCCAGGGCACCCGCGACGGCGCGACGATCGGCGAAAACGCCGACACGCTGCGATAACGCCCCGGATTGCGCAACGCGGCGACCAGCGCGCCGTGCCCGCCCATCGAATGTCCGCTGATCGCGCGCACATCCGTCACCGGGAAATACCCTTCGACCAGCGCCGGCAATTCGTCGACCACGTAGTCGTGCATGCGGTAATGCGCCGACCACGGCGCCTGCGTCGCGTTGACGTAGAAACCCGCGCCCTGGCCGAGATCGTAGCCATCGGCATCGGCCACGTCGTCGCCGCGCGGACTGGTGTCCGGTATCACTAGCGCGATGCCGTGTTCGGCCGCATGACGCTGCGCACCGGCCTTGGTGATGAAGTTCTGCTCGGTGCAGGTCAGGCCCGAGAGCCAATACAGCACCGGCACCGGGCCGTGCTGCGCCTGCGGCGGCAGGAACAGCCCGAATTTCATCGTGCAATCGAGCGCGTCGGAACGATGCGACCAGACCTCTTGCGTTCCGCCGAAGCAGGCGTGCGATTCGATTTTCTGCATGAGGTATCCGTGCGAAGTCGCGTAACCGTGGCGGGCCAGGGCCCGCCCTACAACACGCCATTGCGCTTGGCGACGTGCGTGGAAATCGCGTCCATCAGCGGCGGGTTGAGCGCATCGAAGGGCGGCAGGCCGAGTTCGTTCAACCGCGCGCGCACGCCGTCCATCTGCTCGGGCTTCGCGCCGCCGCCCTCGATGATCGAGGACACGAACGCGGCGAAGCGCGGTTCCTCCCAGCCCTGCTGCGGCGAGAGTTCGGTGTGGATGAAGTCGAGCCCGTGGAACGGGTGGTCCTTGTTCTCGATGCGCCCGTACATGTGCGTGCCGCAGGCCTTGCAGGCATGGCGCTGGATCGTCGCCTTCTCGTCGACGATCCCGAGCTTGCCTTCGTTGGCGGTGACCGCGAGCTTGTCGCACGGCACCACGCCCACCACCGAGAACGCGGCGCCTTCCGGCTTCCAGCACTTGGTGCAGCCGCAGGCGTGGTTGTGGGCCACGTTGCTGTCGACCTTCACTTCCACCTTGTCGCTGGCGCAATTGCATTGCAGCGTGCCGCCGGCGAAACCCGCCGCGCCCTTGTTCACGCCGTTGTCGACGGCCGGATGGATCGAAACCGTTGCCATGATCGGACTCCTCATTCATTGCGGCGAGGAATCCTTCCCCCGCGCGCGGGGGAAGGTGGCGCGGAGCGCCGGATGGGGGCACGCGGCAATGAAAGGCGGCCCTCACCCCAACCCCTCCCGCAAGCGGGAGAGGAACGAACTTTCAGTAATGGATGACCGTGCGGATCGACTTGCCTGCGTGCATCAGGTCGAAGGCCTGGTTGATGCCGTCGAGCGGCAGGCTGTGGGTCACGAACGGTGCGAGCTGGATCTCGCCGGCCATCGCTTCCTCGACCATGCCCGGCAACTGCGAACGGCCCTTCACCCCGCCGAACGCGGTCCCCAGCCACTTGCGCCCGGTGACCAGCTGGAACGGGCGGGTGGAGATTTCCTGGCCCGCGCCGGCCACGCCGATGATCACGCTCTGGCCCCAGCCGCGGTGCGCGCATTCCAGCGCCGCGCGCATCACGTTGACGTTGCCGATGCATTCGAAGGAATGGTCCACGCCCCAGCCGGTCATCTCCACGATCACCTGCTGGATGGGCTTGTCGAAATCCTTCGGATTCACGCAGTCGGTCGCGCCCATCGCGCGCGCCTTGTCGAACTTGTCCGGGTTGGTGTCGATGGCGATGATGCGCCCGGCTTTCGCCCGCTTCGCGCCCTGGATCACCGCCAAACCAATACCGCCGAGGCCGAACACCGCGACGCTGTCGTCTTCGGCCACCTTCGCCGTGTTCTTCACCGCGCCGAGCCCGGTGGTGACGCCGCAGCCGAGCAGGCAGACCTGTTCGTGGTTCGCTTCGGGATTGATTTTCGCCAGCGACACTTCGGCAACAACGGTGTATTCGCTGAAGGTCGAACAGCCCATGTAGTGGTAGAGCGGCTGGCCGTTGTAGCTGAAACGCGTGCTGCCATCCGGCATCACGCCCTTGCCCTGGGTCGCGCGCACCGAGGTGCACAGGTTGGTCTTGCCCGAGGTGCAGAACAGGCATTCGCCGCATTCGGCGGTGTACAGCGGGATCACGTGGTCGCCGGGCTTGACGCTGGTCACGCCTTCGCCGACCTCGACCACCACGCCCGCGCCCTCGTGGCCGAGCACGCAGGGGAACAGGCCTTCCGGATCGTCGCCGCTGAGCGTGAACGCATCGGTGTGGCAAACGCCGGTGTGGCTGATCTTCACCAGCACCTCGCCCTTGCGCGGTGGCGCGACGTCGATCTCGACGATCTTCAGCGGTTCGCCTGCGGCGAAGGCGACGGCGGCACGCGATTTCATGGGCGGCTCCGGGGCGGGCGGGGAACCGATTCTAGAACGCTTCGCCTTGCATGGCCGTTATTCGCGCCAACGCCCGTTTTTCGATGGAAAATCCCCCGGGAAATCGCCATGCACCGCCATGCCCTCGTCGCGCTCGCGCTGGCCCTGTCGATCGCCGGCTGCAAGGCGCCGCAACCGCAAGCCGAAGCGCCCTCGCCCGCTGCCGGCGCGCCGAAACTGTTCGACAGCTTCGGCGACCTGCACCGCGACATCGGCAGCAAGGTGCCGGCGGCGCAGCGTTATTTCGACCAGGGCCTGCGCATGGCCTACGGCTTCAACCACGAAGCCGCCGCGCGTTCCTTCGCCGAGGCCGCTCGACTCGATCCCGATTGCGCGATGTGCCTGTGGGGACAAGCGCTGGTGCTCGGTCCGAACATCAACCTGGCGATGCAGCCGGAAGCGAACAAGCCCGCATTCGAATTCTCGCGCCGCGCCGCCGCGCTCGCCGCGCACGCGACGCCGGCGGATGGCGCGCTGATCCGGGCCCTGCAGGCACGCTATGCCGATCCCGCGCCGGACGACCGCAAGCCGCTCGACCAGACCTATGCGCAGGCGATGGCCAAGGTCGTCGCGGAATTCCCGCAGGACGATGATGCGGCGACGCTGTACGCCGAGGCGCTGATGGACCTCACGCCCTGGTCCTACTGGACCACGCAAGGCCAGCAGACCGAATACACGCCGCGCATCCTCGGCGAACTCGAGCGCGTGCTCGCGCGCAACCCGCGCCACATCGGCGCGATGCATTACTACATCCACGCCACCGAGGCTTCGCCGGACCCGCAACGCGCCGAGCCTTATGCCGATGCGCTTGCGGCGCTCGCGCCCGGTTCCGGGCACCTGGTGCACATGCCGGCGCATACCTACATCCGCCTCGGCCGCTACCACGACGCGACCTTGACCAATTTCGCCGCCACCACCGCGGACAAGGCTTTCCTCAGCTTCTGCAGCGGCACGAACGGCATCTATCCGTTGGGCTACGTGCCGCACAACTGGCACTTCGCGACCATGACCGCGGGCCTGACCGGTTCGCGCACGCTGGCGTTGCGCGCGGCCGAACAGACCGCGCAACGCGCCGACCGCGACAAGATGGGTTCGCCGCCGCTGGAAGCGATGCAATTGTTCCTGGTCGCGCCGCTGTTCACCCAGGTGCGCTTCGGCGAATGGGACGCGATCCTCGCGCAGGCCGAACCGCCATCGACGCTGCCGTTCCCGAGCGCGATCTGGCGGTTCGCGCGCGGCATGGCACATGTGCGTCGCAACGAGCTGCCGCAGGCCGGCGCGGACCTCGCCGCCTTGCACGCCATCGCGATCGATCCGGAGACGGCGAAGATCAGTTTCCTCGACATCAACCACGCCGATGGGCTGCTGAAGGTGGCCGATGCGCTGTTGCGCGGCGAACTGCTGCGCGCGCAGGGCAAGCACGCGCAAGGCATCGCGACCCTGCATGACGCGGTCGCGGCCGAAGACGCGCTCAACTACGACGAACCCGCCGACTGGCCGCTGCCGACGCGCTGGTACCTCGGCGCGGCCCTGCTCGAAGCCGGCAACGCGCGCGGCGCGGCGGAGGCGTATCGCCAGGACCTGAAAACCTATCCGGAGAACGGCTGGGAAAACCTATCCGGAGAACGGCTGGTCGCTGTTCGGGCTGGCGCAGGCGCAACGCAAGCTGGGCGACGCGATCGCCGCGGCCGACAGCGAGCGCCGCTACCAGGCGGCGTGGCAGTGGGCGGATGCACAGTTGACCGCTTCGCGGTATTGAATCTTGTTTTTTCCTCTCCCCTTGTGGGGTGAGCGGGGCTATCGAGCGGCGTAAGCCGTGAGCCCGCGAACGCTTGTCGGCATGCAAGCCGACAGGCCGGGGCGCGATGCCGCGTAGCGGCAGGAGAGGGGAAACTCTCGCGAATTCGCCCACCCTCTCCCGGCCTGCGGCCACCCTCTCCCATCCAGGGAGAGGGAAAAGCAAAGCTCAGTACGCGAATTCGCGGAACACGGGATCGACGGAACCGTTCCATTCGGTGCGGAACAGCTCCAGCTTGCGTTCGGCCGCGGTCTGCCCGGCGTCGGCGATCTCGATCAACGGCTCGATGAAGCCGCTTTCGTCGATGCCGCAGCAATCGGCCTTCGCGCGGCGGCGCAGGCCGGCGTGCGAGATCTTCAGCGCCTCGACCGCGAGTTCGCGCACGCTGGCGCCGCGGAACGGCAGCTTCAACGCCAGTTTCGGCACGCCATCGCGCAACGTGTGGCGTTCGGCCATGGTGAAATCCTTGACCAGGTCCCAGGCCGCATCCAGCGCCGCGTCGTCGTAGAGCAGGCCGACCCAGAACGCGGGCAGCGCGCAGATGCGGCTCCACGGTCCGCTGTCGGCGCCGCGCATTTCCAGGAATTTCTTCAGCCGCACTTCCGGGAAGGCGGTGGTCATGTGGTCGTTCCAGTCGCGCAGCGTCGGCAGCGCGCCTGGCAGCACGTCGAGTTCGCCGCGCAGGAACCTGCGGAAGGACTTGCCGGACGCATCGATGTATTCGCCATCGCGATAGGAGAAATACATCGGCACGTCGAGCAGGTAATCGACGTAGCGTTCGTAGCCGAAGCCGTCCTCGAACACGAAGTCGAGCATGCCGGTGCGGTCCGGATCGGTGTCGGTCCAGATGTGCGAGCGATAGCTGAGGTAGCCGTTCGGCTGGCCGTCGGTGAACGGCGAATCGGCGAACAGCGCGGTCGCGACCGGCTGCAATGCCAGCGAGACGCGGAACTTCTTCGCCATGTCCGCTTCGCTGGCGTAATCGAGGTTGACCTGCACCGTGCAGGTGCGGGTCATCATGTCCAGGCCGAGTTGGCCAACCCTGGGCATGTAGTCGCGCATGATCCGGTAGCGGCCCTTGGGCATCCACGGCATCTGCTCGCGTTTCCACTTCGGCTGGAAGCCCATGCCGAGGAAGCCGAGCCCGAGTTCGTCCGCGACCTCGCGCACCTCGCGCAGATGGCCGCCGACTTCCTTGCAGGTGTCGTGGATGGTTTCCAGCGGCGCGCCGGAAAGTTCGAGCTGCCCGGCCGGCTCCAGCGTGACCGAGGCCATGTCGCGGGTGAGGGCAATCGTGCGCGCGGGCTTGCCGTCGACGCTTTCCTCGTAAGGTTGCCAACCGAAGCGCGTGAGTCCTTGCAGCAAGGCCTCGATGCCGCGTTCGCCGTCGAATTCCGGCGGGCGCAGGTCGTCGAGGCGGAAACCGAACTTCTCGTGCTCGGTGCCGATGCGCCAGGCCTCGCGCGGCTTCTCCCCGGACGCGAGCACTTCGACCAACTGGCGATGGTCGGTGATCGGCGTGTCGCTGGCGCTGCTGGGTCCGGACATGGCGGGGCCGCTCGCGTATTGGGGAATGCGAAATGGGGACGCGGCCCATCGACGCAAGGGCGCACTATAGCGGTGCGCCCGCGGGCGATGGGTCCTTCGCATGCCCTGGCCGGACGCGGCACGACCGTCGTGGCATTCTCCCGGCGATGACGTTGACCGAATACCTCGAATACTTCACCGCCAGTGGTGGCACCGACGACGGTTACCTGCGCGCGCACTGGCCGCGCTTCCGCAACACCAAGGCGAGGTTTGAAGCCGGCTGGAACAAGGCGAACGGGACGCGTGTCCTCGACGTCGGCGCGCACTGGTTGCACCAGGCGCTGCTGTTCGCATTGGACGGTTACCAGGTGACCGCCAGCGATTTCGGCGCGCAGCTGCAACGGCCGGATGTCGCCCGCCTCGCCGCCGCGCATGGGATCGAACTGGTCGGCAACGACGACCTGGAGCATCCGACCGCGTTCTCGCATCTACCCGACGGCGCCTTCGACGTGATCCTGTTCGGCGAGATCATCGAGCACATCACCTTCAACCCGGTGCCGATGTGGCGCGAGTTCTACCGACTGCTGGCCGAAGGCGGCAGGATGGTGGTGACCACGCCCAATTACTACGCCGCTTCCGCGATCAGGCGACGCCTGCGCAGGGGCATCGGCTGGGGTGGCGGCATCCCGGTCGACGAAATCCTGGCGTTCCACACCCACGGCCATCACTGGAAGGAATACTCGCGCCGCGAGCTGGTTCGCTACTTCGAACTGCTGTCGCCGGATTTCCGCATCAACGCGCGCGTGGTCGAGGACGGGCACGATGCCGCGCAATCGCGGCGCGCGATGCTGGTCCACGCCGTGGCGCGCGCGATCCCGGTAGTGCGCTCGCGGCTGCACGTGGAAATCGACCTGCCGCGGAAAGCGCACGGAATCACGATCCAGCCGCACTGGTGAAGGCGACGGCGGCGGAAGTCCCGCCGGGTCAGATCCCGAGCCAGCTCGTAACAACCTCACGCGCCTGTTCGACGCCGGTCTTGGCCTCGGCCGAAAACGCCTGCACCCCGACGCCTTCGCCGAAGGCGCGTGCGAGTTCCATCCGCACCGCCTGCACCGTGTTCGCGGCCGCGCCTCGCGAGAGCTTGTCGGCCTTGGTCAGCAGCGCGTGCGCCGGCAATCCGCGTTCCACCGCGTAACCGAGCATCTGCCGGTCGTAGTCCTTGAGCGGATGGCGGATGTCCATCACCACCACCAGCCCGCGCAGCGCCTCGCGCTTGCGGAACCAGGTCTTGATGAAGGCCTGCCAGTGCGCCTGCAATTCCTGCGGCACCTTGGCGTAGCCGTAGCCGGGCAGGTCGACGAGGTAGCGCTGGTCGAACTGCGGCAGTTCGAAATACACCAGCTGCTGGGTGCGACCCGGCGTCTTGGAGACGCGGGCGAGCGCGCCCTGCCGGCACAATGCGTTGAGCGCGCTGGACTTGCCGGCGTTGGAGCGCCCGGCGAAGGCGACTTCGAAACCACCGTCGGGCGGCAACTGCCGCGGCTGGTGCGCGGCGAGCAGGTAGCGCGCGCGGTCGAGCGGCGTGGGCTGGTCCTTGGGCGCCGGGGATGTCGTGCGGTTCATGCGGCTAGGATGGCATGGCGGTTTGACCGGCGCCGGGGCGCGCACGGATAATTTCGCGTTCATGCGGCCCGCGGGGTCGCATCCGTATTCCCGGAGCATGCGCATGCGCCATCCACGCCTTCTCGGCATCGCCGGCCTCGCCATCGCGGCCGTCGCCGCGGCCGCCTTCGCCCAGTCCACCGTCACCCCGCTGCCGGAACAGGCCCCGGCGCAGGCCGCGCCGCTGGGCGATCCGGTCGCCGACCTCGCCAAGACCCGCTGGGGCGACGCCAAGGCCGGGCAGGCCAAGGCCGGCGCCTGTGCCGCCTGCCACGGCGTGGACGGCAACCCGAGCGATCCGCAGTACCCGCGCATCGCCGGCATGCCCGAACGCTACGCCGCGCAGCAGCTGGCGCTGTTCAAGGCCGGCGTGCGCACTTCCGGCATGGCCGCGGTGATGGCGCCGATGGCCGCGCCGCTCTCGGCCCAGGACATGCGCGATGTCGGTGCCTACTTCGCCCAGCAGAAGGCGGGCGCGGGCGTGGCCGACGACAGCGCGATCGCCACCGGCCCGAATGCGGGCATGAAGTTCTACGAAGTCGGGCAGAAGCTGTTCCGCGGCGGCGACCCGGTCCGCGGCATCCCGGCATGCATGGCCTGCCACGGCCCCGCCGGCGCCGGCAACCCCGGCCCCGCGTTCCCGCACATCGGCGGCCAGCAATCGGCCTACGTCGTGCGCCGCCTGCAGGAATACCGCGCCGGCACCACCACCGAGCAGGACCACCACCTGTTCGACATGATGGCGACGGTGGCGAAGAACCTCAGCGACGAGGAAATCCAGTCGCTGGGCAGCTACCTGCAGGGCCTGCACGAGCGCAATGCGGCCGATGCCGGCGATGTCCCGGTGGTGGCGGCTGCCGCCGCGCCGGCGGCCCCGGCACCGGCGCCCGCGACCACCACGGCACCGGCCCCCGCTTCGGTCGCGACTCCGGCTGCATCCGACGCCGCGCCGCCCAAGGCCGGTTGAGACGCCAAGGCGGGAACTTCCCGCGGCCACGGCAGTCGTAATCCGTACAGCCCTTGCATCAACTCTGCCGGTACGATCCCCGTACCGGCTTTTTTTTGCCTGACGCCATGACCCGCATCCTGTTCGGCCTGTTGTTCGCCCTGCTCGTGCCTGCGGCCGCGTTCGCGGCAACGCCCGTCGTCGCGCCGGTCGAGGGCGTGGACTATGTGTTGATCGACGGCGGCCAGCCCTACCGGCCGCTGCAGGGCAAGATCGAGGTGGTCGAGGTATTCGCCTATTCGTGCTCGCATTGCGCGGATTTCCAGCCCAAGCTCGATGCCTGGCGCCACACCCTGCCGCGCGATGTCCGCTTCACCTTCGTTCCGTCGGCAGGGGTCGGCAGCGAGGCGCTGAGCCGCGCATATTTCGCGACAGAAGCACTGGGCGCGGTGGAGCGCACCCACGCCGCGCTGTTCCGCGCCATGCACGACGACGGCAGCATGCCGATGAATCCGACCGACGGCGAACTGCAGAGCTGGCTGGCGGGCCAAGGCCTGCCCGCGGCAAAACTGAAGGCCGCGTGGAATTCGCCGGCACTGGCAGCGAACCTGCGCCACGCCGATGCGTTCGAGCACGCGATCGACCTCCAAGGCACGCCGACGCTCATCGTCAACGGCCAATACCGGATCCTCGGCAAGTCCCGCGACGACCAGTTACGCATCATCGACGGCCTCATCGTCTCGCTGCGACAGCAACGCCGCTAGACTCCCCTTTCTCGAACACCCTGTTCCCGAACCACAGGCGCGCCCCCATGAACCTGCGACTCGTCCCGCTGCTGCTCGTCCTGTCCGTGGCCGCCTGCGCGAAATCCGAAGCGCCAGTCGCCGCCGGCGATGCCCCGGCCGCGAGCACGCCGGCCGCTGCCGCGAACACCAACACCCCGCCCCCGCCTCCGCCAGGCGTGGACAACGATTCGGCCGCGCTCGTCGCCAATGCCGCCAAGATCGCCGCCGGCAGCCCGCCACCGGTCGAAGGCGTCGACTACGTCGCGATTCCGAACGGCCAACCGCTCGATCCGGCCAACGGCCAGGTCGAGGTGGTCGAGGTGTTCGGCTACGTCTGCCCGGCCTGCAACATGTTCCAGCCGCTGATGCGCGCGTGGAAGGCCGCGATGCCGGCGAACGTGCGCTTCACCTACGTGCCGGCGCAGTTCGGCGGGACCTGGGACCGCTATGCCCGCGCCTATTACGCTTCCGACTCGATGGGCCTGGTGCCGCGCACCCACGACCTGCTGTACAACGCGATCCACCTCGAGAAGACCCTGAAGGGCGAGCGCGGCGAGGATACGGTGCAGGACATCGCCGCGTTCTATGCGCGCTTCGGCGTCGACCCGCAGCAGTTCGCCGCGACCATGTCGAGCTTCGCCATCGACGGCAAGTTGCGCAAGGCCAAACAGTTCACCGCGCGCGTCGGCATCGAGGGCACGCCGACGCTGGTCGTCGACGGCAAGTACCGCGTGCTCGGCAGGACCCGCGAAGACCAGATCCGCATCCTCGACCAGCTGGTCGCGCAGGAACAGGCGGCGCTCGGCGCGAAGTAAGCCCGCGCGCGATGGACACACGCCCGCTGCGTTTTCTCAGCGCCAACATCCAGGCCGGGTCGAGCACTCGTCGCTACAGCGACTACGCGACCCGCAGTTGGTCGCACGTGCTGCCGGCCGGGCGCAAGCAGCACGCACTCGATGCCATCGCCCGGCTCGCCGGCGGGCACGACATCGTCGGCCTGCAGGAAAGCGACCCGGGCAGCTGGCGTTCGGGTTTCACCAACCAGACCCACTACCTGGCCGAACACGCCGGCTTCGAGTACTGGAGCCACCAGCCCAATCGTCGCGTCGGCGGCGTCGCGTCCAGCGCGAACGGCCTGCTCAGCCGGCTCGAACCGGTGGAAGTGCTGGACCATCCGCTGCCCGGGCGGGTGAAGGGCCGCGGCCTGCTGCTGGCGCGTTTCGGCGCCGGCGACGACGGCCTGGTGGTCGCGGTCGCGCATCTTTCGCTCGGCGCCGGATCGCGGCGTTCTCAACTCGCCTTCATCGGCGAACTGCTCGCCGACCACCGCCACGCGGTGCTGATGGGCGATTTCAACTGCATGCCCGACCGCCCCGAGATGGAGTTGCTGTACCAGCGCACGCGCCTGCAGCCGCCGGGGCATGCGGTGCCCACCTTCCCGGCCTGGCGCCCGCAGCGCGCGATCGACCACATCTTGATCACGTCCGACCTTGGCCGTGGCGAGATGCAGGCGCAGTCCGCCGCCGCATCCGACCACCTCGCGCTGTCGCTGCAACTCGACGTGCCGGTGTCGGCGCTGGCCTGAGCCCGGCCACCCGGAACGGTCATCCTGAGGCGAAGCCGAAGGACCTGCTTTCCCTGAAAGCAGCAGCAGATCCTTCGCTGCGCTCGGGATGACAGGCTGCAAAAAAACGGGCGGCGATTGCTCGCCGCCCGTCGTTTACGCGCTGATCCGCAGGATCAGAACTTGTACTGCACGTCCACGTACCAGAAGCGGAACGGCAGGTCGTAGGTACCCGCGTCGTAACCGTTCAACGAGCAGCTCACGCACACCGGCGGATCCTTGTCGAACAGGTTGTTGACGCCCATCGCGAGCTTGAGGCCACTGGCACCGAAGGCGTTGTTCCAGCCCACCTGCACATCGTGGTAGGTGGTCGCATCCAGCTGGTGCTTGCCGGCGCCGGTCGCGCAGCCCGTCGCCGGAGTAGCGACTGCATTGCCGCAGGACTCATCGACCGCGCTGATGTAGCGAAGATTCCAGGCCGCGATCCAGTCGCCCTTGCGCCAGCCCAGCTGGACATTGGTCTGCCAGTCCGGGATCGCGCTGTCGCTGACTTCCACGCCCACTTCGCGCTGCGAATGGTTGCCGTCCTTGTCCACCGCCTCGTACTTGATGTTGTGGGTGGACTGCAGCGAGGCGCTGAGCTGGCCCCACGACAATTCCGGACCCATCCAGTTGGCCTTGAAGTCGATGCCGCTGGTGGTGATGGTGCCGAGGTTGTCGAGGAAATCCGTCGGCGGTTTCAGGTTGTTGCCTGCGGTCGGGTCGCGCACGAAGCCCGAGCAGCCCGGAAGTGTCGACGGATCGACGGCGGGATTTTGCTGACCTGCCTTTATGTAGCAATTATTGAGCAGTGCCTGGATGTCCGGGGCCTGGATCGCATCGGTGACCTTGTAGTGGAAGTAGTCGAACTCGAAGTCCAGCTTGCGCGACCACGACAGGTTCTCGGCCCAGGACGGGCTCCACACCGCGCCGAAGCTGTAGTTCTTCGACTTCTCCGGGCTCAGGTTCGCATTACCGCCAGTGAAGGTGATGATCTGGGTGTTGGCCTGCTCGAAGCTTGTCGGCACGCCCGCGGCGGCGCAGCCCGCGGCGTACTGCGGCCCTGCCGGGCCCGGACTGCCTGTGGGACCGCAGGGATCGATCAGGGTGGCGCCGAACTGGGTCGTGCCGTACAACTCGCCGAGGTTCGGGGCGCGGAAGCCTTCGGAATAGGTGCCGCGCAGCACCAGGTCCTGGATCGGCTGCCAGCGCAGGCCGAGCTTGCCGGTGGTGGCGCCGCCGAAGGTCGAGTAATCCGAATAGCGCAGGGCGAAGTCGGTCGAGAACGTCGAGGTCCACGGCACCTGCATTTCGCCGTAGATCTCGTTGACGTGGTAGCTGGCCGAGATCGGCGCCGCGAAGGAGTCCTGCGACTCGCCGGTCTGGCGCAGCGGATCGGGATTGAAATCGCCCTCGTAGCGGCGATGCTCCACGCCGACCGCATAGCCGGCGTGACGGTCGCCGATCGCGAACAGGTTGCCGGTGATGTTGGCGTTGACCAGGTCCAGCACCTGCTTGCTGGCGTCATGCTGGTCGGTGGCGATGTAGTCGAACATCGCCGGCGTGATCGGCCGGCCCTCGCCACCGAACAGGTCCAGCGGCACGCAACCCGGCGTCGCATTGCACAGGTTCACGTCACCGAGCGCGAGCTTGAGCTTGCCGACGTTGAATCCGTTGAGGAAGGTCTGCTCGGCCTTGTTCTCGGAGTGGACGTAGTCCACGTTCCAGCTCGTGCTTTCACCGAAACTGCCATCAAGGCCGAGGTTGATGTACCAGGTGTCCACATCCTGGGTGAAGATGCGCGGGCCCAGTTCGATCGGGCGCTTGGTGATCCAGCCGAGGTTCTGGCCCGGGATCAGGTCGATGCCGAACGGGTTGTAGGGGTTGTTCGCCGCGATCACGATCGTGTCGGCGATGCCGCCGGTGCCGGCGAACGGACCGACGAAGATCGGTTCCGGCGCCGCCTGGTTGGCCGACTGGCGGTTGTTGTAGAGCATCTTCGCGTGCAGCGAGACCGAGTCGTTGATGTCGTAGTTGACGCTGGCGAAGATCGACTTGCGCTTGGAAGGCGTCAGCAACAGGTTCAGCGGCGCGAAGTTGAAGCGATCGGCGCCGCTCCAGTCGTGGTACGTGCCGCCCGCCCCGGTGGGATCGCCGCCGTTGTAGTTCGGCGTGGTGGTGCCGTTGTTGAGGGTGATGTCGAACCAGTTGTTGCCTGCATGGTCACAGAAACCTGGCGGACCGATCGGGAAACCCAGATCGCCATCGTCTGGATCCGTGCCGATGCCGGTCGAGGCGATGCGCGGATCGCAGAAGGTGAAGCGTCCCTGCGGCGTGGCGGAGCTGCCGGCGCCGATGCCGGCGCCCGGCACGGGGAAGGAGGACTGTCCCCAATCGCCGGCGCTGATGCCCTTGGATTCGACATAGCTGGCGCTGAACACGCCATTGAAGCGGTCGCTGCCGCCACCGATGGTGATGTCGGCCTCGGTGTCGTCGCCGCCATGGCCGTAGCTGCCGTACTTGGCGTGCACCATCGCGCCATCGAAGTTCTTGCGGGTGATGATGTTGACCACGCCGGCGATGGCGTCCGAGCCGTAGATCGCGGAAGCGCCGTCTTCCAGCACTTCGATGCGATCGACGATGGCCAGCGGGATGGTGTTGAGGTCGGCGCTGCCGCTGACGCCCGAGGCCGAGGATTCGTTGACCCAGCGGATGCCGTCGACCAGCACCAGCACGCGCTTGGATTCGAGGTTGCGCAGGTCGACCTGCGATGAACCGGCGCCGATGCCGCCGCCGTCGGCCGGGTAGCCGAAGTTGCCCGACGAGTTGAACTTGGCGTTCAGCGCCTTGCCGCCGGCGGTGAGGTCCTGCAGGAACTGGCCGATCGAGGTGGCGCCGCTCTGGTCGATCTGGGTGCGGGTGATGACTTGCACCGGCGCGCTGGTGACCTTGTCGGTCTGCTTGATGCGTGAGCCCGTGACCTCGATGGTGTCGAGTGTCCTGGCCTGGTTGGTGGTATCGGTTGCTGCATCCTGCGCGAACGCGATGGCGGGCAAAGAGAGCAGCAACGAAACATGCACGGCCGTGGTCAGCCGGTGACGGCGCAACGACTTCATGTGAGATCCCCGGAAGGAGTTGAGAGGTTGCATTCCCGGCGGCCCCTGCCCCGCGGAAATGTGACGCCCTTGTAAACAATTTGTGAAGGCCGATCAAGCCTGCCTATCGTCCTAGCCCGCAACGGCCCCGGGCATTCAGACCGGCTTGGCTATAGTCGGGTGAATACGACCCCACGGAGCGTGCAGACATGAGGATGGTCGCCCTGCTGCTGTCCATGGCGCTGGCTACCCCGGTCCTCGCGGCCGCCCAGCCCGGCGACGCCCAGATGCAGGCGGCGCTGCAAGCAGCCGAGGCCGGGCAGGACTACGACGCGGCCTCGATTTCGGCCAGCCCGATCGCCGGCTGGGTCGAGTACGCTTCGCTGCGCCGCAACATCGACAGCCTGCCGCCGCAGCGCGGCCAGGACTTCCTTGCCCGTTACCGCGGGCAGGCCGTGGCCGAGGCCTTCCGCCAGGTCTGGCTGCCGGCATTGGCCCGGCGCCAGGACTGGACCAGCTTCCTCGCCGCCTGGTCGCCTTCGGTCCAGGACACGTCGCTGCGCTGCGTCGCCCTCAATGCGCGACAGGCGCTCGGCCAGGTCGATGCGACCTGGACCAGCGATGCGCAGGCGATCTGGCGCAGCAGCGGCAAATCGCTGCCGGGCGAATGCGACGCGGCCTTCGCCATCCTCGCCGCGCGTGGCGACCTGACCCCGGCGCTGCGCTGGGAACGCATCGACAAGGCCGCCGGCGAATGGCAACCGGCGGTGATGCGCGCGGCCGCGCGCGGCCTGCCGGCCGACGACGCAACGCTGGCCAACGACTACGCGGCGTTTTTCGAAGCGGTCAACGAACGCGCGCTGAACTGGCCCAGGACCGACCGCAGCCGCTGGATGGCTTCGCAAGGACTCGCGCGGTTGGCGAAGTCGGTGCCGGTCGCGGCCGAAGCGCAGTTGCCGAAGTACGCACAGGCGCTGGGCTTCACCGACGCCGACCGCGGCCGCGTGCTGTACCAGGTCGCGCTGCAGTCGGCCTCGTCCTACGAACCCGAAGGCGCGCGTCGCCTCGCCGCGGTGCCGCTCTCCGCCTACGACGACAAGCTGCACGAATTGCAGGTGCGCGAGGCGATCGCGCGCAGCGACTGGAGCGGAGCATTGGCCGCGATCCGGCGCATGGGCGACGCGCAGCGCAGCCAATCGCGCTGGACCTATTTCGAAGCACGATTGTCCGAACTCACCGGCGACAAGGCCGGCGCGCAGGCCTTGTATGCGAAGGCCGCGACCAAGCCGGAATTCCACGGCTTCCTCGCCGCCGACCGCATCGGCCAGGCCTACACGCTGTGCCCGTGGATCCCGCACGACACGCCCGCGGCGAAGGATGCGGTCGCGCGCACGCCGGCCCTGATCCGTGCGTTCGCGCTGTACCGCATCGACCGCCGCGGCTGGGCACAGCGCGAATGGGACGACGCACTCTCGCGCTTCGGCGACGACCAGCGCCGGATCGCGGTCGGCCTCGCCGAGGACGCGGGCTGGTTCGATCGCGGCGTGTTCGGCCTGGTCAATGTCGGCGGGAAGTCGTATCCGGAGGAATCGCGCCTATACCTGCTGCGCTTCCCCATGCACCACGACGCCACCATCCGCCGCGAGGCCGCGCGCAACCAGCTCGATCCGGCCTGGATCGCGGGCGAGATCCGCGCCGAAAGCGTGTTCGACCCGAAGGCGCGCTCTTCTGCGAACGCGCGCGGCCTGATGCAACTGCTGCCTGGCACCGGCGCCGACGTTGCGCGCGGCCTCGGCCTGCCCTGGGGCGGCGCCGACAGCCTGTACGACCCGGATACCAACATCGTCCTCGGCAGCGCCTACCTGCGGCAACTGCTCGCGAAATACGGCAAGCCCTACCAGACCATCGCCGCCTACAACGCCGGACCGGCGCCGGTCGGTCGCTGGACTTCGCAGCGTCCGGCGATGGATCCGGATTTCTGGATCGAAACCATCAGCTACAAGGAAACCCGCGACTACGTCGCGCGCGTGCTCGCCTTCAGCACGCTGTACGACTGGCGCCTCAACGGCGATGCGCTGCGCCTCACCGATCGCATGAACGGCGTCTCCGGCGGCAAGCGCATCGCCTTCACCTGCCCGCTGGCCGCGCCGCCCAGGCCCTGAGCGCGATGCGGCGCCGCGGGCGGCGCCGCGGGCGGCGCCTTAGACCTTGGCCAGCAGCCTCGCCGCTTCCTCGGCGATGTGCTGCACGCAGGTTTCCATCTGCGCGCGGCGGGTGCGGAAACTGAGCACGCAGACGCGCCCGAGGTAGCGTTCGCCCACCTGCGCGCCGGTCAGCATCACCTTGCCGCGCGCGGTGACGCGCTCCATCAGCGCGCGCGTGGCGGCGTTCTGCGCTTGCAGCGTGTCCAGCGCCGCGCTTTCCAGGTGGAACGCGAACAGCGACAGTTGCGGCAGCGCGTCCATCACGATGCCCGGGATCACGGCGACCTGTTGCGCCGCCCACAGCGCCAGTTCGCGTTTTTCCGCCAGCGCCGCGCGGTAGCGTTCGCTACCGAAACACTTCAGCGCCAACCATACGCGCAGGCCGGGGAATGCGCGCGACAGTTCCGGGCCGTATTGCGCCGGATCGTAGAACTCGCCCTGGTTGTCAGGCAGGTAGCCCGCACTGGAGGAATGCAGGGCGTGCAACGCCCGTCCGTCGCGCACCAGCAGCGCACCGGTGCCGTAGGGCAGGAACAGTCCCTTGTGCGGATCGAGGGTGAGCGAATCGGCACGCGGCAAGCCCGCGAGCAAGGGCCGCAGTTCCGGCACGATGTGGAAACAGCCGCCATAGGCGCCATCGACGTGGTGCCACAGGCCTTCGCGCGCGGCCAGATCGGCCACCGCATCGAGCGGATCCACCGCGCCGGTATTGGTGGTGCCGGCGGTGGAAAACACCATGAACGGCCGCAGCCCGGCGGCACGATCGGCGGCGACGGCGCGTTCCAGCGCGTCCATGCGCATGCGGAAACCGGCGTCGACCTCGATCGTGCGCACCCGGTCGCTCGCGATGCCGGCCAGCTTCGCCGCCTTGACGATGCTGTGGTGCGACTGCGAGGACACGTACAGGGTGCCGGCGCGGATGTCGGGACCGAGCAGTTTCTCGCGCGCGCAGGCGATGGCATTGAACATCGCCATCGAGCCGCCGGTGGTGAACAATCCGCGCGCCTGCGGCGGGAATTGCATCCATTCGCGCAGCCAGTCCAGCGCGTTCGCCTCCAACTGCACCAGCGCTGGCGCGGCTTCCCAGATGCCGGTGTAGCGGTTGGTCGCGGCGCTGATGAAATCGGCCAGCGCGGCCGGATAGATGCCGCCGCCGGGGATGTAGGCCAGGTAACCGGCGCCGGGGGTTCCGAACGAACGCGGGATCCACTCCGCGAACAGCGGTTCCAGCAGTTCCTCCAGCGCGGTCCCGTGCTCGGGCGCCGGCTCGCGCAGGGCGCGGCACAGGTCCTCGATGCCGGTGTAATCGCCGCGACTTATCATGTCCGGCAACGCGGCATGGTGCGCCATCACCCGTGCCAGCACCGCTTCGCCCATCGCCTGCATGCGCTCGATGGACAGGTCCAGGTTCGCCGGGTCGTCGCTGGCGGGCTTGCCGCTCATGGGGCATCTCCTGCAATGCATGGCCGCCGGCGACCCCGGGGCTTCGCGCGACACAGCGTAGCGCGCGAGCGGATCGGGCATCATCCCCGCATGGACATCTACCTCGTCGGCGGCGCGGTACGCGATCGCCTCCTCGGTCTGCCCGCTGGCGATCGCGACTTCGTCGTCGTCGGCACGAGCGCGGACGAGATGCGCGCGGCGGGTTACAAACAAGTGGGCCGCGATTTCCCGGTGTTCCTGCACCCCGACACCGGCGAGGAATACGCACTCGCACGCACCGAACGCAAATCCGCGCGCGGCCATTCCGGCTTCGTGGTACACGCCGATCCATCGGTGACGCTGGAAGACGACCTGCGCCGGCGCGATTTCACCATCAATGCCATCGCGCAACGCGAGGACGGCACCTTGGTCGATCCCTTCGGTGGCGCGGGCGACATCGAATCGCGCGTGCTGCGCCATGTCGGCGACGCCTTCGTCGAGGATCCGTTGCGGATACTGCGCGCGGCGCGTTTCATGGCGCGGCTGGCGCCGCTGGGCTTCACCGTTGCGCCGGACACGCTGGCGTTGATGCGTGCGATGGTCGAACACGGGGAACTCGCCGAGTTGTCGCCCGAACGCATCTGGCAGGAATTGTCGAAAGCCTTGCGCAGCGCGGCGCCATCGGCGTTCCTGCGCACGCTGCGCGATGCCGGGGCGCTGGCCGTGGTGTTGCCGGAAGTCGATGCGCTCTACGGCGTGCCGCAGCGCGCCGAATTCCACCCGGAAATCGACACCGGCATGCATATCGAACTGGTCTGCGACATGGCGGCAAATCTCGCCCCGAGCGACGACCTCATTGGTTTCGCCGCGCTGACGCATGACCTCGGCAAGGCGCTGACGCCGGAAAACGAACTCCCGCGCCACGTGATGCACGAACAACGCGGCATCGCCCCCCTGCTGGCCTTGTGCGAACGCCTGCGGGTTCCGAACGAACACCGCGAACTCGCCGTCATCGCCTGCCGTGAACACTTGAACGTGCACCGCATCGGCGAACTCAAGCCCGCGACCGTGCATGACCTGATCCTGCGCTGCGACGCTTTCCGCAAACCAGCTCGCATCACCCAACTCGCGACCGTATGCGAAGCCGATGCGCGTGGGCGCGCCGGACTCGCCGACGCGCCCTATCCGCAGGCGGAAACCTTGCGTCGCCTGCATGCCGCCGCGTTGGCGGTGCGCGCCGCCGATGTCGCCACCGGGCTCGAAGGCCCCGCCGTCGGCGAGGCCATGCGCAAGGCGCGGATCGCGGCGATCGCGGCCGCGCGCGGGGACTGATCGCTTATTCGGCGGTGGTGGGATCGATCGTGGTCGCGACCTTGTTCACCGCGTTCGCGGGGAAGCCGCCGAGGCGCGCGTGTTCGCGCACGCTGGCTTCGTCCGGCGCGATGTATTCGCAATAGACCTTGTCGGCGGTGACATGGCTGCGCACCCATTGCACCTGCGGCCCGAGTTCGCGCAGCACGCCGCAGGATTTCTGCGAGATCGCCTGCAATTCCTGCGGGGACAACTGGCCGGCGCCGGGGATTTCGCGCTCGATGATGAAGCGGGGCATGAGATGCTCCTTGCAAACGGGGGATTCCGCCTTCCCGACAACGCCGCCGACCGACGGCAGCGGCCAGCCTCAGCGCCCGGGCTCGTGCCGCAACAACGTATCCCGCCACGGCGTCAGCGCCGTGGCCAGTCCCGCGAGCACGCCGAGGCTGTTCGCCAGCGCGTCGGCCGGATCCATCTGCCGGGTGGTGGTCAGCGCGCCCTGGGCGAATTCCAGGCCGATGCCGAGCAGGGCCAGCGCGATGCACACCGAAAGCCACGACAGCCGCCGCGCGTACAACTGCACCGCGCCCGCGGCCAGCAGCGCGTAGGCGGTGAAATGCTCGGCCTTGTCGCTGACGTACAGGTCCGGCAAGTCCGGTGCCGGCAACAACGAAGTCACCACCACCACCGCGATCGCGAGCATCCACAATCCGGCCCACAGCCATGGTCGCCGAAACGGCTTGAGCGAACGCCCGAATCGCCAACGGCGCGCGATCACAACCTGTGACTCAAATCACCGGCCAGGAATGCGGCGCCGAATTCCACGTCGCGGGCGAACCCCATCGCCTGGAAGCGTTCGCCCATCGCCTCGGGCAAGGTCAGCTGCTTGGCTTCCTGGCGCAGGCGCAATGCCGCGGTTTCGTCCTTCGCCCGCGCTTCGGCTTCGGCGAGGCGTTGCATCAATCCGTTGCCGATGAGGAAACTCGCCTGCGAGCAGTAGCCGGCGAAATCGAAACCGGCGCCGGTACCGGCCTCGGCCAGCGCGGTGAAATCCACCGACGCGGTGAGGTCCTGCAGGCCGGGATGGGCATACGGGTCGTCGCCGACATGGTGGCTGCGGAACGCGCGCAGCGTGCCCTCGCTGCGTTGCGACTGGTAGTACTCGGCGCGGGCATAGCCGTAATCGACGAACAGCATCGCACCGCTGCGCAGGCCGCCGGCGACCGCCTGCAGCCAGTACGGCAACTGCACCAGCAATTCCGAACGGTAGTGGTCGGCGAACGGCGCCACGAGCCCGCGTTCGACATTGCGCACCGCCGCGCACAACAGCGCATCGGCGGGACGATCGCGGCGCACGAAGCGTCCCTCGCCGTCGAGCGCGACGTGTTCCTCGAACACCTCGCCGTCGCGCAGGGTGAAGCGCGGCGTCGGCAGCGCGTCGATCACCTCGTTCGCGAACAGCACGCCGTCCCAGGACTGCGCGATCGGGCCGTCGAGCCATTCCACCAGCTCGAACAGCAATGGCGGCAAGCGTTTCTGCAGGCGTTCGCGCTGGCGTTCGCGCAGGTCCGCGCTGGGTTCGAGCAGGGCGTAGCGCGAGGGCAAGGCATCGAGCGCGAGCAGGCGTTTCAGCGCCACTTCGGCGAAGGCGCCGCTGCCGCCGCCGAGTTCGACGAAGACCGCATCCGGGCCGAGTTGCTGCAGCACCGGCGCGACCGCGTCGGCGACCGTGGCCGCGAACAGCGGGCCGAGCTCGGGCGCGGTGACGAAATCGCCGCCCATTCCGAACTTGTGCGACCCCGCGCTGTAGTAGCCGAGCCCGGGCGCGTACAGCGCGAGCTCCATGAAGCGCGAGAACGGGATCGCGCCGCCCGCGGCGATGATCTGTTCCTGCATGCGTTGGCGCAGCTGCTCGCTGTGCGCGAGGGCGTCGGCGTCGGGCATCGGCATCCGGGACATGCGCACAGGATACCCGGCGTTATGCTGTGGCGATGGCCGATCCCCGACCCGTCGCACTCGTCACCGGCAGCGCGCGCCGCATCGGCGCGGCGATCGCGCGTCGCCTGCACGCCGCCGGCCATGACCTCGCCCTGCACTACCGCGATTCCGCCGACGAGGCGCAGGCGCTGGCCGCGGAACTGGAAGCGACGCGCGCGGGCAGCACGCTGTTGTTGCAGGCCGACTTGGCCGAATTCGACCGCCTGCCGGAAATGATCGCGAAGACCATCGGCCGTTTCGGCCGGCTCGACGCGCTGGTCAACAACGCCTCGGCGTTTCATCCGACCGCGTTCGGCGCGACCACGCCGGCGCAGTGGGACGCGTTGTTCGCGATCAACGCGCGCGCGCCATTCTTCCTCGCCCAGGCCGCGGCGCCGCACCTCGCGAACACCAATGGCGCGATCGTCAACATCGCCGATATCTACGCCGAACGCCCGCTGCGCGGCCACGCGGTGTACGCGATGAGCAAGGCCGCGCTGCTGCACATGACCCGCGCGCTGGCGCTGGAACTGGCGCCGAAGGTGCGCGTCAACGCGGTGTCGCCGGGAGCGATCCTGTGGCCGGAGGGCGGAAAGGATGCGGACGCGCAAGCCGCGATGCTCGCGCGCACGCCGCTCGGGCGCATCGGTACGCCGGAAGAAATCGCCGAAGCGGTGCTATGGCTGCTGCAGGACGCGCACTACTGCACCGGACAGGCGCTGCACGTCGATGGCGGGCGGATGCTGGAATGCTGAGCGCGGGCGCTTAGGGCTTGCGCTCGAACGCGTCGCGCAGCAGCACGCCGTCGAAGCCGGCCGGCACATCGTCGGCGACCGCGTAGCGGTAAACCCCGTCGAGTAGTTCGCTACAGCTGTAGCGCCACTTCCTGCGGCGGATTGTCGCGGTCGGGATGGGATTCCCACAAGCTCTCGAGTGATGCACCGCGCACCGGGTCGACGAAGTGCGGCGCGATGTCGGCCAGCGGCTTCAGCACGAAGGCGTGGCGCAATTCCGGCCGCGGCAGCATGAAGTCCCCCGGTCCCTCCAGCACCAGCTTGCCGAAGTAGATGATGTCGAGGTCGAGCGGGCGGTTGCTGTAGGACTTGTCGCGACGGTCGCGGCCGTGGGCGATTTCCAGCGCGTGCAGCCAGTCGTTGAGCGCGAACGGATGCACGTCGCTTTCGATCGCGACGATGGCGTTGAGGAAATCGGGGCCTTCGAAGCCGACTGCCGCGGTACGGTAGATCGGGGAAAGGCGCACCGTGCCGAAGCGCTCGCGCAGGGCTTCGACCGCGCTGCGCAGGTTGCGCTCGGGCTCGATGTTGCTGCCCATGCTGATGTAGGTGGTGACGGTCGGGCCGCGTGGCTTGTGCGCGGCTTCGCCGTGCGGCGCCGGCTCGGTGCGCGGCGCCGTCCTGGCGGGCGGCACCGGCGGCGTCGGCGCCTGCACCATGGTTTCCTCGAGCCTGCGCGCGAAGGCGCGCGCGGCGGCCAGTTGCACCGCGGTGGGCGATGGTTTCGCCGCGGGCTTCGCCGTTTCCTTGGACTCGACCGCCACCGCTTCCGGCGGCAGCGAGGCGCGATCGCGTTCGATCATCACGCCGACCGCGCGCGCGCCGCGCACCGCGCCGGGCTTGGACAGTTTCAATTTCAGCGATTCGACCCCGAATTCACGCAACACGATTTCGGCGCAACGCTCGGCCAGGGTTTCGACCAAGCCGAACGAGGACGCGGACACGAACCCGACCAGGCGCTTGCTCACCGCCTTGTAGTCGAGCGTGTCGACGATCGCATCGCTCGCCGCCGGCTTGCGGTTGTCGAACGCCATTTCGATGTCGAACAGCAGCGGCTGGCGGATCCGCCGCTCCCAGTCGTAGATGCCGATCTGCGCCTCGATCTCGAGGCCCTCGATGAACACGCGATCCATGGCGCCCCCTCAGCCCACCGCCGGCAACGATGCCATATCCCAGCGCGGGGCGACGCGCACCGATGCATCGTCGTGCTGCCCGGCGGCCAGCCGCAGCGCGCCGGCGAAGGCGATCATCGCGCCGTTGTCGGTGCACAGCGCCGGCCGCGGGAAGGCGACCCGGCCGCCGCGGCGTTCGGCCATGGCCTGCAGTTTCGCGCGCAGGCGCTTGTTCGCGCCGACCCCGCCGGCCACGACCAGGGTCTCGCAGCCGGTCGCGTCCAGCGCGCGTTCGCACTTGATCGCGAGGGTATCGACCACCGCGTCCTCGAAACCGCGGGCGATGTCGGCCCTGGTGGCATCGGACTGGTCGGAATCGCGCCAGGCCAGCAGAACCTGCGTTTTCAACCCGCTGAAGCTGAAGTCCAGCCCGGGACGATCGGTCATCGGCCGCGCGAACTTGAACCGCCCGGGTGTCCCGTGTTCGGCCAGCGCGGCCAGTTGCGGCCCGCCCGGATACGGCAGGCCCATCAGCTTGGCGGTCTTGTCGAAGGCTTCGCCGGCGGCGTCGTCGAGGGTTTCGCCCAGCAGGCGGTAGCGGCCGATGCCCTCGACCATCACCAGCTGGCTGTGCCCGCCGGAGACCAGCAGGGCCACGAACGGCGGTTCGAGGTCGGGCGCCTCCAGCAATGGCGCCAGCAGGTGGCCTTCCATGTGGTGCACGCCGATAGCGGGCACGTCCAAGGCCCAGGCCAGCGCCCGCGCCGCTCCGGCCCCGACCAACAAGGCTCCGACCAAGCCCGGCCCGGCGGTGTAGGCCACGCCGTCGAGGTCCGAAGGCGCCAGCCCGGCCTCGGCCAGGGTCTGCCGGACCAGCGGCAGCAGCTTGCGCACGTGGTCGCGGCTGGCCAGTTCCGGGACCACCCCGCCGTACTCGGCGTGCAGGGCGACCTGGCTGTACAGGGCCTGGGCGCGCAGGCCCTCGGCACCCGGCTTCGCCGTGTCATAGACGGCCACGCCGGTTTCGTCGCAGCTGGTCTCGATTCCGAGCACGATCATGGACTTGCCTCGCATGGGCTTCATCTTGCACCGGTTTCCGGCCCGCTGCTATCATGCGCGGCTCGCCCTGCCCCTCCGGGCCCGGCGTTACCTGCCAGAGATCCCTATGCCCAGCGTCAAAGTCCGCGAAAACGAGCCCTTCGAGTTTGCCCTGCGTCGCTTCAAGCGCACCTGCGAGAAGGCCGGCGTGCTGGCCGAAACCCGCAAGCGCGAGTTCTACGAGAAGCCGACCCAGGAGCGCAAGCGCAAGGCCGCGGCCGCGGTGAAGCGCCAGGCCCGCCGCAGCTCGCGCGACGTCACCAAGCGCCAGCGCCTGTACTGAGCGCGTTTCGCGACGCGAAAAAGCCGGCCGCGCGCATGCGTCGCCGGCTTTTTGTGTTTCTGGATAGTGCGTTC
>Ga0209023_10000177_pt1 | contig 109113 bp, 113 predicted proteins | sample LakOneMetagenome_FD_187468 | JGI IMG/M metagenome (GOLD analysis project Ga0209023, IMG submission 187468) | Freshwater and sediment microbial communities from Lake Erie, Canada (SPAdes) (version 2) | ecosystem: Environmental > Aquatic > Freshwater > Lentic | place: Lake Erie, Canada...
CTCAACCATTGTGGTTTCAGTCTCACACAATGTGCGCCGAGTAGGCACAGACGTCTCAGCTAATATGCGTCGAAACACGCCTTGTATCTCGCGTCGAGCCGTTCACTATTGCGCGCCGCTACAGCTACGCCTGTCTTCGCCGCGGCGCCGAGCGGCGCTTCGGTCGATCCGATCATTGCGATCAGCCAACACTGGCTGAAGGTCGACGCAGATCGAAACCGTCTGATGTTGGCCTGGAGCCAGCTGGAGGGCCAGTTCATGAAGTCCGAAGGTTGGGGGCGGCTGACGACGCAGGAGCGCAGGGCGATCCGTGAGGGCGGGTGCCTGGGTGAAATCAGCGCTCGGCTAGATCAGCTCGAGGCCGAGACCGAAGAGATCCTGAACACCTTGCCGGCGTCGGCGGTCACCAGCGTCGAAGGTGTGGTCGCCAGTCTGAGCATCGTCATGACCCTGCTCTATCCGGACGATCACGAGATGACCCACGGTATGGTCAAGCGCGCGATCGCCGACATCAAGGCGCTGGCGGGCCTGGAATGATGGGGGCGCTTCGCACGCGCCCTCAAGCCGATCGCGACCTGGCCCGGGTCTTCCTGCGCAATGCGCGGGGGTTTTTTCGCGGCGGGGACGAGACCGGCGCCCTTTATCCCGACCATGCGCTCTACGACTTCGCCATCGCCATCGAACTGTCGCTGAAGGCCTTCTTGCTGTGGCGCGGCCTGACCGACGACTGGAACCGCCGTCACCTTCGCCACGACCTGCGCAAGGCGCTCCGGTGCGCCCGGCGCGCGGGCCTGCGGGGCATTCCCGCAGGACTGGACGCCCTCACCCAAGCGCTCAGCCCCGCCTATCAGCGCCATGCGATCCACACGCGGTCGGAAGAGCTTCTGGCGATCATCAACGTGCCGGCCGCGTGCGAGATGGTACGCCAGCTCTTGGACCTGGTCGGGCAAAGCGTTGTGGCCGAGGCCTTGGCGATCTCGGCCGACGAGGATCCTGGCTGAAGGGTGGCTAAGGGGCCTGGCCCCTCGCGCGGGGAAGACCGGCCACGGGGTGTCCCCAACCTTCCGCCGTGGGCGTGCAGGTCGGGCGATCCCCCTCCCCTCTCCCGGTCATCCCCTTGCTACCCCCCGCCTCGCCGGCGGGCAGGGGTTGATGCGCAAGGCATCGACCCTGAACCCAAGGATCGACCATGACCGACAAACCCCTCTTCGCCACTGACGCCGAGCGCGCCGCCGAGACGGCGCGGCTCAATGATCTGGCCCGCTCCGCCCCCAAGAGCGTCAACGCCTTGTGGTTGGCCACCAGCGGGGTGGCGGCCTTGATCGCCGAGGAGCCGGACGCCCAGGTCGCCCTGGCGCGCGCCTTGGCCCAGTTCTCCCGGTTCGACGAGGACAACGATCCTTACGGCGAGCGCGATTTTGGCGCTTTCGAGCTGTGGGGCGAGCGCCTGTTTTGGAAGATCGACTACTATCATCCCGAGCGTGACGAGCACTCGCCGGTCAAATGGAGCACGGAGCTGACTCGGCGTGTTCTGACTATCATGCTGGCCAGCGAATACTGATCGGCCGGGCCAGTCCCCCGGACTGGCCCCCTCCCCTCCCCGATGCTATATTGGGCGGTGTTCGAAGGAGTTTCGCCATGGGCCGTTGGTCCTCATCCGATCCCGCAGACGTGGCTTGGCGCCGCGAGCAGATGAGCGCGAGCAACGACATCGAAGGCGTGCGCCGCGATCCCCAGGCCGACCAGCTGATGGCGCGCCTGGACGCGGAGGGCAAAACCCCGGCCCAGAAGCGTGACGCCCTGCGCGGTTACTTCGCCCAGAAGGCCTAGTGAGCGACCGAAAGGCGGCCGAGCGCGCCGCGTTCGAGCGCGTCTTCTATCCTGACAGCCGCGTTCTGGTGAACGAGCTTGGCCTGCGTGACGCAGCCTCGCTCGATGCCGCCGAGCGCCTCTTCACCGATACGCGGATCGAAGAAGGCATGCCCGCGCGGGCGGCCGAGCCGACCTATGCCGGGTTCAAGGCGATCCACCATCATCTCTTTCAGGACCTCTATGCCTGGGCTGGGCAGGAGCGGACCTATACAACCGGTCGCGGCCCCACACCGTTCGCACCGCCCGAGCAGATCGGGCCGTGGATGGAAAAGCAGTTCGTCGCCTTTCGCGCCGCCGGGGAGCTGAGGGGCTTGGGCGCCGAAGCGTTCGCGGCCAAGGCGGCGGAGTTCATCACCGAGATCAACGCCGCCCATCCGTTCATCGAAGGAAACGGCCGCGTCCAGCGCGTGTGGCTGGGCGGCGTGGCCGAACGCGCAGGCTTTGAATTTGCCATTCGGCCAGAGGACCAGGGGGCTTGGTACGAGGCCTCACGGATCGGCTTTGAGGCGGCCAACACCGCGCCGATGGCGGACTTGATCCTGGCGCGGATTCAGACCCTGCAGCTGGCCGAAAACGGTCGCGGCCCTGAACGCGCCGCGCAGTTCTTGGCGATGAGCCGCGAGGCGGCGTTGGCCAGCGGCGACGGGAGCTTCCAGGCGGCTTGGGCCAACCTGGACAAGATCGCCGCCGTCGTCGGATCGGCCATGGCCCACGACGCCGACGCCCAGGCGCGCCTGCTGGACAAGGCCCGCCACCAGGTCGCCGAGCATTTGCGGGCCGGACGAACGATCGTGGAGGTCTCCAAGGAGCAGGCCTGGCGCAACGCCGCCCAGGATCAAGCCCCCTCCCCTACCGAACCCCCTCTTGCCGACAGGGACCGCTAGGCGCCGCCTGGCCAGAAATCCACGGGGATGGCGGGCCGAGCGGCTTCCCCACAGAGCAAGCGAGGACCGCCAAGGCGGCTGCGACTTCAGCAGCCGCCGGGCGCGGTGGAGTTCTGGCCATCCAGGATGTGGTGAGTTTGCACGTGCAAACCGATCAGGGCCGCGCTTCGCGCACGGCAAGCCGCGGCTTGCTAGCCGCCCTCGGCGGCAGGCCCTAAAATCGCGGCGCGGGGGATTTTCGCGACCATAAGGGCGGCGCGCCATATCTCGACCGCCTCGCCGCTGTCGTGCTCCTCAAGCAGCCGAACGGCATGTCGCCTAGCTTGCTCGTCGTCCTCGAAAACCGCGATGTCCATGAAGAGGGGCGCGCCGGCCTTCGAGTTTCCCAGAAAGGTGTAGGCGTTGTCCTGCATCGTTTGGTCAGTTCCCAGGTTGTCGATGGCGCCAACTATTTGATGTCAGGCCGGGCCTTTTCAAGGCCGGTTTTAGAGGACCCTGGCAAGGGGTGTCCGGTGTCTCGTTACACGAGACGGCTTCGTGGAAGCCACGCGCGCGTGGCGGTTGGCTAAGGGGCGGTCGCCCCTCGCGCCCGGGGGATAAAGTCTGCGCTCCGCTGCGACCGGACGGGGGGTGTCCCCGGCCTTCCTTCGCTTCGCTGCGTGCAGGCCGGGTGATCCCCCTCCCCCCGTCCGTCCCCCGGTTGCTACCCCCAGCCTCGCCGGCGGGCAGGGGTAGATGCGCAAAGCATCGACCCCAACCCCAAGACGGAGTTCAACCGATGACCGTTCGTGAAATCCAACTCTCCAAGCTGGTCCTGTCGCCCAACAACATGCGCCAGGGCGAGGTCGAGGTCGGCGATCTGGTGGCCGACATCGGCGCCACCAAGACGGTGCTGCAAAATCTGCGGGTCACCGCCAAGCAGCTGAATGGCAGGGCCACGGGCAAGTTTGAAGTTCATGTCGGCGGGCGGCGGCTGCGGGCGCTAAATATTCTGGCGCAGCGAAAGGACATCCCCCGCTCGTTCCTGGTCCCGTGCGTCGTTTGCCCTGACGAGGCGACCGCGCTTGAGGAGAGCATCGCCGAAAACGCCGTGCGACTGGCCCCGCATCCCGCCGATCAGTTCGCCGCCTTCCATGCCCTCAGCCAGACCGGCAAGACCGTCTCGGAGATCGCCGAGCGCTACTCGATCGCGCCCCGGATCGTGGAGCGGCGGTTGAAGCTGGCGACCGTCTCGCCCCGCTTGATGGCGTTGTTCCGGGCCGACGAGATCAACCTGGATCATATGGCGGCCTTCACCCTGACCGACGACCAGGCGGCCCAGGAAGCGGCCTATTTCGACTTCCCAGAACACGACCGGCAGGCGTACCGGGTCAAGCAACGTCTGGTCGGTGGCCGGGTCAACAGCCAGAACAACGCCACGGCCAAGTTCTTGGGTCTGGAGGCCTATCGCGCCGCCGGGGGTGATGTCAGTCAGGACCTCTTCGCCCAGGTCGATGACGCGGGCTACATCACCGATCTGACCCTGCTGGAGCGGCTGGCGAGCGAAGCGCTGGAAGCCCAGGCCAAGACGCTGGAGCCGGAAGGCTGGGCTTGGGTGGAGACCACCCTTCGCTTCGACTACAGCCTGTCCCAGACCTTCGGGCGCGCCTATCCCACCGTCGCGCCGCTGACCCCCGAGGCGCTCAGCCAGATCGAGGCCCTGACCGCCGAGATGCGTGCGCTGGAGGAGGCCGGGACCGAGACGGATGAGGCGGCCGAACGCATCGGCCAGATCGAGGAAGAGCTCTACGCGCTGGAAAGCTCGGGCGAGGAGGTCTATGCGCCAGAGGTTAAAGCGATCACCGGGGCCATCGTCACCATCGCCGACGACGGCTCTTTGCGGATTGAGCGCGGCTGCGCCAAGCCGGGCGCTGACACCAAGGCGTTGCGCAAGCTCGACGGCAAGGCGACGGAGGGCGGAAACGGCGTCACGCGCGAGCGGATCAAGAAGCCCGTGGGCGCCCTGCCCGACAAGCTGGTCCTGGACCTGACGGCTCACCGGACGGCGGCGCTTCGGGCCGCGCTGATCGAGCGCCATGATGTCGCTTTCGTGGCGGTCGTCCATTCGCTGCTGCTGCTCACCCACTACGGCGCGGGTCATCGCTCGTCGCCCGCCTCGACTATCGATCTGAGGGCCGACTTGTCGGCCAACCATCCGCGCAAGCACGCCGAAGGGTTCGAGACCAGCCGGGCGGGCGAAGCGCTCAAGCGGGTCAAGGGGCAGATGACGCTGCTGCTGCCCGCCAGCCCTGGCGACCTGTGGACCTTCCTCATGGGCCGCGAGCCTGACCAGCTGCTGGAACTGGTCGCCTATGCCGCCTCTCAAATGGTCGATGCGGTCAAGCAGCCGTTCGAGAAGGAGACGAGCGCGCGGCAAGTGGCCTCCGATCATCTGGCCCAGGCGCTCGATCTGGACATGGCCCAATGGTGGACCCCGACCGCCCAAGGCTACTTTGGCCGGGTCTCCAAGCCGTTGATCGTGGCGGCTGTCGAGGAAGCCACGACCGCCCAGGCGGCCGAAAACATCGCGGGCCTGAAGAAGCAGGAACTGGCGGCCGAGGCTGAGCGGCGACTGGACGGCAAGGGCTGGCTGCCGACCCTCCTTCGCCCGCGTGAGATCGTCCAGGACGTCGAGGCCCTGGAGGGCCTGGGCTTGGACGGTGAGGGCGAAGACGATCTGGACGACGCCCCGCCGTGGGATGCGGACGACGTGCCGATGGCGGCTGAATAGCCATCGCCAGGACCGGGGCCATGCGCCCCGGTCATCGGCCTGGAGCGGGTTTGCACGTGCAAACCCGCTCTTGGTCGTCCCAGGTTTCAAGACAGTTTGCACGTGCAAACCCGCTCTTGGTCGTCCCAGGTTTCAAGACAGTTTGCACGTGCAAACCCGGCTAAACGGCGCGGGCCTGCGGCCCGCCCTCCCCCTCAAATTTCGTCTCTAAGGGGCTTTGCCCCTCGCGCGGGGGCGGTGAAGTCTTCGACCCGGGGCGAGGGTTTCCCCGACCTTCCTCCCTCTGGTCGTGCAGGTCGGGCGATCCCCCTCCCTCGCCCCGGCCGCCCCCTTGCTACCCCCGGCTCATTGGCGCCGGCCTAGCCGGTTGGATCGCGAAAGAAGCGAGCCAACCCCAAGCCGACAAGGGAAAGAAAACATCTTTATCTTCTGGTGTCGAAAAACATAAAGATGTATTCTTGAGCCTTAGAGACGGAGCCCGGACATGACCAAAGCCCCTACCTCCAAGCATCGCAAGACCCCCGCCACGAAGTCCGCCAAGGCCGTGGCCACCGAGCGTTTCGACGTCCACCAACACGTCACCGACCAGATCATCAAGGCCCTGGAAGCCGGGACCAAGCCTTGGGAGCAGCCCTGGCGCTCGGCGGGCGGATCGCTTCGGCCCCTACGCTTCAACGGCGAGCCCTATCGCGGAATCAATGTCGTGATGCTGTGGGGCGCCAGCCAAGAGCGAGGCTTTGTCTCCCCCTACTGGATGACCTTTCAGCAGGCGCTGGAACTGGGCGGGTGCGTGCGCAAGGGCGAGCGCGGCAGCAAGGTCGTCAAGGCCGGGCAGAGCGTGTTTGGTGACCAGGACGCGCCGGACAAGGAAGGCTCTGGACAGGGTGAGGCCGAGGACGGCGGAGCCGTGCGCCGTTGGCTGAAGGCCTACACCGTGTTCAACAGCGAGCAGATCGACGGCCTGCCCGAGCGCTACGCGGTCAAGGCGGTGGAGCCTGGCCCCCTGCCCGAGCGGCTGGCGTCGGCCGATGCGTTCTTCGCCAATATCCCGGCCAAGGTCATCAACAGCGGCGAGCGCGCCTTCTACCGGATCAGCACCGACGACATCCACATGCCGCCGCTGGACCTCTTCAAGGACGCCGAGCATCACGCCGCGACCCTCGCCCACGAACTGGTCCACTGGACGCGCCATCCCTCGCGCCTGGATCGCGACTTTGGCCGCAAGGCTTTCGGGGATGAGGGCTATGCCAAGGAGGAGTGTTGCGCCGAACTGGGCGCGGCGTTCGTCGGCGCGATCCTGGGCCTTCGCCCGTCTCACATCGAAGACCACGCGGCCTATATCGGGTCCTGGCTGAAGGTCCTGAAGAACGACAAGCGGTTCATCTTTACCGCCGCCGGCCATGCCCAGCGGGCCGTCGATCTGCTTGAAAGCTACCAGCCGGGCGCGGCGGTGGCGCAAAGCCGTCGGGTCGATGGGGGCGAGAACGAGGTTCAGGAGCGGGCCGCCTAGGCGGCCCACTGGGTTGGAGGCTCGACAAATGCTTGTCGCCCTACTGGTGTTCATTGCCCTGGCCTTGGTCGGGCGGGTCTCGCGCCCGCCCGACCAAGGCCAGGGCGCTTGGCTTCTCTGGCGAGAAAATCAGGAGGACCGCCGCGATGACGGCTGAAACCTCTTTATCTTTTGACTATGCTGAATCACAACGACTCGGCCGCCTTCGGCGGGCCGGTCTTGAGATTTCAGCGGGGCATGGAAGTGAGCGACGAGGCTGGCGAGTCCATGCTGAACATGAAGGTCCCGACCACGCTTCGCGACGAGCTGAAGAAGCAGGCCGCCGAGCAGAGCGTGACCTTGCGGGTGATCGTCCTGCGGGCCCTGAAGGCGGCGGGCTTCACCGTCAACGACAACGAGCTGGCCGATCGGCGCCCCGAGCGTTCGGGCAGGAAGAAAAGCACATGAAGACCATCGTCGTGAACAACCAGAAGGGCGGCGTGGGCAAGACCATGCTGGCGATCCATCTGGCGTGGTTCCTGGCCGAGGAAGCCGCGACCCGCATCCTGTTCGTTGACCTGGACCCCCAGGCTAACGCCAGCCACACCCTGGCCGCCGAGCGCCAGGGGGGCTTGAGCAGCGCGCTCTTCTTCGGACCCGACGTGACGCTGGAAGGCCTGCCGGGCGTGACGGTGCTGCGCGCCGACGACAAGCTGCACAATGTCGATGGGCAGTTGAATGAGGCCATCCCCGCGATGGCCAAGCGCTTTGCGGCCCTTAAGGACCAGTTCGACTATTGCGTTATCGACACGCCGCCGACCTGGGGCGGGCGCAATTTCGCGGCGCTCCTGGTCACCGATCTGGTGATCTCGCCCATCGACCTGGAAGATTATTCGCTGCTGGGGATCGGCAAGCTTCGCAAGCAGATCAAGCTGGTCGAGGACCAGGCGCGCGGCGGCCGACGCATCGACTTCCTGGGCCTTCTGCCCTCGCGTTTCGTCAGCACCTCGCCGCGCCAGCGCGAGAACCTCAAGACCCTACTGACGCAAGGCGGCACCTCGCTGATGTTCGACGGCGTGCTTACCCAGCGCCAGGGCTACGCCGAGGCCGTTAGCCTGAAGGCCCCGGTCTGGACCATCAAGAAGAAGGCCGCCCAGGACGCCGCCAAGGAAATTCGCGGCGTGCTGGGGACCATCAAGGGCCGCCTGTCGGCCGCTGTCGCCGCGTAGAGGATCATTGCCATGACCACCAATTTCGCGGCGCTCGTGGGCGGCTTGGTCGAGGACGGCGGAGAGCCCGATGGCTCGCGCCTGAAGGAGCTTGCGCTGTCGGAGGTCTATGAGGACCCGAGCAACCCCCGCACGGGTTTCAATGACGCCGAGATCGCAGACCTCGCCGCCTCCATGCGCCAGTACAAAGTGCTGCAGCCGATCACCGTGCGTCCCAAGGACGACACCGGCTACATGATCCGGTACGGCGCGCGCCGGTTCCGCGCCGCCCAGCTGGCCGGGCTGGCGACCATCCCGGCGGTGATCTCCACCAGCGACGCCGGTGAGATCGACATCTTGGCCGCCCAGGTGATCGAGAACGACCAGCGTGAGCCGCTCAACACCGACGAGATGACCACGGCAGTGGCCCGTCTCATGAACCTGGGTCTGAATCAGCAACAGGTCGCCGAGAAGCTGGGGCGGTCCAAGGAGGCCATCTCCATCTATGCGGCGCTGCGCGAGTTGCCGCCCGAGCTGAAGGCCCTAGCGCCCAAGCTGGGGGCGCGGACGCTCTATGAGCTTCTGACCGCCTGGAAGCGCGACGCGGCCCGCACCCAGGCGCTCGTCGCAGAACGCGGCGAGGCGATCACCACGCGCGAAGCGGTGGCCTTGGCGGCCGAGTTGAAGCCCGCGCCCAAGGGCGGCAAGGACGCGCCCGCCGCGTCTGCGAAGGGCAAGGCCGGGGCAGGGGAAGGCGGTTTGCACGTGCAAACCGAGAGCCCGACCGAGGCCGCGCCGAAAGCCATCGCCAGGGGCAAGGTCGCAGGGTTCGATGTGAAGGTCGGCAAGCGCACGGGGCGCTTGCTTCTGGAGCCGGGTGCCAATCCCGAGACGGCCCTGGTGGCTTTCGATGGCGGGGCGACCGAGCCGACCGCCGTGGCCGACATTCGGCTGGTGAGGACGCGGAGCGCGTAGGTGAACCTTCCCGCCATGGGTCGCGCGGTCTTGCGCGCGATGGTGACGGGGCCGCGTTACGCGGCGTTTTTCGTGCTGCTCTATTGCCGGGGCGTCGTACAGTTTTTGCTGCGCGGTTATGTGGTGCTGGGCGCCCTGGCGTTCATCGGCTTTGCCGTCTTTCGGGGCGGGCTGCCTTGGTACGCTTACGCCTACCAAGGCGCCTCGGTGTTCCTGGCCGCGCTGGCCAGTTGGAAGTACGACACCCTGCTGGGACTACTGACGCCGGATGGCCGACGCCTGATCCTGGACATCTAAAGCCTCGTCGGTGACGAGCAGACCCACCAGCTCGGCGCGGGTCGCCTTGAGCTTGGAAATCACCGCATCGATCTTGGCGATGCGCCGATCGCGCAGGTCGCTGACCTGGGCGTAGCGCTCGGACGGTTGATCGTCGATGCGGTCCAGGAAGGTGCGGATTTCTCCGGTGGTAAAGCCCAGATCGACCAGGACGTTGATGCGGCGGGCCAGGGGGGCGGATTGAGGCGCGTAGTCTGGTTGGCCTTGGTCGGTCGAGGCCGGGCGGATTAGGCCTTCGCGTTCGTAGCGGCGAAGCTGGCGGGGGGTGAGTTGGGCGAGGCGGGCAAGATCTCGAAACTGCAAACTTGAACTCCGGTACGCTCGTGGCCGTGCGGGGCGCGGTTGTCGTTACAAGCAGGGTGCGGGCCTGCCTGCACCCCTGCCCGCCGGCGAGGCGGGGGTAGCAAGTGGGGTGCGGGCGGGGGGAGGGGGATCTCCCGGCCTGCACCGAGCGCAGCGAGGGAAGGTCGGGGAAACCCCCCGGCCGGTCGCAGCGAAGCGGAGACTTCACGCCCCGCGCGCGAGGGGCAAAGCCCCTTAGCTCTTTCTTGTTATGGAGCCTCAAAGGCAACTTTGAGGCGAAGAAGGGCTCCTGTTCCCGACCGTGAATCTTCACCGTGGGCGGGGAGAATCGTGGGAACGTCGTAGGGAGCGTATGTCCGATGGGTGTGAGGGCAGGATAGGCTTTGCGCCGGCGTTTTTATAAATTACGCTACGCTGATGGCCATGTTCGCCTTCCAGCTCCCGGACGACCTCGCCGCCAAGTTCGACGCGATCGCGTCGTCGGGCCGCTCCAAGAAGCTTCGAGACATGGTCGCCCAGGTGGTCGGCGAGCGCGCCTCCAACGCCGGCGTCGCGCCGCGCGGCCAATCGACCAAGCTGACCCTTCGCCTGAAGCCGGACGACCAGACAGCTCTGGACGAGGTGTCCGGCGGGGATGGCCTGCGTCGCACCGAGTGGGTGTTGGCGCTCCTGCGTCGGCGGCTTTTTGGCCGGCCGCGCTTTAGCCGCCCCGAGGAGCTGGCCTTCTATGCCGTGCAGGAGGAGCTGCGGCGGATCGGCGTCAACGTGAACCAGATCGCCCGGGCCATGAACACGGCCGTCATGCCTGGTTCGGTGCTGGATGCGGAGATGTCGTCGATCGAGGCGTTCCGGACGGAGATCCGCGAACACGTCCGCGGCCTCTCAGAAGCCTTCAAGGGCAACCTGGCATACTGGGAGGACGACGCATGAGCGACTTTCGCGATGTGCGCGGGTTCGACCAGGTCTGGCGCGCCCCGGCCGGCGGCCGAAAGATCATCGCCAAGGGCAGCGTCCTAGCCACCCCTGGCGGCCGGGGAGGGGAGGGGGACGCGAAGGCCAAGTTGGCCCGGGTCGTCCAGAAGGCCCCGGAGGTGATGGTCAAGATTACCGGCAAGACCAAGGACGGCGAGCATCTGGGCGCCCACCTCGACTATATCTCGCGCAAGGGCGAGCTGGACCTTGAGCAGTCGGACGGGGCGTTCGTCCACGGCCGCGACGCGGTCAAGGAACTGGCGCTGGACTGGGCGGCGTCAGGCGAGAACGACAGCCGCCGACGGGCCAACAGCACGATGTCGGTGTCGATCGTCCTGTCGATGCCCGCGGGGACCGATCCGGATCGGATGCGGGACGCGGTTCGCGCGTTTGCCCGGGCCGAGTTTGGCGAGACGTTTCCGTATGTGTTCGCGTTCCACCAGGACGCCAAGGGCGAGCAGCCCCACGTCCACCTCAGCGTCCGTTCACTGGGCGTCGGTGGCGAGCGGCTCAATCCTAGAAAGGCGGATCTGGCCGACTGGCGAGAGCGCTTCGCCAGCGAGCTTCGGGGGCGGGGGATCGACGCCGAAGCGACGCCGCGCCGGGCCCGAGGGATCACGCAGAAGCCCGAGCGGACGCCGGTGCGCAAGGCGCGCGAGCGGTTCGAGCGAACCGGTCAGAACGAGCCCAGGGTTCTTCGAGAGGCGCGGCGGGATGCTGAAAACTTGGCCCGCAGCGGGGGCAAGGCCCAGCCGTGGGACGAGAGCATGCGCCAACGTCAGTCGCAGGTGCGCTCGTCTTATCGGGCCGCCGCCAAGGTGTTGGTGGCTTCGGCCGATCCACGCGACCAGGCGCTTGGCCGATCGGTGGAGGCCTTCGTCAAGGCGATGCCCGCTCCCGTGAGCCGTCGCGTCGCCTTGGCTCGTTCGATCGCCGTGGAGGGCGCCAAGAAGCCCGAGGTGACCGTCTCTAAGGATCTGGGGCCGGACAAGGACCGAACCCGAGGTCGATAGTTTGCACGTGCAAACTCGCCTCGGGCCTGGGTCATCAGTCGTGGACCGTGGCGTTGATCATGTCGGCTATCAGGCTGCGTCTGGCAGGCGAGAGGCGCCGCCAGGCCGTCAGAAGCGCGACGGCGCGGCTGTCACCGGCGAGTTCCGCGATTAACGGGTCAGACGCGCCCGTCCCTCCTGCCAGCAGCTGCGAGATCTCCGAGAAGAAGTATTGGATCGGTAAGCCAAGATAGAGCGCCGCCTGCGCCAGCTTCGAGGCCGACACTCGGTTGGAGCCACGCTCGTACTTCTGGACCTGTTGAAAACTGATCCCGATCGCCTCTCCCAGCGCGACCTGGGAGAGGCCCCGCGCTTTGCGCGCTTGCCTTAATCGCTCACCGACGCTCACGTCGATCGGGTGGGGCTCGCCGCAGTTTGCACGTGCAAACCTTGCCGCCTTGCCGTCCGTCACGGTCAATGGCCTCGCGTCCGCTCGGGCCCAGGCTTGGCCGGCGTGGGTGGCGGGGGAGGGGAGGGGACCTGGCTTGAGCGCGCCGCCGTGGGCGCCCGTTCAGAGGTTTCACGGACCTTGGCGGCCTCGAAGCGTCCCCCTCGCTCAAGATGATCGGCGATCTTTTCACGGGCGCCGGAGATCAGGCGGTCCTGCACGGCGGGATCGGCATGGCGGTCCTTGACCACGGCGCTGACGACGGCGAGGCGACTTTGTGCCGCTTGCAGCGCCGGGTCTTTCGCTGCGTCGGCAGGGCTGGCGTTGCGGAACCGGTCGGCGTCGATGGTCCATTTGTTGCGCGGCACCTCGCGCTGCTGAAGCGACAGCTCGCCCGAAACCTTGTCGCGGACTTCAAGGGTGCGGATCACACGCTCGACGCCGTCGCGGCGCAGGGTGATCTCGTCGCCGATCGCGGCCGCCGACTTTTCCAGGGCGGCGGGCAGGCCCACGCCCCAGACTTCAACCTGGCGACCACTGGCCAGCTCGACCCGCACGAAGGGGGTCAGCTCCTGTCCCGAGCGATGGCGGTATGGGGCCTCGCCGCTTTCGAGGAGCTTGCCAGAAACGCCCTTGTCATAGTCCAGGCGCTCCTGGGCGGGTTTGGGCGAGGCGACGGGCTCCGGCGCGGGCGCGCCTGTCCGTCCGGCCTCGGCCTCCTGGGGCGCTTTGTCCCGCGCCGGGGCGACCGAATTGGTGTCGCGCGCCGACAGGTGGCGGTCGAGATCCTGCAGATCCCGCTCGGTTGGCTTATAGCCGCGAACCTCCAAGCCTTCGGTGCGGGCTTCCATCCAGACCGCGCGCCGAAAGGCCTCCTCGCCCCGCACGTCGATGGCGCTCCATCCGCGATGCTGGGCAATGGCGACCAGGTCCTTGATCACCTCGGCATTGGTCTGGCGGGCTACAAGCTTGTCGCCCGTGTCGCGGAACGCGGCCTCCTTGCCCGTGGCGTCGGTGAAGAAACGGACCTCGGGCGCAAACTGCGGCTCCTCGGACAGATACCGGCGTTTGACGTCATCGGGGACATCACCCCGTTCAACCGAAAAGCGATGCGGGCCGTCGTCATTGGCCGGCGCGGGCTCGGCGTCCTTGGTTGGTGCTGGCGCAGCCTCCTCGGCGCGGTCGGTCTCGGGCGTCTCCGATTTGCCCGGTTGCAATACTGGCTCTGCGGTCAGAGGCCGTTCGGTCTCGTCTTCGCGGCGCAGCCGCGCTTCGGCCTCGGCGATGCCAATGCGCTCGGCTTCGTCGATCGCGCGCTCGTAGGCGATGTCTTCAGGCTCGGTCGCCCAGTCGGCGGCCCGCTCGATGGGCGCCGACAGATCAAGCTCGGGCGCAGGCGAGATGGTGTTCTCAAGTTGAGCCGAGGGTTCGCCGCTTACCGCCGCCGTGGCGCTGAGGGCCGCGGAGGGATCGGCCGCCGGCGCTGGCGCGTCATTGCGAGGATCGATGGTGTCGGCCATGGCGGCCTCCTTTTCGCTTTAGCGTTCGATGACGTCTTCCAGGAGCCCGGAGTTGATGTAGCGGTTGATCCAGTCTTCGGATTCCGCCTCGGTGGCGCCGGCCGGCAGGTCGTCCATGTCGATGGCGTCCAACTCCAGGGAGATGGCGGTCAGGTCGATGGCGGTGTCTCCGGCCGCCTCGCTGAAGGTCAGGGGACGCTCGACAACCCGGGAGTGGATCTCGTTGACGGTCTGGCTCAGGGCCGCCAGGTCGGCGGTGATGGCGTCCAGGCGATCGTCGGGCGCCGCCGAGGGCGGCCCGCCCGGCGTGGCCGACGCCAGGGGCGCGATGAGCGGCGGCGGCAGCAGGCGCTTGGTGAAGTCGGCGTTCTTGAAGAAGTGGATTTTGGAGGCCCTGATCGGCGCGATGCCGCCGCGCATGACGATGAGCGAGTCCTTGCTCATCTGGATCAGCTCCTGGGGCAGCATCAGCGCGCGGCGCTGCTCGCTTTCGGTGGTGGTTCGCTTGCCGCCGCCCAGATAGGTGGGCCGCGACTTCGAACGGCCCTCGAAGGTGTAGTAGCCCAGGCGTTCGGAGAGGTCCTGGGCGACCTTCAGTTCCTTGGGCGTGAAGACCACTTCGACGCCGCAGTTGGTCATGATCTCGTCGGCGACGTCGGGCCCATATTCGGCGCGCAGCTGGGACGGACTTTGAATCACCGGCAGCAGGCGAAGCCCGTAGCCGGCGACGTAAGAAAAGCCCTTGGCGATGACCGAGGCATGGCCGATGCGGGCGAACTCATCGAGCAGGACAAGAGCCTGGATGGAATGGCGTCCGCCGCCAGGCAGTTCGCGGGTGTTCAAGTCCACCAGCTGCTGGAAGAAGAGATTATAGAGCGGGGCGACCCTGGCCATGTTGTCAGGGGTGACGCCTAGATAGATCGAGATGCGCTTGGAGCGCAGGTCGCGCAGGTCAAAGTCGCTGGCGCTGGTGGCTGCATCGACCCGGGGATTGAGCCACAGGTTCATGCGCGAGGTGATGGTCTGCTTGATGGAGGCGAACGTGTTGTCAGACGCGGAGCAAAAGTCGTTGAGCGCATTGACCGCGCCCGGCGACAGCGCCTCCTTGCCCCCGGCCCGCGCCTCGATGATCGCCGGGAATTTGGATTTGGGGTTGCCGCCGGTCAGCTGGCGGTAGATTTCGCCGATCGTGAAGGGCAGCTGCGGGCTTTCGGCGACATAGGCGCCGACCCCGACAAAGCCGGTCCGCGCCGCCTCTGACCAGAAGGGATCGCCCTTGTCCGGCGTGGGGAAGAGCATGGTGGCGAGCTTTTGCAGCTCGTCGAGTGTCTCGATCGCGTTGGCGCGATCGATATAGGCCAGGGGGTTGTAGCGCGCGGTGCGGCCCTCCGGATCGAGCGGGTCGAACATTAGGACCTGTTGGCCGTGCTTGGCTCGAAAGCCGGCCGTCACCTCCCAGTTTTCCTTCTTGATATCGAGGACGACGACGCTGTCGGCCCAGTTCAGCAAATTGGGAATGACGACGCCGACGCCCTTGCCCGTCCGGGTGGGCGCATAGAGCATGACGTGCTCGTTGCCGCCGAAGACTAGGTAGCCCGCGCCCTTACGGCCCAGGATGATGCCGTGCTTGGCGCGCAGGCCCTCGCGCGCGATCTCGCCTTCAGTGGCCCAGCGCGCCGAGCCGTGCAACGGGCGGCGAACGCGCAGGGCGGCTAAGGCGGCGATCATCAGGATGACCAGGCCCGAGGCCATGGCGGCGACCTTGAACCACAGCTGGACCTGGGGGTGGGCGCGGTAGGTCCAGAGCCATTGCGGCACGGCGAGGAAGTCGATATTGGCGCCGAGCCGGCCCAGACCGACCAGGGTCCCGACCACGGTCAGGATGGCCCATAAGATCAGGAGAAGCGTAGCCGAGAGCGCGACGATGGCGGCCTTACCGGCCGGCGTCGCGCTTGCGAAGCGGGTCATAATAGAGCTCCGTCATACGAAAACGGCCATCCACCTTGCGCATCTGGACGACGACATCGACCAGCAGGTGAAGGAGGCCACGGATGTCATCGCGGGTGAGGTCGCGCCCGCCGTCGGACTCCTTGACCAGCAGGGTCAGCTGCTCAAAGGCCAGGGTCGCGGAGTCGGCGTGGACGGTCGTGATCGAGCCGGGGTGACCCGAATTGACGTTGCGCAGGTAGAAGAAGGCGGCGCCGTCGCGAAGCTCCTGAAGAAGGATCCGGTCAGGCCGCATCCGCAGCGCGCTTTCTAGCAGCTGCTTTGGGCCGACCTTGGCCAGGCCCTGCTGATCCTTGGAATAGGTGAGGTGGACGACGTTGCGATGCGGGACGGTCAGTTCGCGGGTGTCCTCGATCGTCAGCAGACGCTCATGGTCGGGGATCAGCCGGATCAGGCCCTTGCTGAACGTGGTCTTGCCCGACCCCGTCGCGCCGCTGATCAGGATGTTCTTCCGAGAGCGGACAGCCAGGTCGAAGAAGGCGGGCCAAACGCCGCCATCGCGGAGCCGCATCAGCTCCTGCTCGTCCTCGTCCAAGGCCTCCAAACTCAGAGAGGCCTGCTCGAAGAGCCCGGCGGCGACGAAGTCGTCCATGCCGAAGGTCATGTTCGAGGGCTTGCGGATGGTGATCGACACCGTTCCTTCCGGCACGGCGGGAGGCATGACGATCTGACATCGCTCGCCTTGCGGCAGGACGGTAGAGCACAGAGGTGTCTCGGCGTTGACGTCCTGGCGTGAGAAGGCCGCGGCAGCATTGGCCAAGGTGGCCAACCAGGTGGCGGTCAGCTCAGGCGCTTCGAACCAGGTCCAGCCCTTGGCGCCTTCGACGCCCACTTCACCGGGCCGGTTGATCACCAGCTCGGTGACGTCGGCCGGCTCAAGCAGACGCTGCAGAGGCTGCATGTAGTGCAGCAGGACCGAGCTGTCGGCGATCATCGCGCCTTGACGCCGTAGACGTCGGAGAAGTCGAAGTCCTGGGCGACCATGATGCCGATGTCCTCGCCCTGGTTCTTTCGCAGGATCGGCGGGATGTTGATCGAGCCTTCCAGCGCGGTGTTGGCGACATCGGACGGGACGCGGGCGGTGTTTTGATAGTTGCGGCCATTGCCGGAGGTGGCGGCGTAGACGCCGTCGTCGACCAGCGACAGGAGGAGCGCCGCGCCGAACCGCTCGAAGAAACGGTTGTCGACCTCGCCGCCAAATCCGCTGCGACCCAGGGCGTCGGCTCCCGGTGAGGCCAGATCGATCGCGATGCCGCGCGGAGTCACCGCACGGGTCCACAGGATGAACAAGCGGCGCTGACCGCGCTGCATGCCGCCGCGATACTCGCCCAGAACCTTGGTGCCCTTTTCCAGCAGGACCACGCGGCCATTGTCGGAAAGCACGTCCCTTGGAATGACGCAGGTCGTGTAACCGGGAAGCGATGAGTCCATCGCCGTCTGTAGGACGCAGGGGATTTGCGTGCCCGCCAGGATCAGGAAGTTGCGATCGCCCAGGACCGTTGCCCTGGCCGTGGTGATCGCCAATCCGCGCCGCAGGTTCTCCAGCTCGGTCGGCTGACGCGGCGCGGCGCCCTGAGCGCTGGCCAGGATGGCTTCAGCCCCACCGGCGACGGCGCCGCGAGGACCGCCGCCCTGGCTGTAGGCAATCATCGGCGCGCGGCGCGTAAGGTCGGCCAGACTCTCGCGTGGCGCGCTAGCGCCAGCAGATCCGCCGCCGCCGGGGCCGGCAACCGGGGCGGGGACGACCTGACCCGGCGGTAGGGGTTGGCCGGTTACAGGGTCCACGGCTCCCGCGCCCAAGGTCGGCGCCGGGGGGAGGGGAGGGGTGTCGGTGGACGCGACCTGGTCATAGCGGACGGTCTGCCGGGCCGGGTCCTTGGGCTTGGTTGGTTTGGCGTCGCCCCGGTCCCAGGTGACGCCGATCAAGAGCGCGGCCACGCCGACCATGCCTGCGATGCCGGCGATCTTGGCTTGCGGGGTGCTCATGCGGCCCGCGACGGGAGAGATGCCGCGCTCGCCCTGAACCGGGCCCTGGCCGGCCGAGCGAGGGCCGCCAGGATCGCCGGCACCGCGGCGCCCGGCGAACGGGTCATCGCCTATCGCGGCGGCGTGGTCAGGAGCGGGCAAGTTGTCGTGCTGATCAGTCATCGTCATTGACCCGTGCGAATGGTGCGATCGACGTTGGCGGAGGCCGTGCCCGTGCCGTGGGTGACGCCGTAGGGCGTGACGGCCTCGTTGAAAATGCAGAGCACCTCGCGGCCCCGGCGCAGGACGAGCTTGGAGGCCACGGTGTGCAAAACCACGAACTCGTCGCGGACATCGAACGGCACCTGGCTTTCGGACCCATCGGGAAGGGTCATGAAGAAGCTGGGCAGTTCCTGGTTGGCCGGAAATCGCAGCACCGTGAACTGGCCGTTGTCGGAGACCTCCGACGGCTGGATGCGTGATGAGCCCTGGACCGTGTAGTTGAGATTGCGGGGGCCCTCGATCACGGCGTGGTCGAGCATCAATCCGGTCCGAGCGTTCTCGATCGCGGCGGCTTGGCCAGAAATCGTCCTGGTCAGCGCGGCGCGCTCATCGTCGGGGTATCGGAAGCGGACCTGGAAATAGGTGTCGGCCGAGGCCGCCGTGATCGGGCCAGATCGGATCCCCAGTTCGAAGGTGTAGTTGCGCAGTTCGGAGCCGCGGCGGGTCGTGACGATCAGGTTGGTGGCCGTGCCCTTTTCGCGCGGTTTGACGAATAGGATGTTGGTCTCGGCCGCGACCTCCCACGACACGGTGTCGCCCAGGGCCACATGCTGGATCTCTTCGCGCGGGTCGAAGACGATCTGGGTGGCCGTGCGGAACGTGCCGACGACGCGATAGACCTGCCAGGGGTCGTAGTTGACCCATTTGACCCGAGGGTCCGACTGGCCGGCTTTGGGCACTTCGACGGCGAAGGCGGTCGGCGCGCAGCCGAGCACGGCCGCGCCGACGCACAGGGCGGACAGCAGGCGCCTCATTGGGAAATCTCCGGATCTGCGCGGTAGCTGTCGACCTGGAACCCGAGCGGGTTGCGGATGCGGTCGGACTCCAGCATCGGCGCCTTGGTGTAGGCGAAGGTCAGCGTGGCGATCCAATCGGTGACCTTGACCTCTTGGCCGAGCCGCACGGTCTTGGAGAAGCGAACGTTGGCGACCTTGTCATTGATGAAGGTGATGTTGCGGATCGTGACGGTGGCCGAGCCTTCAGGGCCAACCAGGACCTGCGGGCTTTGGGGATTGGTCGCCCGATAGAGATCGGCCCATCGCTGCTGCTCGTCAGGGGTCGATAGGATCGTGACGAACTGGAAGTTTTCCTGCGCGGCGGGCGGCAGGTAGCCTTCCCGGGCCCTGACATATTGGGCCAGGAAGGACTTGCTGACCGCCTCGTTGTAGGCGACGCCGCGCTCGCCCGTGAGGCCCGTCATTACATCGACAGAGCCCGTGGTTTGGTTCACCCGCACCACATAGGGCTCGACAGACTTGAGGGGCGCGAGGGCCGCCACCGCCGCCGAGGCGGCGATCGCGACCCCGCTCGCCAGCACCGCCACGGTCCAGGCCACGCGCTTGGAGCGCTCGGCGGTCTTGAGTCGATCCTGGTCCCAACGCCGGGCGTCGTCGAAGTACGCCTTCAGCTCGTTTGCCGGCACGCCCGTCATCCCAGAGCCTCCAGGCAGCTGGGGTACTGGCGCGGCGTCAAACTGGAGACTTTCTTGGCCTTGCCCTTTCGGGCCGGCGCTCCGGTTGCAGGACCGGAGATGGAGGGGACAACCGTCTCCGCCGACTGGTCGCGGGCTGGCCGGCCGTCCGGCCCGGGCTTAGGCGGCGGGGCGATCGGCGCGGTGATCGCCGCCACCGTCGTGCCGGGCAGGACCGATCCGTTGGGGTTGGCCGGCCGCCGGTTGTGACCGCTGCAGGATTTTGGCTTTCCCGCGATGGCTGGCGAGTAGGTTGTCAGGGCGATGAGGCACGCCGTGAGAATGATGGGACGAAGCATTCGCGGATCTCTCAAGCTGGCGGTTTGGGCTATCGGCGGGGATGGCCGTTGCGCGACGCGCTGGTGGAGGAGGGCGCGACGGATCCCCCGCCACGTCCCGCCCCGCCGTTGCCGCTAGGCACGGATTTGACCGGTTGGCCCGACGTCATGGCGCGGGCGGCGTTGGCGAAGTCGCCGAGGCCAGCCGCAGCGCCTCCGGCAATGCCGGCGGCCATGTTGGGCGTTTGCAGGAAGAAGATCGCGCCGAGCGCGCACAACGCCATGAACAGGATCCCGGCGATTTCGGGATCAGACTGAGCGCTGATGTTGCCCCATTGGCCCTCGATCAACGCTAGGATCATCTGGAAGATCGCGATGATCAGGGCGAACAGGATCAGGTAGTTCACGGCTTGGCGGAGCCAGCCGTAGAAGAAGCTCCGGGAAGCTTCAAACACCATGCAGGCGATGAAAATCGGCCCAAGGGCAACGAGTAACGCCAGGGCGACCTTGGCTATCATGACGATGGCAAAGCCTATTGCGGTCGCGATGGCGGTCACGCCCACGACCAAACCGCCAGTGATGTAGGGACCGAAGTCGGTGACGGTGGCGGTCTGAAATATCTTTTCGGCGAGAAGGATTCCTCTGGCGAGAAACTCGTCAAAGGAGCCGCCGATCGAGGCGACTGGTCCACCACTGATCGCACCGGCCAGCCAGTTCGGGAGCTCAGTGAACAGGGGCTGAGTGACGAAGGAATTGTAGGCGACGGTTGTCGCTACCGAGTAGATAAAGCACAGCTTCACCAGACGGATCACGCCGTCCATGATCGGTTCTGAGATCGAACCGCGCAAAATCGCCCAACCGTAGAGGACTACGTAAAGCGTCAGCGCTATCGCCAATGGTCCTCGGACCGCGTCCATCACGTTGCCCAAACCAGTGTTTAGGAACGCGGAAAGCTTGTCGTCGACGAAGGTGTATGCGGGTTCGTAGATCTCGAACACGATGCGGCTCCTACTTGGCGCGGTCGCCGCTGATTTTCTTTTCGAGGGTGTCGATCGTGCGTTTCCTGCGGAGCTGTGTGGCCACAAGCTCCGACGCTTTGGCGGCATTCGCGCACTCGTCGCCGCGCTGGTCACCCACGCGGCAAGCCGCGACGATAGCCATTCGGTCCTGGGTGTTTTCCTGGAAATACGAGACGGACCGAGGCTGCTGTTCACATCCGGCAAGGGCGAACGATGCGACGAGGCCGCCGGTAATCACGGCAATTGGCCTCATTTGATCCGAGCCTCCAGCATGTCGATGGAGCCTTGGCGTCGAACGGCAGCAGCTTCGCGGTCGCGCTGTTCAGCCATGCGCTTTTCGGCGTCCTGCATCATCGCAAGACCCTGAAGCTGCATCTGATCGTTGTTGATCATCGCCTGCTCAGCGGCGATCCGCGCTTGCAGGTCCATCACCTCCTTTGGCGTGGAGGCAGTGTTCAGTGCCAAGCGGAGCTGATCCAGGCCGGCCTGACGCTGGCCCGCGGCCTTGTAGGCACTTTCGCCCAGCGCGACGTCGCGGGCTGCGCGGTCGCCAGATTTCACGAGCGCGTCTTGGTAGTAGCGTTGAGCGGTCGAGAGGCCGTCGGTGGCCGGGGTGAAAAGCCTGTTGGCGTCGCGGATTGACGTTGCGCGTGACCCTATCGAGCCCAGGTCCGTCAGCGTCCCGTTCAGGAGCTTGCCGGTGTCCTGCACCTCGGCCGGGAGATACTGGCGCAGCGCCGGATTGTTCAGGACGCCGCCTAGGCTATTGACGTTGGTCAGGCCAGTCATGCCAGCGTAGAGGCGCTTGCCCTGATCGACCATCTCGGCGCCTTGCCGGACCTGGGTCTGAAGTTCAGCCAGTTGCGCCCGCGCCTGATTGAGCTGCGACAGCATCCGCGTATAGGCGCCGGTGTCCGTGACGACCATCTGCGCGCTGGCCGGAGCCGCGATGGTCGCCGCGGCCAGGAGCAGGGGCAGTAGAAGTCGCTTCCTCATCGGGATCATCTCCGTCGCTCTTGGTGGAAAATGGGAATCCAGGTCGCGGGTGCGTCACCGTGCTGGGCGCGGATGCGATCCAGCATCTCGACGGTCTCCGCCCGGCCCGACAGGACGGCCAGTGCGTCGTCCAGGCCGTCGAGGTTCAGCTCGACGACGACCGAGTTGTGGCCCTGCTTGACCAGGAAGCGTCGCGACTCTGGCGAAAGCTCTTCGCGGATAAGCCGAAATTCCTCATGGGTGAGGCCAAAGCCATCGACGTAGTCGCGGGCCTGTCCGTATGGGTTGGGCAGGAAGATCTTGGTCGGGCACTGTTCCAGGATCGTGTGAGCGATTTCCGAGCGCAGGACGTCGGCCGGGCTTTGGGTGCCGAACACCATGAAGGCGTTCTTCTTGCGATAGGTCTTCAGGCCGTCTTGAGCCAGGTTGCGGAATGCCTCGTCCCCGAGCGCCTTCCAGAACTCGTCGATGTCGACCACCAGGCGGCGACCGTCGACCAGGCTCTCGAGCCGGTGAATGAGATACATCATGACCGGCGTGCGGACCTCGGCGTTGTCCAGGAAATCGGTCATGTCGAAACCGAGCAACTTGGCGTCGAGGCCGACAAGGGCAGCGTCACCGTCCAAGACCCAGCCCAGTGGGCCTGATCGGGTCCAGCGTTCTAAGCGCGCGCCGATTCCCTCAGCGTCTCGCTGTCCTAGCAACTGGCGGAGGGCAGTCAGGGAGCGTTGATGTGGGGCGAGCGGCTCGAGCGAAGCGATGCCGTCGCTGATCAGACGCTCTTCCTGCACCGTCAGGGCGCGATCGGGTGGCGTCACCAGCTTGCGCACGAGCTGGGTGAGGAAGACGACGTTGCCGGGTGTGAAGTCCAGCGCGCGAAACGGGGCGAACCCGGTCGGCGCGCCGTTCTTCAGGGTCAGGTAGGTGCCGCCGGACGCGCGCACGAAGATCTCGGCGCCACGATCCTTGTCGATGAACACGCGCTGGACGTCGAACTTCTCCAGCTGAGCCAGCATGAAGTTTTGAACGACTGTCTTGCCCGAGCCCGACGGGCCGCAAATGAAGGTGTGGCCCAGGTCGCCGACATGGAAATTGAAGTAGAAGGGCGACTTGGCCGACGTGCGCAGAAGCGCGACGGCCGGGCCCCAGTGATTGCCGGTCGCCTGACCGGCGGGATAGGTATGGAAGGGCGCGAGCGCCGCGAAATTGCGCGAGTTGATCGCGGCCGGGCGGCAGCGCCGTGCGAAGTTGCCCGGAAACTGCGACCAAAACGCCGCCTCTAGCGCAAGGTCCTCGCGGGCGACCACCAGCCCTGAGTCGGCCAGGCTGGCGCGGGCGGCGGACATATTGTCGGCGAGGGCCTTGGTCGTCTCTCCATAGATCAGAAGCGAAAACTGGTGCTCGCCCATGACGAACCGGTTGCTCACCAGATCGTCGATCGCGTCGTCGAGCCCCTGCACTTGGGAGGCCGCGCGATCGTTGGACTTGATGAGCAGGTTTTGTTTGCGCTCCATCACAGCGCGCGCCGAGGCCTTCGACAGGAAGGCGAAGGACTGGGTGGCGACGAAGGCGTAGGTCGAGCGCAAGAGCCCGTCCCAGAGACCAGGGCGGGTCGTGGCGGGATATTCCTTCACCCCGAAGACACCGGCGAATTTCTCGTCGCCTGGTTCGCGGATCTCCAGCGCCTCGCGGCCGAAGATCACGCGCGCGGTATAGATCGCCGAACCGAGATGGCCCCGAACCAGCGGGATGCGCTGGCGTCGTCCGGTCAGAACCAGATGGAGCAATTCCATCGGCTCGGAGAAGGCCAGGCCCTTGTGGTCGTAGAGGCCAAGAAGCCGGACACCATATCGACCGAGGTACTGCAGAAGGTCGCGGCCCTTGTCCTCCAAGAGCCGGATCGCATCCTCGTCGACCTCCAAGCCAGCCTTGCTTCGCTTGTTCAGGCGCTGAAGGAAGGAGGCGAGCTTGTCGCCGACATCGCGGCCCGGGTGGAGAACCAGGCTTACATAGAGGTCGTTTGTGAAGAGGCGCGTGGCGCCCATGCGGGCGTGATAGGCCGTATCGAGATCCTGGGCGAACTCCGAAGTGAACTGGCCCTCCGGGTAGCCACCCCCCTCATGGCGCACGACGTGGTGCCAGATCGCCAGGCGCTCGTCGGCAATGTTGCGCCAAGCGTTATTCAGCTTGGCGTGCCAATCGTTGAGATCGCGAACGTCGGCGGTCTCGAACGAGGCGCCTTCGAGCTTGAAGCAGATCATCAGCGCCCGATTGTCGAGCGCGACAACGTGGTCCGACAGATGACGGGCGTAGGGCAGGTTCGAGCCGGGCTGTAATTCGCGCTTCAAGACCTGCGGGCCGGCCACCGACGCGAGCGGCGCGCGCTGTGCAGAGGCTCTAGCCATTGGGAAAGTCCTTGCTGGAGTAGCGACGCACGACAGAGAGGGGGGAGTGCGAACTTCCGCCCCACCAAGCGCGGTTGCGGGCGCGCCCCTTGGTCTCAAGCCACATGAAGAGGACTCGAAAGGCGTTGTGGTCGTGCTTGACCACAGCCATGAAAAGGAAGTGCAGCGCGACGCCGACCGACAGGTAGGCAAGGTTGTTCGCCGCCAGAAAGACCGTGCCCGTCAGCATGACGTTGAGCGCCATGGCTTCGACCGGCACGCCCAGCACCATCGCCGGCCGGGTGCAGGCCAGAAACAGCGTGTCTTCGGTGATGTGTTCGTCCTGCATGAGCGTGACCGCTCGGTGCGCGCCCGCCCCCCGAAGGCGGCGCGCCGGGCGAACGGGGCCTAGGCCCCGCTCCCCGTGACCATGCTGACGATCTGGGCGGCACCAAAGACCACGACCATGCCGACCACGACGATCGCCATGCGGCGGAAGTCAAAAATCCCGAACATCGCCAGGATGCCCATGATGATGACCGCCAAGATGGCGAGCAGGCGCGTGGTGTTGCCCGTGAAGAAGTTGACGACGTTCTGCAGCAGGGTTTCCACGCCGACCGATTGGGCTGCGGCCGGCTCGACCAGGCCGAACGCCAGGACGACGGCGACCAATGCGATCGCGCCCGCGCGCTGCGTTACGAGCGACGCCGGCGCGAGCGCGGGCTTAGTGATGGCTTGGGGGCTCATCATGAGGGAGAGGCTCCTGTATCTCCGTTTCGAGGATTATCGAGCCACGGTATTGATAGGCGGCGCGACAATGGGCGACCGCAGCGGACAAGGACTTGTACCGCTTCGGTTGAGCAGAGCGGTAGACGGCGACCAAGTGTTCGCCGACCTTCCAACTAAGCTTGACGTACATGGACCATGTGCCGTCACTCGCCTCGACGATCCGAACACCCACGATTGCTCCGCCGCGCGGGCGAAGGCTCGTGAGAAGTCGTTCGCGGATCGTCCCATCGGACATTCGGGGTTCCCAAGCTTTCTGAGGAACCCAGCATATGTCGAGAGGGCGGCAACGGTCATTACGGATGATGGCGTGGAGGATCATTGCCCGCCCCCGCCAAAGACGATGATCGAGCGGCCGGCGGTTCGCGCGAAGACATCCAAGGATGGCTTGGCGGGCGCCTGCGCCTCGGGGTTAAGGTTTTCGGCCGCGACCTCGATCGCTTCCTGGACGGCCGGCGGTCGGGGCGACGTGGCCTGGCCCAGAGCGCCGTATGAACCTGGAGACAGCTTGGCGGCCTCGGCCTCGACCTTGGCGACATAGCCGTTTGCAAAGCCGCGCCGATGGTCGCCGGTGTTGTAGGCCGAGAACGCCATTCTCAGGGCTAGCTGCTGTGGAGCTAGACGGGTGGCGGCGAGGTAGTTGGACTGGAGTAGTTTGGCGGCCGCCGCCAGATTGCGGCAGGGGTCAAAGGCCTCACGTACAGAGAGGCCCAGCGCCGTGAGGTTCCGGCTGTTGATTTGCGCCAAGCCGAGGTCGAGGTTCTGACCCTGGGAGATCAGCCGCTCAGCTGTGGTGATCGCTTGATCGCGGGTTTTTGCCGGCGCGGGATCGGGCGCGCGGTTGACGTTGATGGCCAGCGGGTTTCCGCGGCTTTCGACCTGCACGATGCTGACGATCGTCGCCGAAGCCACGGTCGGCGCGCAGCGCTGGGCGAGGGCAAACAGCGCGGCCAAGTCAGTCATGGGCGGCCTCTTCGAGGACGGTCGTAACAGCCCAACAGCCTCGATCGGGGCGCAATCTTGACGGGAGCGTCACGATTACGGTTTTCAGCTCTGGCACGCGATCCGACATACGGCACTCTCTGGAATGTCGCATTTTATGAGAAATACGACATTTAAAGTCACGACAATCCCGCAGCAGCGCCATCGGAGATGGAGCCGCGAGAGCTGGCCACTCCACCTTGCGTAGCGTTTGCGAACGAAGGCAAGCAGAGCCATTGGCTTTTTTTCATGGGCGGCAACATTGGCGTTTGCCGTGGACATCGCTCCTTCCGCGCGCCAGACTCCACATGTGGACACGGCGTCAGCTGATCGATTCTTGGGAGATGACATGGCGCGGCCAACCGCTTCGGAGACCCTGCAGGAGGGCTCGCTATCAGGCTTCGTGCCCAAGGCGCGCCTGGGTAAGAGCATGGTGGCCGGCTACTTCTCTGCCGAGATGCAGCGACGCGTGAAAATGCTCGCCGTCGAGCGAGGCGTCACCGTCCAGGCATTAATTGGCGAAGGCCTGGACCTTCTGTTCGTCGCCGCCGGCAAGCCTCCGATGGGTGAACGATGAGCACGCGCAACGACCCGCATCCGGTGCGGGACTTCTTCATCAACGACTTGATCGACTACGCGCCCAAGGACAGCGCGGAGATGATGGAGCGGCCGTTCTTCTCGATCTCCAAGCGCAAGCGCAACAAGCCTATCCAGTACACCACCCCGGACGGCAAGCTTTACATCAAGGTGTCCGCCAACCCGACGCATGGCATGGCGACGATCTGGGATGCGGACATCCTGATCTGGTGCATCTCTCGGATCGTGCAGCAGCGCGATAACCGCGAAAACGACATTCGGCCGGTCATTCATACGACGCCCTATGAACTGCTGAAGGGCATCGCGCGCGGAACGAGCGGTCAGGACTACATCGAGCTGCTGCGAGCCATACGGCGCCTGCGGACCACGGAAGTGGAGACCAACATCAGGGCCGGCAAGCGTCGCTATACGGCCTTCCACTATCTGGGCGACATTGAGGGCGAGGGGGAGTCAGACGACAACCCCGAGCAACTGAAGACGCTGACCCTCAGGATCCCTGACTGGCTCCTGGACGGCATCATGAGCGGCAACATCCTGACGCTGGATCGGGAGTATTTCCTACTGACCGGTGGCATCGAGCGCGCGATTTACCGCGTCGCCCGAAAGCATGCCGGCAACCAGAAGGCCGGTTGGATCTGCAAGATGACGACGCTCTACGAAAAGACAGGCTCGGAGTCGCCGCTCAAGAAGTTCACGTTCCGGATCCGCGAGATGTGCCGGTCCGATGAACTTCCCCGCTACGCGATGCGAGAAACGACGACGGCGGACGGTAGTCCGGCCGTGCATTTCGTGGACCGTGCGTTCGTGGTCGAGGCGGCCAGGGAGCGACGTGGGGCCGATACGGCTCAGCGGGGCTGGGAGGATGCGCGCACGGCCTGGATCGACGCAGAGCGGGATCCAAGAGCGTTCGAGGGGGCTTGGTCGCGCTGGATGGAGGACGGCCACAAGCCCGAAGCCTTCGCCACGGCCTGCAGCGACCCGCGTTGCGTCATGCCCAGCTAGGCACGTGGTATTAGGAACCGGGGTCGGCGCGGCGAGGCCTGTATCGTGGTTTTAGGAACTGAGCTTCGACGCCGAGTCCGTATTAAAGCGCCGATTCTCGGCGATTCGGCGAGTCCCGGGGCAAATCTGGCGGGAAAGGGGGCGGCTGGACCTGTCGTGGTTTTAGGAACCGGACCCCCTGGGGGTGTCGTGGTATTAGGAACCCGATCGGAGGCGCACGTGGTTTCAGGAACCCGCCGGGACCCTGTCGTGGTTTCAGGAACCGATCAGTGGCCTTCTGCTATCGTGGTTTTAGGAACCAGGCCGCCCGGTTGAAGCCGTCCGGGACACGTGGGATCAGGAACCTGTCCACATCGTGGTATCAGGAACCGTTTTTCCTCGTGGTTTCAGGAACTTATTGGCACGTGGTTTAAGGAACCGGCCTACGTGGTAACAGGAACCAAAGCACGTGGTATTAGGAACCGGCCGAGCCAAAATGCCGTGATTAATCAGTGCCTTGACGCGATTTTTTCAACCTTAACTGCCTAACTTCCCTCATCTAACAGAATCTCTTCTAACGAAAAAGTGGCGCGCAAACGCGCCGTAAGACACCGCCTCTTGGGGGCTCCGCCCCCGCCGGCTCGCTACGCTGCTACGCAGCTTCGCCCCGGGCGCTCCGCGCCCTCCCACCCGGCATCCCCCAAAACGGCGTCGGGCACAGCCCGACACTCAATTCACCCAAGCGGTTCCTAGATTTCCAAGACTCCAAACGCCTACAAAAGCTGAACTTCAGCAAATGGCTCTCCGGCGAGAGCCAAGCGGATCTGACAGCGAAAGCCAGGAACCGGCGAGCCTGGCGGATAGGCCGAACGGGGCAACTTTTGTCCCGGCCGGCGCGACCCTATCGATGGGCTCTATAACCGGCCCCGCCGGAGCTGTAGAAAAACTCGAGAACGCGGTCGCTCCGCGACCGCCGTCATCTGGTGACCTGTGCCCGATCGTCCGCCATCAACGCTCACACGTCCTGCGCCGCACCTGCTGAAGCGGTTTCACCTGGGCCAGGTCGGCAACGACACGATCGAGACGTTCCTGACGAAGGGGTATTCCCTGGCCATCTGCTGCCGGGACTGTCCGCGGCTGATCGAGTGGACGCCGCCCGACCTTGTGGAGAAGTTTGGCGACCGGATCAAACTCAGGATCGCCGACCTGGGCGCTAGGTTTACCTGCACAGGAGAGGGGGGATGCGGTTCCCACGATATCGCAGTGTTCCCGCACCTCTACGATGGGCCGTGGTTCTGGTCGCCGCCGATGAAGGGCGCCTAGCTAGACTGGAGTCACGTCGTCGCCCTTGCCCCCGCGGGCGACGATCTTGAGCCTACCGGCCGGCAACGGTCGTTGGAGTTGGGCGACGTCCGTCCAGGGCGCATCGCTCATCCAGAGATCCCATTCGGCCGGCTCGGTGAGGATCACGGGCATGGCCTTGGAGTGGTAGGTTTTCACCGGGTCGGCTGAGTCCGTGGTCAAGAAGCCGTAGGCCTCGATTTCTTCCCACCCTTTGCTCTTCATCCGGACGCAGGCGTGAGGCGTCCATATTCCAGCGAAGAAGGCGAGCGGACGGCTGTCGTCGAGCGCGAACCAGACGTTTTGCCTGGTCTTCTCATGGTCCTGGTCGGGCTCTGCGAAGGACGTGAAAGGCACCAGGCAGCGGTTTCCGGCGCCCAGCCATGGCGCCCAGTGGGCGTTCGTTTTTCCAGTCTTTTCGCTGGTGGTGTTGCGGACGTTCGTTGTGCCCTTGTCGGGCTCCATCTTCAGCAGCTCGGCGAAGTCGAACTCGGTGCCCTTGGCCCGCAACTTATCGGCGCGCTCAGTGGCGGCCTTGAAGAGCGCTTGCTTGGACGATGGCATTCCCCAGCGGGCGTCGCGCATCATCCGCTGGCCGTTTTCGCCGTGAGTGATGATTGGCGCCGCGTAGTCGGGGAAAATTCCGGGCATCGGAGGCTGGTTGTTGTTACGGTCGGTCATGGCGCGGGCGAGCGCGGCGACCTCGGCGCGGGCCTTCATCATTGCGTAGAGATTGCAGATGTGGACGGCCCCCCGCTTGCAGTGAACGCGCAGACTGTCTGACCTAACGCTTGCTATCAGATGTCCGGCCTGTTTGCGCGAGAAGCTCGCTGGCCAAGATGGTGTTCGCTACGCGCGCTCCAAACACATTGGCGACATCGGGATGCCAGTGCAATCTTCGGAATGTCGCGCGTACCGACCGATAGGTCGTTTCCATCTGTTCGTTCGTGCAAGTCTCCTGGGCGGTCCGGGTGCAGTCTCTTTGGCTTCCGGGCGCCGGTCTCAGATCAGGTCGGGTTCAGTGCTGCGGGCCGGGTGTAAACTCCGCCCGACACCATCAGCCGCCAAGCAATCCTGGCGAACTTGTTGGCCAACGCGACCGCGACCAGCTTGGGCGGCTTCCGCTCCATGAGCTTGGCCAGCCAGGGCGATGGCTTTGTATGCCCGAGGCGCACATGGCGCAGCAGCGCTGTGGCCCCGACGATCAGCGTTGACCGGATCGATGGATCTCCAGCCTTGGTGATCCCGCCGAGTCTTGATCGACCGCCTGTCGAATGGTCTCGCGGCGTGAGCCCCAGCCAGGCGGCGAAGTCGCGCCCGGAGCCGAAGGTCTCCGCCGGCGGCGCCTTCATGCTCAGCAACGTTGAGCCGATAGGGCCGACGCCGGGAATGGTGGCGATGCGACGGCTCAGCTCGTCGGCGCGGTGCCACTTCATCAGCTTCGCGTCGATCTCCGCCAGGCGCGCCTCTACCGCGGCGTACTCCTTGGCTTGAAACTGGAAGAGCTCGCGCGCCAGCTCCGGCAGCGTGTCATTTTCGAGGACGCGCGCGATCAGGCCATTGACGTTCTGCCGGCCGGACGGGCCCACAATCCCGAACTCCGCCGCATAACTCCGAAAAGCGTTGCTGAGCTGCGACTTCACCATGACGATCCGCTCGCGCACCGTCATCAACATGCAGGCCGCCTGACGGTCCTTGGACTTCACAGGCACGAAACGCATGGTCGGCCTGGTGACGGCCTCGCAGAGCGCTTCGGCGTCGGCCGCGTCGTTCTTCCCGCGCTTTACGTACGGCTTCACGTACTGCGGCGGGATCAGCTTCACCTCGTGGCCGAACGACTCCAGGAGCCGCGCCCAATGGTGGGAACTACCGCAGGACTCGATCGCGACAAGGGCCGGCGGAAGGTTCTCGAAATAGCGGATCATGTCGGCGCGCCGGAGCTGGCGACGCAGAACTACAACCTCGTTCTCATCCACTCCGTGGAGCTGGAACACGGACTTAGCCGTGTCCATGCCGATACGCACTGGTGTGACCATGTGGCTCTCCTCTCGACTGGCTTGTTGACGCTAAGCGCCATCAAACCGTTGGGATGAGAGGCCGTCCACACCAACACATGCGACTGCTCGCTTCTGATCAGGGGGCGTTAGACATCTGGCTCTTCCGATTGACCATCCGCCCACCGTGTAGGAACGTCAAACTCGCCTCTTCGTGCGAAATTGCCGATTCGGAAGAGTGGTCCCAGATAATCCCCACGGAAGTCGCTCGAGTTGATGCTAGCCAATCAATCGGCAAACTATTATCGCGGCCAAAAGATCGCCAACGTACCTAAGGGGCCGGGGATCTATGCCTGGTATTTCAAGCCCCGATTGGCCGACTGGGGTGCGATTAGCGCGCAACTGCCGCGCCTCCTGGACTCAAATGTTCAGATCGAGACGAGTGCATCCCTCCGATATGGAATGCAGCTTCGCAGTTCGGCCAGCGCGAAACTTTACTACCAGTCGGAGCGACGAGAGCTCAGCGACACAATCGACGATTTGGAAACAGCCGAACGGGACATGGTCGTCAAGTTTCTCACTGACGACTCCTTCCTTACCTTCTCGCGCCCGCTCTACATTGGTATCGCTAAAAGCTTGAGTCAGCGCGTGTACGACCAACACTATTCAAGCCTGATGAAGTATTGGGACGATGGGTCCGAGGTAAATCGGTATATGCAGGCGGAGCCGGGTGCGTCCGTCGAGCAGCTGACCGCTGCATTGGGGTTGAAGCGATCCTTCGCCCTGGAAGCGCGCGCCAGGGGAATAGCTCCCGGTGATCTCCTCGTATATGCGTATCCGACGACCGAATTTGTCGAGGCTATCAAAGAGGATAGCGACGGCGACGACGAAGGCATGAGGCGAAGTTTGGAGCGAGTGCTTCACCTCTTGGCTGATCCAATATGTGGTAGACGGTGAGATAATGGACGACTACGAAGAAGTATCGAAGCAGAAAATCTTCGGGCTCCATGGCGAGTTTACTGTCGGTAAGGGCAGCAAGCAGCTCCGCGCGACCTACATCGAGACGAAAATCCGTCCTGGCTCAGAGGGCGTATGGGACAACGTGCTCGCGTCCCAGCTCGTGCCGTGGCGCGAAATTTTCGACATCGAAAAAGTCAGTTTCGATGAGCTGTTGCAGCGGGACCTGAACGATTCTCGCGTTGCCCACGATCTGATCCCTTATCTGATCGGCGACACGAGCAGCGCTGCGCGATTCTTTCCGCCCATCCTGGTCGTGCTCGTTCCCAAAAAGCCAGAAGGCGCCGGCATCGAGAAGACCTACCCGAAAATGACCGAAGACGGCGGAAGCATGAGCTTCGGCAATCTTTTCGACTTCGCAAAGAACGCTAATCCCGCCGGCTCCGGCTACACGCCTTTCGGTCGCCTAGAGTTCAACCCACAGAAATCAGCGTTCATCATTGTCGATGGGCAGCACCGGGCAATGGCCGTTTTGGCTCTTCACCGCCAATTGACGAAGTCGTGGACCAACAGCAACTTCGAGTCCTACTACAAGCACATCCAGGTCACTCAAGAGGACGTCAAAAAGCTTGAGCTGCCGGTGTGCATTGTCGTCTTCCCAGACCTGCAAGAGGACAGCGATCTGGTGAAAGACGGCGTGACGCTCGACCGCGCGTGCAGGGAGCTATTTCTAGTCGTAAACCGCAAAGCGCAACCTGTAAGCCAGGCGCGGAACCTTCTTTTGGACGACGACGATTTCGCCGCACTCATGATGCGACGTACTCTCTCGAAATTTAAAGATCGAACTGAGGACGATGATACGCTCGCTCGTATCTATTCTTTCCGGTACAGCGACAGTGATGACGAAGGCAAGGCCGTTCAGTCGGGCAAACTAGAGTATTCGTCAGCTGTATATCTGCACAAGCTCCACAGCATCGGTTCATTCGGTAACCCAAAGGGTTTCACGATCGATGATCCTGTGGAACTCAGCAGCGGGCTTCATCACCGGAACCCGGCGAGGCCTGCCGAAATCCTTCTGGGGACCGACCTTCAGAAATGGCAGAAGCTCACCAGGGCGTCAGCAAAGAGTCATGCTCCTGCTGACGTGGAGCTAGCTGTCGAAAAGCTTGGGAATCTCGTCGATATTCCTATCCTACGCCTCTTTGACACTTTCGCGCCTTTTGCGGCTCACAACAGGGCCATGCGTCAGCTTCGAACTCGTTTGAGCGAGCCGTCCCAACGGGCCGATCCGATCCAGAACAAGGCGTTCACGTTGTTGTTCGAGGGCTCTGGATCGAAGGAGGTCTTCGAAGAGCACATCGAGAGACTGACTAATATTCGGCGCGAATGGACTGAAGAAGGCCGAAAGGTCAGCGACTACGTGCTCAACCAGCTGGCCGACGCCACCGCCGTTCAGAAGGCGCTGCAACGCCATGAGCGTGATCTGAAGCGTCAGCGGGCATGCACCTTATTCAACATCCGCGCGGACAAGTTCTATCCAGATGCCAACGCCGACAGCGTCGGCGACCAGCAGCTGATGGAGCAGAGGGCCCGGCAGGTCTTTGATGCCGTGGCCACCCAGGCTTTCCAGATCGGTTACCTTGTCGCTGTGATGACGCTCGTCGAGATGGGTATCGGCTCTGACGCCGCCTATGACGATCGGGCCGTTCTCGTGGAGGAGGTTACTGACCTTTTGATCACCGGTCTCAATGAGTTTTTCAAGCCAGCGGCGGCCAGGCACGAGACCTTGACTGGCTTGGCGACCACTGATCGCGTGAGAGTGTTCAGCACCGATGCGCCTGGCCTTCGTGCGCTCCTTGGACTCTCGGTTGGCGAGCTGAACGAAAAGCAATGGCCATTTTTCCGATATGCGATCTACGAGATTCTGTTTTCCAAAACGAGCCGCAAGGCGGTCGTCGGTTGGGTAGAAGCAAAGCCGGAAGACGAGCGTGCGCGTTGGGTTGATCTGCTGACAGCTCTTTCGACGAAGGTCGATGCTCAGCGGTGGGATTACATCGGCCGAGCGTTTAAGGCCGCGGCGAAGCAATCGGAATTCACCGAGGGCCTCCGGATGACGCGCGCTCAGATGCAGGGCGCCGGCAAATCGGCTGACGAAATCGACGCCGAAATCAAAGCCCTCGAAGAGGCCGAGCGGCAGCGGGTTTTGCTACTGGCCAACTCCTACATCTCAGCCTCCGTCGGCGAGCTGAAGTCCATTAAAAAGACCATCAAGGCGCTAGCTCAGGTTGTTCCTGGCGCGGTGCCAACTGCTAGCCAAGACCCAGAGGACGAGGATCTCGACGAGGCAGACGAGGCCCTGGATGCGGACGACGCAGTTGATCTCGCTGAGGTGGAAGCGACGGCCAGTGAGGATTCTGATGAGGTCGGTTTCGACCCAGAAGCCGTAGCTGAACCAGCACCCGAAACCGACGACGATGAACCCGCCTAAAGAGGTGAGTGGCCTGCTACTTGTGGCAGGTCACACACATCTTTGCATTGCCATAGACTTCGTCTAGTTCGAACGCTTCGTCCTGCAGCACGTTGACCGGACGTTTTGCCCGCAGGCGCTCGACTCGCTTTTCATGGTCTGCGCGTATTTGGGCAATTCGGTTTGGTTGTGAGAGCTGATCTAGGGATTCGCCTTGGCTCCATGTGAAGGGCGACCCGTGGTCTAGGGCCGTCTTTTCGTATCCTCGAGCTTCCTCGAAGGACTCTGGATGCTCTTCCTTCAGTCTCACCCACTCGATTTTTTGCTGATAGAAGCAGAACGTACATCCGCTCCTTGAGCGCCATCGATAATATTCGGGCATGCCGACGCCGGCCGCCTCCAGAATTTCAATGACGCCCGCTTTATCGATGCCGGCGGTCCGAAAGGGCAGATGGATTTTCAGATTGTCTTGAGCTGAGACATATCCCTCCCGGTAATCCTCGTCGGCGCGGATCGCTACGTAGCTATTGACGTGCTGTCCCGTCTTGACGAGCGGGCGAACCCAATCCTCAAAAGGTTTGATTTTTAGCTGACGAGTACACCATCTAGTCTGAGCAGACGGCAGGAAGTTTTTGTACTCTCGTAGCCAGAAATCGAAGTCGCGATCCGGGTTGAGCCGCAATATAGGTTTACCCAAAAAGCCCTCAAGGCGACCCAAAAATTCATAGACCTCCGGGAGTTCTTTACCGGTGTCGGTGAAAAAATACTCAATGTCCAAATTAGGGTGATGCTGTCGCATATAAACGGCGAGCGCTGCGCTATCGCGGCCCCCAGAAATCCCTAGCACGTGCAGCTCTTGCGTACTCAAGCTCGCACCTGCTCGCTCGCGACTTCGGGTTGGGCCAGGCTCAGGCCCAGTTTAGCAAGAGCACCAAGTGCGACGTTACTCGGCGCACCTGCCTTGAGAAGCAACGCGCCGAGCTTCCTGGACAGATCCTCAGCAAGTCTATCTTCGGCCGCGTCGAGCTCAATTTCTGGGGTGGATGGCGCGGGGTATTTTGGGTCGCTCATGTAAACGACCATCGTCACGCGCCCGTCCTTGCGGCCCTTAAGATGCCCGAAGCCTTCCGATTTCAGGAACTGCTGAGCAAGGGCAGCCAGCTCGATCCGCGCCGCGTCGACATCGCGATCGACCCAGTCTCTCGACGGCTTATTGGCTGCCAGGCTCCCGAGACCCTCGATTTCCTCTAGCGCACCTTCATATGTCATCAGGCGGGTCGCGAGCGCATCCAGGCGGAAGTTGCCGGAAAGCCCTCTCACATTTTGGGCGCGGCGTTGCAGGGGCCCGTAACCGTTGGCCGCGTCAGCGCTAAATCTCAACTCGCTCAAGAGCGTGGCGGCCAACTGCGTGAGCATTGCGGGGTAGGCTTGGTCGAGTTCACGACGAGCATCATCGACGGCTGCGGCGAAGAGAATCCCGTCGCGATGGGATCCCTGCCCAAACGCCCTGGGCAAATCCTCGAACAGTAGTTGGTTCGGGTCGTTTGAGCTGCGGCAGAGGTTGCGCAGTGCGGTGGCTTCCTTAGATAGGCTCGTGGTCCGGAGGGTCCACGCGGGAAGCTCTTTGACGCGTCGCACGAGCGCGCGTGCAACATCAAGAGGCGACGGAGCAACATCGCCAAGGGTCGAGGAAAGTCGGCGAGCGAGATCGGCGACGAGGTCGACATCAACGTCGGAGATTTCCAGAAGGCGGATTCGCACGGCACCAGGTTCCTGCAGGATCCTGTCGACCAAGAAGCCGTCGATCTGTGGCCGGAACACATTGTCGAGGTACACGGCGGCCCGTTCGGTTGTAGTCAGGAGGAACGCGACCGCGAGAATTGGCAGTAGCCCGTCTCTTGCGCCAAACGGTGGCGCCCGCCAAATTGCGAACAGCTCCTCTAGCGAATGCGCACCCGCCTGATCGCCCAGCAGCAGCTCGGCAGCATCCCACATCGGCTTCAGTCGGTAGGGACTAGCAGCCGGAGTGCGGAACCGCCAAGCGCCAGTATCATCGAGACCGTAGAGGCCCGTGGCCTCCAGGAGGCTGGCAAAGAGGCCAGCTTCGGCGGGATAGCCTTGGAATCCAAGGCGGGTCTCGCCGCTCTTTTCCACCATTGCACGCATGAGCGCGCGGGTAGCGGCCGCGGCATTCGAAGAGGGTTTGGTTCGGTTGACGAGTTCGTTGCGCAGGTGCGGCGTCTCTGGATATCTCCAGTCGGCCAAGCGCGAGGCAAGAATGCTAAGCGCAGCCGGTCCAGCCAGTCGAGATTGAGCATTCAATTTCGCCCCAGCGGGAAGCGCCCAGTCTACCAGGTCGATCGCTTCGCCGAGGCGATCTTCAAGGTCGGCCCCGAGGCGGGAAATCCGCGCATCGACTTCACGTCGGGCGATTGCGTCGCCTTCCAATTCCGGCCGGTTCGCTCGGACGTGTTCGAGAGCGGCCAGTTCACCCGCCATCTCTCGAAGCCTAACGCTGTCTCTGGTCCAGCCAGCCACCACGAGTCGATCGCTGGCTTGGTCCGTGACCTGGGCGCAGACTTTGCGGGCAACAGCCTTTGACTCGCCGAGCGCGCTGACAAGGATCAGAAACAAACCTGCAGCGCCGGGTGCCGGCCGATAGGCGCGCACTCGCTCTTCGGCCTCATGAAGCGGTGCGAGGTCAATTTCAAACCATCGCAGGGCCCCCGTGACCTCATAGTGCCGCTTAGCTAGCACCGGCTGCAGGGCGGCTTGGCGTGCGAGCTGCCGATAGTCGACCGCGACGCCGCTTTGTCGAGCATCCTCAACGGCCTTCTCAATGTCGAAGTCGCTGCCGGCGTAAATTGCGTAGGCGCCAATATGGCGCCGGAAGACGATGACCGACCAAGATACGAGATCCTGGAGGACTCGATCGAACTCAGCTTGAGTGTCGTTGCTGCATGAGTGAACGACCTCCGGTGTCGGTTGAAGCCCAGAGCGGTCCTTAAACAGGTCCAGCAGAGCGATCACCTTCAGGATTCGAAGGTGGCTCGAGCTTCCGGTCTTTGACTCACAGCGCTCAACCGCATCAACCGCCGTCGACCAGCGATGTCCATCTGGTGATGCCAAGATGGCGGGTTCGAGGTTGGCTCTGAGGTAGTCCCACAACTGTTCAGGACCGAAGAGCGCCTCGCTGGCGGTCGTGTTGGAGAGGTATTCTTGAAAGCCGAAGGGCTCGGCAGAGGTGAGGAAGCCGAATATGCTTCTCTGGCTCTGGCCAAACCGTCGCCTCGATATTGGTCCAAGCAGGGCTGCAACAACCGGATGCAACGGCCAACACGCCGCAAGGCGATCTTCCAGCGCACCGGGCGCTGCGTTTCTGCCTGAGCGCATTGCCTGAGCAACGACAATTGAAGCGTCGGAAGCGTCGCGCGGCTTCAGTCGGGACTCGATAGCCCGCGCAATCAATTCGATCTGCTCTTCGCCGGCCAGGCTGATCGAAATGTCGAGATAACGGCCTTGCACCTTGAGCCATTCGTCGCGGGCTTCACGCGACATTCGATGGGCATATTCATCAAACGCTTGGTGCAAAATTCCAACGACGATCAAGCGGCCCTTGGACCGGCTGGCCACTTCTGCCAGGTCCTGGAAAACGTGCACATCCACGCCATCGTTGGCTGCATGTTCCAGGAATTTGCCCATCTCGTCGATGATGAGCACCAGTCCCTCACCGGGGACCTGCTGGGCGAGCCGGCCGACCCAACCAGCGAAAGTTTCGCCGTTTTGGAGCTTGGGAGCTTTGGGGCCTAGCGCATTCGCCACTGCCGCCCGCAGCACTTCCACCGGATCGGCTCGACGGCCAATCGCTGGAACAACGGACCAGGCTTTTGTTGAGGGTCGGAAGAGCCGGGTGATCTCAGCGGCGTCTCGCGCGCTGGCGTCGCGGAACAGCTTTTTTGCTGTCTGAGGGGAGCCGCTGAGCAGAGCGGCTAGCGCTACCGCGAGGCTAGATTTCCCGCTTCCGTATGGTCCAGTCCACGTGAACGCGCCATGGGACGTGGCTTCTCTATGCCGCCCCATAACCAAAAGAGCGTCAGCAGCGGATTGCGAGCAAATGAAGCCTTCTAAGGCGGCCGGATCGCCGAGATCCGTATCCACGCGGATCGAGCGGGTGAACCGCCGGGCGACCCGAACAGATTCGCTGAGCAACTTGGTCATGCCGCCCGCGCCCCTAAGTCGCGTTGATACATTTGCGAGAGCGTAGCCCAAGGCTCGACCGCCTCGATGTGGTGCGCGTAGAGTTGGCGCATACCTGAGGACTCGTCCCAGCGGAGGGCACCGTCGGTCAGGGCGTCGAGACGAACAAGGCGCTCGGCGACAGCTTCTTCGTCGAGCAGGAAAACCTGGCCCGGAGAGCCTCGCTCGTAGGTCAAAAAATCGACGGAAAACGATCTTCGGCCTGGAAAATAGGTCTTCCAAAAATCTACGAGTGCGAACAAGAAAACTTCGTCAGGCAGAGACGCCTTTGGCCCCCTGCGAAAGCGATAAAGTTCTCCGACGCCAGCCTTCTGAATGAGCCCAAGCTCGGCGAGGGGGGACTCCATACTATCTTCCGGCGCTCGGCGGGCCCCGTTCGTCGCCGCGAAGTAGGTGCGGACCAGGCACTCCACGTCCCTGCGGATGGTGATGTCGCTAATCGAGCGATCTTTTCCCAATCGACCGGTCTCGCTCAATTCCTCACAGCGCCGCTGTAACCGACGGCGCATCAGCTCGCGGTCGAACGTAGGTTCGTGAAATTCGTTGAACGCCCAATGCCAGACCGTGGCTCGGCCAGGCTTGCCAGCGAGCATCCAGTGCAACAGCCAAAGTGAGCCAGGATGTTCCAGGTGAGGATCCGCAGCCTTCCCGAACAGCAAGTTACCGAGACTGCCAAGCGTTATTCTGGCCGCCCGTTCTCCGGGTCGATCTTCAGCAGCGAGAATATCCGTTGCTATTCCCCAATGTCGCATGGAGATGACCATGTTGCGGCCGACCCCGAACAGCGAAATTGCGGCGTCGTCATTGAAAACGGATCCGCCAAGATGGCCACTCTTCTCTTCAAGACTAACGGCGTCGTAGGCTTTCTTTAGCCAGCCATATCTGAGCGGAAAGGTTTCATGTCCCGCGAATTGCAGGCGCAATTCCGAGCTATCGAGGAGGCTGCGGGCCATAGGAACTCACTGGACGTCTTCTCCAGTTGATGGACCCTAGCGGAACAATGTGTCAACCTCCTGGGGGACGTCGCCAGTGCGTCGGCTATCTGATTCTCATGAAAACGGCATACCTCGATTATCAGGCCTCAACCCCCCTAGACCCGAGGGCGCGAGACGCGATGCTTCGCGCATTCTCGCAGCCGGGCAATGCGTCAGCCGAAGATCACGCGTGGGGTTGGGCTGCGTCGACTGAGCTTGAGCAAGCCCGGGCTGCGGTAGCAGCGTTGATCTGTTCCGACGCTGACGAGGTGACTTTCACATCCGGCGCTACAGAAGCTAATAATATTGCAATCCTAGGCGCGGCGGCGGCGGCACCTGATCGCCGACGAACAATAATAGTCAGCGCCTTCGAGCATAAAGCCGTTCTCGAGGCCGCATATGCGGCGGAGAAATACGGCTTTACTGTAGTTGAGGTGCAACCGTCCCGCGGGGGCGTCATCCTGCCACAAGCGCTGGAAGACTGTATCGACGAAAACGTTGCTGTCGTTTCGATCATGGCGGTGAACAATGAGATAGGCACGCTCCAGCCAATTGCTGAGCTTGCGCCTATCGTGCGACGCAGCGGCGGGTTCTTCCACGTCGACGCCACACAGGCGATGTCGATGTTTGATGTGGACGTCCGAACCTGGGACGTTGATGCGCTCAGCCTCTCCGGCCACAAGATGTACGGGCCGCAAGGCATCGGCGCGCTGTTCATCTCCAATGAAGCGCCGTGGCGGCCGGCTGCTCGCACCCACGGCGGCGGACAAGAGGGCGGCCTGCGCCCCGGAACTGTCCCGGTGCCCCTTTGCGTCGGGTTGGCTGAAGCATGCGGTCTTGTGCAGCAGTGCAGGGGAGAAGATTACGGCCACGCCCTTACATTGCGTGCCCGCCTGCTCGCTGGCTTGCGACGTATATTCACTGACCTGGTCGTGACGACTGAGGCGTCGATCCGCCATCCAGGTTGCCTACACGTCCGGTTTCCGGGGGTGTCGGCGAGCGATCTGCTGCTTAGGGTTCAGCCGTTTCTCGCGGCCGCAACAGGTTCGGCCTGCACCTCGGGCCTTCTAGGACCTTCTCACGTTGCGCTAGCGATCGGGATGACATCGGAGGAAGCTCTGGAGTGCGTCCGGTTTTCCCTCGGAAGGTTTACCACTTCAGATGAGATCGATCTGGCTCTGGCGACTTTGGAAGCTGCGCTGCTACAACTTGCCGCGTAGGTTACCCGGGCGATGAGTGGCCCTCCGTCTGGCTCATCGATCCGGAGGCGTTATGCCGGCCACAATTCAGACTTACGCGCCGCCATCGCGACTTTTTCGGTATCGACCGATCACCGATTTGAACCTGACGCGTGAACTCAAGGCGATTAGCGAGGGGTATGTTTTTTGCCCCAGCTACAAGGAGATGAACGACCCGATGGAAGGGGCGCACGCAGAAAGCGCCATGCTTCAAAAGGCTAAATCCTATGCGGTGACCGTCGCCCAGGTCACAGAAGCAAAGGGAGAGCTTGGGATCGCTTCTTTTTCTGAGTCTAATCTAAGCGAGCCAATGTGGGCCCATTACGCGAATGAATTTCGAGGTGTGTGCATTGGTTACAATTTCAAGAAACTGCTGAACGAACTTCCTAACGACGATGTATTCGTCAGGATGTCTTACAATGAGAAAGCGCCGGTCCTTTTCAATGACCAAAAATCGGCAGGTCAGAGAGCGAGGATGGTTCTCTCTACAAAGGCTGTTCGTTGGGGCGCGGAGCGCGAGTGGAGATTGATACGGCCACGACGGGGCGAGGCGGAGTACAACAGCATCAATTGTGTTTCGGGTATTTATTTAGGCTCCAGAATTTCGCCTGAGCATCGTGCTGCGATTAAGAAGGTCGCGCATCAGCTCTCGGTCCCGCTCTGGGCGATGGAAATCGACCAATACGCCATATCGTTCAAGCGGGTGCTGAAGGCTCCCAAAAAGTCTTAAGTTATTGAAATAAAACAATATTTCACGTCTAATTAACATTATGCGAAATTAGATGGCAGGGTCGGGGCGATCACGGCCGCTGTCGCGTCTCACGCCACCAGCGAAAACGCCTCGGGCTTGGCGCGCTCGATCCCCAGCAGGCGTTGCTTGGCCGCTAGGCCGCCGGCGAATCCGGTCAGGCCGCCGTTCGAGCCGATCACCCGGTTCGGCCCGGTGAATCGCTACGTCATGCTGTTCGGCTGCATCTCGGTGTGGCTGCTCGGCATCTCGGCGATCGTCATGTGGTGGAAGCGCCGGCCGTCCAAACGGCTGGCCGCCCCGCCTGCGCCCGCCGACAAGCGAGCCTACGTCGCCCTGGCCGCCGTGGTTGTGCCGCTAGGCCTGATCTACCCGCTGGTCGGCGCCTCGCTTCTTATCGTCCTCGCCCTCGATCTCATTATTCGCCGCGTCGCCCTGGCGACCCGCGCTCCTTCGGAAATCATGCCATGACCTTCAAATCGATTGCCGCCCTCACGGGCTTCGCGCTGCTGACCGCCACCTCGGCCAGCGCCGCCGCCCCCACGGTCAAGGCGGCGAACGCCTGGTGTCGGGCCGCGCCGACCGGCGCCCTCGCTGGCGGCTGCTATGTCACCCTCACCTCGCCGGCTAATGACCGATTGGTGGCGGTTGAAACCACCGCCGCCGACCACGGTGAAATCCACACCATGGACATGACCGACGGAGTTATGCGGATGCGCCAACTCAAGGACGGCATCGTCCTGCCTGCGGGTCAGGTGGTCGAACTGAAGCCTGGTGCGCGACATCTGATGATCATCGGACCCAAGCAGCCATTGGCCGTGACGTGACCCCCGTTTCTCATCCAGCCATAACGAGAGTCCTGGGTTGATTTGAACCTTGGTGTTGGTGGGTGGCAAGAGGCCGGTGCGCGGAGCTATCAGCCTGCGCAGCGTGCCGGCCGGTCTCTCCGCAGAAGGCGCTGGCGTACTCCCTGGGCGTCATCCAGCCGAGCTTGGAGTGCGGACGGCGCTCGTTGTAGTCGCGCCGCCAGGTCTCCAGCACGGCGCGGGCGTGTGGCAGCGACCGGAACAGGGTCTCGTTGAGCAGCTCGTCACGCAGCCGGCCGTTGAAGCTCTCGTTGTAGCCGTTCTGCTGGGGCTTGCCCGGGGCGATATAGTGCCAGACCACGCCGCTGTCGTCGGTCCAGGCCAGGATGGCGTTGGAGGTGTATTCCGTGCCGTTGTCGCTGACGATGGTGTCGGGCCGCCGCCCGCGCTGGGCGATGATGGCGTCCAGCTCACGCGCCACCCGCCGGCCCGACAGCGAGGTGTCGGCCACCAGGGCCAGGCATTCGCGCGTGCAGTTGTCGATCACCGTCAGGATCCGGAAGCGGCGGCCATCGGTCATCTGGTCGGACACGAAGTCCAGGCTCCAGCGCTGGTTGGGCGCCAGCGGGACCTCCAGGGGCCGCCGCGTGCCGATCGCGCGCTTGCGCCCGCCCCGCCGGCGCACCGTCAGCTTTTCCTCGCGGTAGAGCCGCTGGACCCGCTTCTTGTTGACCGCATGGCCCTCGCGCCGCAGCAGCACGTGCAGCCGGCGATAGCCGAACCGGCGACGCTCCTGCGCCAGGGCCCTCAGCCGCTCGCGCAGCGCGCCGTCGTCGGGCCGCGTGGCCTGGTAGCGCACGCTCGTCCGATCCACGCCCAGAACCCGGCACGCCCGCCGCTCGCTCATCTCGTAGGCCGACCGCAGATAGACTGCGGCCTCCCGATGCGCGGCGGGCGTCACCACTTTTTTCCCAGCAGATCCTTCAGCGCGACATTGTCGAGCATCGCGTCGGCCAGCATCCGCTTGAGCTTGGCGTTCTCGTCTTCAAGCGCCTTCAACCGCCGCGCCTCCGACACGTCCAGTCCGCCGTACTTGGCCTTCCACTTGTAGAAGGTCGGCGAACTGAGCCCGTGCTTCCTGCACAGGTCCGCCACCGGCACGCCCGCCTCCTGCTCGCGCAGGATCCCGATAATCTGCTCTTCCGTGAACCGTGATCGCTTCATTCGTCCGTCCCTCTCCTGGGGCGGACTCTAGTTATTTCTGGAGGAGTTTCAGGGGGTCACGTCAGCCGCAGGCGGGGTGGTCCCGCTGACCCTTCGCTTCGAGAAATCTGCGCCCATCAGCCTCCAGGCGCCGATCAGGACGCCTGGCGCTGCGACGGGAGGTCAGTGATGCGATCTGTTTCCGCCCTCTCCCTGGCCATCGCCCTGACCGCCGTAAGCCTCTCAGCATGCGAGCGTCCAGCCGAGCCCTCGGCCGAGACCTCAGCCGTCAAAATCGGCGGCCCATTCCAGCTGATCGACACCGAAGGCCGGCCAGTCACTGAAAAATCGTTGCTGGGAAAGCCGACGGCGATCTTCTTCGGCTTCACCTACTGCCCGGAAGTGTGCCCGACCACCTTGGCTGAGATGACCGCCACCCTGAAAGAACTGGGCCGTGACGCTGACAAGCTCAATGTGGTGTTTGTCTCTGTTGATCCCGAGCGCGACACGCCGGCGCAGATGAAGCTGTACCTCTCCAGCTTCGACCCGCGAATCCGGGGCTTCACGGGAACCTCCGAGCAGGTCGATGCCGCCGCGAAGGTCTACCGGGTCTATCACCAGAAGGTGCCGACCGAGGGCGGCGGCTACACGATGGATCATTCATCCGCCGTCTACCTGTTCGACCGGCGCGGGAACTTCGTCGAGCCCCTGGCCTATGGGTTTCCGCACAACATGGTGGCGAAGCGGCTGCGCACTTTAATCGGCTAGTTCGCCAAGTTCTGCTCGGCAGTTTTCAAAACACATCGGGTTTTCTGGGCGGACCGCAGCCGACAAACCCCTAGGTCAATCCTCGGTCCTACACAGGTCGGCGCGAGGCAATTATCTGAGTAACGCCGCCATGGGGGGAGCCAGACTGCAACTCCTCGACAGCCGCCTTCTCACTTCTCTCTACGTCCTTGAGGCAGTGCCGACGACCGCCCGATAGCGCGGGCAGGATTGTGCGCTACAGGCAACACGCAGGTCTGGCCGTCAGGTTTTCGTCAGCAGATAAGGTGATTGTTCTGGCCGCTCATCCGCCAAAACTCACGTTGCGGGAAAGTCATCGAACACCAACATGCGCTTGCTCGTCGTTGAGGACAATCGTCGGATGGCCCTACTCGTCGCTGAGGGATTGCAGCGGAGAGGCTTTGCTTGTGACACAGCGGACAGCCTGAGCGAGGCCGAAGTGGCGCTTGATACGGCCAGTTACGACGCCCTCGTTCTTGACCTCGGGCTCCCAGATGGCGACGGGCTGCCGTGGCTGGCCAACCGCCGAGCCCTTCATGACACGCCCCCAGCGATCATCTTAACGGCTCGCGGCGCCTTGGGCGACCGCGTCATGGGGCTAGACGCGGGAGCCGATGATTATGTCGTAAAGCCCGTCGAACTGGATGAACTCGCGGCGCGCCTTCGCGCCTTATTGCGGCGACCAGGCAACCGGTTGGCGCCCGAGCTCAAGGTTGGCCGACTGAAATTCGATTCAAAGGCACGTTCTGCGACCGTGGACGGCCGGGTGATCGACCTCGCCCGCCGCGAGGCTGACCTTCTGGAGCTGATGATGCGTCGCGCGGGCTCAGTGGTTCATCGCGAAGTTATCGAGAACGCGCTTTACAGTTTCAATGACCCGGTGACTCCCAACGCGGTCGAAGCGATCGTCTCACGCCTACGCCGTAAACTGGAGGATGTCGGCGTCCTGGGGGCGCTCCATACCGTTCGCGGGGTCGGCTACATGCTGAAGGATGGCGACTGGTGACGCGACGCCGATCAGTTGCTCGCCGCCTCAAGCGCGGGTTGGCCGCTGTCGGCCTCGTGGGCACTTTGCTCCTGCTGATCACGGTCGGGTTCTTCTACAGCTTCGTCTTCTCCCAAATGAAGCCGGACGCAGCCATCGCGCGCGCCTTCAGAGAAATGATGGAGCATGTCGCTTTGCCCGTTGCGGTGCTCATGATCCCAGTGACCATCGTAGCCCTGAGCGTGATCCGCGAAGCCTTCAAACCCCTAGCTGACGCGGCGGCGAAGATTGAGGCTGCACACGGCCAGGATCGTGGTTTTCGTATTGACGACACTCAGATGCCCGCCGAAGCGCTGCCTTTCACAACCGCTGTCAACGACCTGTTGGCGCGCGCTGACGACGCGGCCCGGCGTCATGAGGCGTTCGCAGCGGATGTTGCGCATGAGTTGCGCACGCCTTTGTCGCTTCTTTCGCTCGAGTTGGACCGGCTTGAGCATCCAAATGCGCCACGGCTGCAGTCTGACGTGGCTTCAATGCGGCGGTTGATCGAGCAATTGATGCTGCTGGCGCAGATTGATGCAGACAGTATCGCGCAAAGCCCGCTCGCGTGTGTCTCGCTCGCCGATACCGCGCGAGAGGTGGTCGCTAATTCGGCGCCGGCGATCATCGCTGAAGGCAAGACGATTGAATTGAGCGGGTTAGCCACGCCTTCGGTACTCGGGCGCCAGGAAGCGATCGCTGCTGCCTTGCGCAATCTTGTAGAGAACGCCGTCAGGGTGACTCCGCCGGGTGGCATTATAGCCGTCTTTGTCGGTCCGGGCGCGGAGATCCGCGTGCGCGATGGCGGGCCCGGCTTGGAGCCAGAGGTCTTGCAGCAACTCGTGCAACGTCACCGCCGCGCTGACCACGCCAGTCGCACAGGGGCCGGCCTCGGTCTTGCGATCGTCGATCGGATCATGAGCGCTTATGGGGGACACTTAGCGACAGCGCCGGGCCTGCGGGAGCTCCAGCTGCAGTTTTCCGAGGTCGACGCGAGAATCTGACCTCCGTCAGGTTCTCGTCAGGCTGGGCGCCTAGCTCGGCTATATGACGCAGAAAGCAATTCTTCTTGGCGCAGTTTCGGTCGCCGCGCTGGGCCTCATTGGCTTCTTCTGGGTAAGCCAGCACAACGCCGCGCCAGCGCCCCCCGCGGCAGTCGAAGCCGCTTCGGCGTCCGGTATCCTCATTGTCGACGCGAAGCGGGCTAACCAGATGGGGCTCCGGCTAGCGGCAGCCGTTCCCGCGGAATCTGCGCCGCTCGCGACGATCCCAGCGGTGATTGAGCCCCCAGCCAACGCACGGGTGGCGGTAGCGGCGACGGTGCCTGGGGTTGTGGTGCGCACCTTGGTTCTGGAAGGGGACGTCGTCAGAGCCGGCCAGCCTCTGGCGGTGATCGCCAGTCGCGAAGTCGTCACGATGGGGGCTGATCTCGCGCGCGCTAACGCACGCCTAGGGGTCGCCCAGTCGAATGCGGCGCGTCTCAACCAACTGAGCCAAGACGGCGTCATCGCTGGCGCCCGCGCGGATGAGGCCCGGGCGTTGGCGGCTGAGGCACGCGCTGACGTCTCTGAGAAAGCCCGCTCCCTGCGAATGATCAACGGCCAGGGTGACACGGGCTCCTATACCCTGACAGCTCCGATCGCCGGCCGTGTCACGACCGCGGCGATCCAGGCGGGCAATCCGGTCGATGGGTCCACCGCGCCCTACGTCATCGATGCAGCAAATCGCTATGAGGTCGTCGGCCAGATCCCCGAACGCCTAATTGGTCAGGTTCAACCAGGGATGAGCGTCCGTCTCGCGCCGGACATCGAAGGCCGCATTGTCGCGGTGGGCTCTACGCTTGACCCCGCCACACGCTCCGCGACGGTCAAGGCGGAAATCCCCGCTCGACCCGGGATCGTATCTGGGCGGGCGACGACGATCCTCGTTTCAGGGCCGGCACCGCAGGGCGCGGTCGCCGTTCCGGAGGCTGCGGTCACGGAGATCGGGGGACGCACGGCGGTGTTTGTCACCGCCGCAGGCGGCTATGCGATCCGTCCTGTCTCGGTGGTCGGCGTCAGCGACGGCCTGACCATCCTGTCATCCGGATTGAAGTCCGGCGAGCAAGTGGTGACCTCGGGCGTAAGCGCGCTCAAGGCGCTTGCGGCGAGCAAGTAACCCGATGCTTCGTGCACTTGTCGCAAAGGCGCTCTCTTATCGCGTCCTCGTTATCGCTCTGGCGCTCGTCACGGCCGCGCTCGGGGCTTTCGCGTTCCTGAACCTTCCTGTCGACGCCTATCCCAACATCGCACCGACCCAGGTAAAGATGATCCTCAAGGCGCCGGGGATGACGCCTGAAGAGGTCGAAAGCCGGGTTATCACGCCGATCGAAATGGAGATGCTCGGCATCCCCAACCAAGCGATCCTTCGCTCAACCGCCAAGTATGCGATCGCTGACATCACGATCGACTTCAACGAAGGGGTCGACATCTACTGGGCGCGCCAGCAGGTCGCCGAACGCCTCGCCGGCGTTATGGGCGATCTGCCCGCTTCGGTGACCGGCGGCATGGCGCCGATCTCGACGCCCCTCTCCGACGTCTACATGTTCACGATCGAGGGACCGCTCTCACTGCAGCAGAAAAGAGAGCTGCTGGACTGGACCATTCGCCCTGCCCTGCGAACTGTTCCGGGTGTCGCCGACGTCAATGCGCTTGGCGGCTACGTCCGCACCTTCGAAGTTCGCCCAGATCCGGTCGCCCTCGCCAACGCCAAGCTAAGCGTCGCCGACCTGCGCGCCGCCATCGAGACGGGCAATCGCAACGACGGCGCCGGCCGGCTCGCCAAGGGCGAAGAGGCGCTGATCGTCCGGGCCGTTGGGGCAATCCGAGGTGTCGAGGATCTGCAATCCGTTGTCGTCGCCAGCCGAGACAATCGGATCGTGCGGCTGGGCGATGTCGCGGCCGTCGGCACCGGAAGCCTGACCCGCTACGGCGCGGTCACACGCGGCGGCGAGAGCGAAGCGGTCGAGGGCCTAGTCATAGCCCTACGCGGCGCGGATGCGCGTCAAGTCGTGGACGGCGTTCGCGCCCGACTGGCGGAGCTTGAACGCGCGCTGCCGGCGGGGGTCCATATCAACGTCTTCTATGACCGCTCCGACCTGATTGAACGTGCCGTCGGCACCGTCGAGGAAGCGCTGCTCGAGGCGACCGTCCTTGTCGTCATCCTGCTGATGCTGTTTCTCGGCGATTGGCGCGCTGCCGCCATCGTCGCCGCGACCCTGCCCATGGCGGCGCTGATCACCTTCCTGTTCATGCGGGGCATGGGGCTGTCAGCCAATCTGATGAGCCTGGGCGGCTTAGCGATCGCTATCGGCATGCTCGTGGACGGCGCTGTTGTGGTCGTCGAGAATGTGGTTGAGCGCCTTGCTCACGCCGATGAAGGCGACACGCATCGCCTCAACATCGTCTTCCGCGCCACCGGCGAAGTGGTCGTGCCGGTATCCGCCGGCATTTTGATCATCGCCCTGGTGTTCCTGCCCTTGCTTTCTCTGCAGGGGCTCGAAGGCAAGTTATTCGCACCGGTGGCCCTCACCATCGTCTTCGCGCTGGTCGGCTCGCTTCTGCTGGCCGTGACCTTGGTGCCGGTCCTCGCCTCGTTCGGCCTGAAGCCAGGCCGGCACGGCGAGCCCTGGTTCATGCGTCAGATCACGCCGCGTTACCGGGCCCTGCTCGATGGCGCCTTCGCCCACCGCAAGGTGGTCTACGCCTTGTCCGGGCTTGGGCTCGTGGTGGCGGGTCTCGCCTACACCGCGGTCGGCAAGACCTTCATGCCGACGATGGACGAGGGATCGGTCATCGTGCAGCTCACCAAGTTGCCATCCATCAATCTTGAGCAATCCGTCGCGGGCGATTTGGCCGTGCAACGCGCGCTGCGCGCTGTTCCGGAGGTGAAAGATGTCATCGCTCGCGTCGGGTCGGACGAGATCGGCCTCGATCCCATGGGCCTCAACGAGACGGACAGCTTCGTCGAGCTCAAGCCCCGCAAGGAATGGCGCGGCGACAAAACCTTCGTGGTCGAGGAAATCCGGAAGGCTCTGGATGGACTGCCGGGGGTCGAAGCCAGCTTCACCCAGCCGATCGAAATGCGTGTGTCTGAAATGCTCACGGGCGCGCGCGGCGATCTCGCGATTAAAATCTTCGGGCCGGATTTGAAAACCCTGGCTGAGCTTTCGGGACGGATCGAGCACGAGCTTACCGGCGTTCGCGGCGCCTCAGAAGTGCTTACCGTCGCCAATGACACCGTCGACTACCTTCAGCTCGACATTGATCGTGCGGCCGCTGGCCGCGCCGGCCTCAAGATCGACGACCTGCAGGATGCGTTGCGCGCCCAGGTCGAGGGAATGCGGGCCGGCGTTGTAGCTGAAGGCCAAAAGCGCACGCCTATCGTCATCAAAGGCGATGAGGCGCTGCGTAGTGACGCGACGCGTTTCACCGACCTCCAGTTGAGGACACCGGACGGCGCCCTCGTCCGCGTCAGCGACGTGGCGAATGTCGCTCACGCCCAGGGTCCCGTGAAGCTCGATCACGAGAACGGCTCCCGGTTCGCTCTGGTTCAAGCCTTCGTCGACGGCCGCGACCTCGTGGGATTCGTCAAGGAAGCCAAGGCGGTTGTCGGCGACAATGTGCCCTTACCACCTGGCTATCGCATCGTATGGGGCGGACAGTTTGAGAACCAGCAACGGGCCTCGGCTCGCCTGATGACAGTTGTCCCTGTCGCCCTGGCCCTGATCTTCCTGGTGCTGCTGGCGACACTGCGATCCATCCGGGCCTCGCTGCTGATTGTCGCCAACATTCCCTTCGCCATGGTCGGCGGCCTCATCTCTCTGTGGGCGTCGCGGGAATATCTGTCCGTCCCGGCGTCGGTGGGCTTCATCGCACTGCTCGGCATTGCGGTGCTCAACGGCTTGGTCCTCGTGGCCTATTTCCGGCAGCTGCGCACTGAAGGCTGCTCCATGGCGGAAACGGTGCGGGTGGGCGCTCAACGACGTCTGCGACCCGTGCTGATGACCGCGACCATCACGGCCTTCGGGCTGGTGCCTCTGTTGTTCGCCAGCGGACCGGGGTCCGAAATTCAGCGACCGCTCGCCATCGTCGTGATCGGCGGCCTGATCACTTCCACCCTGCTGACCCTGATCCTGCTGCCGATTTTGTTCGAACGCTTCGGCGAGGACGCACGGGAGAGTGCCGATGCCTGATGTGCTTCTAAGTCTGCACTGCGCCACCCGCGACACGGATGCGGTCGTTGAAGCCTTGCGTTCAACCTGCCGCGCGCCGCTGCACCTGCGCGCCGAGGCGGTCCGCGGTCGTGATTTCGACGATGCGGCCACAGCTGAAAAAGTCAGTGGCGAACTCAAGCGGACAACGCTGGAGATCGTCGTCGCCGACCATTTGGTCGACCAACTGCTCCAACTCGTGGCGACGTCGCGTCGAGAGCTGCCCGTTCGTTGGCGAACGACACCCGTGATCGATCAAGGAAGGATCGCCTGATGCGATTGTTCATGATTTTGATCGCGGCCCTCTATGCCGCTCCGGCTTTCGCACAGCGGGTCGACCTGCCAGCCACCGAGAAGGTCGCTGACGCCCTCGATCACCACCCGAATGTGGCCGCAGCCGCCGCTCGTCTGACGTCGGCCCGCGCGCGCGCGTCTATGCTGGCCACAGGTTCACACGAGCTGATGCTGAGCGGCAGCTACTTCCGGCGAAGCATCGATCAAGACCGCACCTATGACGAGTTCGATACGACATTGTCCCGGGCGGTCAGGCTGCCCGGCAAGGCCGCGCTTGATCGGGAGGCGGGCGCGCTCAGCGTCGAGGTGGCGCAAAATCAAATGGAGGACATGCGTCACCAGACGTCTCTGATTTTATCAGGTCTCTGGCACGACTGGATCACTGCCGGCACGCACTATCGCAATGATCTGGACACGGTCGATGGTCTGGAGGCGGCGGTAAACTCCATTCGCCGCCGCCTCGCCCTGCGCGACGCTGCCCAGCTCGACCTCGATCAAGCTCTGGCCGCTGTAGCGCAAGCCCGCGCCCAGGCGGCCGCAAGCTTGTCCGCCCGTGAGCAAGCGCGCGTTACGCTGGCCGCCTCCTTCCCGGAAATCCCCTTGCAATCGGAGCCTGTGGAGTTAGCGCCTCCCCTACTCCCAAACGTCGACCTGCAAGCTCTGCGCGATCTCGTGGTCAGCAGGAGCCATGAGATCCGTGCGGCGGACCGCGAGGCCCAGCGTCTTGAGGTGCTATCGCGTCGTGCCAGGGCCGATCGTCTTCCCGATCCGACGGTAGGCGTTCGCCTCTTCAGCGAACGTGGCGGCGCTGAAACTGGGGTCGGAGTGGTCGCCTCGATCCCGTTGGGAGGCGGCTATCGCCGCGCGGCGGGCGAAGAGGCGGCGGCGTTGGCCAATGCGGCCAAACTTGAGCTGGCGGCCGTCCGCCGAGAAATCCAAGCGGTCGCTGATACGGACCTGTCCAATGCGCGCACCAAACTGCAGGCATGGCGCAGCGCCGATGCTGCAGCTCGGAGCGCTGCTGACGCCGTTGCCCGAACCGGCCGTGGTTATGAGGCGGGCCAGCTCGACTTGGCCGACCTCCTCTATGCTCGCCGCCAGGCCAACGACGCCCGCCGAATTGAGATCGACGCGCGGTCGGAGGCGGACCGGGCGCTCCTGAAAATCCAGATTGATTCTCACACGGTCTGGGCGCCGGACGAGGAGGAGGAGCAGTGATGCAGGGTCTTGATAGACGATCCCGTCAAGTTTCACTCTCGCTTGCCCTCGTTTGCGCAAGCTTAGCACTGTCGTCCTGCATGACGCGTCCGGAGGTTTTGCCTGCGCCAACTGTGCAGGTCGCTGCGATGCCGGGCTTCAGGATGAAATCCCCCTGGGCGAGTCTCGGTGCGGAGGGGGTGCACTTTCGGGGTTGGATCTGTCGCGCCGAGCCACTCGGGCATTGGGCGCCGCGCCGCGTAAGAGTGGAACGTTTGGCTGTTGACGGAGCCGTCCTCGCTTCGGCTACGGGCTTGGTCCAAGGCGTCCCGCCGCGAGCGGGGTGTGGGCTCTACGATGTCAAGACAACGTGGGCCCCCGACGACATCTCCGCCATCAGAATTTGCCAAGACACCGGCGCGGCGTGCCCGTTGGGGCGGGTCGGCTGAGCCGACCGACTTCGTCTTTCTCACGCACTTGACCAAAGGAGATTGAACCGGATGCAAGCCACTTCCAACAACGCGGGTCTTCAGCCGGCGCGCTACACCGCCGTCGCAATCATCCTGCACTGGTCTATTGTGGTCGCCATCGTCGCGCAGATCGGCATCGGCTGGTACATGGGCGATCTTGGACGCACGCCGTTGCATGCGACAGTTGAGGGAATCCATATCTCTCTTGGGCTGACGGTGCTTCTGCTCACTGTGATTCGGTTAGTTTGGAGGGCTCTGCATCCGCCGCCGGCGCTTCCGACAACCCTGCCGCCTCTTGAGCGTCGCGCAGCGCACCTTGTCCACGTCCTCTTTTATGTTTTGCTGTTCGCCCTTCCACTCTCCGGTTGGGTGATGGAATCATTCGGGCCTCGGCCGATCCCGTTTTGGGGCTTAGCCTGGCCACACTTTCCCGGCCTCGTGGAGGTGACGACGAGGCCCGACGCTCGGGCGATCAAGAAGACGATCGAGGAAATTCATGGCTCACCGATGGTGTGGTCCATGATCGGTTTGATGGTCCTGCACGTTCTCGGCGCGTTGAAACATCAGTTCGACGGCCGGCCAGTACTCCAACGCATGGTTCCTTGGATGCGTCGACCCTGAGGCGGAAAATCGGCTCGAAGGATAGTTCGCTGAAAATCATAAGCCGACCCCAGCCATCGGCAGGGCGCCGGCCTTAATCTAAGCGAACCATAAGCGCGATTGTTCACTCGCTGCCTCAGACAACCGTGCCGAAAACCTTGCCGATCAGAGCGGTCGCGGCGAGTGCGAGCGCGCCCCAAAACACAACACGCGCCGTGGGACGCACAGGCCGGGCACCACCGGCTGTAGCGCCGACCCAACCCAGCAGACCAAGGCATCCAAGGGTTCCGACCGCGACGATGGGTACGACGGCGCTAAGAGGCGCAACGCATGCCAGGGCGAGCGGAAGGGCAGCACCGACAGAAAACGTCGCTGCCGACGTCAAGGCCGCCTGCACAGGGCGAGCAGTGGTGTGTTCCGAAATGCCGAGTTCATCGCGCGCGTGGGCGGCCAAGACATCCCCCGCGCTCAGTTGTTCGGCGACCTGCCTCGCAAGATCAGGTGAGAGCCCCCGCGCAGCGTAGATCGCGGTGAGCTCGTCCAACTCTTGCTCAGGCTGACTGGCAAGTTCAAAGCGCTCCTTGGCCAAGTCCGCAGCCTCACTGTCGGATTGGGAGCTGACCGAGACGTATTCCCCGGCCGCCATCGACATGGCGCCTGCGACCAGGCCAGCCAGCCCGGTCAGGATCAGCGACCCTCGGCTTGCCTCTGCTGCGGCAATCCCAACGATCAGGCTGGCGGTTGAGACGATCCCGTCGTTTGCTCCAAGTACTGCCGCTCGAAGCCACCCAACACGCGAGACCGCATGCCGCTCGATGTGGAATCTTGCTCGCATTTAATCCCTCGTGATTGAGCTCTGGCGGGTAGTTTTGGCACCCTTGTGGGCTCACCTCAAGGTTTGTGCGCTAAAAGGCGCTTAGAAGCACGAACCAAGAACATGAGCTAGCAGGCTGTTGAAATTCGATTTTTGCCCCCTGGTAAAGAGGCTGAAGTCACCAGGGCGAAATCAATAAGCCAATGTTTTCAATAGCCGGATTTGGCTACAGTTCGCGCTAAGCGAGCCAAATCGCGGAAATCGGCCTGTCGGAGCGACTTTTTCAACAGCCTGCTAGGCGACTCGGTAGAGCCTGTCAGCAGGATCGTTCAGCGGCCTGAGCCCGCCTGCCGTGGCAGCGTCGGCCCAGAGGTAGTCGCCCGTCAGACCGACATGGGCCCAGCTCATCGGCGAGAGGTGGGCTAGAAGCTCATCGGGCGCGGCCACGCCCCTCTCCCGCAGATGCTCGACGGCGCGCTGCATATATAATGTGTTCCAAAGCGCGATGGCGGCGATCACCAGGTTGAGGCCTGAAGCGCGGTGTTCCTGGTTCTGTAAAGTGCGATCGGCGATCCGCCCCTGCTTGTGGACGAACACCGCCTGGGCCAGCGCGTGGCGCGCCTCGCTCTTGTTGAGCCCGGCCTGACAGCGGCGGCGCAGTTCCGGGCTTTCCAGCCAGTCGAGCGTGAACAGCGTGCGCTCGATCCGGCCGACCTCGGCCAGGCCCATGTCGAGGCGATTTTGGCGTTTGAACGCCGATAGCTTCTTGAGCATCACCGACGGCGCGACCGATCCGGCTTTCAGCGACGCCGCCAGACGGACGATGTCCTCCCAATTTTCCTCGATGACATCGACCCGGATCGGACGGCCAAGGAGTGGTTCAAGGATCTTGTGGCGCGGCTTGGCTCCGATGATCGCCAAGCGGCGATCCTGCAGATCACGCAAGCGCGGTACGAACCGGTATCCGAGAAGGTGGCACAGGGCGAATACGTGGTCGGTCGCCCCGCCGGTGTCGGTGTAGTGCTCCCCGCCGCCACGACCAATCAGGCCGTCGAGCACATAGGGCGCCTCCGAGGAAGTGGCCGACAACACGCGGGTGTGGAACGAGCCGTGCATGTCCGACAGGTGGGTATAGATCCGCAAGCCAGGCTCAGGCCCGTACTTGGCGTTGACTTCACCCGCTCCGCCGCGTCGGCGGCCCGAGCGGAAGAATTGGCCGTCGGAAGACGAGGCCTGGCCATCGCCCCAGTGTCGGGCGAACGGCTGCGCGTGGTGGACCTCGATAATCCTAGCCAGCGCGGCCTTGTAGTTCTCTTCGCTCAGATACCAGCTCTGGGTCCAGGCGAGCTGAGCGTAGGTGACGCCTTGGCTGGCGTTGGCCATCCGCTCCAGACCAAGATTGGTGGCGTCGGCCAGGACCGCGGCGAGGATGCAGCTGGGATTGTCGTGGACCTTGCCCGACCTCAGCTCGCGGAACGTCGACGAGAAACCCGTCAGGGCGTCTATCTCTCTGAGCAACTCGGTGATCCGGACCCGGGGAAGCAGCGCGTCGATCGCCCGATCTAGCGACCTGGCCTCGTCCGGCGCATTGGCCTTCACCGGCGTCACCGACAGCTCGTCGCCTTTCAGCGTCACGCCGACCAGGTCGCCCTTGGCTAGGCGCCGTGAGAAGCTGGCGAGCCGCTGATCCAGCAGGCTGGCGCGCTCAGCCAGATAGGTTCCCATCTCGGTATCGACGGGCAAGGTCTCGGCTTCGGCGGCGACTTCGTCCTTGGGCAGCAGGTAGTCGGCGAAGCGCTTGTAGGATCGCGAACCTTCGATCCACACGTCGCCAGAACGGAGCCGATCACGCAACGTCGCCATCAACGCCGTCTCGTAGAGCCGTCGGTTGATCGGGCCACCGATGGGCTTGACCAGGGCTTTCCAATGCTTGGAGACGAACGGCATAGGCGCGTCGTCGGGAATCTCGCGCCGGCCGGACCGGTTGAGGTCGCGGAGGAGTTCAAGGGCCTTCAGCAATGAGGCGCCGCCCGTGCCTGACCGGAAGCGTATGTGTTCCAGGAAGGTCGGAACAAACCGGCGCAGGGCGCCGTAGCGGTCGGCGGCGCTAACCAGTGGATCTTCCACCGCCAGCGCCGCCAGGGCCTCGATCTTCGGTCTGGCCTGAATGACCTTCCACCATCCAACCTGGGCGTCGAGTGTGTCGAGCACGTCGCCGCCGTCGGCCCGGGCATGTTCGACCGCGCCGATCACGCCGCTGAACAACCGCATGAGGTTGCTGACCTCGCGGCTGCTGGCCTGGTACTTGCGCTCGCGCCCCCGACGGCCCTTGGCGAACAGCGAGCCGACCATCTTGTCGAACATATCGACCGCGGCGTCGCTCAGGCGGCTTTCGAGAAAGATCAGCTGCGCGACCACGGTCGCCCGGCGGCGACCCACGCCGTAACCGTTGAGCAGGAAGGCCGGCGCGACCGCTCCCTCTCGGACATACTGCTCGAAGCGCCGTTCGTGGATGGTCTCGGTGATCGCCGGATTGATACCGATGGCGCGAACGTAGGCCAGACGCTCGGTGATCCCCGCCATCGACGCGGCGCTCGGCGACTCCGGGATGTCGCGCAGCCAGGCCAGGGCCGATTTCTTGAGGTTGGCGTCATTGACCAACAGTTGGTCGATGCGGTCCAGTTGCGAGAGCGAGATCGGCGCCAGCAGATCCTCAGCCGCCTTGCGTCTTGCCTGGGAGCGGCCAGCCAGGCCGACGCGCTCCAAGGTGTCGGGAGACGGCAGGATGATCCGTCGCCGGCGCAGTTCTGCGATCAGGGCCTCCACGATGGCTCCGCCCTTGTCGGTGGCGACGGCCGCCGCGGCGGCGATCGACACCGCCAAGCGAATATCGCCACGGACAAACAAGCGTATCCCTAGTCGCTCATGAAGCTGACCTGCGTGCTCGCTGCGTGTTTTTAGTCTTTTGGCATAGTCGCCTAGCGCTTCAGGTGAAACATGCACTTGGTCGGACAAAAAGCGCAGCACGATCGGGGGAACAACTTGACCAGGCAGCCACCCAAAACCTGGATGGCGTAGCAGCGCCATTTGCACAGCGGAGCCCAGCTTGTTGGCTGGACGTTTACGCTCGTCGATCCACTTGAGATCGTCTGGCACCAGCGTGTAGCAGCGCGCCACCTCTCGGTCGGTGACCGGAGGCTCGAACAACCTTCGCCGTTCGTCACCCGTGAGCAAGCTTCGCCGCGCCATGGGATGGTCCTGACCGCTTCTGCAGGTGGCTCATAATTCGCGAAAAATGAGACGCTGACTAGCCTCAACGATTTCAGCGGCTTGCGTGTCTCGAATTATAGTCTCAGAAATAGGCGCATGATTTACGGATATGCACGGGTTTCGACCGACGGTCAGAGCGTCGAGGCGCAGGTCGCCGAGTTGACGGCGGCCGGTTGTGAAAAGGTGTTCAGCGAGACGGCGTCGGGCGCCAAGACCGACCGCAGCCAGCTCAAGCGCGCCATCGCTTCGCTGGCGGCAGGCGACGTGCTGATGGTCACTCGGCTCGATCGCCTGGCGCGCTCGACACGCGATCTTCTCAACGTTCTGGCCGCTCTCACCGAGAAGGACGCGAAGTTCCGCTCAATTCGGGACACCTGGGCCGACACCACCACCCCGCACGGCCGGTTGATGCTGACGGTGCTGGGCGGCTTGGCCGAGTTCGAGCGTGAATTGATCAGGTCGCGCACCAGCGAGGGCCGCGAACGCGCCAAGGCGCGCGGCGTCAAGCTTGGACGCCGCCACAGCCTGACCGTGGCGCAGCGCGCCTTCGTCGCCCAGCAGCGGGCCAATGGCGAAAGCGTGCGCCATCTGGCTCGGGTTCTGGGCGTCAGCAAGGCGACCATCGGTCGTATCCCGCCGTCCGAGGGATGAAGACACTTAGATGGTAGAGAATCGACAGGTTGGGCCGCTATGCTCTTGGCGCCGGCGCGCGGGGCTCGGCATAGAGGGTGTCGATCAGCGGACATCCTGGATCCTGCCCTGCGTCGCAAGCTCGGACGGAGTCAGCCAGGACCCGCTCCATCCGCTTGAGATCGGCGATCCGCGCTCGAACGTCCTTCAGATGAACGGCGGCCAAGTCGCGCACCTCTGCGCAGGTGGAGTGTCCGCCAGCCGCCAGGCCAAGCAGCGCTCGCACCTCATCGAGTGTGAAGCCGAGTTCGCGGGCGCGGCGCACAAATCCGAGCCGGACCACATCGCCTCCGCCGTAACTGCGGTAGCGGCCTCGCCGAGGCGGCGCGGGCATCAGGCCGATCCGCTCGTAGTAGCGGATCGTTTCGATGTTGCAGCCCGTGCGCCGGGACAGTTCGCCAATCGGGATCGCGGTATCCGCCATGCTGTTCTGCGCCTCTCAATTTTGGGCTTGAGTCTGTAGTCACTACAGATCGTATGTAGTGATCTTCAGCCCTCACGGGCAAGCTGCGGTCATGATCGCAGCGTCGCTCTGACGGTTCCACCGAAGTCGCCGAGGCCATTTGCGATGCCCATCCAGAATCCCCTCACACGCGCGGCTGACAAGGCGGGCGTCATCGGCTCGATTGTCACCGCCATGGGGTGCGCGGCGTGCTTCCCGGCGCTCGCGAGTCTTGGCGCCGCGCTGGGCCTTGGTTTCCTGAGCCAGTACGAAGGAGTCTTCATCCGTTACCTCCTGCCGCTGTTCGCCGTGATCGCCCTCATCGCCAACACGGTCGGCGGGCTTCGCCATCGTCGGTGGGCGCGAATGGCGCTGAGCGTCGTCGGGCCGACATTGGTGCTTGCGGCGGCTTTGCTCATGGCCACCCGCGGCTGGCCGACGGCGTGGCTCCTCTATCCCGGACTGACCTTGATGGTGGTCGTGGCGATCTGGGATCTCGCCGCGCCGCCTCGCAATGCTCCCGCGCGCCCCCGCGAAGGGGTGGTTTCTTGACGCCATGGCGAGGTTTATCGAAAGGAGATTCTCCGTGTCGGAATCCAAAAGCGGCCGCAGCGCGTTGGCGCTTGGCGGCTTGGCCGCCATTCTGGCCTCGACCTGTTGCCTCGGCCCACTCCTCTTGGTCGCCCTCGGATTCAGCGGGGCCTGGATCGGCAATCTGACCGTGCTGGAACCGTACCGTCCGTTGTTCATCGGCGCGGCGCTAGTCGCCATGGCCTTCGCCTATCGCCGAATCTTCCGCTCGGCCCGCGCCTGCGAGCCCGGCGAAGTCTGCGCCGTGCCCAAGGTCAGGACCACCTACAAAGTGATCTTCTGGGCGGTCGCGGCGCTCGTCCTTGTCGCGCTGGCGTTCCCCTACGTCCTGCCCCTGTTCTACTGAAAGGAAGCCCCCATGAAGAAGCTCGTCTCCCTGATCGCCCTGATGGGCGCGCTCAACTCTCCCGCGTGGGCCGCGACGAAGACGGTCACCCTGACGGTGCCCGGCATGACCTGCGCGGCCTGCCCGATCACCGTCAAGACAGCGCTTGCCAAGGTCGCCGGCGTCGAGAAAACCGAGGTCAGCTTCGAAAAGCGCGAGGCCGTCGTCACCTTCGATGACGCCAAGACGACGGTCGCCGCCCTGACCAAGGCGACTGCGGGCGCGGGCTACCCGTCCACCGTGAAGCGCTGAGGAACCTGCCCCGTGACCGACGTGATCGCCCTGCGCATTGACGGAATGACCTGCGACTCGTGCGCCACGCACGTGAGGGAGGCCCTGGAGCGCGTCCCAGGCGTGCGCTCGGCCGCCGTCTCCTATCCGAAGGCGCGGGCGGAGATCGCGGCCGATGCGGGGGTGAGCTCCGAGACCCTTGCGGCCACGGTCGCGACGCTCGGATATCTCGCCTCGGTCGACGACACGGGCGCGGCGCCCCCAAGTGTCTTCGACAAGGCGCTGGGCTTCCTGGCGGGCGGGGCGCAAAGCGGCGCCGGCGGCGTCCCGCTGCACATCGCCGTCATCGGCAGCGGCGGCGCGGCGATGGCGGCGGCGCTGAAGGCCGTCGAGCAGGGCGCCAAGGTCACCCTGATCGAGCGCGGCGTCATCGGCGGAACCTGCGTCAACGTCGGCTGCGTGCCGTCCAAGATCATGATCCGTGCGGCGCATATCGCCCATCTGCGCCGCGAAAGCCCGTTCGATGACGGGATCGGGGCCTGCACGCCCGCGATCCTGCGCGAGCGGCTGGTGGCCCAGCAGCAGGCGCGCGTCGATGATCTGCGGCAGGCGAAATACGAGACCATCCTCGCCGACACCCCGACCATCACGGTGTTGCGCGGCGATGCCCTCTTTCGGGACCGCCACAGTCTGCTCGTGCGCCAGGCCGGCGGGGTCGAGCAACATGTGCCCTTCGACCGCTGCCTGATCGCCACCGGCGCCAGCCCGGCCGAGCCACCCATTCCGGGCTTGTCGGATACGCCGTACTGGACCTCGACGGAGGCCCTTGAGAGCGAGACCCTCCCGTCGCGCCTGGCGGTAATCGGCTCGTCGGTCGTCGCCGTCGAACTGGCCCAGGCCTTCGCCCGGCTCGGCAGCAAGGTGACGATCCTGGCGCGCAACACCCTGTTCTTCCGTGAGGACCCGGCCATCGGCGAGGCGGTCACGGCCACCTTCCGCGCCGAGGGCATCGAGGTGCTGGAACACACCCAGGCGAGCAAGGTCGCCTACGCCGACGGCGAGTTCGTCCTCGCTACCGGCCAAGGCGAACTTCGCGCGGACAAGCTGCTCGTCGCGACGGGCCGGGCGCCCAACACCCGAGCGCTCGCCCTGGAGGCGGCCGGCGTCGCCGTCAACGCGCAGGGCGGCGTCGTGATCGACGCGGCCATGCGCAGCAGCACGCCGCACATCTACGCCGCCGGCGACTGCACCGACCAACCACAGTTCGTCTATGTCGCGGCGGCGGCCGGAACCCGGGCGGCGATCAACATGACCGGTGGCGAGGTCGCCCTAGACCTGGCCACGATGCCGGCGGTCGTGTTCAGCGATCCGCAGGTTGCCACGGTCGGGCTCAGCGAGACGGAGGCCCGCCGCGCCGGGATCGAGACCGACAGCCGGCTCCTGACCTTGGACAACGTCCCGCGCGCCCTCGCTAACTTCGACACACGCGGCTTCATCAAGCTCGTCGCGGAAGCCGGTAGCGGCCGGCTCATCGGCGTCCAGGCCGTGACGCCGGAGGCGGGCGAGATCATCCAGACGGCGGCGCTCGCCATCCGGGCGCGCATGACCGTCGGCGAGCTTGGCAACCAGCTGTTCCCCTACCTGACCATGGTGGAAGGCCTGAAGCTCGCGGCCCAGACCTTCTCCAAGGATGTGAAGCAGCTCTCCTGCTGCGCCGGTTGAAGGTTCAGTTTGGGCGGCGAGCGGAGCGCGCACCTCATGATGACGCCTAACCCTCCAGGCGAGAGACTGAAAGGTCTGCTTTCCGGCTAGCGAGCGCGCAGACGACCAGCCACGCGCCGACACGCGCGAACGCCGACTTCCGCACCAATGTTCTTGGTTCGTACTTCTAAGCGCCTTTTAGCGCACAAACCTTGAGGTGAACCCCTTGTCGAGATCGATTTCGACATCGCCAGCGCGGATCGGCCCAACTGGAGCCCGAGAGCGTCCACTCTGGCGCAGCGCGGCGCGCATGCGGGCCAGAAACTCGCCAACCCCGAACGGCTTTTCCACATAGTCGTTGGCGCCGCGATCAAGCGCCCGCAGGTCTCGCCCGGACGAAGGAGGGTCATAGTCGGTTCAAAACCTCGCCACGGCTCCGGATGGATGGCCCGAACTCTCAAGACGTACGAGCTTTGGCGCGCACGACTTGAGCAAGGTCAAGCCGGAGCGTTGAGACTTCGGTTTTCACCTCGATGGACTGGCGGCGTCATTGGCGCCGCCCCCCCCCCTCGCCTACAAGACGCGCTAGCGCGTCGCCCAGGCGCGGCCGATTTCGGACAACGGCACGGTCCCGTGGTACGCGCCCGGCACGGGATCGTATCGCAGGGCGATGGTCGCGCCGGGTTCGGAGGTGAAGTAGCCGACCGTGACCATGTCCTCGAGCGCCGGGAAGAAGTGGGACTGCCCCTGGCCCCGAGCGACGCCAGCCTCCTGGTCGTAGGTCGTGAGCAGCGCCACCTGCTGTTCGGGCGCCAGGGCGATGAAACTGTCGCCATGCGCGGCGCGGGCGTCGGCGTCCATACGCGCCAGGCCGCCCAGCAGCTGATCCACCTGGCTCTTTTCGTAGTAGTCGCCCACGGCGCGGTCGATGAACTGCGGAACGCCGGCCGCACGGGCGCCGGGCGTGTCGGTGGCGGGGATGATCAGCTCGGCCACCACATCGACCAGACGAGCCTGGTCCAGCGTCAGGGCCGTGGGCGTCCAGGCCAGGGCAGGCGCCGGCGCGACGGCGGCCAGGGCGCGCTCGGCCCACCCCGCCTGGGCGACGCCGACCGCAAGGGCCAGGCCGCGCAGAGTGTCGCGTCGGTTCAGCATCACAGGTCTCCCCGCTTGCGGGCCTTCACCGCGTGGTCGGCGGCGCGGGCCGTCAGCGCCATGTAGGTCAGGGACGGGTTCACGCACGAGGCCGAGGTCATGGCCGCCCCGTCGGTGACATAGACGTTCTTGCACTCGTGGACCTGGTTATGGGCGTTCAGCACCGAGGTCTTCGGGTCGCGCCCCATGCGGGCGGTGCCCATCTCGTGGATGCCCAGGCCCGGGGCATAGCCGCCGTCATGACCCTTCACGTTCTTTAAGCCCGCGGCCTCCAGCATCTCGACCGCCGCCTGCTGCATGTCGCGGCGCATGGCGAGTTCGTTCTCGCGCATGGTGACGTTGAACGACAGGGTCGGCAGGCCGAACTGGTCCTTCACCGCGTGGTTCATGGTGATGCGGTTGTCCTCGTAGGGGAGGATTTCGCCAAAGCCGCCCAGGCCCATGTTCCATGGGCCCGGCTGGCTGAGCGCGGCCTTGCGCGCCGCCCCGAAGCCCTTGGCGCCCTGGGCGCGGCTGCCCAGATCCCGATCCCAGCTCGAACGCCCCGCGCCGCCCTGGTAGCCGAAGCCACGCAGATAGTCGGTTCGCTTGGTGGCCTCATCGCCGAGATTGCGGAACCGCGGCACATAGATCCCGTTCGGCCGGCGCCCGGAATAGTACATGTCGGCGAACTCGGGCGCTTCGCCGCTGGCCCCGACGCCCAGGTGGTGGTCCATGACATTGCGGCCCAGCTGGTCGCTGGCGTTGCCGAAGCCGTTCGGGAACCGCGAACTGGTCGAGTTCATCATGATCCACGCCGAGTTCAGGGCCGAGGCGCACAGGAAGACGACGTCGGCGTAGAACTCCTCGTCCTTCTTTGTCGTCGCATCCAGGATCCGCACGCCGGACGCCTTGCCCGCCTTCTCGTCATAGATCAGCTCCGTGACGATCGAGTTCGGGCGGATCACCAGATTGCCGGTGCGCTCGGCCGCGACCAGGCCGCCAGAGTTGGAGCTGTAGTAGCCGCCGAACGGGCAGCCTCGGATGCACTGGTTGCGATACTGGCACTTGGTGCGCCCCAGGCTCAGTTGCTCCTCGGTCGGCTCGGTCAGGTGGGCGGTGCGGCCGATGCTGATCCGGCGCTCCGGAAAGCGCGCCTCGGACTTGGCCTTGAAGGCCTTCTCGACGCAGTTCATCTCCATCGGCGGCTGGTAGTGGCCATCGGGGAAGTGCGGCAGGCCCTCGTGCTGGCCGGAGACGCCGATGAAGCGCTCGACATGCTCGTACCAGGGCGCCAGGTCCTCGTAGCGGATCGGCCAGTCGACGCCGATGCCTTCCTTGGCGTTGGCCTCGAAGTCGATCGGGCTGTGGCGATAGCTCTGCCGGCCCCAGGTCAGCGAGCGGCCGCCGACATGATAACCGCGGATCCAGTCGAAGCGGTTTTCCTCGGTATATGGGTCCTGGTCGTCCTTGACGAAGAAGTGCTTGGAGTACTCCGTCATCGTGTAGCCGGTGCGGCTCTGCACCGGATAGTGCGCGTCCAACTCGGCCTTTGGCAGCTGCCCTTGCGGGTACTTGGTCTGCCAGGGATCCATGACGGCGGTCGGATAGTCCTCAAGGTGGCGGACCATGCGGCCCCGCTCCAGCACCAGGACCTTCAGACCCTTCTGGGTGAGTTCCTTGGCCGCCCAACCGCCCGTGATACCGCTGCCCACGACGATGGCGTCATAGGTGTTCTCACGTCGCGCGCGACCGCTCAGATTGGCCATGTTCGCTCCCTTTGCGGTCGCTCGATGGACCACGTCGGAAGCTGTAAGCAACGCGACGCCCCGACCTCGGCGAACCCTTCATTCTTGCCTGGAGGCTTCCATGAAATGGGTTACATTGCAAGAAAGCTCGGCATTTCACGTCAAAATCGCCGAGCGCTTGGGAGGGACACCATGATGAGATCGACGACGCCTGCGCGCCTGATGGCGGCGGGCCTGTGGCTGGCGCTCTGCGCTGGGGCCGCGAAGGCCGAGGACGTTAAGGCCGGCCCGTGGCGGCCGCTGTTCGACGGCAAGACCCTGAACGGCTGGACCGCGAAGGTCGCCAAGCATCCGGCCGGCGAGAACTACCGGCAGACCTTCGTGGCCGATCACGGCGTGATCCGCGTCTCGTACGCCGGCTACGACAAGCTGGACGGGCAGTTCGGGCACCTGTTCTACAAGACGCCGTTCAAGGCCTATCGCCTGAAGCTGACCTATCGCTTCCTGACCGCAGGGGGCCTCCCCGACACCCCCAGCTGGGCGCGTAGCAACAGCGGGATCATGTTCCTGAGCCAGAGCCCCGAGAGCATGACGGTCGACCAGCCGTTCCCCGTCTCGATCGAGTTCCAGCTGCTCGGCAAGGACGGCGACGCCCCTCGCCCGACCGGCGCGGTCTGTACGCCGGGCCTGACGATCACCATCGACGGGGCCAAGGTCAAAGAGCACTGCACCCCATCGGCCAACGCCCCGACGATCCCCAATGGGACCTGGGTGACGGCTGAACTCGAGGTGCTGCCCAGCGGCGAGATTACCCAGAAGATCAACGGCGTGGCCGTCCACCACTATGCCGGCGTGACCCTCGATCCTGACGACACCGTCGCGGGCGGGGCCAAGCCCTACATCCTGGCGCGCGGCGCCCAGCCGGTGACGGAGGGCTATATCGCTCTGCAGAGCGAGGGCCACCCCGTCGAGTTCAAGGATATCGAGATCCAGGAGCTGACGGCGCGCTGAGGCGCCGTCACCAAGGGCGCGCCGCCTACTTCTTCACCGAGCTCAGATACGCGATCACCGCGGCGCGTTGCGCGTCGTCCGGCGCGCCCAGCAGCATCTTGGTGCCCGGCACGGTCTTGCCCGGCGCCTTGACGAAGGCGTCCAGCTTGTCGGCGGTCCAGGTGACGCCGTAGGCCTTCATCGCGCTGCTATAGGCATAGCCCGGCGCGCTGCCGGCCTTGCGACCGACGACGCCGGCCAGGGGCGGACCCATCTTGCCGGGCGCGGGCTGCAGCGAGTGGCAGACGGTGCAGCGCTGCTCGAACACCTGCTGGCCCGACGGCGGGTCGGCGACCGCGCTGGTCGCCAGTCCGGCCACGATGGCGGCGAGCGTGAGCTGGAACTTCATCGGGACGTTTCCTCGGAGGTTTGTCGTTACAGGCCCAATAGCCGACGATTGCGACCGGCGTCCGACTCGCCGCCGGCAAAATCGTCGAACGCCTTGTCGGTGACCTGGATGATGTGGTCGCGGATGAACGGCGCGCCCTCGCGGGCCCCCTGCTCGGGGTGCTTCAGCGCGCACTCCCACTCCAGCACCGCCCAGCCGTCGAAATCGTACTGGGCCAGCTTGGAGAAGATCGCCTTGAAGTCCACCTGGCCATCGCCCAGCGAGCGGAACCGGCCCGGCCGCTCGGCCCAGCCCTGATAGCCGCCATAGACGCCCGACTGGGCTGTGGGCCGGAACTCGGCGTCCTTGACGTGGAAGGCCTTGATCCGCTCGTGGTAGCGATCGATGTAGCCCAGATAGTCCAGCTGCTGCAGCACGAAGTGGCTGGGATCATAGAGAATATTGGCGCGCGGGTGGCCGCCGACCTCGTCCAGGAACCGCTCGAAGGTCACGCCGTCGTGCAGGTCCTCGCCCGGATGGATCTCGTAGGCGACGTCGATGCCGTTGTCCTCAAACACGTCCAGGATCGGCTTCCAGCGACGGCCCAGTTCGGCGAACGCCTCCTCGATCAGGCCCGCGGGCCGCTGCGGCCAGGGATAGAAATACGGCCAGGCCAGGGCGCCCGAGAAGGTGGCGTGGGCCTTAAGGCCCAGGCGCCGGCTGGCAACGGCGGCGGCCTTCACCTGACCCACGGCCCAGGCCTGGCGCTCGGCCGGCTTGCCGCGCAGCTCGGGCGGAGCGAAGCCGTCGAACAGCGCGTCATAGGCCGGGTGCACGGCGACCAGCTGGCCCTGCAGGTGGGTCGACAGCTCGGTGATCTCCAGGCCGTACTTGGCCAGCAGGCCGGCGATGTCGTCGCAATAGGTCTGACTCTCGGCGGCCAAAGCCAGGTCGAAGAACGAATCCGCCCCGCCCGTCGGCATCTGCACGCCGACATAGCCGAGGTCGGCGACCCACTTGGCCATGGTCTCGAGCTTGTCGAACGGCGGCTCGTTGCCGATGAACTGGGCCAGGAAGATGGCCGGTCCCTTGAGCGTCTTCATCGACCGTCTCCCTGGAGCGAGACCCAGCCGGCATCGTCGCGGCTGGCGGCCACGGCGCGCTCGACGAAGGCCATGCCGCGTACGCCCTCGGCGATGTCGGGCACGAGCGTTCCGCCCTGCCCTTCGATGGCGTCGGCGAAGTCGCGATAGATATTGGCGAAGGCCTCGATGAAGCCTTCCGGATGGCCCGTAGGCAGACGCGTGACCGCGCGGGCGCCTGCGCCCAGATAGCCCGAGCCTGCGTGCAGTACCTGGCTGGGACCGTCCAACCAGTCCACGGTCAGGATGTTGGGAGCCTCGTGTGACCAGGTCAGGCCGCCCTTCTCGCCATAGACGCTGAGCCGCAGGCCGTTGCGGGCGCCGGCCGAGATCTGCGAGGCGATCAGCACACCGCGCGCCCCGCCGTCGAAGCGCAGCAGCACGTTGCAGTCGTCGTCCAGGCCGCGGCCCGGCACGACGGTGGAGACGTCGGCGCACAGGCGCTCGACGCGATGGCCGGTCACGAACTCGGCGATGTTGAAGGCGTGGACGCCGATGTCGCCGATGCAGCCGCCGACGCCGGACTGCTTGGGATCGGCGCGCCAGCTGGCCTGCTTGTTGTGGCCGTCGCGCTCCAACGGCTTCGAGAGCCACCCTTGCGAATATTCGACCACCACCTTGCGCACCGCGCCCAGGTCGCCGCGCGCCACGATCTCGCGCGCCTCGCGGACCATCGGATAGCCGGTATAGGTGTAGGTCAGGCCATAGAGCTTGCCCGACGCCGCGACGATGCTGGCCAGCTCTTGCGCCTCGGCCAGGTTCAGCGTCGCGGGCTTGTCGCTGATCACGTGCAGCCCCCCCTTCAGCGCGGCGGCCGAGACGCCGAAGTGCAGGTGGTTGGGCGTCACGACCGAGACCAACTGGACCCCGTCTTCTCGCGCCTGCTCGGCGGAGATCATCGCATGATGGTCCGGATAGACACGGTCTGGCGCAACGCCCCAGGCGGCGGCCTGGGCGTTCTTGGCCGGGTCGCGGCTGAACACCCCGGCCACCAGCTGGATGCGGCCGTCCAGCTCGGCGGCCATGCGGTGCACGGGCCCGATGAACGAGCCCGGACCGCCGCCGACCATCGCCATCCTTAAAGCCATCAGGCCACGACCTTGGCCAGGTAGTCGTAGCTGATCTTGGCCGACTCCAGGCGCGGATGGGCGAACGGCGGCTCCTGCTCGTAGTAGAAGCCGCGCACCCCGCCGGCATAGGCGGCGGGCAGCAGTTTCTTCCAGTCGATCATGCCGCTGCCGACCTCGGTGGGATCCTGCTTCAGCTCGAAATTGGTCTTGGTCGTCGCCTTGACGTCCTTGACGTGCATCTGGGTGAAGCGGCCGGGATGGGCTTTCAGCAGGGCCAGAGGATCGTGGCCGGCGGCGGTGACCCAGCCGGCGTCCATCTCGAAGGTGACCACGGCCGGATCGGTGCCTTTCAGCAGGATCTCCATGCCGTTGGTGTCGCCGAGCGGCGCGAACTCGAAATTATGGTTGTGGTAGCCGACGGCGATACCGGACTTCTTCAGCCCGGCGGCCTTCTCATTGAGGAAATCTGCGTTCCACTTCCAGTCGTCGGCGGTCATCTTCACGCCGGCCGCGCGCAGGTCGGCGCCCAGCCGGTCGGGGATGTAGAAGATCGGCATCATCACCGACTTCACGCCGATGACGTGCATCTCGTCGGCCAGCTTGGAGAGGTCGCCGCTGAAGCCGCCGGGACCCTTGGGCGAGATGTGGGCGCTGGGGCAAGAGAGGCCCGCCTTGTCGAAGGCGGCGCGCAACTCGGCCGGGGTTCGGCCGAGATAGCCGGCCAGCTCGACCGACTTGAAGCCGATCTTGGCCACCGTGGCCAGCTGGGCGTCCAGCTCCTTGGCCAGGTCCGGACCCAGGCTATAGAGCTGGATGCCGACCGGCAGCTTGTGGCGCTGGAAGAAGGGCGTCGCTGCCGCGCTGGCGCCGCCGCTCAGGGTCGCGCCCACGAGGGCCGCGCCAGCGCCGAGAAGGCCACGTCGAGAAAGATGTTCGTGCACGAGGCTTTCCTTTGCTGAACTAGACTTGGGCCGGGCTGGCCGTGGCGGGGACCTCGTCGGTCTCCGCCACGGGTCCGCGCGTCGGCGGACGGAAGAACACCGCCAGCAGGCAGACGGCCGCCAGGGCCATACCGGTCGGGACCAGGAACAGGGTGGTGTAGTCCACGGATCCGCCCGCGCTCAGCTTGCTGATCAGCTCGGGGAACAGGAAGCTGGCGACCACATTGCCAATCCCCAGGATCAGCAGGTTGAACAGGCCCTGGGCGCTGGAGCGGACATCCTTGGGGAACACCGCGTCGACGAAGATGTACACGGTGGCGAAGAAGAAGGCGTAGCAGATCCCGTGCAGCAGCTGGACGGCCACGATTGTCGGGATGCTGTCGGCGCAGAACGCGAAGACCGCGAAGCGGGCGGCGTGGCCCAGCACGCCGATGATCATCGTCATCTTCCAGCCCAGGCGGACCAGCACGCGGCCCAGCACGAACATGGTCAGGATCTCGGCCACCTGGCCCAGGCTCAGCACCACCATCGAGAGGTTGCCGGCGATCCCGACGCGGTTGGTCAGGAAGGCGTCGGCCATCACGAAGTAGCCGTTGTGGATGACGCTATCGATGAAGGTGACGATGAACAGCACCAGCACGAACGGGGCGCCCAGCAGCTTGAAGGCCCGTCGCCAGGCCAGCTTGTCGATGCCCGGCGCGTCCTTGCGGGCCGGTGTGTGCGGCAGGGTCAGGGCGTAGCCGGCGAAGGCGAACGAGACGATCGCCGCGACCAGGAAGATCCAGCGCACCTGCTCGACCGAGGAATGGCCGCCCAGCAGGAAGACGAAGGGCCAGCTGACCAGCACCCAGCCGACCGTCCCGCCCATCCGCACGGGGCCGAAGCCGGCCGCCGGATCCTTCAGGTTGGCGAAGGCGATCGAGTTGGTCACCGACAGGGTCGGCACATAGACCAGGCTGAAGATCAGGTAGCAGCCGAAGAACGGCCAGAAACTGGTCGCGAACGCCGTGCCGACCAGGGCCAGGCCGCCGATCAGGTGACTGACGGCCAGGAACTTCTCCGCCGCGAAGTTGCGGTCGGCGAACTGGTTGGAGAAGAAGATGCCGACCAGGGCGGCCACGCCCCACGAACTGCCGACCAGCGACTGCTGCCAGGGTGCGAAACCCAGCATGCCCATGTAGGGGAAGATCTTCGGCGCCCAGGCGCCCCAGATCGCCAGCTGCAGCACCATCATCACGAAGAGCCGGAAGCTCGTCTTCATGGATCTGGCCTCCCCGACCAGTTTGGGCGGCTGGTTTCGCCCTTTTGGACGCCCTCCGCTCCGATGTAATCGAAATCATCGATAACAGGGGCCAGTCTACTTGCCAAGGCTGGCAGCTTGCCAAGCTGTCGGCTTGTCGCCAGTGTCCGGCCGATGGCGACCATTCAAGATGTTGCGCGCGACGCTGGCGTCTCCACCGCGACGGTTTCACGCGTGTTCAGCGCGCCCGAACTGGTGGTTGAGGCGACACGGCGGAAGGTGATGGAGGCGGTCAACCGCCTGGGCTACGAGCCGAACTTCGCCGCCAAGAGCCTGCGCACCCTGCGGACTGAGAAGATCCTGGTCACGGTGCCGGACATCTCCAACCCGTTCTTCTCGCAGGTGATCCGGGGCGTCGAGGAAGCCGCCCTGGCGGCCGGTTATTCGGTGCTGCTGGGCGACACCCGCCACGAGGAGGCGCGCGAGGAGCAGTATGCGGCCATGTTCCGCCGCAAGGAGGCCGACGGCCTGATCTTTCTGGGCCATCGCCTGCCCGACGTGCTGGCCGACATGGTCGCCGCCAAGGGTCCCAAGACGCCGATCGTCAACGGTTGCGAGTTCCGGCCGGGCCTGGCCGTCTCCAGCGCCCATATCGACAACGCCGCCGCCGCCGCCGAGGTCGTCGACTATCTCTACGGCCTGGGCCACACCCGCATCGGCGTGGTCACTGGTCCCCTGGCCAGCCCGATCAGCAGCGACCGCCTGGCCGGCGTGCTGTCGGCGGCGCAACGGCATAGCCGGGCCAGCGCCCTGCGCATGGCGATCGGAGACTTCTCGATCGAGTCGGGCGTACGCCAGACCGGCGAGTTGCTGGACGAGCCGGGCCGGCCGACGGCGATCTTCTGCTTCAGCGACGAGATGGCCATGGGCGCGCTGGAGGCGATCCGCCAGCGCGGCCTGCGCTGTCCGCAAGACGTCTCGCTGGTCGGCTTCGACGACATCCGCTTCGCCCAGTACCTGCATCCGCAGCTGACCACGGTCAGCCAGCCCAAGGAGCAGATCGGCCACGAGGTGGTGCGGCTGCTGATGGACATCCTGGCCGGCCGGGCCACGGCGCTGCAGAACGTCACCCTGCCCCACCAGCTGGTGGTGCGCGCCAGCGCCGGCCCGCCGCCGACCTGACAGGGAGACTAGGGGCGCGCCAGCTCGCGCACCCAGATGTTGCGGAAGCTGATCGGCGCGCTGGGGTCGCCGTGGGCCTGCAGCTTGATCGGCGCGGGGCCGTGGGCCTTGTAGAACGGCTTGCCGATATAGACCGTCTCGCCGGCCAGCACCGTGTGGTCCTGCACCAGCACGCCGTTGTGGATCACGGTGACATTGGCCGGCGTCGTCACTGTCCCGTCCGCGGCGAACACCGGCGCATGCCAGACGATGTCGTAGGTCTGCCACTCGCCCGGCTTGCGGCTGGCATTGGCCAGCGGCGGATGCTGCTTGTAGACGCTGGCCGCCTGGCCGTTGACGTAGGTGGCGTTCTGGAAGCTGTCGAGGATTTGCACCTCGTAGCCCTCGTCGCGCGGTCCGGTGGACGCCAGGAAGACGCCGCTATTGCCGCGCAGCTGGCCCGAGCCGGTGATGTCCGCGGGAATGCGCCATTCCAGGTGCAGCTGGTAGTCACCGAAGGCCCGTTTCGTCTCGATATTGCCCTTGGCCTTGTCGACAGTCAGAAGGCCGTCCGCGACCGTCCAGGCGGCTGGCGACTTGTCCTTGGTGGCGACCCATTGGCCAAGGTGGTCACCGTCGAACAGCACGATCGCGTCAGAGGGCGCGCCGCCCGCGGCCGCTGCGGGTGTCACGACCGACGCGATGGGTTTCCAGACTTCCGTCTCCTCCGGCTTCGTCTGGGCCAGGGCTGCCGATGCGGCCGACAAGCCGGCAAGCACGAGGATGGATCGGGTCAGCATGCGGCGCCTCGGCTCCCTGTCGGACGGATCAGACTATGCGGCTATCGGCGGCTCGCCAATACGACCACGATATCCTTGACAACGCTGTCTGACATTCGGCGACTTGGGCCAAGATCATGGGAGGACGACGTGCTCAAGACTCTGGCCTTCATGGCGGCGCTGGCCACCGTGGCTCCGGCGCTCGCGGAAACGCGTCCGCCCCTGATGCTGTGGACGGCTCTCCACCCCACGGTTCAACTTCCGTTCGCCGTTAGCGTTGCCCAGCTAACAAATGTCGCGCTGGTCAGTGATACCCACGACGCCAATCGCCTGGCGACAGCGAGCCAGCGTTCTTCATCTGTTCCAGCTTGAGTGCTTCAGCGAACAAACCTTGAGGTGAGCCCTGCTCGGGGCCGCAATCTGCTCGGTGGGCGGGCCCACTATCCTCTTCGGGCGCCGCTCTGCGGCCTGAAACCCTACCGCAGCACCCCTTGCCGCCGCCTTCCTGGATCGGTGGACAAGGCACGTCGCCGTAGGACCAGTAGACGCAGCAGTCGCCCGGCTTCGGCTTGAGGACCGCGCCGCAGCCCTGGCAGTCGAAGTACTGGCAGGCGTCCGTCGGCATGGTCTCAGTCGCTTGGTGGCCGCAGCGGATAGGTTGCGTCGATCGGAGTTCGATCTACGCGTCGCTCATCGGCGGGCGCTCCGGATCATGGCCAGCGCTCGGGGCTCCACGAGCGGCTGCCAGATCGGGGCCAGCAGCACGAGGACGCTCGCCACGCCCAGCAGAGCGATCCCGAGCCGCGACGGTGACGGTCTGAGCCATACGCCCAAACTCGCAAAGCTCCCCAAGTTTGTGAGTCTTACGACTGCATCAGCGCACTAGGAGGCGAAGCGCGCGTCGGGGATCATTCACTCTTGGAAACGCCTAGCTTGGCCTCACGGTCATCTCCCTGTCCTAGAGATCGGCTCTTCGGTCAAGTCGTAATCGGCCTCACGCGGAATGACGAGCACCGGTCCCCCCTCGCGCTGCTCCACTTGCGGTTCGACAGTAATGATCCGCGATGCCCTTGCCGCTGCGATGGCGTTGCTCACACTTCGATAGCGCCCCAACTTCTGCACGTTGACGCGTGTCGGGAAAATGATTGTTTTTGTACCCGCTTCAGCTTCGGTCAGTGCGGCGGCTGGACGGATCCACACACTGTCAACGGACTCGGATCCGTCATGCGCTGCGATGTGATCTTGCGGTGCGACCGCGAGGTAGAATCGTGTATCGAAACGCTTTGCCATCATCTTCGGTGTGATCCAGTGCGCGAACGGCGTCAGCAGATCGAGCGCCAGCCGCAGGCCCTCCTGCGAGAGAACATCGCCAATGCCGATTTCGCCCTTGTTTAGCGCGACGCGACGGTGCGCGAGGGAGGCCAGCCTTTCTGCATCGACGAGCGTCTGAGATCCTTGCGGCCGGGCAAGCAGCACGCCGCATTCTTCATAGGCCTCGCGAATCGCGGCGACGCGCATGGCGAATTCCCGGTCGTCCAGCCCGTCGGCTCCGTCCGCGCGCGCACGCACTGAGTCATGGGAGTCGAGCGGATCGACCTTACCGCCCGGAAAAACGAGCGCCCCAGAGGCAAAATCGATCTGGTGGTGACGCACCACCATGAAAACCTCCAACTCGTCGTCGCGGTCCCGCAGAAGAAGCACCGTGGCCGCAGGAATGAGCTTGTCACTCACCGTAGTGGACATAAAAAAATCTCCTATCGACGCGCGCGCCGGGATAGCAATTTTTCAGTGCCAGATGCCGCCCAGTTCAGCGCAGGCCTCAAGCAGCCGCACCGAGAACCCCAGTTGGCGTAGGCGGTGGAGCTGGTAGAGAGACCGGTGAAGCCGGGCCCGACGACCAGGACATAGAACGCATCGACCGCTTGGGTTTTGGACGGGTTCGCGGATTGGCTCGTCATAATGTCACCCCAGTCCAAGGTCGCGCTGCGCGAATTCGGTCACCGTCTTGTAGTCGGCCTTGCCGTTCGAAGCCCTCAAGGGAACCTGAGGTCACCAGGATGTGCTTGGGGGTCTTGTAGCCGGCCAGGGTGGCGCGCACGTGCCGGCGCACTTCGTCCTCGTCGAACGCGGCGCCGCTCGCCAGCACCACCACACCCGTAACCGCCTGGCCCCACTTGTCGTCGGGCACGCCGACCACCAGCGCGTCCTCGATGACCGCGTGGGTCTTCAGCGCCTCCTCGACCTCTTCGGGATAGACTTTCTCGCCGGCGGTGTTGATGCAGGCGCTGCCGCGGCCCAGCAGGGTCAGCGCGCCGTTCGCCTCAACCGTGCACCAGTCACCGGGAATCGAATAGCGTTGGCCGCCGATGGTCCGGAAGGTCTTCGCCGTCTTTTCCGGATCCTTGTAGTAGCCGACCGGTATCGGGCCGCCGATCGCGATGATCCCCGGCTGGCCGCTTCCGGGCTCGACCGGTTGCTCGTCCTCGTCGAACACCTTGCAGCGCGGTCCGATCTGGAAGGTGGCGGTCATGACCTCGCGATCGTTGGTCATCGCTGACATCCCAAAGCCAAGGGCCTCGGAGGCGCCGAACGAGTCCATCAGCATCACCTGCGGAATGTGCCGCAAGAGACCCGCCTTGACCTCACGGCTCCACATCACGCCCGAGGAGACGATCGAGACCAGGCTCGACGTGTCGTATCGACCTGGCGCCGCCTCGAGCGCGTTGAGCATCGGCTTGGCGAAGGCGTCGCCGACGATGGCGATGGACTGTACGCCCCGGCGCGAGACGACCGACCAGAGTTGCTCGGCGTCGAAGGACGGGTTCTCGAGCGTCACGACGCAGCCGCCGTTCATCATGCAGCCGATGGCGGTAATCAGGCCGGTGCCGTGCATATTCGGACAGGCCGGCAGCGTCCGGGTTCCCGGAGCTGCGACGCGGATAACGTCCAGGTGCGCGGCCAGGGTCTCCGGGGCCGGCCCGACGCGACGCAGGGCGTCTAGCTGTGCCTCCCGCAGGTCGTCATGGCGCCAAATGACGCCCTTTGGGATGCCGGTGGTGCCGCCGGTGTAGATGAACAGCAGGTCGTCCGGCGAGCGCGCAACGTCCAGCGGCGCGCCGTCGCCGGTCATGGCGAGGCTGTCGTACGATTCCGCGAAGGGCGCGCGCGCGCCGTCCTCGTCGATCTCTATAAAGGTCGCGACCTTGGACAGCCGCCCCTTCAGTTCAAGGATCGTGTCGCGGAATTCAGATCCATAGATCACCGTCTGGGCGTCCGAGTCGTCGAAAATGTAGAACACCTCGTCAGGCTTGTAGCGGTAGTTGACATTCACGTGGGTCAGCCGACGCTTAAAGCGGCGGCCAGGGCCTCGCCGTACCCAGGCCGATTGCGCAGGTAGAACGCCACCTTGTCGCCCGGCTTCGCACCCCGGGCCAGGATCGCGCGCGCCAGGTTGTTCGACCGGCGCGTGGTTTCCGCCCAGGTCACTGTCCGATCGCCGTGGATGAATGCGGGCGCGCCTGGCGCGACGACCTGCGGCAGGGCGTCGAGGATATCGCCGAAGTTCCATCCCATGGACAAATCCTCCTAAGCGGCGATCCAGCCCTGCAGGCGGGCCGCGTCGTTGCGCACGAGTTCAGGGCCGCCAAGCAACTGGCGGTTGAGGCCGATACGCTTGAACCAGTAGTGCAGGCCCGCGAGGTCGGTGAACCCCATGCCCCCGTGCACTTCCGTCGAGGTGCGGGCGACGAACCGGCCGACCTCCGAAAGATGCGACTTCGCATGACAGGCCATCAGAGCACTTTCCTCGGGGACGTGATCGAAGGCGTGGGCCGCGTACCAGACCAGGGACCGGCAGGGCTCGAGAGCCGCCGCCATTTCGGCGCACATGTGTTTGACGGCCTGGAAGGATCCGATCGGCCGGCCGAACTGCATCCGCTGGCCGGCGTAGGCCACGGCCTGTTCGATCATCGCCGTGCCCGCGCCTAGGGTATCGGCGGCCAGCATTGTGCGTCCCGCGTCGATGATCCGGCGCGTCGTCTCGCGTCCGCTCGCCGGCAGCGGCTCGGCCGCTACGCCCGACAGGCGCAGCTCGCCCAACGACCGCGTCTTGTCGATCGTCGGGAGCGCGATCAATTCGACACCGGCGGCGTCCGCCCGCACCAGGTGCTGGCGCCCTTGCGTGTCGGCCACGACGATCACCTCGGCGTCGGCCGCGTCGAGGACGAAGAGGGCCGTCCCGTCCAGGCGTCCGTCCTTGGCTCGGACGCCGGCGTCATCGCGGCTCAGAACGGACTCGCTCATGGCGACGGCCGCGGTCGCTTCGCCGCTGGCGAGCCTCGGTAGCCAAGTCTGCTGCTGGGCCTCCGATCCGCCCGCCATGATCGCCAGGGGGGCCATGACATGGGCTCCCGTGAAGTGCGCCGGGGCGACCCGATGCCCCAGCGCCTCGGCGACCAGTGCGGCCTCCAGCAGGCCAAGTCCCATGCCGCCGTACTCGGCGGGGATCACGATGCCGGGGACGCCAAGGTCGGCCAGGCCCGCCGTGAGCGTCGCGCTCACGGCCTGCGTCCCCGCGGCGGTGTCGCGCACGTGATGCAATGGGCAGGCGTCGGCCAGATACCGCGCGACGCTGTCCTGCAGCATGCGCTGGTCGCTCGACAGTCCGAATTCCATCACCGGGCTCCATCCGCCGCGAGCTTCGGCTCGCGGGGCATGCCGAGTCCTCGCTCGGCGATGATGTTCTTCTGGATCTGCGCGGTGCCGCCCCCGATGATCAGGCCCAGTTGGAACATGTAGTTCTGCTGCCAGGCGCCGTGGGCGCGCAGGTGCGGCGCGTCGTCGCAGAGCACGCCCAGTTCGCCCAGCGCGTCGATGCCGAGGGCGGAGACCTGATGCGCCAGTTCGCATGCCTGCAGCTTGACGATCAGCTGCGCCAGCCCCGCCTCGCCGCCGTTGGCCGAGGCGCTCAAGACCCGCAGGCCGTTGAACTTCATGGCTGCAATCTCGGCCTGCAGGCGCACCAGCCGGTCGCGAAGAACCGGATTGTCCATGATCGCCTCGCCGTCCGCGGTCTCGGTGCGCATCAGCTCGACCAGCGCCTGGAACCGGGACTCCAACTGGCCTGGGTCACCCAGCATGCCGCGCTCGTGCTTCAGTGTGGCGTTGGCGACGAACCAGCCCTGCCCGCGCTTGCCCACGATCTGCGTTTTCGGAACCCTGACGTCGGTGAAGAAGGTCTCGTTGAATTCGGCGCGTCCCGTCATCGTCACGAGCGGCCGGACCTCGATGCCCGGCGTCGACATTGCGAAGATCAGGTAGCTGATCCCGTCGTGCTTGGCCTTGTCCGGCTCGGTGCGGACCAGGCAGAATATCATGTCCGCCTCGCGCGCGGTGCTGGTCCAGATCTTCTGGCCGTTGATGACGAAGTCATCGCCATCCTCGGTGGCGCGGGTCTGAAGGCTGGCGAGGTCAGAGCCCGATCCCGGTTCCGAGTAGCCCTGGCACCAGACCACCTCGCCGCGGATCGTCGGTCCGATCCATTGCCGCTTCTGGTCCTCGGTCCCCAACTCGAGCAAGGTTGGGACCAGCATCGAGATGCCCTGGTTCTGCAGCCCGGGCGGAATCCCGGTGCCGGTGAACGCCTCGCCGATGATCCTCGACTTCAAGATATCCGGCGCGGCGCCGAAGCCGCCATACTCCTTGGGGATGGTCCGCGCGGCGTAGCCGTGCTCGATCAGCAACTTCTGCCAGGCCACCGCTTCTGGGGACGGACGCTGGGCGGCCCCGCGCCCCTTGGGCGCCGCCGCGCGATGGGTGTCCAGAAAGTCGAGAACCTCCTGTCGGAAGGCTTGGTGCTCGGGACTGTAGGTCAGGTCCATCGGCGGGTCCTCATGCTTGGCCTACGGGTGGCCATCAGGCCGCCTTGCTCGCCGCCAGCGTCCCCAGGGGCTGGAAACAAGGCAGCCGGAAGCCATCCCCGATCACTTGGAAGACCAGTTCGACACGAAGGCCGAGCTGGAGCGTGCTGCGGTCGCAGTTCAGCAATCGCGTCGCCATCCTCACGCCTTCGTCGAGCTCCACCAGGGCGGCGATGTAGGGGATGTCCGCAGCGAAGGCGGGATGCAGCGCCTGGTGGGTGATGGTCCAGGAATACAGACTTCCGGTCCCCCGAACCGGCGTCCAGGCGAAATCTGGCGACCCGCATTGCGCGCACATGTAGCGCGGCAGGAACCGCCACGCGCCGCAATGGTCGCACCGCTGGAAGCGAAGACGGCCGTCCTGGCATTGCGCCCAGAAGGCGTCGTCCATGGGGTCCTGGGTGCGGGGGAGCGGCGCGGGAATGACGGGGGGCTGCATCGGGGCTATGTCCTCAAGATCGCCAGGCTGCCATCGCCAAGATCACCCCAGCCGGTGACCAGGCCCATCTTCGCGCCCGGCACCTGGCGCGCGCCGGCGTCCCCGCGAAGCTGCCTCACCGCCTCAAGGACGTGATTGAGGCCCCAGACGTGCGCCTCGCTGAGCAAGCCTCCGTGGGTGTTCAGCGGATAGCGGCCGCCCAGCTGGATCTGGCCGTCCTTGACGAAATCATAGATGCCACCGGGCTCGCTGAACCCCAGCGCTTCCAACTGCAGCAGGACGACATAGGTGAAACAGTCGTAGACCTGCAGGAAATCCATGTCCTGCGCCGTCACGCCCGCCATCTCGAACGCCCTCGGCGCGGCGTAAGAGAGCCCGATCTTGAGCATGTCGGGACGGGAGGGAATGTCGTCCGCAGGATAGGGATGGCCCTCGGCCGCGCCGGCGATCAGCACCGGCCGGTGGGGCATGTCGCGGGCCCGCTCGGCGCTGGTGACGACCACCGCACAGGCTCCGTCGGTCTCAAGGCAGCAATCGAAAAGACGGAGGGGCTCGGAAATCCACCGCGCATTCAGGTACTCATCCATGTCGAGCGGGCGACCATAGGTCATGGCACGCGGATTGAGTTGCGCATGTGCCCGGCAGGCCAAGGCGACCTCGCCCATCGCCTCGTCGGGTACCCCGTAGAGATGCTTGTGGCGCATAGCGATCCAGGAATACATCTGCGCCGGCATCATGACGCCGTAGGGCATGTAGAAGCCCTGGATCGTGCGGGTCAGGGTGTTCATGTTCATGATCCGCTGGGGTGGCCGACCCGGCTTTGGACGGAGAGCCGAGTAGCCATTCCACCCCAGAATCACGAGCACATTGTCGGCGATGCCGGCGGCGACGGCCATGGCGGCGTTCTGAAGCGCCGTCGTCGGGCTCGCTCCACCCATGTGGACAGTGGAGGCGTAGCGCAGCACGTCGACGCCGAGATTGGCGGCCAGTTCCTCGGAAGTGGTGTAAATCGGCGGCGGAACCATGCCGTCGATTTCTGACGGCTTGAGACCCGCGTCAGCGATGGCCTTGCGGGCCGCCTCCAGCATCAGGTCCACGGCCGTGCGTTCGGAGCCCTTGACGTACTCGGTCTCACCGATGCCGACGATGGCCGCCTTGTCGCTGAAGCTCACGGTTCCTCCGAGTTTTCTGGGCGCCCGGCCGGCGACCCGCGGTGCGATTTAGGACGGTCCGACTAGGCTGGCGGGATCAGGCAAGAATGGATGGACTCATCGCCGTCCACCTGGCGCGCAAGGGTGCGGATGGCCAATTCTGCGTCCTTCAGCGCGAAGTCGTGGGTGTGCATCAACTCGAGCGGCAGAGAGCGGCTCTCGATCAGGTCGATAGCCTTGCGATATTCCGACGACGTGACCCCAATCGCTCCCTTGATGGTGATCTCCTTGCAGACGATCAGGTCGGAGACGAAATCGGGGACGGGCTTGAAGCCCTTCACCCCCGCCAGTACGATCGTGCCGCCGGCCCGCACATAGCCGAGGGCTTCGCGCACGGGGTCGGTGGCGTACGACGTCACCTCCACGACTACGTCGGCGCCTCTGCCGCCGGTCAGTTCCTTGATGCGATCCGTGGCGTCCTCGTTCTGGACGTCGATGGTATGATGCGCCCCGAACGTCCTGGCCAAGTCCAGCTTCCGGGCGTCGGAGGCCATGCCGGTGACGATGATCTTCCCCGCCCCGGCCTGTCGCGCGGCGATGACACTGGCCAGGCCCCGCTGGCCCGGTCCCAGGATGACGATCGTATCGCCCACCTGGGTCTGCGGAATCTCCACCGCCCAGCGGAATCCAGCTCCGAGCGGGTTGAACATAACCGCCAGTTCGGGCGGCAGGGTCTCGTCCATCTTGTGAACGATCGTATTGGGCGCAAGGTACATATACTGCGCGTAAGCGCCCCAGAGTCCCGGCGTGTTCGACAGTGGGATGTGGGAATAGATCTGCCGGTCGGCGCAGAGGTGATATCGCCCGCCAAGGCAGGTGTCGCAGCTATGGCAGGAAAGCATGGTCTCGACCGCGACCCGGTCACCGACGTCGACGCTCCACCGGCGCGCAGCCTTGTCGCCTATCGCCTCGATGATGCCCACCGGTTCATGTCCGGGGATGACCGGCATCGGCGTCTTCAGGACACCTTCGAACTGTTCGTAGTCGCTGCCGCAGATGCCGCAGGCCTCGATCCGCAGGATCGCGCTGTCGGCCTCGATGGCGGGGATCGGGAGGTCTCGCATTTCCAGTCGGCGCGGCGCCGTTTGAACCATCGCGACTGTCTTAGCGGGGATCACGGGTCAGCACTCCAGTTCTGGGCATTGTCGTAACACATATATGTGGTAGTCAACTCATATCTGTCATGGCAATAGAGATGTGAGGTCCAAGCGGACGGGCTGCGGATTTCGCCTCTCCGTCCCCAGACATGGGATTGAACGCGATGACTGACGGTGGACCGAGGGTCGCCCTCCTCACACTGGACGAGGCGACGAGCGCCGCGAAGGCGGCGGGCATCTCTGAACAGATGGCGCCGCTCAGCGTGTTCCGTGTGCTGCTACGTCACCCAGCCGTGGCGGAGGAACTGGCCTCCACGCTCACCACTCTACTTTTCCGTGGCAATAAGCTGGACGCGAGACTGCGCGAGTTGATCATCATGCGGATCGGCTGGCGCACTGGCTCGGTCTACGGCTGGACACAGCACTGGCGGGTGGCCCGCGGGCTTGAGATCCTGGTCGCCACGCGCGATTGGCGGGGCGGCGAACCTGTCGGGCGCCGACCGAGCGGTGCTGCTGGCCACCGATGACACACTCGACGACGGCATGATCGGCGACGCGACGTGGTAGGCATGCTGCCGCCATCTGGCGACGGAGGCCGAACGGATCGAACTTGGTGGTCGCGATCGGCAACTGGACCATGTTCTCAGATCTTCTCAAGAGCTTGCGCATTCCCCTTGAGGACGGGGTCGACACCTGGCCGCCGGATGGCCAGGCGCCCCGGCCTTGAGATCCTAATCCCCAACCGGCGAGGTCCCGTGACACGCAAGCCGATCTCGTGCGACGTCGTCGGACTCGAGTTCCCCATCACCGCCCAGACCTGGTCCTCTAAGGATACTATGCTCTATGCCTTGGGGGGGCGGGGCCGGCCGGCGATCTGGATTTCATCTATGAAGGCCGCGGCTCGAAGGTTATTCCCACCTATGCGGTTATTCAGGAGGGCACGGCGTTGGGCATGATGCGCGCTGTCGAGATGCGGCTGGAAATGCTGCTGCACTGGGAACAGTCCATCGAACTGTTCAGACCTCTTCCGCCCGAGGCCAGCGTTGAGGTGACCTGCAGGATCACAGAGGTCTGGGACAAGGGAAAGGCGGCGGTGCTGGGCGTCGAGAGTTTGGCGCGCGACGCTGACGGCGACCTCTTCCGGACCCACGCAACCCTGTTCGTGCGCGGCGCCGGCGGCTTTGGCGGCGAGCGCGGACCGTCGGGCGGCGATGGCGACACCGTTCCCGATCACGCTCCGGACATCGTCGCCCAGCTCGATACTCGCCCTGAACAGGGCGCGATCTACCAGCTCTCCGGCGACGGCAATCCCATACACATCGATCCGGAGTTCGCCAGGATAGACGGCTTCGACGCGCCGTTCATGTATGGGCTTTGCACCTACGGCATCGTGGGTCGCGCCGTCCTGGGGGAGCTTTGCGCCGACGATCCCGCCGCCTTCCGGTCGTTCGGGGGCCGCTTCGCCGACCGCGTGCAATATGGCGACACCATCGTCACCAAGATCTGGCGCACGGGCGATGGGAGGCGATCCTGCAGGGCGAAACGGGTGACGGTCGCGTCGTGCTGTCCCAAGCCAAGGCCACGTTTCTGAGCTAGAAGCGACGACATGCAGAAACCCGACCCGTCAATTGTAAAGTCCGCAGCCAGGACGCTGGAGATCTTCGAGTACTTTGACGAAGTGCGCCGGCCGGCGCATATCCAGGATGTGGCAATGGCGCTCGGGTATCCGCACTCGAGTACAGGCGCGCTGCTTCGTAGCCTCGCCGACCTCGGATACTTGGAGTTTTCCGCGGAGGATAAGACCTTCTTTCCGTCGATCCGGGTTTCCTTGCTTGGACACTGGGTAGGCGACGAAATCCTTCCGCTCCGGCATATCCAGCAGCAGATGCGCGACATTGCCGAACAAACCCAGATGACGGTGGTGCTAGGGGCGGCGAGCGGCGGCTATTGTCAGTATGTGCGCGTGATCGAGGGCACGACGCCGATCAGGTACCACGTCAAGGCGGGAGCCCGGCGATGTCTTGCACGCTCGACCCTTGGACGGGTGCTGCTGGCGTTGGAAGCCCCAGATCGAAGAATCCGGCTGATCGCCGAATCCCTCTCGGTCTGGGACGGCGATGAGGCGCCGCCGGCCACCGAGGATGTCGCCAGGGACGTCGCCCAAATCGCCGCACGCGGACACGCGTTCAATTCCGGGCTGGTCAACGCCTACGCGGCGATGCTGGCCATTCCTCTACCGGTCAGTCCGCCCGCTCGCCCGCTGGCGCTGGGTCTGGCCGCCCCGAAGGACCTCTTCCGGGGACGTCGGCCGCAGCTGTTGGAGACTATGCGTGACGCGCTCGGCAGTCTCGGTGCCCCGGCCCACGGCGGGGCGTCGAAGAGCCCCTAGGGGGCAACCGGCCTGGGATTCTGGATTAGCACGGTGCCCTGCGCTGAACAGCAGAGCCTGCCATCGTTCTCCATTTCGATCCGGACGACGGCGGTCTGCTTCGTCATCGAGATGATCTCAGCGTGGCCGTTATCCCGCGGCTGACTGGCGCCAGAAGATTTACCTTGAATTCCGTCGTGGCCGCCCACTGACCTTTCTCCATGCGGGGATAACAGACGCATCCCAGAACATAGTCGCAGGCCGCCGACAGGACGCCCCCGTGCATGTCGAAGCCCGTCAGCAGTTTGGGATCGACCACCATTTCCGCGATCAACTTACCTGGTTCCATGGCGACGATTCCTATCCTAGGAACTCGGGCAGGCCGGTCATCCGGATGCCTGCGGCCATGAACCCCTCGACGATCTCGGGGTGGAATTCGGGCATTCTGCGCGGGACCATCTCTGTCTCCCTTCACGCGTCAGCGAAAACTGTCAGCTCCGGACAGAGCCGTCTCCGCCCTGCTAACGAGATCCCTGAGGACCTCGCGTGCCGGGCGGATGGCCTTGATCAGGCCCATGCCCTGGCCGGCGAACCCCGGCGCTATGTCCTTGCGCTGATCGTGGGTCGCTGCGGCTAGCACCGGTCCGGCGATCATCGACTGGAATGGCATGGGCAGGGGTTGCTTGTCGGCGTTGATCCAGGCCTGGGCCCATTTGTTGCGGATGATCCTGGCCGGCTTGCCGGTGACCGACTTCGACACCACGGTGTCGCCGTCGCCGTACTCCACCAGGGCCTCTTTCTGGAACTGCTGGATTCCAGCCTCTTCCGTGGCCAGGAACGCGGTGCCGACCCAGGCGCCTTCGGCGCCCAGCATCATGGCGGCAGCCACCCCGCGACCGTCGGTGATCCCGCCTGCCCCGAGAACAGGCATCCGCCCGTCCATGGCGTCAACGACCTGGGGTATCAGCGCCATGGTTCCGATCGGCGAATTGTGTCCGCCCCCGTCATGGCCCTGGGCGACCACCACATCTATGCCGGACGCAGCGACCTGGAGGGCGTGCTTCACGGACCCGATCACTGCCATCACCTTGGTGCCATTGTCGTGGAGCCGTTCCAGCCAGGGGCTGGGGTTTCCCAGGCCAGCGGCGTAGACGGGCACCCTCTCCTCGACCACGACCTCCATCTGCTCCTCGAAGAACTCCTTGGAGAAGAACGCCGGGCCGCCGCGAGCCTCGGCGTTGGTTGCGTCGCGCGGGCGTGCGACCTTTTGCAGGCCTTCCTGTTGCATGAAATCCGCTGCGAACGCCTGATAGTCGCCGATCAGCTCCATGGGAGACGGTTTGCCGCCGACTCCGGAGGCCGCCGCCGCATCCACTACCTCGCGGCGCACCGAGGCGGGCAGCAGGGTGTCGACGCCGAACGGCTTGTCGGTGAGCGATCGCACCTCGCGTATCCAGGCGCGAAGCTCGGCGGGCGAGCAGGCCGCAGCGCCCAGGATTCCCAGACCCCCGGCGTTTGAGACGGCCGCGGCCAGGCGGGGAACGCTGGCGCCGCCCATTCCGGCAAGGACAATGGGATATTGAATGCCGAAAATTTTACAGATGCGGCTGTGCAACGCCATGAAGGGATTCCTTGTCTCTTATGGGCGGGATCGCGGAGTGGCGGGTTTAGCGTCCTTTGAAGGCAGGCTTGCGTTTCTGGATGAAGGCGAGCGGGCCCTCCCGCGCATCCTCGGTCCGAAAGACTGGCGCGGCCATTTCGGACTCGATCTGCATGGCCTCGGCTTCCGGGCGCCCGAGGCAGGTTCGCGCGGACCGGCGGATGGCCTGCACAGCGATCGGCCCGTTGGCGGCGATGCGCTCGGCCAGCTCCAGCGCGGCGGGGAGAACTTCGGCCTGTGGAACCACACGGTTGAGGAACCCCAACTCAAGCGCCTCGGCGGCGGTGATCAGGTCGCCCGTAAGCAACAGCTCCATGGCACGGGCATAGGGTATCTGGCGGGGCAGCCTCACCGTCGAGCCACCGCCCGGGAAGATCGCCCACTTGACTTCCTGCAGGCCGAGCTTGGCGGTCTCGGCGGCGACACGAAGGTCGGTCCCCTGGGCCAGCTCCATGCCGCCGGCTATAGCGTGGCCGTTGATCGCCGCGATAACCGGCTTTACCACATCGAAGGTCCGAAGAAGGCCCCGGCCAAGCATCTCTCGATCAGCGAGCAGGCGCTGGTCCCATTCGTCTTCCGGCGGGCGGGCGCGACTCATGAGCGGGATGAAGCCCCCGAGGTCCGCCCCTGAGCAGAACGCCTTGTCACCGGCGCCGGTGACCACTGCGACGCGGACGTCGGGATCGTCACGCACCTGGGTCCAGGCGTCAGCCAGGCGAACCAGCATCTCCGGAGAGATGGCGTTTCTCGCCTCGGGTCGATTGAGCGTAATAATTGCGACATGTCCGCGTCGCTCGAAATCGACGACCTTGCCCATACATCCTCCGACACATATGTGTTGTCTTGTGCCACCCTGATGCTACGATGGCTGGCCCAGTGACGCAAAGCGCGAAGCGGCGGCGGCCTTTTTGACGACGGGCTGCAAACGCCATTTGTCGCGGTGCGAGGCCGGCCCGGCTAGGCTGTGCTTAAATCCAGGAGCGTCGATGACAGAACCGAGCCGAACTGTGTTCAGAACCGACGATGGCCTCGACATGGTCGCCGACCGCTATGGCCGACCGAACCGCGGTGTCGTGCTGATGGCTCATGGCGGCGGCCAGACCCGGCACGCCTGGGGCAAGACGGCGGCGGCGCTTGCGGATCGGGGCTGGGAAGCTGTCGCGCTCGACTTGCGCGGGCACGGCGAGAGCGGGTGGTCACCGAGCGGCGACTACCAGATCGCGCGGTTCGCTGAAGATCTCGTGGCCGTCGCCCGTGAAATCGGTGGTCGTCCCGCCCTTATCGGCGCCTCGCTCGGCGGCCTGGCTGGCCTGTTCGCCGAGGCTGAGATCGCGCCCGGAACATTCGGCTCACTCACTCTGGTGGACATCGTCCCCAATATGGATGCCGGCGGCGCCGCCAAGGTTATGGCGTTCATGGGCGCCCACGTCGATGAAGGTTTCGGCAGTCTTGAGGATGCGGCCGACGTCATCGCAGCCTATCTGCCTCACCGCCCGAGGCGCCCGGACCTCTCCGGCCTGGCCAAGAATCTGCGCCTTGGCGAGGATGGGCGCTACCGTTGGCACTGGGATCCGAGCTTTGTCGCCGGCGTTCACCGGGAACGATCCGTTCGACATGCGGACATGTTCGAGGGCGGTCTCGTTGGGTTGGCCCTGCCGGTGCACCTCATTCGCGGCCGAATGAGCGAGCTGGTGTCGCGCGAAGCCGCGGAGCTCTTCGTCGCGCAACTGCCCAATGCCAGGTTCACTGATGTAGCCGGCGCCTCCCACATGGTAGCGGGCGACCGCAACGATGGCTTCCTAGAGGCCGTGGTGGAATTCCTTGAACGACTGGACTTGGAGGCGCCGGCCGATGACCACTGAATCATCACCAAACATGTTCGGCATCACGTTCCTCGACCCGATCGTCCGCGCGTTACGCGGCCTTATTGTGGAGCCCGCGATGAGCGAGATTGCCGCAGTGTGGCGTTCTCAGCCACGCGCCGTCAAAGAGCTGGGCCGTCAGGATTCAAAGCGACGTCGCTACGCCCCCGTTAATTCTGCGTCCGGTTTTATTGAATTCCGCTCTTTGGCGACGGCGGGGCATGGCTGAAGCTGTCCTGCCCCCAGGCCTGCAAGGCGCGGCTCTTCAGGCCGCGCTCAGCATTGCGCCTTTCCACGCCTGGCTCGGGCTTCGTGTGATCAGGTCGGAAGCCGGAAGGCTGGAAATCGAAATGCCGTGGCGCGACGAGATCGTTTCTAATCCGCGCACTGGATCGGCCCACGGCGGCGTGTTGGCTAGCCTGATCGACCTGGCCGGCATGTACGCGATCCTGACGCAGACGCAAGCCGTCAGCATGACGGCCGGCCTGCACGTCGACTATCATCGTCCCGCGACCAGCGGCCCGATCATCGCCCGCGCCGAGATCATCAAACTTGGGCGCACGATATCCGTCGCATCCACGGACCTGTTCGTGGGCTCCGGGGGTCTCGTCGCCAGTGGCCGGGGATGTTATTTGATGAGCCTTCGAGCATAGCACGACCACGCACACCATCCGAGCGGCGATACAGCGAGCGAAGGCTCCGCTCAAAGACCTAGGCTTCCGGTTTGAGCTGGAGGGAAGGCTATGGGTCAGGTTGTCACGATCGGTTTGGACATCGCCAAGTCGGTGTTCCAGGTTCACGGCGTTGATGTCGAGAGCGTCGTCGTCATTCGGCAGAAGCTGAGCCGTCCACACATGGCGCTCCGCAGCTACCGGGGGCTGTTACGGCTTTGCCGCACCTGTTCGTCCTAACGATCGATGACCGACGACCGCACCCTACGCCAATGGTTTGTCGAGGAGGTGCTCCCCCTCGAGCGCGATCTTGAACGATTCATCGCGCGGCATTGTCGCGTGAGAGACGATGTCGAGGATTTGCGCCAAGAAACCTATGAGCACGCGCTTATTGGCGCCCAGCGCGGCTTTCCGCAATCGACGAGAGCCTTCCTGTTTTCGGTCGCACGGAACCTTCTTATCGATCGTGCGCGGCGTGACAGGATCGTCTCTTTCGATCGCGTCGCCGACCTTGATTACGCGGTCGAGATGGATATTTCAGCGACCGAGCGCGCGTACACGGCGCGCGCCGAGCTGCGGCGCGCCTTGGTGGGGCTTGAACAGCTGCCGCCGCGTTGTCGCGAAGTCGTGCGCCTGCGGCGTATAGAAGGGCTCAATATACAGCAAACGGCCGAAAGGCTCGGCGTGGGGAGACATACCGTAGAGCGACAGCTCACGCTCGGCCTCAGGGCGCTCGCGAACTTCATGCTGGGCGGCGAAGCGCGAATTCATCGCGGGTCGTCGACCTCCCTGCGGAGGAAGGGCAGCAAATGAACGCGACTCACCAGATCGAACACGCCGCGGCGAGATGGCTCGTGCGCCGCGAGCAACCCGAGTGGAGCGCGACGGATCAAGCCGAACTGGACGCCTGGCTCGACCAGAGCATGGGGCATAAGGCCGCCTTCTGGCGGTTGGAGCAGGGTTGGGCGGCCAGCGCCAGGCTCGCGGCGCTCCGAGGCGGCGAACCCGTTCGATCGATCACGCGCGCCTGGCGTTCCGCTGTCCCCACGGCGATCGCCGCCTGTCTCGCGCTGGCGGTCCTGGCCTTTGGTCTGAGGGCGGACTTTGGTCCTGACGGCCCACGCGCGGTCGCGCCGCTCAAGGTCGCGACGGCCGTTGGTCAGCACAGGCAGCTGCGCCTGGCCGATGGCAGTGTTCTGACGATCAACACGGCAAGCGCGTTGCGCGCGGCCGTGGACAAGCGGAATCGTCAAGTCTGGCTCGATCAAGGCGAGGCGTACTTCGAGATCGCCCACGACCCGCGGCATCCCTTCGTGATCCTCGCCGGCGATCGCAAGATCACCGTCCTGGGCACGCGCTTTTCCGTGCGTAGGGATGGCGGGATGATCACAGTCTCCGTCGTCGAGGGTCGCGTGCGCGTGGAGGAAGCCTCGGGGGAGAGCCGGGGCGCGGCGGCGGTCTTGACCGCGGGGGACATCGCCATCTCGCAAGGCCGTTCCACGCTGTTGGCCGATCGATCCACGCAACAGGTGGAAGACACGCTGTCCTGGCGCCGAGGCATGCTGACCTTCGATCGCGTGACCATCGCCGAAGCCGCCGCGGAGTTTAATCGTTACAATCGACGTCAAATCCGAATCGCGGATCCAGCAGTCGCGTCAATTCGGATCGGCGGCGCTTTCGAAGCCACTAATGTCGAGGCGTTCGCCAGGCTGCTGCAAACGGCCTTCGGCTTGCAGGTCATCGAAGAAGAAGGTGCGATCACGGTAAAATCGTGAACTCGCATGTTACGAGTTTCCGATCGTCGTCCGTCTCAGAGTTCAGGTGGCCCAAAGAGGCCATGTCTGCCTGGGAGGGAGGCTATGCCGAACAAGAAACACTGGCTCGCTGCGGCGGCCGTCTGCGCGATTTTCGCGGGTGCGCCCGCCATGGCGCAAGCCATCCAGAATCCGCCACAACAGGTCCGCGCCTACGCGATCGACGCGGGGAGTATGAAGGCCGCGCTTGACGCCTGGGCGCGTCAGTCGGGCCGAGCGATTCTCTATCGCGCAGATGAAGTCCAAAACCTGCGGTCCGTAGGAGCGCGCGGGCAGCTCGGCGAGTATGCGGCCCTCGAGGCGGTCATCGCGGGATCTGGCTTAGTCATTCATCGCGATCCCAGTGGGTCTGTCGCGGTGAGCCGTCCTGGCGCCGGCGCGCCGACCGCTCAAGGCGGCGACGCGGTCTCTCAGGCTTGGAACAGCGAAGAGACCACCATCTCCGATATCGTCGTGACCGCGCGCCGCACGGCCGAACGCGCGCAGCGGGTTCCCGTCGCGATCACCGCCTTTTCGCAGGACGCCATCCGCGAGAAGGCGATCAATAATGGCAGCGATCTGCAGAACTTCACGCCGTCCCTGTCTGTGCTTGGGGACGTGGCGCGCAACCAGGAAAGCTACACCATCCGCGGGATGGGGGGCAGCGGCGGACCCGGCACGGGCAGCGGGCCAGGCGTGGTCGGCTATTTCGCCGAAGTCCCGAGCTCGGCCAGCGGGCCTGGCAACTTCTACGATCTCGCCTCGCTTCAGGTCCTGAAAGGGCCTCAAGGCACGCTTTTTGGGCGTAACACCACGGGTGGGGCGGTGCTCATGGAGCCCGAGCGGCCGCGGATGAATGTTGTCGAGGGCTATGTGGACGCCACGCTCGGAAACTTCCAGCGGCGCAGCGTGCAGGGCGCCATCAACCTGCCGATCGTTGACGACGTGCTGGCCGTCCGTATTGCTGGCCAGATGGATAAGCGCGATGGTTACGTCCGCGACGTCAACACCGGGCGGGACTATCTGAATCGCAACAATTTCAGCCTCCGCCTGGGCGTTCAGTTCAATCCCACGGACAAGCTGAGCAACTACACGGCGGTCAGCTATCTGAAGGTCAACGAGCATGGCGGCGGCAGCATCCTGCTGGCGGTAAACCCCGCCCGGACCTACGCCAGTCTCCTTCAGCCCTACCTCGCGGCCCAGCAAGCCAGGGGCGTCCGTCAGACGGCCCTCAGTGTGCCGACGTTCGAGAAGGCCAAAAACCTGCTTGTGCTGAACAACACCGAGTGGCGCGTCAGCGATACGGTCACGGTGAAGAATATCGTCAGCTATGCGCGGACACGGTCGACCAGCGCCAATGACCGAGACTCGACGCCGCTTCCCATTGCCGACTTGCTCGGGGCCTATCCGGGCGGCTGGAACAACAACCTCCGCACCATCACCGAAGAGTTGCAGGTGCGATACGACCAAGGACCGCTGCGCATCCAGGGCGGTGCGTTCTTCCTGGACCAGAAGACGCCGTCGCCTCTGACTTTCCGAACGGTCAATCCCATGCAGGCGGGCGGAGTTCTGGGCGGCGGGCCGCTGATCCTGCCCCAGGCGCTGTGGTCGTCCTTAGGGCTGACCGGACCGCTCGTCCCGGCGTTGGGTCTGCAGCCGGACGCTCATGTTGATGGGCGCAGCAAGGCGGTCTATGCTCAGGCGCAATACGAGATCGCGTCGAACCTGACCGCGACGGTCGGCTATCGCTGGACCTGGGATCAGTTCGGCGGGGACATCCAGTCCTATCAGGATCCCGACAGCTATCAGATCTTCAACAAGCTCGCGGCCCTCGGGCTCTTCAGCCCGGCGCAGGCCGCCCAGGTGATCGGCCTCAACGCTAACCTGTGCGTCTATGATGCGTACAAGGCCGTCGCTGCGGGCGGCTTCCCCACGCTGAAATATCCCAACTGCACCACGCCGTCCTTCCATGGGAAAAGCGATGGCGCGACCTGGCAGGTGGGGCTCGACTGGCGGGCGGATTCGCAGACCTTAGTCTATGCGGTTTCGCGCCGCGGCTATAAGTCGGGGGCCAGCAATCCGATCGTCTCGCTGTTCCTGGGTGAAAGCCATCCGCTCTTCGCCGTACGCCCCGAGAAGGTGACGGACGCCGAAGTCGGACTCAAGCGCGACTGGTCGTTGAATGGCGTTAAAGCGCGCACAAACCTCTCGGCCTTCTATACCTGGTACGATGATATTCAGGTCATTCAGCGCGCGGCTATTTCCGGCGCCGACGTCCTGACCAACGCACAGCGGGCGCGGGTGTTGGGTCTTGAGTTCGAAGGCATGCTCAAGCCCGCTAAATGGCTGACGCTGTCGGGCTCCTATTCGTACAACTCGGCCAAGTATCTGGAATACGACACGATCGCCATCCCTGCGATCCCACAAGCTCTGACGGCGGCGCAGCCAAGCCAAGATCTTGCGGGCACCCCGTTTTCGTTTGTGCCCAAACAAAAATACAATCTCAGCGTCGCAGTCGCCTTGCCCATGGCGGCGGACGCAGGCCGCTTGGATTTCACCGCCAACTGGTCGCATCAGTCCAGCCAACGCATCACGCCCGAGACGCAGCCCTTTGACACAATCGCCGCCTATGGCTTGTTGAATCTGCGGCTCGACTGGCGAGACGTTCACGGGGCGCCGCTCGACGTCGCGGTGTTCGCCACAAACGTGCTGGACAAGTCCTACCGCGTCGCCGCCAACCCCGGATACAACAACTCCGGCTTTGTCGGTTCGATCTTCGGCGAGCCCGCGCAGTACGGCGTCCAACTGCGCTACCGGTACTGAGGACAAGACATGCGGACTTTGATCTCTTTCGCGGCGCTCGGCGCCACGCTCTTTTCGGCGAATCTGGCCCTTGCCGACCCACCCACCCCGCCGGCGAACGCCGCTTCGGCCTTCGTCGCGACGTCTACCCAGGCGGCCATCCTGGCCAAAGCGCGTCGATCGGGCGTTGAGGGCCTGACCGTGAGCGCTGGGCCGGCTGGCGGGATGCTGCTGAATGGCGCCTTGCGGGGGCGGGCCTTCGTGCTCGCCATCCCGTCCAACTGGCGCGGTGAGACCATGTTGTTCGGGCAAGGCTACGCAACGCCAGGCGCGCTCCCGACGGTTCCGGCCGACCCGCTCGCGAAGGACCCCGGCGGCGGGCTGTTCAACTATCTCTACAGCGAGGGCGTGGCCAGCGGCGTGGCGGCCTTCGACAAGTCGGGCATCGCCACGAAGTCAGGCGTGGAGAACACCATGCGGCTGCGGGCCCTGGCCGCCCGTCTCGGCGCGACGCGGTTTTACGCCGCGGGCGGCTCCATGGGCGGCAGCATCGTCATGGGGCTGATCGAGCGCCACCCGACCGCGTTTTCCGGCGCGGTGGCGATGTGCGGCGTGACTCAGGGCTGGCGGCCGCTGATCCAGCAGCTGGTGGATATGCGTGGGGCCTACAACCTCCTGACGGAGGGAACGCCCTACGCCTTGCCAGGCGAAAAGGACGTGATGCGCTCGGCCCTGCCGGTCACGCCCCCCGCAGGTGATGCCACGCCTGGAGACACGTTCCGCGAAGGGCAGAAAATGCGTGTCCTGACACCAGTCTTCGGCCTTTTTCTCGCGGCCAAGGCCAATCCGGACGGCAAGGAGGCGCGGATTGTTCGGCAGGTGGCGGCGGTCGGCGGGTTTGCGCCGGATCCGGCGGCCTTTGGCGCTCCGCTGTATTCCGCAGCCTTGGGCATGGACGATATCGTCGCGACAATGGGGGGGATGCCGATCGGCAACCTCGGCCGCGTCTACGCCCCGCCTGAAATGACGCCGGACGAGGCGGCCGACTTCAATCGCAAGATGCAGCGTTACAGCTTCGATCCCAAGGCGGTGGCCTATGCCCGCGACTGGCACGAAGCGACGGGACGGTTTCGGATCCCCCTGGTGACCGCGCACCAGACGCTCGACGCCTTAGTGCCGTTTTCCCAGTCGGAGGGTCTTGGGCGCGTCACCGCCGCTGCGGGCAATAGCGAAAGGCTGGCCCAGTACGCGCTTGCGCCGACCCGCATTCCGCTGCCCGGCGGATTAGACGGCTACACCCACTGCGGCTTCTCGCCGAGCCAGAATATCTCGGCTTTCGAGGCCATGCGCGGCTGGGTCGCCAGCGGAAAGCGTCCAGCAGCGGACGCGGTGCGATGAGCCTCGATCGCCGAGAGGTCCTTGGCCTTGGGCTCGCGGTCGCCGCTGCGTCCAGGACGGCGCAGGCGGCGCCGCCGGACTTCCTATGGGGGGCGGCGACGGCGGGACACCAGGTCGAAGGCAACAATATCAACGCCGATATTTGGCTTCTCGAGCAGGTCCAGCCCACGGTGTTCGCTGAACCGTCGGGTGACGCGTGCGACAGCCTGCACCGCTGGCGAGACGACATCGACATCGTCAAGGCCCTCGGGCTGAACTGCTATCGGTTCTCGATCGAGTGGTCCAGGATCGAGCCCGCCAAGGGACAGTTCAGTCAGGCCTATCTGGACCACTACGCCCGCATGGCCGACTATTGTGGTGAACGCGGTCTGGCAGCGGTCGTGACCTTCAGCCACTTCACGACGCCAAGGTGGTTCGCCGCCGAAGGCGGATGGGAGAATCCAGAGTCCCCGAAGCTGTTCGCGCGCTTCTGCGAACGGGCTGGAGGGGCGCTGGCCGCGCGCATAAGTCATGCCCTGACCTTCAACGAACCGAACCTGGCGCTGGGGGAACGGTGGTCGGCGGCGCCGCCGCCGGACGCGTTCCGCGCCCGCATGGCCGCGTGTATCGCCGCCGCCGCGAGGGCCAGCGGATCGACCCGCTTCTCGTTGTTGATGGGCGGCGAGGATCCGCGGCCGATGATCCCAAACGTGGTGGCCGCGCACCAGCTGGCGCGCGCCGCGATCAAGTCCAGCCGCTCGACCCTGCCCGTGGGCTTGAGTCTGGCCATGCCCGATGAGGTCGCCCTGGTCCCGGACAGCGCGCTCGAACGCAAGCGCGCGGACGTCTATGGGCCGTTCTTGGCCGCGGCGGCCCATGATGATTTCATCGGGGTGCAGGTCTATGGTCGCGACTATGTCGGACGCGACCGTTCGGTTCCGGGGCCCGCCGACATTGAACGACGGTCCAATGGGAAGGAGTGGTTTCCATCCGCCGTCGGCAATGTGGTTCGCCATGTGCACCAGGTGACCGGCAAGCCGGTCTTGGTGACCGAGAACGGCATCGACGCCGAGGACGACGCCGAGCGCGCGCGCTTCATTCCGGAGGCGGTCCGCTCGGTCCTGGCCGCGCGCGACGTCGGCGTGCCGGTGTTCGGCTACATTCACTGGTCGCTGTTGGACAACTTCGAATGGCTTTCCGGCTACGGCCCTAGATACGGCCTGGTCGCCGTCGACCGGCGAACCTTCAAGCGCACGCCGAAGCCGAGCGCCGAGGTTCTGGGCCGGATCGCTCGGGCGGGCAGGGTGGCGTAGTGGGCGCCTGGTCATATCCTGGGCGCGTCGCTGGTGTCGGCCGCCCGCTTGAGGGCGATCGCCTCCTCGCCGACAAGCGTCTCGCCCCCCATGGAGCATGGCAAGTGAAGACCTTTCGCCTAGCGGCCGCCAGCGCGGTCATTGGCTGGATGCTTTGCGCGGACCCGTCGCTCGCCCGGGACGCCTCGCCGACCTCCTGGCTGCCGCCATCCAACCAGCTCAGCACGGAAGCCCGCGCCGTCCTGCTTCGGATGGACGCCGCCAAGGCTCCGGACTTCAAAGGCGATCTCGCGCGTCAAAGGGCGTTCTTCGGCGCCTTCAACGACGCGCGACTCGCCGAGATGCGGCATCATTTCCAGGTCCGCGAAGCTCGCCAGACGCTTGGCGGCGTGATGGTGGACAGCGTGGAGCCAGCCGACGGCGTAAGGCCTCGCAATGCGCAAAGGGTTCTCATCAACGTCCATGGCGGCGCCTTCATGTGGGGCGGCGGAAGCGGCGCGCTCGTGGAGGCGATACCGATCGCTGCGACCATGGGCGTGCGGGTGGTCGCGGTCGACTATCGACTAGCGCCGGAGCATCGCTATCCTGCGGCGTCGGAGGACGTCGCCGCCGTCTACAAGGCGCTTTTGGCACGGTATCCGGCGGCCAATATCGGCATCTACGGCTGTTCCGCAGGCGGTATCATCACCGCTCAGTCGGTCGCCTGGATCAGGAAGCAGGGGCTGCCTCGCCCTGGGGCGATCGGCACGCTCTGCGGCACTGGCGCGCCCTATTCTGGAGACAGCCCCTATCTGGCCGGCGTGATCCCCGCGGGACCGGGGATCGACCCGCCGCCGCTGCCGAACATCCTGCCGACGCCCTACATGGCGGGCGTGGCCGAAAGCGACGCCGCCGCCTATCCCCTGGCGTCGGAATCGGAGACCGCGCTCATGCCGCCGACCTTGCTGCTGGCCGGCGGGCGCGACTTCGCCGTCAGCGCCCTCAGCCTGGCCCATCGTCGGCTCACGCGCCTGGGCGTCCCGAGCGACCTTCAGCTCTTCGATGGTCTGCCCCACGCCTTCTTTGTCTGGCCCGACATGCCCGAGTCCAAGGAGGCTTACGCGCTGATCGCAACCTTCTTCGATCGTTGGTTGGGCGCGGCGTCCTCTTCATCAGCCAAATCAATTCGGAGACCATGATGACCCGATCGCTGAGAACGCGCCTTCTGGCGGGCCTTGTCCCCCTGATCCTCGCCGTGAGCGGGGCCGGCGCCTTCGCGACGCCGTCCACGGCCGTGGCGACCGCCGAGGCCGTGACGCCGGCCCTGACGTCCGCCCAGAACGCCTTGGTCGAGAAAGCCGCCGCGCTCGGCGCCACCGACATCCAGGCTCGGCCGGGTTTGAACGGCGGCCTCCTGCTCGGCGGCAAGCTGCAGGGGGCTCAGTTCGCCCTGGCCTTTCCCTCCAGCTGGAACGGAGAGGGGCTGGTCTACGCCCATGGCTATACAACGCCTGGAACCCCGGTCGCCGTGGCTATCGACCCGGTGGAAAAGCCGGGTCTGCTGAAGGAAGCCTATGGTCAGGGGTTCGTTGTCGGGCACAGCGCTTACGACAAAGCCGGGCTGGGCGTCGAGACCGGCGCGGTCAACACCAAGCGACTTCGCGACCTCGTCGCCGGTCTAGGCGCGAAAACAATATATGTCGCCGGCGACTCCATGGGCGGCGGGATCGTTGTAACGCTGATGGAGACCCATCCGGAAGCCTTCGCCGGCGGACTGGCCCGCTGCGGCGTCGTCAACAGCTGGCAAGACATGCTTGTCCACCTCTACGACATGCGGGCGGCATATGCCTTCCTCACGCGAGGCACCCCGTACGCCTATCCCGAAACGGATCTGCATCGAAATGTCATCGCGCCCGAACCGCCCGCCGGCTCGGACGATGCGACCGCGCAGATGTACGTCTTTGGCCAGATGATGAAGATGGCGGGGCCGCCGCTGGCGCTCTGGGCGGCGGCGCAGAAGAACCCTGAGGGACCGGAGGCCCGGATTGTTCGACAAGTGACGACGATCGGCGGGTTCGACTACGACGCGGCGTCTCTGACCTATCCACTCGTCACCGCTACGCTGGCGTCGGAAGATCTCGCGAAGACCGCCGGCGGATGGATCTACGGAAACCAAAACCGAGATTTCTCCACCCCAGACATGAGTCCTCAGGAGGCCAAGGCGATCAACGACGGCGTGCAGCGCGTGAACGCCGATCCGGCGGCGCTGGCCTACCTGAACCGCTGGCATACAGCGACCGGAAAGCTGAAGAAGCCACTGTTGACGATGCACAACCAGATCGACTCCCTGGTGCCCTATTCACAGGAAGAAGCATTCGCCCGGACGGTCGCGAAGGCGGGCGCTCAGAGCAACCTCGCCGCCTACGCATTGCCGCCGCTCAAGGCGCCGCTTCCGGGAGGGCAGGAGGGCTATACCCACTGCGGATTTACACCCGCCCAGACCACGGCGGCCTGGAACGCTTTGAGGATGTGGGTCGAGACCGGACGAAAGCCCTCTGCAGACGGCGTCAAATGAACTTCGTGACCGCAGGCACGGCTGGCGCAGTCTCACCTAGGGATGAAGCGCTGCCGCGCCGGCGGCCGCAATGCTGGCGGTCAACCCGCTCCTGAGCCGTCAACAGCTGATCGAGGTCGTTTACCGTCAGTGTCGGCTGCTCGGCGCGGTCGACATGCAGTCGGGTCTTCAGGCCCGCCACCACAATCCGCACGTGCGTGCATCGACCAGCTTCGAGATCGACATAGGTCTCGTACTTTGGCCGTGCGGTGAGCGGAATCGAAAAGTGTCATAAGAAACCGTTATGCTCGAAGCAGCGATAAATCGTCGTCGGGTGGACGTTGAAGGTCCGGGCGACGGCTCTGATGGCTTCGCCGGCGAGCACGAGTTGGCGGGCGAGTTCCGGCTGACCGAGGCGCATTTCCTCTGGGTGCCCAAGGGCCACGCCGCGCGCCATCGCTGCCTTTCGCCCCTCGTCGGTCCGCTTCATGATTAGGGACCGTTCGAACTGCCCGATGGCGGCTAACTCAGTCATGATCGTCGTGCCCGAGGGCGACGTGGTGTCGGCACACTGCGGCTTCACCGACTTTGGCAACAACGCGGTTGCGCGTTTCCGACTGACGCATTGGATCTACGCCCCGAGCTGGAGCGGCGCCGATCTACCGGTCCCCTGATCGATCACGCGGACGCCTGGCTGATCGCCTACAAGGTGATGCGGCTCGGCATCACGGTGGTCGACGCCTGGTCGGCAGAATTCGCGACCGTGCGCACACCAATCACCCGCTTGGTTCCCGTCGAGATCCGTCGATCCGATCGGCTTTCCGGTTGGTCTCACGGCGTATGTCGAATCAGGGGGACGGCGCAACCCGAGCCGGCGAGACGGGCCGAAATGCAGTCGCCGCCATACCCCGCTGCTCGCCGGCCGCAAAAAGCGACTGCATGTGGGGCTGGCTGAAGTCGAGGAAGTTCTCGTCCAACTCGTCGGGGATCTCGCCCACGTCCAGCTTCAGGCCTTTGTCGCTTGCTGCAAGCTTCACGTTGGTCAGCTCGGAGAGTGTGAGGGCTTTCAGCATGGTGTCGAAGCTTCGCGCTATGATCTTGAGCCCGCCCACCGGCACGACGACGAACCGCGGCGTGGTCCGGCTGTTAAGGAGGACGAAGATGTGCGCCGCCCCCGTGGCGCGCGTCGGGGCGCCCAGCAAAGCTTGTGGCGCGACGAAGAAGTTGGCCACCGTGCCGCCATCGGCATGGAGCTCAGAAACCGCGTGGCCGTTCCGTTCGAACGTCAGCAATACGGGCGGGAAGACGCCTGGAATACTAGATGAGGCGATGAGGATATTCTGAAACAGCTGGCGGGACTCGGGATTTGTGCGCTGCGCCAGGGCCCCCATGTCCCACACCACCTGGGTCTGCGTATCCAGGCTGGTCGTCGCGACATAGAGCCGCCGCCCCTTGCGGTGTTCCGCCGCCACCGCCTCGATGAGGCTCGGGGTGATGCTGTCGGTTATGAGCTTTCGCAAAGGTTCCGGCTTGAAGACGCCAGGCCGGAACAATGCGCCAACGCCTCGGGATCGAAGCAGATTCTTCGAGCGGCCATCCGTAAAGGCCTCGCGAAGGGCGGGATCGAAGCCCGGGCCCGCGAAGACGAAAGGTGCGATCAGCGCGCCTGCGCTGACCCCAGTCACGACGGCAAATGTAGGCCGGTCGCCTCGCTGGCTCCAACCGTACATGACGCCAGCGCCATAAGCGCCGTTGGCGCCGCCGCCCGACAGGGCAAGCAGCTGAAGCTCCCCACGGGCGTGCTGGCGCTGCACGCTGCCGATGTCGCCAAGGAAACGGGCGCGGGTCTCGGGCTCGACGAAATCGTAGCGGTAGTCTGGGCTCGCCGCGTTAAGCGTCTCGAGCCCATAGGGCACGCGGGGAAGGGTCTGGCAGCCCCCGAGGACGAGCGCGGCAAGCGCGAGCGAGGCGACGACCTGTCTCATCGTCTAGGGCTTAACGGCCTGCGGCGTCCCGGCGATCGCCCGCGGCGCCGCAGGCGACTTGCAGCCTCGCGCCTGTCCCACTCCTTTTAAGTAGCTTCGGCGCGCTATACCCGCCGCGATGGCCTCTTGCACCTCGCGGTCCCGCCGTTCCGCCCCGGAGAGCTTCCGGATCCAGCTGCGCATCGGGATGACGTCGGACACCACGCTTGCGACTACACCATACGCGGTTTTCCGATTGTTGCCGTCCGACCCCCCGTCAGGGCGTCTCTCGTCGAAATCGTCGCCGAGAACCTCATTCAGGTCGCCAATGTCCTTTCGCAGCATCGCACAACCGCGCTGGCCCGGTCGCGCGTAGGGATTGTTCACCGCCTGCACGAGGATCGGCGGGATATCGGTTTTGATCAGGTTTACGTCGCGAAGCGGCGACGTCACCGCGCCCTGTAAGCTTTCACGGCTCTGTTCCGAAGATGTGAGGGGCGGCGCGATGTTTCCCTTCTCAGTCTTGGGGCTCGGGGGCGTTTGGTGTGTCTGCGCTTCTGCGGGATTGGACATCGCCGCAACGGTGCTCAGTAGGAGCGAAACAATAACCGATTTTGAGGTCCGCATGCCGATTTGTCCCACTCAGGTTTCGCAGGTCGACCGGCGACAAACCTCCCCGACCCCAGAACTTAACGATTGCGTTGAACCTTGGTTGCGCTTCCGTCGTGATTTTCGCGGCCCGTAGTGGGTTGGTCTTAGGTCCACATGACTCGCCTTGAATTCGCCGCCATCCGAGCCCTTCTTTCAAGATAGAAAAATTTTACAGGAGTTGGCGATGATCGGCGATATCTCCCTGAAATTGGGGCCGCGGACGTATTCCGCGCGGCTAGAATACGACAGCCTTATCGGCCGCGGCCTCAGAGGCGTTCGCCGCCGGCTCGAGGCAGGGCTCAGCTCTCCTACAGGCGCGCGTCCCCCCGTTCGCCTCTCCCAGACGATCGAAGACGTGACCGTTGAATTCGACGTCCCAGGCCAGGCCAAAGAGGGTCTGATCCTGGAGGTGAGCCCGCAGCGTTTGCGATTGCAGGCGGCCGGCCGCCAAGGGCGGTCCGGTGACGTCGGCGCCCCCTTTGACTGCAGCGTCGATCTGCCGGAGCCCGTCGATGCTGATCAAGTGACGGCGACGCTTGAGGACGGCGTCCTGAGGGTGGAAATGACCAAGGCGGCGTGGGCGCGCGGCGACGCCAAGCGCGTCCCCGTGCGCGGAGCGTCAGTCGCGCCGGGTGAGGCGGCCCAAGAAGACGACCAAGCCCGCGCCTGAGAGGACGAGGATCGTGACGCGCCCGAGCGCGGCGACCTGATCGACTTTCGCGACGGTGACGATGGCGGCGGCGACGATCAGGCCGGCGACAACGATCGCGATTGCGAGATTGTCGCCGGCGCGTCTAACCGCGCGCGGCAACTCGGCCAAGTCTGAACTCGAGACCCGGACGACAAAGCCGTCACGCTTGACCCTCCCGATGGCTCGCCGGATCGCTTCGGGCGCCATCGCCAGGATCTGGTCCAGCTCCTTGAAGGCGCGGAAGGCGCGGGCGGCCAGCGCTTTCGGTTCAAACCGAGAGGCGAAGGCCCGGACGACCACGGGCGCGATCGCGGCGACGACATCCAGGTCGGGGTCGAGCGTCCTCGCCAGACCTTCGGCGATGCCCAGCGCCCGCATCAGGAGTAGCAGGTCCGGCGGCAAGGTCAGGGCGTTGTCGCGGGCGATCGAGATGAATTCGGTAATCGCCGCCGCAAGCCGGATCGGCCGTCCGGAGTCTGCGGCATAACGGAGGAAGAAGCGCTCGACGCCTTGTTCGAGGCCCGGCGGTGCGGCGCCAGTGCGGCCGGCCCAGTCCATCAGCACATCGGACACCGCCGCGACATCGGCCTCCACCAGCGAGCCGAGAACCACGAGGACCTGCTCTCGCCGTTTTGCCGAGAGCCGCCCGACCGATCCAAAATCCAACAGGGCCAGACGGCCCTCAGGCGTCACCAGAACATTCCCAGGATGAGGGTCGGCATGGAACACCCCTTCCAGCAGGATCATGCCCAGCAGTCCCCTGGCCGCTTCGGGCGCCAAAGCGCGGGCCAAGGCGGGCTCCTCGCTGCGAAACGCGGCATTGGGACTGCGCCCACGCACGCGTGTGCTGACCATGGTCCTTTCCGTGGTGAACCGCTCATGCACGAGAGGCACATGGAACACCGTCGCGCGCTTGCGGATCTCCGTCTGATTGCGGGCCTCGATCCGAAAATCGATCTCCTCCAGAAGCGCTTCGCTCAGCTCCGTCACGACCCGCACGGGCTGGTGTCGGCGCAGCGCCGGCGCGCGGCGCTCGACGACGAGGGCAGCCGCCGCGAGCAGCCGCAGATCCGCGCGCATGACCGCCTCGATTCCCGGCCTGCGGACCTTCACGACCACGTCTTCACCGGTCCTTAGCCGCGCGGCATAGACCTGTGCGATCGAGGCTGCGGCGATCGGCGTCGATGAGAATTCAGCGAAAAGTTCTTCCGGCGAGCCACCAAGATCGATCGTCAGCTGTTCGCGGATCCGCTCGAAAGGCGCTGGGGAGACGTTATCATGCAGCCGGCCGAGCCGCTCCGTCAGCTCCGGCGGAAGCAGATCCGACCGGGTCGCCATGATCTGGCCGAGCTTCACGAAGGTGGGGCCGAGTTCCTCAAGGGCCGCGACGAAGCCGTCGTATCCCGCGCCGTCGTCGGCCTCGTCCGACGCCGCGCCGCGGAGAAGTCCCAAGCGAATCAAGGCAGGTCGTGCGCCGGTTCTTGCCAAGGTGCGGAGCACGGTGGCGAGGCGGCGATAATCCGTTGAAGAAAGAGTCAGGGGTGGCATGGCATCTGAATGCTCCGATCGATCGCGTGACGCAAGCTGGCCGTGGCGCTTGAACCCATCGCCCTCTCAGGGGTTGCTCAGAAAGAACAGTTCGAAGGATCGGAAATTGATCGGACCTATCATTGGCGGTCCGGGCGCTTTTATGATGTTCATGGGCGTAGCTGGCCTGCACGTAACCATTAGAAGCCTTGGGGAAAGCGGACTTCTATCCTATTTCCCACTCCTCGCCCGAGGCGTGCGACAACACATCAAGTACCTTCCGAAGTATCTGGCGGCCAGTATTGCTTGCTGCCTATTAAACTCCCGTTTCTCGTCGTAGATGAGAACCGGGCTCGCCTCAAGGTTTGTTCGCCATAACACGCTTTGTGGGACTAATGTTGAATATGGGCTATGCGGCGCGCGGTAGAGCATGTCGGCGGGATCGTTGAGAGGCCTCAGTTTCGATAACGGTGCGATCGAGCCTGCGACCGTGACGATGGCCAGGATGTTCTCTCGTCCCTGGAAGCATCAGGACGACTGGATCGACGCGGCGTTAGAGACTCGGTCGATGCCACTTGTACACTGGGTGCTGATTGCACTTGCCGCCGTGCGCGACACTGTTCAGGCGAAGATCGCGTGGGCGGCTACTGCAACGCCCAGGCGATCGCCGACTGCGAACGCGACAATGTCGAGGTGGCGGCCCCGATCAAGCGCGGCGCGATGAACACCGAGCACTTCCAGCCAGTCCAGTTTGTCTATGACGAGCCTCGGATACGCTGCGCTGCCCGGCTGGCGAGACGCTCCGACCTTCCAGCAAACATACCCGCAACCGAGCCATCCGCTATCGAACCACGGCCTGCAAAACATGTCGGCTGAAGACGAAATGTACGCCTGGCGCTCAGCGGACCATCCACCGACTTCAAGACCAGGGCGCGCTCGATCGCTTGGGGGCGGCTGACGACGCAGGAGCGTACGGGGATCCTGGAGGGCGGGCACCTGGGTGAGATTAGCGCTCAGCTGGACCAGCTTGAGGCCGCGAGCGAAGAGATCTTGAACACCTTGCGCGACACCCTGCATGCCCAGATCGCCTTGGAGGCCCTGACCATGGCCATTGAGCGCCAAAAGCCCGCGCCCGGTTTGATCCATGACTTCGATCGCAGCATCCAATACGCCGCCGAGGCCTACCGCGCGGCCCTGGCCCAGTTAGGGATCAACCCGTCCATGAGCCGCAAGGGCGACTGCTGGGACAATGCGCCGATGGAAAGCTTCTTCCACACCCTCAAAGACCGAGCGGGTCCATCATCGGGTCTACGCCCCCGCGCCGAGGCCCGGCGCGACCTGTTCGGCTATATAGAGGGCTTCTACAATTCACGTCGCCTGCACTCGGCTCTGGGCTATATCAGTCCCGCCGAGATGGAAACGCCGAGCGGCTTAACCCCCGTCCACTTTCTCGGGGAAAGATCAACCTGCAAGCCTATGTGGCCTTTGGATTGACAGCCTCGGCTCGGGGGTGCAGCGTCGAGCCTCACCCACCATGCCACCGGGGCCCTCCCGCTGGCGAAAGAGATGGGGCGTTCTGGGAGAGGACGTGGAGTACCGCCAGCTGCAATTTGTCGAGGCCGTCTGCAGGTATGGCGGTTTCAGCGGCGCAGCGCGTTATCTCGGCATATCCCAACCGACGCTCAGCAAGAACATCGCGCGCCTTGAAGATCGTCTCGGCGTTTCGCTCTTCGACCGCCAGGACGGCGCAGCGCGACCGACCACCTGTGGCGAGTTCGTTGCCGCACGCGCCTCTGCTCTCGTCCGGCAGTTTGAGGCGCCCGACAAGGATTTCCAGCAATTCAAGGACGGCGAAGCCGGCGGGCTGACGATCGGCATGGGGCCAGCTCCGCGCCATAGGCTTCTGACACCGATCGCCTCGCGCTTGGCAGCAGGCTTTCCCACCTTAAACCTACGCACCGGCGTGGCCTCGGCTGACGCTATTTCGCGCGGCGAATACGACGTCGGCTTCGTCTACAGCGTCGGCGCCGAGGCGTTAGGCGATCTTGTGCGCGTCAAGCTTTTTGATGATCGGTTCGCGGGCTTCGTGCGGCCGGGGCACCCTGCCTTAGGTCAGGGGCCGCTCTCGCCAAGCGATCTGATGAAATACAAGCTGGCCATCTCTGCCCTCGTCCCAGGTTTCCAAGAGTGGCTCGGGCCGATCGACGGAGCCCAGCTGTGCAGCTTCAAGGGTCTGATCACTGACGCCTACGACGTGACCGCCGAGCGGTTGGCGAACTCGGATTTCGTCTCGATAGCGCCACGCTTCATCTTCAGGGACAAGGTCGACGCCGGCGCGGGATACGTGCACTCGCGGCTCTGTTGGCGGTCTCTGCCGTCCTATGCGATCCGCGACGGAAAGTGGAAGTTGCTGGTCAACACCAGCCCGACCGGCGAGCGGCTCGACGGAATGGAAGACCTGCGCCTCGGTGGCCGACTGCGCGGGAGTTCGACACCACCATCAACGGCGTGCCGGTTTGGACGATCAACTAGTTCCGACGGAAGCCGACCTGCGCCGTCCCGCCCAGGGCGCCGCGTTCGTCTCGGCGCCGTGATGCGGCGCCCTGGAGTTCTACATGAATGCGTTCGACCCGGCAGCGCGCCCTCTACTCGCACTGGTCCTAGCCCTCATCGCGAGCGGCGTTGCCGTCGCTCGCGAGCCATCTGCGAGCGCCCCGCCCTCGCCGGCCGATCTTTACGCCGAACTCTTCCACCAAGTGCAGATGCGCAAGTTGTTCGACGACGGCAAGACTTTCGTCGACGCGACACCTAAACGCCCGCCGGCCCAGATTCTGGCCGCCTATCGGGCTCGGGCGAACTTGAGCGACGCTGAGCTCAAGCGGTTCGTGCGCGCCAATTTCGACATCCCGCAGAACGCTCCGACGCCAGCGCCCTCGCAGGAACGCACGAGCCTGAAGGCCCACATCAAGGCGTTGTGGCCAGTACTGACGCGATCGCCGACGAAGGCCATCGACGGCGGCTCGGCCTTGGCCATGGACAAGCCTTTCGTCGTTCCGGGCGGCCGCTTTCGAGAGATGTACTACTGGGACAGTTACTTCACCATGTTAGGCTTGGCCGCTGACGGCCAGAGCCAAGCGATCGAGAACATGGTCGACGACTTTGGCGGCCTGGTAGATCGCTACGGCCATATCCCTAACGGCACGCGCACCTACTACCTAAGCCGCTCCCAGCCGCCGTTCTACTTCGCCATGGTGGGCTTGGCTGACAAGACCGATCGGGCAAGGTTCAAGTCGCGCGTGGATTTGTTAAGGCGCGAGCACGCGTTCTGGATGGAAGGCGAGAAGGCGGTGTCCCCAGGCTCGGCCCATCGCCGCGTCGTGGCCTTGCCCGACGGTGCGATCCTTAACCGGAATTTCGACGACCGCACGACACCGCGAGATGAATCCTACCGCGAGGATGTGCTGACCGCTCAACAGGTCACCAATCGTCCCGCCGCCGAGGTGTTCGAGGATCTACGCGCTGGGGCCGAGAGCGGTTGGGACTTCAGCTCGCGCTGGCTGGCGAACGGCAAGGATCTGAAGACCATTCAGACTACCTCCATCCTTCCGGTGGATCTCAACAGCCTTCTCTACGGGCTAGAAACGGCGATTGCGGAGGGGTGCGCGACACTGCTTGATCAGGCGTGCGTGCAGGAATTCACTGGTCGCGCCCAGGCCCGCCGGACGGCGATGGACATTTGGTTATGGAGCGCGCCGCGCGGCCTATATCTTGACTATCAGTGGCGTGACCGCAAAGCGCTCGACCATCCCAGCGCCGCGACCCTCTATCCGCTGTTCGTGGGCGCAGCGAGCACATCGCAGGCGAACGCCGTCGCCGCTAGCGCCCGCACTCTGCTTTTGGCCCCTGGGGGCTTGCGCACCACGACCGTCGGCACCGGGCAGCAATGGGACGCCCCCAATGGCTGGGCGCCGCTGCAATGGATCGCGGTGTCGGGACTGCGCCGCTATGGCGAGAACGCGTTGGCCGAGGAGGTCGGCCGACGTTGGCTGGCGACGGTGACGCGCGAGTACCAAACCAGCGGAAAGATGCTTGAGAAATACGATGTCGAGGAAGCGAAGGCCGGCGGTGGCGGTGAGTACCCCCTGCAGGACGGCTTTGGCTGGACCAACGGCGTGACGCGCGTGCTGCTCGATCTCTATCCGCCGCCCTAACGGATCTTGCGGCGACGCCGATCGCGTCGCCGCTCGTAGTTTTGTGACTACCTCACCCCTGTGGCGGGCGATTTCGGTCGTCCGCCTCTTTTTTGAGACGGCTCAGGATTTCCAGTCCGCCGCACTAGGTGCTTGGGGGCATATTCGCCAGCCTTCGACTAAGGTTACCAGCCTTCGACTAAGGTTATAAGAACAAACGTTCGGCGCGCACGCATATGACGGACACGGTGGCCAGATCTCCGGTCATCCAGCCCGTCTCGCCGAGATATCGTCGTTACGACCTCTGGGTGCTGATGATCATCTACACCCTGAACTTCCTGGATCGGCAGGTTATCAACATCCTGGCCGAAGCAATCAAGACTGACCTGCAATCTAGCCGATTGGCAGCTTGGCCTCATGCGCGGCTTAGCCTTTGCGATCTTCTATACGATCCTCTGAATCCCCATCGCTCGCTTAGCCGAGTACCGGAACAGGCCAAGGATCATCGGCGCTGCCGTGGCGGTGTGGACCCTTTTCACAGCTCTTTCGGGTCTTGCGCTGAATTTCGGACATTCGGCGTTGGCTTTGGCGAGGCCGGATGCATGTCGGCAGCGCACGCCTTGATCACCGACTACGTCCCCAAGGAAAAGCGGGTCGGCGCTCTGGCCTTCTATTCTATTGCCCCCCCTGGGCACCTTGGTCGGCATGTCGGTTGGCAGGCTGATTGCGGACGCATACGTCTGGCGAGCGGCATTCATGCCCGCCGGTGCGCGGGGCGTTTCGCCTTGATAGCCGCCTTCACGCTGGTGGACCGCGCCAGCAGCTGGCCGCGGATCACGCCGCCAGGGTTCAGCGGGTCAGCATTGTTCAAGTCTTCGGGGCTTTGCGCGCCCGGAAGACATTTCGGCTGGTGGCTCTCGCCGCCTCGCTCAAGGCGTTCGTCGGCTAGCGGACCTCGTAGTCCTCGCTCAGGCTGATCTTGGAGGCGTCTTGCGGGCCGGTCTTAGTCTTGTCGTCGGACATGGAAATCTCCTTTCCACCGAGGCTGTGTGGAAACGCCTCTGACCGTGTCGGGAGACGGGGTGGCGCGGGCTCTCTTTCTCAGGCCCGCATCGCTGCGATGAGCGGTTGGGCGCCGACGACGGCGATGACGCGCTTGAGATTGTAGGCCAGGACATGCAGGCTCATCTCGGCGGCGACGTTATCCATCCGCCGGGTCTTGAAGTGGGTGGCTCCCATCCAGGTCTTCAAGGTTCCAAAGACGTGTTCGACGGTCTGTCGTCGGATGCGCATGGCCTTGGGGTGGCGGTCCAGCCTTCGCTGCATGGCCTCGATGACGGCCTCGTGCTCCCAGCGTGTGACGCGGCGCTCCTTGGCCGGGGTGCACTGGGATTTCAGCGCGCAGCTCTTGCAGGCAGAGAGGTTCCAGTAGCGGTGCAGCGTTTGCCCGTTCTCCACGGTGGTCATGCGCTGGGAGAGCGTCTCGCCCGCTGGGCAGCGATAGGTGTCCTCAGCGGGATCGTAGACAAAGTCCGGCTTGCCAAAGCGGCCATCGGCCTTGGCCCCCGAGGTCAGCGGCTTGGGCAGATAGGGTATCGCTCCGATCTGCTTGCAGGCCAGGATTTCCGGTCCCGAGAAGTAGCCCCGGTCGGCCAGCACCGTCAGCGCGTTCGCCCCCGTCGCCGCCTTGGCCCGCGCCGACATGTTGGCCAGCTGGCTGCGGTCGTGGCCCTGGTTGGTCACCTCATGAGCGAAGACGAGATGGTGTTCGGTGTCGACGGCGGCCCGGACATTGTAACCGACCATCCCCGTCCCTTTGCCGTGGGTGGCCATGGCGCGCGCATCCGGGTCGGTGAGCGATATCTGCCCGTCCGGAGCCTGGGCGAGTTCGACCTCCATGGCCTTGAGGTCGCGCACCTGCCGGCGCAGCGCGTCCAGCCGGTCCTTCAGGCGGTCCCCGCGCAGTTGCGCTTCCTCGCCCTCCTGGCGGTCCGCTGCGTCAAGCGCCTCCAGGTAGCGCTCGATGCTCGCCTCGGCCTGCTCTATGCGCCGACGCACCGCGCCGGGCGTGTAGTTCTTGTCACGCGTGTTCACCGCCTTGAACCGGCTGCCGTCCACCGCGACCACGCCGCCGGTTAGAAGGCCGATGTCCCGGCAGATCGCCACGAAGGCGGCGCAGGCCGCCCGCAGCGCCTGGCCATTGTCGCGGCGGAAGTCGGCGATGGTCTTGAAGTCCGGGGCCAGCTTGCCCAGCAACCACATCAGCTCGGTGTTGCGCCCAGCTTCACGCCCCAGCCGCCGGCTCGACTGCACCTGGTTCAGGTACCCGTAGAGATAGAGCTTCAGCATCGCGCCGGGGTGATAGCCGGGCCGACCTGTCGAAGCGGCCCGCACTCGGTCAAAACCGAGCGCCGCAAGGTCCAACTCGTCCACGAACGCGTCGATCACCCGCACCGAACTGTCTTCACCGACGTAATCGTCCAGGCATTCCGGTAGCATCGCCACCTGCCGACGATCCTCTCCCTCGATAAAGCGCGCCATCCCGCACCTCCGAAGCCTCATCCCTAAAGGCTAAGGTGCTTCGGGGTTTTCACACAGCCTCCACCCCAACCAGCTCCAGCGACTCTGGGTTCCCCTCTGGGCGCTAGCTCAGACTTTCAGCCGCAGTCCTGGTCCACCCTGTTCGCCGGCTTCCAGGAAGACGATGCCGGCCACGTCGAGCGCCGCGCGAACGGCCTCTACGTTGACGGCCGCGCGCTGGGCGGTTCCGATCTTGGGGTCTTCCATGCGCCGGATGCTCATCAGCGACAGGCCGGCGGCCTCGGCCAGCTTAGGCTGGCTCCAGTCCAGCAGGGCCCGCGCCGCTCTGATCTGCCCGGCGGTCAGAAGCACGGGAAGAACAGAAAATGTTCATATAGGATCATTTAAAGTTGTCCTGACTATCGCGGGCGTGGTAGCAATCTGTTCTTAAGTGAACAGATGAGTTGAAGCCATGGCCTCACGTCGCAAGGCGGGAGACGCGGTCGCGCGCCTGCCTGCCCTTTCCCGCCGCGCCATCCTCGCCGGCGTCTCCGCTACGTGTAGGGACGCGCAATAGTGAACGGCTCGACGCGAGATTCATGACGCCTTTCGACGCACATTAGCTGAGACGTTCGCCGCTCCGGGGCGCACATTGTGTGAGACTGAGATCACAATGATTGAGACCG